>ERZ869936.1714-NODE-1714-length-14823-cov-16.904591_pt1 | contig 14823 bp, 10 predicted proteins | sample MGYA00520876_ERZ869936 | MGnify/ENA primary metagenome ERZ869936 (study PRJEB32218, sample SAMN09650985) | biofilter metagenome | isolation source: enrty point of leading RO module | place: Saudi Arabia: Thuwal, RO plant located on Red Sea | collected 2016-02-17...
AATCCGCCGCCGAGTAGCCCCCCCGCTCTCGGTTTCGCACCTCCGACCTTCTTTGTATAGACACCGCAACGGACCATTGGGTTGTGACCGAGAATCAGTCGACCGCCGGAAGGGCCGGAGCTTAGCCCGGATTATTCGTAGCGCACGCTGCCAGCGTGCGTCACCGTTGACTTGGCGTCGGCGTGCAATGCGTTCGAAAAGCGCGGCGCTTTGGGCAACTTCTTGATAACCTGCTGTTTGGCAAACACTTATAGTGAACCGGGCCCTCGTCATGAATAATCCGGGTTAGGCGGACCACCCTGAATGACGAGAACAAGCGCGCGCGGGTCAAAACGATTCCCGGCTGTTTACGGACGAACCCAGCCGTAAATCGCCAGTGCAGCACCGATGATGAACATCAGTGCGGCGGCCGCCAGGCCGGACGCGCCGAATTGAACGACCGCCAGCGCAGCCGACGCGACGAAGCATCCGGCGCCGGTTTGGAATTCGCGCCGCTTGTAGAATGGCTGCAGTGTCTCGCCGCCTGTCGTGAGTGACCGTTGGGCGCGCTCGATATGCGACCGCTGGACCGTTTCCAGTCGCTTATGCCGTGCGATGCGTTCAGCAATTTCTTCCAGCGAATCAGCGTAGCTCTTTCGCAATTCCGTCACCGCCTGCCGTGCCTCTTTTGAGTGCTTGGGACGCTCAGCCATTCGGAGTGCTCGTTAATTCTCTCCGGTCGCATTCGTTGAGCAGCATTTGGAGGCGGTTGATCATCGTCTCGCTTGCGATGCGATGGTCGTCAGAGTTCGTCGTCTTCGCGGATTGTCTGAAGGCAGCAATCAGTTGTCCAAGCGCCTGTTGCACGTCCTGCACGCGCACCACCGTATCCCCTCGACGTTCCGCGTACGATTCCGCAAGAATCGCCAGACCGGCATCAAACATATCGGACGCCGTGTCCAGAATCTCACCGGCTTCGGCATCGTAAGCCGTGACTTTCGGTGAGCCGCTGTGCTTAAGTTGATTGCCGCCGTTTTCGTTGGGCATGGAAGTGGCTCAGTTGGGTTACGTCTTTTCCCGGAGGTCGTTTCATTTGAGTCATGTTTCAGCGACCAACGGGAGCGGGTTCCCGTCTTCGAGCAGTAGCTCGCATGGGCCGAGGCCCTGCTTTGTTCGAATGCTTCTCACTGGTCGCATTATGCACACTGAATCGAAACGGCGGAAAGCGGGCGAACACCGCCTCTCTGAACCGCTGTAGCGCAGCCACAAGAGGGAACCCGGCGTTCACCCCTCAATCCCCCTCCTCAAAAAGTCTCTGCGCCTCCGCGCCTCTGCGAGACCCTCCCCACTGAACCCCGCCCTGCAAACTCGGCTCGCCCCCCGCACCCCACCGCAACGCCCGAGTCACTTCTGCGCGTTTCGAGCGAGAGCCACGATCTCGGCCACGATTCCCTTCAATGGCTTCACGCCGTCTTCTTCAATGGTCTTGCACAAATCGGCAACTTTGTCGGGCTCGTCCTTCACTCCTTCCAGCGCGAAGAGCCCCATCGACACCACGTTCAAGTACGACTTGATGTCGTGTTCAAGTTGCCGCAGGTCACCCGCCCGTTGTTCATCAGCAGCGGGCGTTGGTTCGTCTTCCACCGACATGGAATCTGCTCCCATCGAACGTTCTATAGCGCTCTGCAAGTCAGTCTTGGCGATCTGTCTCGCGGATTGTCGTCCTCGACAGTCCAAACACCGCTCGACGCGGACACACGGTCGAGCGATTCGCTCTAGCCGACAGGCTGCAGCCCCGCCATCGTGCCGGTGCTGGAGGCGAACTGGTCCACCTCCAGCCCCATCCGCTGCAGCATGCTCACGTACAGATTCGCGAGCGGGGAGTTGTCGTCCTGATCGAAGGCGAGGTGCTGCCCGTGGCGGAAGCCTCCGCCCGCCAGAAGAATAGGCAGGTTGCGGTTGTTGTGTCCGCCACTGTGCATGTGCGAACCCATCAGCACCATCGTGCGCTCCAGAACATTGGAGCCCTCTTCCCCGAAGTCCTTCAGCCGCGCCAGAAACTCACCGAACAGCTTCACGTGCTCCGCCTCGATCACACCGAGCTGCTTCAGCTTCTCCGGATCCTGCCCGTGATGGGAAAGGTCGTGATAGTTCATGGAAACGCCCGGTAGCGTAGCGACCGCGTTCGAATCGCCGACACCGTACGCGATCACCCGCGTCGAATCGGTGATGAGCGCCAGGTACATGATGTCGTACAGCTGCCGCGCGCGGGCGATGATGTCGTTCGCGTCCCGCACGTCGGCAGGCGGTTCGACGTCGACCTGCGGCTTGGGCCGGTGCTGCCACTCCTCGGCCTTGTGCAGCCGTTGTTCCGCCTCGCGGACCGATGTGAAGTATTCGTCGAGTTTCCGCCGGTCCTGCCGGCTGACGCGCTGCTGCATCCGGCGGGCGCTGTCGAGCACCGTGTCCAGAACGCTCTGCCCGTCCTGCAGCCGCACCACCTGCTCTCGTTTCTCCTGTTCGGTCCCTTCGATGAACAGCGCCCGAAACCAGCCCGACGCATACGGACTCGCCGGAACGGGGACGCCGTTCGCGGAAACCGAAATGCCTCCGCTGCCGACCGCCATCGACGCCAGCCTCGTTTCCAGCCCGACCGCCTGCGCGGCAAGCTGGTCCATGGAGATCGTATTGCTGAAATTCGCCGCCCCCGGATGCGGTGCACCCGTCAGCCATGACTTGGACGCCGCGTGGCCGCCGTCGACATCCGGATGCGACGTGCCGGAAATGATCGTGAAATCGTCCCGCAGGTCGACGAGCGGTTCGAGATACGGAGTCGTCTCGTAGTCGCGTCCCGCCCGCTCGGGCATCAGGTTCGGGGGATGGAAGGAGAGTTCAAAGTTGATGGCGACAATCCGTCGCGGCACCGATGCCTGCGATTCACCCGCGGCGAACGCGGGCGACATACAGTCGAGCGCCGGCAGTGCGAGCGCGGCGCCCGCGCCCCGCAGCAAGGCACGCCGCGAGAGCCGACGGCCGCGCGTCAGCGAGTCGATGTTGTTCGTAAAAGTCTGCATGGCGGATGGCTCCCCGGCTGCACGGTCGGTTCACGGTTGACGGAATGCCGGACTCTGTGTGACCTGGTGAACGATCGCGCGGAGGCCGTAGTTTTCCGGTTTGGTGGCGACGACGATGCGTTCCACCTCCGGCCGGTCGGAGAAACCGAGGTTCCGGCCGATCGAGTAACTGAGCAGCAGCCGCGTGAGAGCGCGCGGCATGGCGGTTTCATCGTCCAGCAGGAGCTGTTTGTACTGGCGAACGCCGTCGAAGCGGCGTCCATCCGGCATCGTCCCGGAGGCGTCGACGTCGTGCCCCTGCTGATAGAGGACGTGATGGTTGGGAGCCTGCGGGTGCCGAGGTTTGGAGACGGGCCGGCCGCCTTGCGCGACCCGATACCAGTCGCGCTCGCCTCCAATGACGTCGAACGATTCGAGCGCAAAGCCGGGCGGGTCGATCTTCTGATGGCAGCGATTGCAGCTTTCGTGACTGCGGTGCAGTGCCAACTGCTCGCGAACAGTTGTCGCGCCGCGAATGTCCGGTTCAATGGCGGCGATGGTCGGAGGAGGAGGCGGCGGGGGATCGCCGAACAGGTTCTTGAGGATCCATGCCCCGCGGAGAGTGGGAGACGTTCGCGTCCCGTCCGCCGACACCTTGAGCACGCTGGCCTGCGTGAGGACGCCGCCGCGCGGGCTTTCAGGCGGCAGTTCAACGCGTCGGATCTCGAGACCCTCAACGCCTTCAATGCCATAGAACTCGGCCAGCGGACCGTTGAGCATGGCGAAATCGGACTCGATGAAGTTGTTGACGCTCTGATCGCGATCGAGAATCTCGCGAAAGAAAGCGTGTGTCTCATCGAGCATCGATTGACGCAGCAACTGATCGTATTCGGGATAGATCCGGTCGTTCGGGACGGTGAAGTCGATGTCGCGGAGTTTGAGCCACTGGCCGGTGAAGTTCTCGACGAAACGCAACGATTTCGGATCGTCCAGCATCCGCTCGACCTGCGCTTGCAGCGTCTCCGGCTGATGCAGTTCACCGCCGCCGGCGAGTTCGAGCAGTTCCCTATCCGGCAGCGAACTCCAGATAAAGTAGGAGAGCCGCGACGCCAGAGCGAAATCGTCGATGACCGGCGGCGCGTCGCCCGATTCGTCCGGGACCGTTCGTTCTTCGAGATAAAGGAATTCGGGGCCGCAAAGGACGCCCTGCAGCGCGCGGCGGAGCGCCTCTTCAAACGGCCGCCCGTCGTCAAACGCCTGCGCAGCCAGTTGCAGGTAGGGCGCCGCGTCTCCGTCTTCAGTCGTCCGGCGGAAGGCGCGGGGCAGGACACGGTCCAGGATGGCGCCGACGTCGTCGAGCGTCCCCTGTTCCGGATCGATGTCGCCCAGCAGTTCGATCCGGCTGCGGCGGGGCCATTCTTCCAGGGGGCCTTCGATATGGATGTCGCCCACGAACAATCCCGGCCCTTCGTACGCATCCCCGCCGACGCTCCACCAGGGAAATCCTCCCACGAGACCGAACGCAAACGTGTCGTCCTGTTCGATCGCGCGGTCGGTCCATTCGATCGTGGTGAGTTCGTCGGGGGGAATCTCGAAAAAGCCGGCGACGTGTCCGGGAACACGGCCGGTGACGCCCCCTTCGGCCCGCATAATCACAGGGCGATCCGATTGAACGGCCTGCACCTGGACCCGCAGTCGATAGAAGGCCGGGCCGCGAACGCTGACGCCGTACAGCGGGAGGGTCTTCGCGCCGCTGAAGAGCACGACGCCGTTCTCATCAATGCGGTCGGCGGTCGTGCGAGAAATGAGATCCTTGATGTTCACCGTCTGGTCGATTCGCGGCGGAGACTGCGGCGGTCCGAAGACTTCGTCGAGAACCAGATCGGCTGCCTCCAGATAGGCCAGCATCTGCTCGGCCGACACGAAGAGTCCGGAACCGACAGTGTCGAACCCCTGCTCGACCGAGTCATCCGGCAGGACGGAATGCAGGTCGACGAAGATTCCAAACAGGTCACGGACCGTGTTTTCGTACTCACGGCGATTGAGCCGCCGCAGAACGACTTCGCGCGACTCGAGATCGGCCTGTGTGAGAATTGCGCCGAGCGACTGCAGGAATTCGTCCTTCGCCGCAGCCTCCGGCCGCTCCTCACCGTCCGGCGGCATCTCACCATCAGCGACCCGGTCGTAGAGGTAAACCCACCGCCTGCGCACTTCGGCGTCTGTCAGATCGGGAGCGCCCGCATCCAAACTGAGGCTTCCCTCAGGCGCATCCCCCGAATGACAAGCAACACAGTGCTGCTGCAAAAAAGGAGCGAGCCTGTCTTGTGGCTGCGCCGTCTCCCCTGCCGCGAGGGTGTGCACCAAGGCGGCGATTGCGAAGGACTGGGTAAAGAGGTGGCGGATCATGTTGCTTGATCGGGAGCCCTTGATCAGAAATGCGCTTACGCAATTTCCGGCAGCTCAAATCCTTCGCGATGCTCGCGGCCGACGAGCTTGTTGGCGTCGGGGTCGTCGAACGTTTCGGTGGTGGCGTCGAAATGAAGGGTCTTTCCGGTCCGCCAGGCGATGTTGCCGGCGTGGCACATGGCAGTGCTGACGTGGCCGGAGTAGATTTCCTGGTTGAGTGAGTCGCGATCGCGGCTGCGGACGGCGTCGAGAAAATTGCGGATGTGGGCCTGCTGGCCGATGTCGCTGCTGCCCTCTTTGACGAGTTTGCCGTCGGCGTCGAAGGCCTGCCACGACCGGTTGGTGACCTGCATCCAGCCGTCTTCGCCGTAGATGTTGGCGCCTTCGCCGAAACCGTCGAGTTGCGGGCGGGACCACAGCCGCATTTCGTATTGCAGCACGGCCTCGGGATAGCGGTAGTTGACGATCATCGTGTCGGGAAACTGCTGATCGTCCTCAAAGAAGAACATGCCGCCGGTGCAGGAGATCGTCTCGGGCATGTCGTCCAGTCCCATCACCGCGCGGCAATAGTCGATGCGATGCACGCCGTCGTTCCCCAGGTCGCCGGTGCCGTAGTCGAACAGCCACCGCCACGCGCTGCCCACGATGCTCGCGTTATAGGGCCGTTCGGGGGCGGGGCCCTGCCAGATGTGGTAGTCGATGTCACTCGGCGGCTCGCTGTCGGCGGGAAGGTGAACGGCGCCGTTGCGGGCCGTTTCCCAAGCCCTGCCGAAGATGATCTTGCCCATGGCGCCGCTGCGGGCGTATTCGACGGCTTCGGCGAGGAAGGGCGCGCTGCGGATCTGTGTTCCCATCTGCACCATGCAGTCTTTCTGCCGCGCGGCAGCCACGGCTGTTTTGCCCTCGAGGATGTTATGGCTGGCCGGCTTTTCGACATAGACGTCCTTGCCGGCCAGGCAGCCCTCGATCGTCAGCAGCGCATGCCAGTGATCGGGCGTCGCGACCATGATCGCGTCGATCGACTCGTCCTGCAGGAGGTCTCGGTAATCGTTGACGAGCTGCGGCATCTTGCCCGTCTGCTCCTTCACCTCGGCGCCGCGCTGGTCGCGGACCGACTTGCGGACGTCGCAGATGTGGGTGACCTCACAGTCGGACTCGGCGATGAAACTCCGCATCACGGAGTTGCCCCGTCCCCGGACGCCGATGCAGGCCACGCTGATTTTGTCATTAGCCGACGCTGCCCGACTGCTGGTTGAAGAGGCGAAGGTCAGACCGACTCCGGCTGCGGCGGACTGCCTTAGGAAACTGCGACGGGATGTGTGCTGCGACATGATCGAGCCTCCAGACTGAACGACCGGGAGATTGTTTGAGTGCTGTTATAGCGATTTGCGAATCAGTGTTGGCGATCTGTCTCGCGGATTCTCGTCCTCCTGCGCGAATCGTGGCGGTTGCCCGCAGCGCACGCTGCCAGCGTGCGTCAGCGGCCTTTGCGATCAGCGGCACGCACACAAGGCTGCGTGCGCTACGTGGAATCATGCACTTGTCGGCGGCAAAGTGCCAGTGCGGGAGTGGTCCGCGCGAGTCGTGTTGATGCAGATAGCCGCAGGATGATCGGTGATTGCGCCTTGCAAAGACCTGTTCCCTGGGAGAGCCGAGCAGCAGGTTGATCGCTGAAGGCGGTTTGTCGGCGCATAAGAAAAGCTCGCGTGTCGCGTGCAAGGGCGGGCCAGAACTTGCTCAGCGACTCCACGAGCTTGACACAATTAAAGCACATCGCGGCGATCAGACCACCCGGAGAACTCCCTTTGCCCGCATCGGGAAATCCCCCGGTCCGGTGACTTCCCAGCCCTCGGCATGTCAGCCCGATACGGCGACAGAGCATCAGATTGACTTTGTCCCCCCTTCAAAGCCCACGGGCCGCGTCCCGTGGGTCGCGAGGCACAGTATGACGCATTTCTCAATCAGGTCCTCTGAAAGCTGGGGCAGCCACCCGTGCAAAAAAAAGCGACAGCTTCCCACGTCACCCGGAAGCTGTCGCTCGACTCATTCAGTCTTCATCAACAAACATCCTCACTCATCGTCCCTGCGATCCCGGTTCCGTGTTCGGTCCCGGTTCCGCGACGATTCCTCCACATCCTCCTGTTCGTCGTCGTCTCCCAGGAACGGACGCGCCACCGTGACCGTCTCTCCATCATGCGTCACCCGCGTGGCAACGAACATCGAGCGGTCCCCGCTTCGGCTGCGCAGCAGCACGCCCTTCACGGTGATCGTGTCGCCTTCGTTGACGTCCACTTCCAGCCGGTCCCGCGCGCCGAGATCCACGGCGATCTTCTGTCCCTCGTCGGTCTCGATCGTCGCGATCCGGCGGCGTTCGTCGCGCACCTTGACGTTGCGCAGGCGGATGATTTCGCCGGAGACTTCACGCCGCTGCCGCCGTTCCCGATCACTGCGGCTGGAGGGAATCTCGAGCGTCTGGTCGTCGGCCTTCACGCGCGTCGCAACCAGCACACTCGTCTCACCCGACCGGGTCAACGCTCCTCGCGCCTCGATCTCGTCCCCCGGCTGCACGTCGGCGTCGAACTCCTCCGCAGGCCCCAGGTCGACCACGACCGTATTGCCACGATCGGTCCTGATCTGGGCCACTTGTCGCCGGCTGTCGCGGACCTTCACCTTCCGCATCATCGTGATTTTCCCGACGACGCGCCCCGGTTTCCGTTCCGTTTGCCTCGATTGCTCATCACGGCGCTGTTGTGAGGCCGTTTGCGAATTGTCGCTGGTGGTCGTCCGCGCGATCTCGTGTGTCCGTCCGTCCTGCCGGACCTGATGCGCCATCAGAATCGTGCGGTCACCAATCTTCACCCGCGGGCCGGACACGGTCACCTCGTCGCCCTCTTCGAGATTCAGGTCGCGGGCCGAACCGACGTCACCCAGATCGACGGCCAACCGGTCACCGTCCTTCTCCAGAATCGCCAGCAGATGGCGGCCGTCCCGGGCGCGCACCTCGCGCGTCGAAGTGATTGTCCCCTGTGTTTGCCGCGTGTTCCGGTCGATCGACGTGGCGTCGCCGTCAACAGTCAACGAGTTCGCAATCAGCACCCGCTTCCCGCCGATCCGCGTCATCGGCCCGGTCGCCTTGAGACGGTCCCCCGACTGAATGTCGAGATCCTCAATATGTTCCTCCGGCCCGAGGTCGACGGTCAACCGCTCGCCCGATTCCGGCGACAGCAGAACGACCACGTTGTCCGAGTTCTTCAGCGAAACGGTCTTCACGTTGCGTACGGTTCCGCTGACCTGCCGTTCGCGCGATTCCTCATCCGCCGAATCCCGCGCCCGATCCTCCTGCGCCGACGTGACCGAGTCCGAAAACGTGTCGAAATCGCTTTCCTCGTAGATTCCGTCGTCATCGAAATCGTACTGCGTCAGCAGCGCGTCGTAGTATCCGTCGTCGTCGTAGTCGAAGTACCGGTACCGGGTGTCGAAGATTCCGTCGTCGTTCCAGTCGTACCACGTCGCGTAGCCGTCGTCGTACCAGTCATAGAACCAGTCGTCGTCGTCGTACTCGTCATACCCGTACCAGGTCCAGCCGTAGTCATAGTTGTCCGGATAGGCGTCGTCGTAGTCAAAGACTTCGTAGTTGCCGCCGTAGAATCCGTAGTCGTTCAGATAATCGTCGTAGGCGTAGTCACGATCGAAGTCGTAGTCGTAGACGCGGTCATTGTCGAAATCGACGTCGTTGCGGCCGAAGTCGTAAACCTCGTCATTGATGATGCCGATCTCTTCATCCGTCGGGTTGTAGTCGTTCCCGTCGAACCACTCCGAGATGTCGTACCACGCGTCGTCCTCGTAGTAGGGCGTCGTCTCCTCCCATTCTCGATCCTGCCCGAGCAACGTGGTCGTTCCCGTCAGTCCGGCCGTCGCCACAGCGACGATTCCCCACACACCTTTCCGCCAATTCATCTCGAACCTCCCTCTTCTTGCAGATCCGCGTGCCCGCGAGTGTTTCGGGTCCGCCCCGACACTCACGCCCCCGCTGCTCCAGAGTCGCCTGCAGTGAGAACTGCCTTGACCGGCTGACACTCGCCCCGGCACGCGATGGGGGAAAGGCGATCGATGCCCGCCAGCAGGGCCAACTGCGACGCCCCGATTCGAAAGAATCTCCGCCGGCGTCGATAGAGGGGTGCGTCCGACGTCGCGTTGGGCGAAGGACCTTTCCCGCCGTGGGGCCGATCCCCACCGCCTCCCCGCCCGCCGCCTCCCTGCAACCAGCGCTCTCCCGCATGGGGCGTTTCCCCAGGCATAAATGCGAGCATCTTCGCATGCGGGCGATTTGTCCCCGCAGCACACTATCGTATCGAGTCGACACGGCGAAAACGGTCTCGCCCCTTCGGACGGCGAGCCACCTCAACCAGGAGAATACGATGCAATCGAGAATTCGGACATTACTGACCGGCGCAGTCTGTCTCTGCGCCGCGTCGCTTCTAACGGGCTGCGGGGACGGGTCTGCCCAATCCGCCCTTACCGAGGCCGAGGAAGCCCGTCGCCAGGCGGAAGACCAGCTCTCCGACGCGGAGGACAACCTGTCCACCCTCGAAGACTCGCTCGATGAAGTCCGCGCCGAACTGGAAGAACAGCGCGAAATCGAAGCTCAGTTGCGGGAGGAACTGGACGAGGCCCGCGACCAGAACGCCAGGCTGGAAGCCCTGTTGGCCGCGGCGCAACAAGCCGACCCGGCCGACCCCGCAGAGGAACCCACGACGGAGTGACATGCCGGATATCTTGCACACTACTCGTCCCCATAACACCGATCACCCCCGGATTGACAGGGGGGTCGAGTCAGTTCCTTCCCGATGCGGTCGACTGCGTTTCGCCTGATTCGTACTCGGTTCCGGTTTGATAGCCTCTCGCGAGTTCATCGCGAACGCCACGGAAGGAACCTTGAAAGTGAGCCGATCACTTCCCTTCCCACGACATCAGACACCACGAACAGCAGGGAACACAGCATGATCGACTCCACTCGATCCTGTGAGCGGATTTCACTTCGCCCCGGACTTGATCCAACGCCCTCGGAAATCCGCGAGGCGTGCCTGGAGATTCAGCAGGAATGGTCGGCCTCAGAACGTCGCCGCCGCGCCGGGCTCCCGGGCCGTCGCGGCCGTACCGCCCAGCCCGCCATCATGTCGGTCCGCGTTTCGCTGCCGAACCGATTCCGGTGATCGATGGGACAGCGCGGGGGGCCGGGCTCATTGGTCCTCGGAGAGCGCCCACATGACGGCTTGCCGCGTCAGTTCGTTGGCGTTGCTGCAGTTGAGCTTGCGCTTGATGTTTTCCCGGTACGTCTCGACCGTCTTGGGGCTCAGGTGCAGCTTCTCGGCGATCTGCCGCGTTGTTTCCCCGTGTCCGATCCGCTCGAACACCTCCAGTTCCCGGTCTGAAAGCGTCTCGATCGGCGTCGCGCTCTGGTTGTCTCCGGGGCTGATGCTCCGGCAAACCATCCGTTCCGTCATCGATTCGCTCAGGTAGACGCGTCCTTCCAGAATGCGGCGGATCGCCGAAACGATGGCGTCCGTCGCCTGATCCTTGTTGATGTACCCCCGCGCGCCCGCGCGGAGCGCCCGCTCGGCGTACAGCGCCTCATCATGCATCGAGGAAACGAGAACCTTGATCTCAGGATCCTGAGCCAGCAGTTCCTTGATCAGTTCCAGGCCGCTTCCGTTCTCGAGAGAAATGTCAACCACCAGCAGATCGGGCTTCTTCTCCCAGAACTGCTGCATCGCCTGCGACAGCCCTTCCGCCTCCCCGCAGACCTCGAGATCGTCTTCGGAGGAGATCAGAGCGGCGAGACCCTGCCGCACGATCGGATGGTCGTCCACAACCAGGATCCGCTTCACCGCCGGCGGCGCCGCGCTCGTTGTGATTCCCCTCATGGTATGGCTTTCTCGACAACGTCGAATGGATCAAATTGCCCGGTTCGACTCGAATGGCACCGGGAACCTCCCAAGCGAGGGGAGATTTGGCTTCACCGCCGTAACCGCCCGTTATCTTCTCTCGGGGAGACCCCCAATGCAACAGTGGCAGTCTCCCCGAGGTCGCTGTAGATTTGTTGCGGCTACCAATGAAGGTTTCATCAAGGGCAGGCGATAAGGGCGATCATGCCGGCAGCCGAACAATACGCCACCAGCGGCGTCGACGGATTGGACGAAGTTCTCGGCGGAGGCTTTCCCGCCGGCCAGATCTGCCTCATCCGCGGCAACAGCGGCGCGGGAAAAACCACCCTCAGCATGCAGTTCCTCATGCAAGGGGCGCGCGCCGGAGAATCCGCTCTCTACATCGGCACTTCGGAGAACGAAGCCGAACTCCGCAGGATCGCCGATTCCCACGGCTGGTCGCTCGACGGCGTGTCCATCCATCACCACGCCGTCTCCTCGCCCGATGCCGAGCAGACCATGCTCCATCCCGCCGAGATGGAACTGCCCCAGACGATGCAGGCCCTCCTCTCCGTCATCGAACAGACCTCCCCGAAGCGCGTCGTCATCGACTCCCTCACCGAGATCCGGGCGCTGGCGCGGGACGAGTTTTGGTATCGCCGGCAGTTGGCCCTGCTCAAGCAGTTCTTCGCAGACTCCGACGCCACCGTCCTCCTGGTCGAACTCCCGTCGACTCAGGCGCTGCTTTACAGCATGGTCACCAGCGTGATCGAGGTCGAGCACGCCGCGCCGTCCTACGGTCCCGACCGCCGCCGACTGCGGGTCGTCAAAGTCCGCGGCCAACCCTACGCCACCGGCTATCACGACTACAAGGTGCGCACCGGAGGCCTCGAAGTCTTCCCCCGCCTCACGGCCGCCGACCATCGCAGGCGATTCCCGGAGGAACGCGTCGCCACGGGACTGACCGAGTTCGACGCGATGCTCGGCGGCGGCCTCGTCCGCGGAACAAGCACCCTTCTGCTCGGCCCGAGCGGCACCGCAAAGTCGCTCTTCACCACCCAACTGCTCGTTGCCGCCGCCGAGCGGGGTGAACAGTCCGCCATGTTCGTCTTCGACGAACGCGTCCAGACCCTCTTCCACCGCTGCGAAAGCGTCGGACTTCCCCTGGAAAAACACGTCGAGGAGGGCCTGATCCAGATTCAGCAGGTCGACCCCGCTGAAATGACCCCCGGCGAATTCAGCCACCTCGTCAAATCCCTTGTGGAAGAGTCCGGCATCCGCCTGATCGCCATCGACAGCCTCAACGGGTATTCCTACGCGATGCCCGAAGAACAATTGCTGACCGTGCATCTGCATGAACTGCTGAGTTACCTCAGCCAGCAAGGTGTTTCGCCGATTTTCACCATGACCCAGCATGGACTCCTTTCACCGGACGTCAAGCAACCTTTCGACGTCAGTTATATCGCCGACACGGTGATCCTCTTTCGACTGTTCGAGTTCTCCGGCCTGCTGCACAAGACGCTGTCCGTCTACAAGAATCGAAGTGGCCGGCACGAGACTTCGATTCGCGAATTGAAAATCGACGCCAACGGCCTGCACGTCGGCGAACCGTTGCGACAGTTTCGCGGCATCATGACCGGCTCGCCGCAATACACCGGCCGCTCGCTCAACAGCAGCGAAGTTTGCAGTGATTCCGACCCCGACTGAAATCCGAACCGAACAGCGCGTCTTGATCGCCGCGCCCACGGGGCGCGATGCGGACGTTTTAAGCACCGTCCTGGATTCCGCGGGCGTCGAAACCTACGTCTGTCCCGACGCCGAATGTTTGTGTCGCGAGATCCGGAATGGCGCCGCAGCCGCGCTCGTCGCGGAAGAACTCCTCACGTCCCGCTCCCGCGCACTCCTGGCGGACGTTCTCTCGCGGCAGCCGGAATGGTCGGACCTGCCGCTCATCGTCGTCACCCCCTCCGAACAAACCCGCGACCGGGCCTGGCAACCGCTCGACGGACAGGACCGCTACGCCCACGCCGTCCTCCTCGAACGCCCCATCCGAAAAGTCACACTGCTCAGCACGGTCCAGGCGGCTCTGTTGACGCGGGCCAGGCAGTACCAGGTCCGGGACGAACTGCAGCAGCGCGTCCGGGCCGTCGAGGCCCTCGAAAAGAGCGAACATCGATATCGCACCCTCTTCGAGTCAATCGACGAGGGATTCTGCATTGTCGACGTCTTGTTCAACGACGATGGCGAAGCAGTCGACTACCGCTTCCTGGAGGTGAACCCCGCCTTCGCCAAGCAGACCGGCCTGGAATCGGCGGCCGGTCGGACGGCCCGCGAGCTGGTGCCCGACCTCGAAGACCACTGGTGTGAAACTTACGGCCGCGTCGCCCGCACCGGCGAACCGGTCCGGTTTCAGAACTCCGCCGGAGCGCTCGGCCGAACTTTCGACGTCTACGCCTTCCGCTTCGACGCCCCGGAACTGAACCGCGTCGCGATCCTCTTCCGCGACGTCACAGGCCGGGTTCACAGCGAACAGCAGTTGCGCAAGGCCCGCGACGAACTCGAACAACGAGTCCACGAACGGACCGCCGAACTCGCACAGCAGAATCGCCGCCTCAGGCGGCTCGCCAACGAACTCAGCCACGCCGAACATCGGGAACGCAAACGACTCGCCAAACACCTGCACGACGGCCTGCAACAATTCCTCGTCGCCGGAAAAATGCAACTCCCGCTCTGCCGCAGCGAACAGTCCGCAGAAGCGGTCGAGAGACTCGGGGCGCTTCTCGACGACGCCATCGCCGCCTCCCGCTCCCTGGCGCATGAGTTGAGCCCCCCGGCGTTGCACACCTCCGAACTGCCGGAAGTCCTCGCCTGGCTCGCCCGCTGGTTCCGCACCAATCACCACTTCTCGGTCCAGGTCGAAACCGATCCGAACTTTCCCGCGCTCCCCGAACAGATCAAATCGTTCGTGTTCAGCGCCGTGCGCGAACTGCTGCTGAACTCGGTCAAGCACTCCGGCAGCGACTCCGCGACCGTCGAACTGCACACCCTTCGGCCCGGCCTCGTCGGAGTCACCGTCTCCGACAAGGGACGCGGCTTCGAGCCGGACGTACTGCAGCCCGACGACGAACTCCTCCACGGCTTCGGCCTCTACAGCATTCAGGAGCGGATCGTCGCGCTGGGAGGAACCTTCGAAATCGATGCCTCCCCCGGCCAGGGGGCCGCATTTTCTTTGCAAGTCCCCGTCGCCGAGGAGCGGGAAGAGCATGATCCGGCAGGATCGACCACCTTGTCCCCCGCGCCGAAAGGCAGTGGACACCATGAGCGGAACGGAGACCGCCCCATCCGCGTGCTGATCGTCGACGATCACGGCATCGTTCGCGAAGGGCTCAGTTCGCTGTTGCAGCGGCAGGAGCAGATCGACCTGGTCGGCGAGGCCGCCGATGGAATCGAAGCCCTTGAAC
>ERZ869936.1715-NODE-1715-length-14816-cov-14.440079_pt1 | contig 14816 bp, 9 predicted proteins | sample MGYA00520876_ERZ869936 | MGnify/ENA primary metagenome ERZ869936 (study PRJEB32218, sample SAMN09650985) | biofilter metagenome | isolation source: enrty point of leading RO module | place: Saudi Arabia: Thuwal, RO plant located on Red Sea | collected 2016-02-17 ...
CACACTACGTAAAGGAGGCATGTCAACATGCTGTTCAATTTCACAACCAGGCTCCGGGTGCAGGCGTGTAACGGGTTTTGCATCGACAATTGGCGATAACGGGCATTCGATGGAGGCATCATGGTTTCCGCATAGTCCTGAATGCCATGTCTCATGCCAGAATCCCCTCGACCGGCGCGTGCTCCTCGACACCGGTGAGCCGGTAATCGAGTCCCTGAAAGCGGTAGCTGAGCCGGCGATGATCGAAGCCGAGCAGGTGCAGGATCGTGGCGTTCAGGTCGTGCACGTGAACGCCGCGCGACTCGCGGTCGACGATGTTGTAGCACCAGTCGTCTGTTTCGCCGTACGAGATTCCGGATTTAACGCCGCCGCCGGCCAGCCAGATGGAAAAACAGCGCGGGTGGTGGTCGCGGCCGTAGTTGTCGCCCGATCCCTGTTTGTAGACGGTCCGACCAAACTCGCCCCCCCACACAACGAGCGTGTCGTCCAGCATTCCGCGGGCCTTGAGGTCCAACACCAGTGCGGCCGATCCCTGGTCGACTTCTTTCGCGATGAGGGGATGCCGCTGCGGCAGCCCGCCGTGGTGATCCCAGCCTCGATGGTAAATCTGGATGAACCGCACTCCGCGCTCGGCAAGCCGTCGGGCCAGCAGACAATTGGCGGCATGCGTGCCGGGAATCTGAGCATCGGAACCGTACAGGTCGAACGTGCTCTGAGGTTCATCCGACGTATCAGTCAGTTCGGGGACCGACATCTGCATCCGATACGCCATCTCGTAAGCGGCAATCCGCGTGTCGATCTCGGGATCTCCGACCTCGTCTCGTCGCAACTGATTGAGCTTCGCGATTCCGTCGAGCAATCGCCGCTTGTCGTCAAGACTCGCTGCGGTCGGGTCGTTGAGATACAGCACGGGATCGCCGGAACTCCGCAACTTCACGCCCTGGTGATTCGACGGCAGAAACGCGCTGCCCCACAACCGGGCGTAGAGCGGCTGCGCCTGGGGGTCCGAATTCTTGTCGAGCAGGACGACATACGCCGGAAGGCTGGCGCTCTCACTCCCCAGCCCGTAGCTCACCCAGGCGCCCAGACTCGGCCGGCCCGGTTGCTGATGTCCAGTCTGAAAGAACGTGATGGCCGGGTCGTGATTGATCGCCTCGGTGTACATCGACTTGATGATGCAGATGTCGTCGGCGATCTTCCCATGCCACGGCAAAAGGTCGCTGATCCACTGCCCGGATTCGCCATGTTGGCGGAACGGCAGAAACGACTTGGCAGCCGGGAATGAACTCTGGCCCGCCGTCATCCCTGTGAGGCGCTGTCCGCCGCGAATCGAATCCGGAAGTTCCTGTCCGTCCAGTTCGTCCAGCGACGGCTTATAGTCGAACGTATCAATCTGCGACGGAGCGCCGGACTGGCACAGGTAGATCACCCGTTGCACACGCGGCGCGAAGTGCGTTGGACCGGGTCGGCCCGGTGAGTATCCGGGACCGTTGTTCTCGGCGAGACTCGATTCCGCTCGAGCCCCGTCACCGTCGACGAGAGACGCGAGCGCCGCCGCACCGATTCCGGTGATGCTGCGACCGAGAAAGTGCCGCCGCGTGGTCCACAGGTTTGCATCGAGAAAGGGATGCATCAGTTCTCACATCTTCCCTAACCGACCGGCGATCGGTGTGGCTTACGGTTTGGTGATAAACTCGCTCGTGTTGAGCAGGATTCTCGCGACCGTCGTCCAGGCGGCCAGTTCTGCGGCATCGATGCGGGTGTCGACCTGGGAATCGCCGACTGCCAGCAGTGCGGCGGCCGAGTCGGGATCGGATTGGTAGTCAGCCAGTCGCTGGTTGAAGATCGCGGTCAACACGTTTGCTTCTTCGTCGCTCGGAAGGCGCGCGGTGACGCGCTCGAATCCGGCGGCGATCCGCGTCTCCGTCGAATCGCCTTCGGCCAGCATGCGCTCTGCCAGATGCCGGGCGGCCTCCACGAATTGCGGATCGTGCAGGAGCACAAACGCCTGCAGCGGCGTGTTGGTGCTGGATCGGCGGACCACACAGTATTCTCGCTCGGGCGCGTCGAACGTCGCCATGGAAGGGGGCGGCACCGTCCGCTTCCAGAATGTGTAGAGGCTGCGGCGATACAGCGCCTCGCCGCTATCCTGCTCATAGGTTCGCGAATATCCCGGGCGGTTGTTGATTTCCTGCCACAGGCCGGAGGGGTGGTAGGGAAAAACGCTCGGCCCTCCCACACGATCGCTGAGCAGGCCGCTCACTGCCAGCGCGGAATCCCGAATCACTTCCGCCTCCAAACGGCCCCGCGGGCCTCGAGCCAGCAACCGGTTTTGCGGATCGCGCTCCAGCAGTTCCTCGTTGACGCGCGACGACTGCCGATAGGTTGCCGACAGGACGATCAGCTTGTGTAGCGCCTTGACGTCCCAGCCGGACTCCATGAACTCGACCGCCAGCCAGTCGAGCAATTCGGGATGGGTCGGCCATTCTCCCTGCGACCCGAAGTCCTCGACCGTGGCGACGATCCCCGTTCCGAACAACCTCTGCCAGAAGCGGTTCACCGCGACGCGGGCCGTGAGCGGATTCTCGGGCGAAACCATCCACTGGGCGAGTCCCAGCCGATTCGGCGGCGCGCCCTCCGGCATGGGCGGGAGAATGTCCGGTGTGTGAGCCTGCACGGCCTCTCGCGGCTTGTCGTACTCGCCACGGAACAGAATATGAGTGGTTCGGGGCTCCGGAAGTTCGGCCATCACCATTGTGCCGGGCGCGGCTGCGGCCACTTGGCGCTGCCGGCGGAGGTCTTGCACTTTGCTCAGAGCATCCCGCTGGGCGTCTGATCCGAATCTGTCGATCAGATAATGCGTCAACCGCTCCGATTGAGCAGCAGTCCGTTGCGAAGAGTGGAGAGAAACGATCTCCGCGACGTCCACCGGCACTTCGTGCAACGGACGATCCGCGAGCGAGATGCGGAACCGCCCGATGTGATGGCTCCCGCCCCAGGCAAAGTGTAATCGGATGCGAAGCGAAGCGTCCTTTGGGGTAGCGAGCGGTTCGGCCGGTCTGAAGACTGCGACCCGGTCTTCATGTTTCGAATTGCCGTCGACCGCCCAACCGCCGCGATCAATCTTGCCGTCGATCGCGGCTGCGATGTCGTAGCTCGCCTGCGAGTAATCCGCTTCGGCTGCTGTGATGGGGACCGGTTGCCACTCGCCGTTGTCGAGCAACGCGAGATCGAATTCGCTCAGCACGAAATTGCCGTTCGATCCCCGTCCGGTCGAGTTGTTGACCATCGATTCATGGGTCAGCGCCTCCAAGCGCACAGCGTGCAGCGCCGCGACGGTTGGTTTGAGAACCAGTTCGTAGACGTCCGTTTCGGATTTCTCGCCCGTCACCAGCAGGCTTTGATCGGGCAGGGGTTCGAACTCGGCCCCACCCTGTGAGTGTCGCGTCTCAGGGACAATGACCGACCACTGGGTGGCGACTTCCTCGTTCAGTCGCTCTTCCCACGCCACGAGTTCCTGAGTGAGAGAAGCCGCTTGCTGATTGAGCGCATCCTCCGCCGCGGCAAGTTCAGCGTCGATCCGCTCGATCTTGCGGGTCATCAACGGCGAAGGCGCCGCGAGCTTGGGGTCGAATCCGTTCAGGCCGCGCTCCGGAACCTGATTGAAGAAGGCGAACAATCCGTAGAAGTCGCGCTGGGTGAACGGATCGTACTTGTGGTCGTGGCAACGGCCGCAGGTCATCGTGAGCCCCAGCCAGACGGTCAAGGTCGTCACGACGCGGTCGACGACGTACTCCGTGCGGTACTCCTCATCGATGACGCCCCCTTCGATCGTAATCGGATGATTGCGGTGAAACCCCGTCGCCAATCGCGTCTGGTCGGTCGCATCGGGCAGAAGGTCTCCTGCGATCTGCTCGATTGTGAACCGGTCGAACGGCATGTTCACGTCGAATGCGTGGATGACCCAATCGCGCCAGACCCACTGTTCCCGCTCGAGGTCGTATTGGTAACCGTTGGTGTCGGCGTAGCGGGCCGCGTCGAGCCAGCGGCGTGCCATGTGTTCCGCGTAGGCGGTCGATCCCAGCAGGCGATCCACGACTTTCTCGAACGCATTTTCCGATTCGTCTTGGACGAACGCGGCGATTTCTTCGGGCGTCGGCGGCAGTCCGGTCAAATCCAGCGAGACGCGGCGAATCAGCGTCCGCCGGTCCGCCTCCGGAGAAGGCTCAAGTCCCTCCTGTTTCAGGCGCCGGAGCACGAATCGATCAATGGCGTTTTCCGTCCACCCGTCGCGTTCGACGTCGGGAAGCTGTGGCCGCACGGGCGGCACGAACGCCCAGTGCCCTTCATACTCTGCCCCTTCGGTGATCCAGCGGCGAAGGACGTCGATCTCCGCTTCAGTGAGCGGCTTGCGGCCCGACTCGGGCGGCGGCATTCGCAGATCGGGATCATCGCTGGTGATTCTGGCGAGCAGTTCACTTTCGTCCGGCTTTCCCGGCACAACGGCGGCCGCCACCGCGCTCTCTCGCTGATCGAGGCGCAGATCGGCTTGCCGTTGATTCTCGTCAGGGCCGTGGCACAGAAAGCAGCGGTCCGAGAGAATCGGCCGAACGTCGCGATTGAATTTGATCGAGCGCTCGTCTGCGGCCGAACTACACCGCGCGGCGAACGTCAGCCCGATGAGCAGGAGATAGCAACAGCGTTCCAATTGTGAGCGCAGCACGATGTCAGCCACTGGTTGGGATTCGGAACCTTTTCAGGATCGATGATCGGGCTTTCAAGATCAAGCAGCGAGCCGATGGTCGGCGACGATCTCGGAAGACAGGCCCGGTCTCGGCGCGTTATCATTCAGGCGCGGTGACCTCCGGCGGGCGTTCCGACGGGGCTCGCAGCACGCCGGTGCCCGGTTTTCTTGTGATGAGGAGTCGACATGACCCGCTGCACGATCCTGGCTGCCGTCATTTCAACGTTCTTGTTCAGTTCGTCGCGGGGACAGGAGCGACCGGGCACCGTCATCTTCGTCGCCGATGCGGAGAATGGAGAACTCGAACAGACGATCGCTCTCCCGGCGTTCCCCAACATTTTTTCGCCCGAAATCCGGCCGGACGGCCGGTACGTGGCGATGGACGGGTGGCGTGCGGGCGAAACACTGACCGACGCCCATGTGCTGATTGTGGAGCTGAAGACGGGAGAGCTGACGGACCTTGGAAAGGGAGCGATGCCGTCGTGGTCTGCCGACGGGAGGTGGGTCGCCATCTCCAAATATCAGCCGGATGGGGGTGTGTTTGTGCGCTCCGTCGACGGCGATGAAGAACGGTTAGTCGACCGCGACGGTTGGGGCATCCAATGGTCTCCCGATGGGAAGCAGTTGGCCTACGCCCGCGACGGCAATCTGGTGGTCTATAATCTCGCGGCCGAGACCGCGTTCGAAATCTTCGATCGGTCGAACCTGCCATACTCGTACATCTACTGGAACTGTAAGTGGTCGCCGGATTCTGAGCGGATCTGCTTCAAGGGGAGGCGTACCGACGGGACGCTCGAAGTCGCAATCGCCACGCTGGCCGATGAGGGCGTTCAACTGACGGCGCGTTGCCCGGCGGACAATGTTGCCGAGGACGTCGCCTGGCATCCATTCAAGCCGATGATTCTGATTCCACAACCGGACGCGGAAATCGGGCGATTGCAGATGTTCGCATTCGACCCGGACGGCTCTGATCCGCCGACGCGGTGGGACCGTCAACCGGCCGACCGGCACAATGGCGGCATGTCCTTCTCGCGCGACGGGGAACGAATCGTCTACATGAGTGCTGACTGAAGTCGCCGCATCCGCAACGATTCACTCCATTCGTACGAACCGACCAGACGGGAATCGCATCCATGAAGTTTCTGGGATTCATCCTGCTTGTCGCTCTCGCTGGTCGAGCGCTCGCGGAGGACAGGCCTCCGAATCTCGTGCTCATCCTGACCGACAACCACGGTCCGTGGACGCTCGGCTGCTACGGCAATCCGGATATTCGCACGCCGCACATCGATCGCATGGCGGAAGAGGGAACGCTGTTTACGCGGGCGTTCGCCAACAACGCCGTCTGCTCTCCCACCCGCGCCACGCTGCTCACCGGGTTGATGCCGTGTCAGCACGGCGTCCACCGTTATCTCGGCGCCCAACCGCAAACCGGCCCCAACGCCTACAACATGCTGGAAGAATTCGACACGCTGCCCAGCATTCTCGTGGACGCCGGCTATGCGGCCGGACTCAGCGGCAAGTGGCATCTCGGCGGAAACGTGCAGCCGCAGGAAGGGTTTTCGCTCTGGGTCACCAAGCCCCACGGTTCCAGCGCCGGGTTTTACGATCAGGAGATCATCGAAGACGGGAAGATCCGGATCGAGCCGACCTATCTGACGGAATTCTGGACCGACCTTGCGGTCCGCTTTATCGAACAGAATGCAGACCATCCGTTCTTTCTGTTTCTCGCCTACAACGGCCCGTACGGTCTCGGTGGGGCGATGCGCGAACCGATCCGGAATCGTCATCGCGAGTACTACGAGAACCACGATTTGCCGTCCTTTCCGCGAACCGAGCCGCAGCCGTGGAACTACAACTACGGAGAATGGATCGGCGACGAGCAGATCGCCCGCAAGTACGCGGCCGAGGTGAGCGGCATTGACGACGGCGTCGGCCGGGTGATGGCGTCGCTGGCAGAATTGGGACTGACGGAAGACACCCTCGTGGTGTTCACCGCCGACCAGGGACTCTCCGGCGGCCATGCCGGGTACTGGGGGATGGGAGACCACACGCGTCCGCTGACGGCGTTCGACTGGACGATGACAATCCCGCTGATCTTTCATCAACCCGGCAGCGTGGCGGCCGGGCAGAGAAACGACCTGCTCGTCAGCAACTATGATCTGCTGCCCACGCTTCTGTCGATGCTCTCGCTCAAGGAGAGGTTACCCGCCGAACCGAAGGCGCCGGGGCGAGACTTTTCGCCCGCGCTGCGCGGCGAAGAGTTGGAGTGGGACAACGTCCATTTCTATGAGTTTGAGAACGTGCGGGCGATCCGCACCGACCGGTGGAAATACATCGAGCGGATCCACCAGTCGCCGAACGAACTGTATGACCTGTCCGCCGATCCGGACGAACACAACAATCTCTACGGCGATCCCGGACAGAGCGAGACCGTTCTGTCACTGCGGAACAGGCTCCTGTCGTTCTTTGACGAACATGCCGACCCGCAGTGGGATCTGTGGCGGGGAGGCACGTCAAAGACCGATTTGATGACCGCCCGATTCTTCGGAATCAAAAACCCTTACGGGCAGCCGACCTGGGGGCCCGACACTCCTCCGCGACCTTACACCGCGCCATGAGCGAGGACGCACAGTTGGCAATTCGAGTCTCCGACGTCGTCGACGTCTTGCGAGAAATGTTCCCGCTCGAACTGGCGGAGGACTGGGACAACGTCGGTCTGCTGGTCGGCGACGAGACGCGGCCGGCTGGCGCGATCATGACCTGCCTCACGTTGACGGAAGACGTTGCGGACGAGGCGGCGAAACGCGGTGCGGGGCTTGTCGTCGCCCATCATCCGGTGCTCTTTCGGCCCGTAAAGACGATCACGGCCGAGACGCCGGGCGGACGCGCGCTGCTCGCGCTCATCGAAGCGGGCGTCAGCGTCTACAGTCCGCACACGGCGTTCGACAGCGCTGTGGAGGGAATCAACGCCCGGCTGGCCGCATCGCTGGAGTTACAGGATGTCAGGCCGCTGCGGCCGGTTCCCTCGTTCTCCGAATCGCAACAGGAGGAAGCGCCTCTCGGCAGCGGCCGTTATGGTAGGCTGGAATCACCGACTCGACTGGGCGACTTTCTTGCGAAAGTCAAACTTGCTTTGGACGTCGAACATCTGCAATACATTGGGGAGGACGATTCCCGAGTCTCTCAGGTCGCCGTGGCGTGCGGGGCCGCGGCGGAGTTCATCGCTGACGCTGTCCGTTCGGGATGCAACGTATTGCTCACCGGAGAAGCGAGGTTCCACGCCTGCCTCGAAGCGCGGAGCAGCGGACTCGGATTAATCCTGCCCGGCCATTACGCCACTGAGAGGCCCGCTGTCGAACAACTGGCCCATGAACTCCAGGCGCGCTTTCCGAGCGCGTCAGTCTGGGCCAGCGAAGTCGAGCGCGACCCCGTGCGTTGGAGCACACCATGACAACGCACAATCCGGGAGACAACGCCGATGAAACTGAGTCCCGGCCGCAGTCTCCTCGTCCGACCGCCGGTGAGTTGCTTGCACGCGCCATGCGCCTGAGATGCCCGCGTTGCGGAGAAGGCCGGCTCTTCAGCGGGTGGGCGGCAATGCCCGAGCGCTGCAGCGTCTGCGGGCTCAAGTACGAACGGGCGCCGGGGTACTTTCTCGGATCAACCTACATCAACTACGGCCTGACCGCGGTCGTCTTGATCGCCGCGTATTTTCTCTTTCATGACGGGTTCGGCATGACCAACCAGCAACTGGCGGGACCGATGGTCGGCGTTTGCGTCGTTTTTCCCGTGCTGGCCTTCCGGCATGCCCGAGCGCTCTGGCTGGCGTTCGATTGCCACTTCGATGCGTCCATTCTGTCGGGCGAGGGCGAGTGAGACTCGCTCTCCTGGCGTGAGCCTCCGCAGTGTGAAATGACCGATCCCCCTGCGACGGATACCCGGCGTGCTTTACATCCCCCCCACGGGAGCGCATGGTAGGAAGGTCCGCCGCGATTCGTGCGGTCTTTCCGTCGCCTCACCAGGGGGATTCCCGAATGACACGCCGCCTGCTTGCCTTGTTCCTTGTCCTGTCTCTCGCGCCTGCGACGCTGTGCGCACAGTCGCCGGAGGTTGAGATTTCCCCGGACGTCGTCTACGGACACAAGTACGGCCTGGCGCTGACGATGGACGTCTTCAAACCGGCCGAAAAGCCGAATGGCGCGGGGGTGTTGTTCATGGTCAGCGGCGGGTGGTTCTCCCGCTGGGCCCCGCCGGAGCAGACGCAGGCGTTGTTCCGCCCGCTGACGGACAAGGGGTTCACCGTCTTCGCAGTCCGGCACGGCAGCAGTCCGAAGTTCTCGATTCCCGAGGCGGTCGAAGACGTGCGGCGGAGCGTGCGGTTCATCCGTCTCAATGCAGAACGGTTTGAGGTCGACCCCGAGCGGCTCGGCGTTTATGGAGCAAGCGCGGGGGGGCATCTTTCACTCGTGCTGGGAACGGCTTCGGACGAAGGCGATCCCGACGCCGAAGATCCGGTACTGCGCGTCAGCAGTCGCGTCCAGGCGGTGGTCGCCTACGTCGCCCCGACCGATCTACGGATCATGGTGTGGGAAGCGCCCGACCATCTCCCGGCGTACGAGCGATTCCCCGCACTTGACCTCGACCTCGAAGCGGCGGAACAATTCTCTCCGCTGGTGCACGTCACCCCCGACGACCCGCCGACGCTGCTGATGGTCGGCGCCAAGGACGACCTCGTTCCAATGAAGCACAGCCAGGAGATTCAGGCCGCGTTCAAGAAGCACAAGGTCGACAGCCAACTGATCGTATTCGAGGACGCCGGCCACGGTCTCGGCGGCGAGGACGCCGTAAAGGCGACGCAGGAGATGGTGAGTTGGTTTGAGACCCACCTGGCAGGCGAGTGACTTCAACCGGGCTTGTCGCCGTTCACGCCAGAATGTCGTGCAGGATCTGACCTTCCACGTCGGTCAGGCGGAAGTCGCGGCCGTTGAAGCGGTAGGTCAACCGGGTATGGTCGATGCCCATCTGGTTGAGAACAGTGGCATGGATGTCGTGCACGTTGACCCGGTTTTCTACCGACTTGTAGCCGAATTCGTCGGAAGCGCCGTACTGAGCGCCTCCCTTGAATCCGCCGCCGGCGAACCAGGTGGTGAAAGCGTTGGGGTTATGGTCGCGGCCGGCTGAGCCCTGCGAGTCGGACGTGCGGCCGAACTCGCCGCCGTAGATGACGATCGTGTCGTCGAGCATGCCGCGCTGTTTCAGATCAGTGAGCAGAGCGCCTGTCGGCTGATCGACCGTCGCCGCACAGGCGGTGTGGTTGCCTTTGATGTCGCTGTGGCCGTCCCAGGGTACGTCTGCGACCGCGCCGCCCGGCGTGTTGGGGCAGGACGCGAAGATCTGCACGAAGCGCACCCCGCGTTCGACCAGCCGACGCGCGATCAGGCATTGGCGACCGTAGTCCTTCGATTCGTCCCGATTGAGTCCGTATAGCTCCTGGAGGTGCTCCGGTTCCTGGGAGAGATCGAAGGCCTCCGGCGCAGACGTCTGCATGCGGTAGGCCAGTTCAAACGACTCGAGCCGCGCGTTCAGGTCCGAATCGAAGGGGCGGTCGAGGGCGTGCTCGCGGTTGGCCGCATTGAGGACGTCGAGCAACGAGCGCTGCTGCTCGCCGGCCAGTTCGGCGGGCGGCAGGAGATTGTCGATCGGTTTCTCTCCGCGCGGATCGAGGGCGGTCGCCTGGTAGACGGAGGGGAGGTAGCCGGACGACCAGATCGGATCGCCGCCGCGGGGCTTGGTTCCGTGCATGACGACGAACGCCGGCAGGTTGGCGTTCTCACTCCCCAGTCCATAGGTCAGCCACGATCCCATGCTGGGGAACCCCTGACGGATCATGCCGGAATTGAACTCCAGCATCGCCGGGGTGTGGTTGTTGGACTGGGAATAACAGGAATAGACGAAGGCAATGTCATCGACGTGCTGCGAGATGTGCGGGAAAATCTCCGACGTCCACGCGCCCGATTCGCCGTGCTGGGACCAGGCGAACGGGGACTTGAGGCACTTGCCGCTGGTGGTGAAGAAACCGGTCTTCGGATCGGCGCCGGCGAGTTCGGTCCCGTCACGCTTTTGCAGTTCCGGTTTGTAGTCGAACGTGTCGACCTGCGAGGGGCTGCCGGTCTGAAACAGCCAGATGACCGCTTTGGCCGCCGGTGCAAAATGACTCGGCCTCTCGGCGAGCGGATTCGTCGACGTGCCAGCGAGGACGCCCTCCTGCTGCAGCAGGCTGGTCAGCGCGAGCGAGCCGCAACCGAGTCCGGCGCGGGCAAGGAACTGACGGCGGGATGCGGGAGTGGTATGGGTCATGGGTGATTCGGGTTGGTTTGTTGTGGAGGGCCCGTGGTGAATCAATTCAGTCGTTGCCGCAGTTGGACGGGACAGCTTGGGGATCTGTCGTAGGGGGGTCAGTCGACGTAGACGAATTCGTTCATGCACATCAGCAGGTGGCAGAAGTCGCGCACGGCGAGCGTTTCGGCGTTCGGATCGTCACCGCGCATCGCAGTCTGTTGCTCAATAAAGGTCCGCATAGTGGCAACCTCCGATTGCGTCGCCGGCCGCGCGAGCGCCACCTGATAGGCGCGGTCAATCGCCTCGTCGATCGATGTATTCGCATCCGGGCGAACCCGCGCGGCGAACTTCGTGGCCAGATCTCGCACGAGCGGGGAATTGAGCAGCGCCAGCGCCTGTGGCGCGACGGTGCTCTGCTCGCGCGTGCCCACGCCCTGCATCGTGTCCGGAGCGTCGAAGAGTTGCAGGAAGGGGATCAACTGGCTGCGCTTGACGGTGAAGTAGATGCTGCGGCGGGTGCTGTTCGGGTCGAGTGTTCCCTTGCCGAACATCGTCTCGTCCAGCGTGCCGCTGACGGACAGCAGCGAATCGCGAACGATCTCCGCCTCCAGCCGCCGGGCGTCGCGCCGCCAGAGCAGCAGGTTTTCCGGATCGACTTGCCGCCCGCTTTCTGAGACTTCGCCGGCCTGCATGTAGACCGCACTGGTCATGATGAGACGATGAATCGGCTTCAGCCGCCAGCCGCCGGCAACGAGTTCGCTCGCGAGCCAGTCGAGCAATTCGGGGTGGGACGGCCGCTCGCCCCGCGTTCCGAAGTCACTCGGCGTGGCGACAATGCCCCGGCCGAAATGGTGATGCCACAGCCGATTGACGATCACGCGGGCCAGCAGGTGCCCGGCGCCGTCATCGACGTCGGTGAGCCAGTCGGCGAGCCCCAGTCTGCCGGCGCGGGGCGTTTCTTGCTGTTCCGATTCGTTCAGCCAGTGCGTTTCGAGATCGTCGGTCCGCATCAGCACCTGGAGGAACCCGGGAGACGCCTGATCTTCCTTGTTGTCCGCATTGCCGCGTCGAAGGTGGTAGACCTTGTAGGTGTCGTCGCCGAACTGATAGGTCGTCCCCCGCACGCGGGCGGCGAAGACGTTGGTCAACTCGGGCTGGGGAGTTTCGAGTTCGTGCACCACCACGGCCCGGTTGAGCGCCAGCCAATCGAGATCGAAGCCTTTGTACCAGTCAACGAGTTTCTGCTTCTGTTCGTCGTTCCGCTCCGCCTGCGGCGTGTTGAGGATCGCGGCGATCTCGGGCGCCGGTTGGGCCGCAGCGGCCGCGTAGTAGAAGCCGGTCGCTCCTCCGCCGTTGACGATCTTCATCAGCAAGTCGTTGCGTCCGGCGGCAAGCTGGATCTGGACCGATTCCTGTCCGGCCGCTGCGACGTTCCGCCCGACTTTGTTGGACAGCACTTCGCGTCCGTTGACCCAGAGCTTGATGCCGTCGTCGCTCCCCAGCGAGAGATCGACAACCTGCGGCCGGGCGGACTCAATGACGCGGTAGAGATAGTTCGCGGAGTTGGCGCCGGCGAGCTTGTCGTTGTGCGGCTCTCCGTCAGTCCACTCCGGTTGCTCGGTCCACTTGAGTTTGCCTTCCTCGAAGGTTGCCGCCAGATCGATGCCGCGTTCCGGAGCAAAGACCTGGTCAAAGGCGACATCGAAACTGGCTGCTGCAAACGGTCCTACGTGATGCCAGACACCGGCTGATTCCAGTTCCAGCGGGGTGACCTGCGTGGCGGCGAAGTAGAAGCCGGACGGACCGCCCGCGTTCACGATCTTGATGAGCAGTTCGTTCCGGCCCTTCTGCAGAGAGACGGCGACAGATTCCTGCCCGGCCGCCGCTCCGCGACCGATGTGCTTCGCCAGGACTTCCGTGCCGTTGAGCCAAACCTTGATCGAGTCGTCGCTGCCAAGGGAGAGCGAAAGCTGCTCCTCCTCGGCCGATTCAACTACCCGATACAGGTAGTTCGCCGAGTTGTCGCCGGTGAGCGTGTTGTGGACCGTGCCGTCGGTCCACTCGGGCCTTGCCGCCCAGGCGACCTGGCCTTCGAGATAGGTCGCGGCCAGATCGACCCCCTCCTCCGGGGGGAACGCTTTCTCGAACGCTGCATCGAAACTCTCGGCCGGGAAGGGGCCGGCGTGATGCCACTCCCCGATCGTCGGCGCCGCGACGGTTGCCGAAGGGGAATCCGCCAGACCCGCCAGCCACTGGTCGTATCGCGCCGGTAACTGCTCCTGCTCGAACTGCGTCCGCGCCGCGACCAACGGCGCGTGGGCGGCGTTGTAGGCGTCCATCTGCGCCTTGAACTCTTCAGGCTGCATGTTGATGCCGGTGTCGGAGAATCCGACTTCGGCGAAGCAGGCAGCCAGGCGGTAATAGTCGTACTGGGGGAGCGGATCGTACTTGTGGCTGTGACACCGGCTGCAACCGACCGTCAGTCCGAGGAGAGAAGTCCCCATGGTGCTGATGATGTCGTCCAGTTGCTCATACCGGCTGCGTTCGCGTTCCTTCTGCGTCTGCTGCGTCGTAAACGGGCCGGCGGTGAGGAATCCGGTGGCGGCAATCGTCCGGACGGCCTCCTGGGCCTCGGCGGTCGTCTGCACGTTGACGTCGGTCATCAGGTCGCCGGCGATCTGCAACCGTACGAACTCGTCATACGGAAGATCGGCATTGAGGGCCTGAATCACAAAATCGCGGTAATGCCAGGCGTTGGGCCGGTCGCCGTCGAAGGCGTAGCCGTTGCTTTCCGCAAACCGGGCCAGATCGAGCCAATGCCTGGCCCATCGCTCTCCGTAGTGTTCGCTTGCGAGCAGCTCATCAATCAGCCGGCCGAAGGCGGCGTCGGCGTCCTGCTCGAACTCCCCAATGAATTGCTCAACTCTCTCGGGTTGCGGCGGCAGTCCGATCAGAGCGAAGTAGGCCCGCCGGATCAGCGTGCGCGGTTCGGCGATATCATTCGGTGTGACGCCGGCCGCTTCCTGCCGCGCGCGAATGAAGCGATCGATCTCCGTCCGCGTCCAGGCATCGTCCGCAATCGTGGGAGACTCCGGTTTAGAAAGCGGCGTGAAGGCCCAGTGCTCCTTGCCGGCTGCGATGTCGATCTCCGTCTCGGCGACGACGGCCTCGCCGTCCCGGGGATCGGGAGCCCCCATTTCGATCCACTTTACGAAGTCGGCGATGACCTCATCCGGCAGTTTCCCGTTCGGGGGCATCTCGAACGACTCATGCCGCAGCGCCTCGATGAGCAGGCTCTCCTCGACATTGTTCGGGACGACGGCCGGTCCGCTCTCGCCTCCCATTCGCGAGCCCTCGCGGGTGTCGAGCAGCAGTCCCGCTTTGAGGTTCGACTTGGCCGCCGCCTCGGCCGAATGGCATTCGTAACAGTGCGCCACCAGCATCGGCCGGATTTTGGCTTCGAAGAAGTCGAGTCCCTGCTGATCGGTCTCGGCGGCTCGAGCAGTTGCGGCGAACGACAGCACAAGGAGGAGCGTGACAATTCGCATCATCGATTACTAGCGGGTCGGCAGGCAGGTCAGAGGCGGGTGATTTGGGAGAGAAGTTGATTGTCGTCCCTGAATCGACGAATGACAACAGTTGACGGCGTGCAGACCGCTGAAGCAGCCGGTTGATTCGGCAGGGCAACCGTTTAGTTCGGGTAGCCGAGTTTGGATAAGAGGCGAAAGGAATT
>ERZ869936.1716-NODE-1716-length-14781-cov-17.080470_pt1 | contig 14781 bp, 15 predicted proteins | sample MGYA00520876_ERZ869936 | MGnify/ENA primary metagenome ERZ869936 (study PRJEB32218, sample SAMN09650985) | biofilter metagenome | isolation source: enrty point of leading RO module | place: Saudi Arabia: Thuwal, RO plant located on Red Sea | collected 2016-02-17...
TTCGGTTTGTATCTCACAATACCCATCCGTTAAATGTAGCATCTGAATCAGGATAAACATCGCCACCTGTATTCTGATTATATTCCGGAAACAAACTACTATTGTTATTGATGTAATCTAAAAACCTTTGTGTATAATATTCCGCCGTGTTTCTAGCTTTATTTACCAAGTAATCTACCTCGTTCTTTGACACTGTTTCCGCATTTTCCGATGATCCCTTAAAAACTCCACCTGCTTTAATGGAATAGGCAGCGTAGGGGATATATTCGGCTTGTGCAAACCAAATCAACATAGGTTGTACATATTTGTTTAATAGGGTTTGATAATCACCCGTTACACCCGATCCCGCTATATCGTTTTGTAATTTATCGTATAATTTAGTTCCTAAGTAGTTTCTTATTTCGATTTCTTGTGCTACCTTAATAAACTGTATGAATTTGTCCGTGTCGGTATTTCCGTCAATGATACTATTCTTAACTAAATCGGTTCTTGATATAAATAAAACTGTTGCCATAATTATCTACTTATTCCTATTCTTTTTGCATATTCGGCGGTGTATCCCTTATACGGCATATCCTTTGGCTTCATACCCACTTCTTTTGCGTTTTCCGGCGCTTCAAAACCCTTTGCCTTAGCTTGTGAATCATATAACTTTCTACCTAGACCCCTATCACCATCTTTTCTTAAATATGTTCTACGCGACCAATAATGATGGCATCGAGCTCCGCCCTTGTACAGCCATATGGAATACGTCCCCGTATCATCCCCGCTTTTTGCAAACTTAGGGTTTACCGCTATATCGTCCATAGCTATAATATCTTCCTTTCTATACACTTTTTTTGCCTTTACCATTTTTCTACAAAATTCCCTAGATGTATTAGAAACCTTTGCGGGACTATAAAAGTATCTTACTAAGAACGTATTACCCTTTTGTGATTCTTTTCTACTTACGCCATCTTGTTCACTTTCCCTATATGGTGTTGCTTTACCTACACTAGCTAACTTTATTTCGTTGTTTATGTTTTCTACCAATTCATCCATTTCATCCTCATATTCATAATCTACTTGCGTTTCATCCACTAAGTCAAAATCTTTAAGTATTTCACTTTCATCTTGACCTAAGTCTATTAGCTTATCGGCTACCGAATCATCCAATAAATCTTCCTTTGAAAGTTTAACACCCGTTTCCTCTTCTTTTGTTTCCTCATCCTCTACGTTTTCCAAGTCCGTAAATTCAAGCGGTTGTAGCGTTTTAAAGTATAAATTAAGCGATATATCATTGTAGGCTAGTATTTGGTCAAAGTGGTCTATTAAAAGCCCTTGAAAGCCCTTAATTACTAAGTTGTCAAATAGTATAGATGCGGTCTTTAATTCATCGGCGTTATTACCAAGACCCGTTGAATCTTTAATACCAAATAGCATAGGACTTACTACCCTATGTGATACCATTATCTTTTTAGAACTTTCATCACTTAGAAATTGATATTGATTATGTGCATCACTAAGTTGTATAGGGTCGATACTTGCAGCGGTTTCGGCGTTGTCGTTAAACGCTAAAATAAACTTCCCCGCATTGGAACTACCCGAAAACTTTTCGTAGATTCGTCTTTCTATCATTTCCCTTTGCTCGGGGTCAGGAGTACCATTGTTGAAGTTTATTAACATACTTGGTGCAAGTCCATTTAGTATGTTGTTTAAATGGTAGTTGGATATTTCCTCCTCTAATTCCGCGTATTGTGTTCCCCCTTGATAATCTACCGGACTATAATACTTAAAACCCGCTCTATAAGGCTTTATGTACATTATTTCAAGTCCCTCCCGTGATGTTCCAAATGCGGGTATTCTTTTAAGTTCGTTTCCTTTTTTGTACTTAGACCAATCACTAAAATAATAATACGCCTCTATTTCCCCTTTATCGTTGCATTTTTCCGCCCTTAGTGTTTCAATTGGTATATGTTCTAGTTGTACAATTTTTGTTCTATCTTTTGAATAGATAACTTGTATTGCACATTGCCCCATAAGTTTTAAATCGTAGCATAGTTTTCTAGTACAATTCTTATTAAACAACGACATCATTTGTGCATATTCATTTGGCTTTCTATTTGAATCGGTTGCATCTAGACCTTTACCAAATATCATTTCACTTACACCATTTATAATAGCGTTGTTCGTTGGTGATCCATTGTATCTATCTATTAGGTATTGAAAGTAATTATTATCCTCCCCATATTCAATAAAGTCCTTACCCCTAACCTCTTTAACCATAGGTGATGTGTAGGTACTTAAATTTACAATACTTAAATCTGATTTATTCTTCATACTACTATATAATCATTATCAAACACATCGTTTCCGGTTGGTATTGTATATTCCGCATTGTTTACGGAATAATTAGATATTGTTTGATCGGTGCAAAAAACTTTGTCTTTATATATCACACTACTACCCTCCTTTAATGTAAGATCGTAAAATCTTCCCTCAACCAACACCGGACTAAATGCTTGTGATAACACTAAATAATTTTTATCCGTTGTCGTGCTAACGGAATAGGTAGTTGTTGTATTTGTTGAATCATCCCTTAATATCATACTAACACTAGATGCATAATTTCTTGGTATTACTTTCAATGTTTGCGATGATGCCGTGGTGGTTAGGTGTATCATACTTATATAACGTATAAACTTTAGATTTTGTGTATAAAAAAAGGGAGTCCGTAAACTCCCCTTTTAAAAACAAAACTAATCTATGTTATGAAAACTCTTATAAATATAAGAAATTAATTTTAGTTAGGTGTAATTTTGCTACCTTGATTAGCACCCGTTACAACACTTGCTGCCGTAAAGTCTGGTGGTGCCGTTTCTTGTGCAACAAAAGTTAATGAATATCCACTTAGATCGCCCATCGCTGCGCCACTTGAAAACGTACCCGACGTTAGTTCCGCTCCGTGTTCTTTACCTACTAGGAAATAATTACCATTGTAGTCCTCTACCCAAATATGGGGTCTAGCTACCGCAAGTAATTGTATTTCCGCTTGTGTTTCTTTTTCTAAGAACGTAAAGTTAAGTGTCAATGTGCTTTCGTAAAAAGTAGTACCATTTTCTCTTGATGATGTAACGGCGGTTTCTAACGTAGAATTACCCTTGATGTCGAATTGATAGACAGTGGGTGTTCCCGTAATAGCCGTTATTTCATTAGATGTTATTGTGATAGTGCCCAACCCACCATAATCGGTGAAGTAAACGGACTTCAACCCGCCAACTCCTGATTTACAGGGTAATGCTCTACCTTTAGTTAATAAACAAGCCATAATTTTATTGGTATTGAAAAAAGGGTAGGCAGAATACTACCCACCCCTTTATATGTTAGTTAATATAATTTATTAGTCGTAAAGAACTACATCAGCACCGACACCGATTTGACATCCCGCTGTATATCTCATTACTACTCTTACGTTCTGTGAGCCATCAATATCTGACATATCAATAACCTTTACCTCGTTTCTATCGTTCAGTAAGCCCGTACCGAAGAAAAGATTGCTTGATCTTGCAGCGATAGCTTGGTTATCACCGAAACCAGATGATGGATAAATTCTTACGCCATCAAAGAATAAGTTATCTAATGATTGGTTGTTACCTTTGTTATCGTAACCATTAGCACCTAAACCTGATGCACCGAAACCACCTAAAGCTCTAATGTAAGCTCTGTAAATGTTTTGTGATACATAAATGATTAAATCATCAGCTCCGTAAACTCCTGATGGAATAGCATCAACGATTTTTCCTAATTCCGTTACTACGTTAGCAGCTGTAACTGTACCCGCCGTAACATCTACTACATCAGAATCAGCACCTGCTAATGTTACAAAACCATCGAAGTTACCTTCGCCGGCTGATCCACCCCAAATAGAAGATTCCGTTGCACTTGCAACCTCTGCAGCTACTCTTGCGATAACGAAATCACTAAATAATGGTGGTAGGTTATCGAAAGCCGAGAAGCCCATCTGAGCTGCCTCCCAATCTGCGTGTAATTCTTTCTTACAGATTTGTAGGTTTACTTGTAATTCGGTTGGTGTTAATACTTTTTCGGTAAGTGTAAGACCCGATGTAGTTGAATCAAAATCACAATCGGCACTTCTTACTAAATTTGAGAAAGCCCCTACTTTCATAGCAGCTTTGTACTTAATGTTAGGTAGAATAGTAATAGCAGCATCATCTAAAGTCTTTGCTGTTAATAAAGATGCAGCAATATATTTACCTGCAAATTCTCCTGCATAACTACTACCTGTAATTGTTGGATTTGGCATTTTACTTAATTTTAATTATTGGTTAATTTTTTCATTACTCTATCTAAAGCAGTTTCTTTTCTGTTTTGACCGAATCTTACTTTAAATTCTTGTTTAGCTTCCGGATTGTGTGTAATTGGTTCAACCGCCGGTGTTTCGCTAAGTTCTTCCTTAACCTTTTCCTCCACCTTTGACATTTCTTCTTTCACTTCCTTCAACTCGTTAATCATACCTTTGATTTCATCAATAGCTGATTCAAATTCTTCTTTACGGACATATTGCATTTCTTCCTTTTCTTCCTTTTCCTCTTCTTCCTCTTTTTCCTCCTCGGCTTTAATTTCCTTAATAATACCCTCTTCTTCTACAACAAGCATATTACCATCTTCCATTAAATATTCGCCTTTTGGTACTGCTACCTTATCATCCTCCGTAAGAATAAAGATTTCATTACCCGCCTCGAAAGCATCCGCTTCTAATACTGTTCCATTCTCTAGCTTTAATTGTGCTAATTCCAGTGCTTCCTCAGTCGATTGAACCTCTTGCTCAATAGTTTCTTCCCCTAAGAAAGTCTTGATTTTGTTTAAGATTTCTGTTGATTTCATATTACTATAACGTGTTAAAATTTATATTTGCATTTTCATATTTTGCCTATACCTTGGTTGATGATCTTTCCCTTACAACATTTTACCGAATAGGTTTCATCCTTACATAAACATCCCCGACGACCACCCCTTGGGCTTGTTTTACTTGGTGTTTCAAATCTTTTCATCGTCCTTGTCCTTTATATGGTTTTTTATATCCGTTTTGACCTACACTAGCGTTTTTGCTATGTGGGTGTGATTTTCTTTTTGGTTTTATATATACACTAACTACTTTTCTTGGCATTAAGATTTCTTTGGATGTCCTTTTGGTAATAGGTCATTATCGGTTGTATATTTTTTATTTTGTGGCCGTCCATTTTTAACCAAGTATAAAAAGGCGTTTACCCTTGCAAATGCCCATTGACTAGGACTTTTTACATTAGGACTATGTGATGTATTAAATGCACCAAGCCCCCTTTGGAATACGGCTTTTAGTTTTCCAACGCTTACACCATATCCTAATTTGTCTTTATATCTTTTGTTAAAATCATCCGATTTCTTTTGTAACGTCTTTTCATCCGCCTTTGATACTTTAGCACCCCTTGATGTAGATGCATCGCCTTTGGCCGTTCCCTTGCCTTTAGGGTTCTTGTTTGGTGTGCTTGACTTAGGTGCTTTAGGTGATTTAGTTATACCACCCCTTTTTCCTACTTTGGCGTATTCACTTTTTTTTACGCACTTATGTTTTTCGTAATCTTTCACATATCCCTCCGGACATTTATACTTTTTAAAATCTTCCTTTGTATGTGTTTCACAAGGCATATACCAAGTCTTTCCATCTAGTTCGTGTTCGTGCATTCCTTGGCATCCTATATTCTTAGCCATTTCCATAGCCTTTTCTTTTGACGCGTATGCTAACCGATCATCAATAATAGCGAATTCTTCATTCACCACCATAGATGCTAATTCTATTTCGCCTAATTCTTTTAGTTTTGATTCCGACCATCTTAGTCCGGCTTTACCGCCCCATAATAAATAAGATATAGTACCACAAGCCTTAGTATCCGATTCGTCGTAATATTCACCGGCACGGCTTAAATATGAATACATCCTTTTAATAGTGGCTTTTGTAAGTGGTTTACCTTGTGCTAATTGTTTAGCCCTAACCTTTCCTACTTGTGTAGCGCATTTGTTGTTTACTTTTTCGTTTAGTTCTATACCCCTTTTGGCGTTGTTTTTTACACCACTAGGATAATCGCTATAAGATTCTAATTCTTCGTTTCTTAATATTTGTCTTAGTTCGGATAGTATGTCTTTTGCCTCCTCTTCCTCAAAATCATTTACCGGTTCTTTTGGTCTTTCCATTTTATCCGCAAAGTAACCCTCTATGCTAAAACCCTTAACCTTTCCGGTCTTGACGTAGTTGTCCCATATTTCATCGTTGTTTACCTTTACCGCACCCATCCAAGTTCCTACCGGTACATTCAAACCATACTTTCTTGATTTATCGTGTACCTCATCTTCTACTAACCAAGATTCAACTAATGTTAGTCCATTGATCGTATGTTGGTGTTCTAGGGTAGCTTTGGATTGATTACCTTTCATTAGGTAAAGTTGTGATGCTTTTTCGACAGTATCTTTAGAAAAGTATATGTAATATTCCTCCTCGCCTTTTCTACGATAGATTGGTTTATTAGGGACAAGTAAAGCACCCATAAGAATACGCTTTTCTTTATCCACTTCCGCTAGTTTTATCTCCTCGCTTTTCAATGCAATAAAATCTTCCTCTATTGCCGGATTTTCTACTACCGATATAGCTTCTATTCCCGTTAATTCATCATCCCCTAAAATAAGTTCAACGATCTTCATATTATTATAACGTATTAATTAATTATTTTGTTTATCCTATACTTGCACCTTGTATAATGTTTCTATCTAATTCTTGTGCCGTACTAACGTCATTAGATACAACGTAAGCTCTTGTAGGTTGTCCGGCTTGACCGGCTATTACATCGGCTAGTTGATTTGTTACACCCGCACCTACTACATTAAAAGATGGTGCTTGTGATGTGGCTTGTCCGACACCGGCAGCGGTAATGGTGGTTGCAGCACCCCCGCCTTTTGGATCAACCGACTTTATAGATTTAACGGCTTGAAAACCGGTAGCTAGTACACCGGCTATGCTTGTTACTTTTTGAATTGTAGCAAAAGGTTCGGGTAAAGTAGTTTCGTTATCTAAAACCTCCGTAACACCCAAGTAAGTATTTGTTAGTGCTTGTGCTACGGCAAACGCTTTACCGGCTTGTGAATTCTTACCAAGGATGTTTGCAAGTGTACCGAATGTTTGGCTTATAATAGCAATCTTTTGCTTTTGTAATATTTCCTCCCTCTTTACCGCATCTTGTGCATCCTTATCCTCGGCACTCTTAATCAAATCATTATAGTACAATCTAATTTCCGCCTTTTGTGCCTCCGTTGCATTAAATTCATCTAGTTCGGCTAACTTTCTTTGTTTTTCTAATTCTAACTTTTGTGCCTCCGTTTCCGCCCTTTCATCTTCTTTACGCTTTTCAAAATCTTCTAATATCTTATCTACCTCCTCACCATTCTTTCGCATTTGTTCTACCGATTCCCTTGTTACAAAACCAACACCTGGCAAAAACACATATTCTTTATTGAATTCATCTATTTCTTTTTGCTTTTCCGCTTTTTCTTGGTTAGTTGCCGTAGTGATTTGTGTTTGTAATAATCTTTGACTTCTTAGTCTTTTAGTGTCTAAGTTGATTAATTTAGCCTCTAATTCCGCAAGTTTTTCTTTATCCTCTATCGTATTCTTGCCCAAGGCCATTTCATCCTTTTGCGCTTCTACTAATAATCTTGTCGCCTCTATTTCCTTATTAGTAATTTCCTCCTCTATTGCTTGTGCTTCCCTTAGCATCTTGATTCTTTCGGATGCCGAAAATCTTTCCCTATCCTCCGCCTTTAATCTTAATTCGTTAATATCCCTATTTGCCTTAGCCCTTTCAACTTGCAAGTCCCTTTCAATTCGTCTTGCCTTTTGTCTAGCTTTGGTTACTTGATCTATGGCTTTCACCTCGCTTACTGTATCTTTCACAAAGTTCTTAATAGCATTTCCCGTTTTACCTACATTGACGGCTAGTTCGGCGGTTGATTCCGAAAGTTTATCAAATCTACCGGTAACGACATTACCCACTACTTTAAACGCCGATATTATAGTATTACCTAAGTCCGATAGTAAGTCCATTGTGTTTTTTACCACCGCACCTAAAGCTGCCAACCCCCTTTGTAGTTTTTCTTGACCCTCCTCCGATTGTGTAAACGCTGCCGTAAGTGAACCTAATAAAACAACAAAAGCACCAATACCCGATGCTATAAATGCTGCCTTTAAACCTTTAAAACCTAATGTAGCACTTTTTATACCCGATGTAAAGTCTTTAAATTTTGTTACCGCACCACCCGTTACCTTGTCTAATGTTTTACCAAAGTCGCCTTGTTTCTTTTCGGCCTTTTCTACTTGTTTTTCATATTTTTGTACTTTCTTTTCTAACTTGGTGTATTCCTTTTGCATTTCATCCAAGTTCTTTACGGCCTCTTCGTACCTTAGTTTAAAATCTATGTAAACCTTTTGACTCATCTTATTTCTTTTTAATTGCCTTTAATTCTTTTTTCAATTGGTGATACCCCTCTTTAAATGTTTCCGGCATTTTATACTTCCCCTTTGCTATGTCTATGTTTTCGCTACCACCATCTACAAATGATAACAATTCTAATATGTTTTTTATCATACGTTTAATAATTCTATGTCGGCATCCCCCGTAATTAGGTTTGTCGTTATGCTATTTATTCTATAATCTACGCCACTAATTCTAAACTTATCATTTAGTTCAAAGTTTAATAATATATTTAAAGGTAGTTTGGCTTTGATCTTTGTTAATCTATTTTTGCTATTGAATATTCTTGTTATATAATTTTCGTAATAGTTCTTAAATAATGTTCCATCAAAAGAATTTACCGGTCTATCATATTCATTGTTTTCGGCGTTAAAGTGTATATTATCTTCCCCCGACGTATCATCCGTAAATCTACTATTACTAGGTATGTTGTAATTCACAATACCTTCATCTTGATTGTTTGGGTTTAAATACGAAATATTGTCTCCCGATTTTCTTAATGGATAAAATACTAATGGCTTGTCTTTATACGCTTCTTGATTTTCGTTAACACTCCATCCCCATTGTATTGACGTTATTGCGCTATTAGCTTGATTTAAAAGTCTTTCATATTTAAAGTGTGAAAATGGTATTATTACCTTGTAGCTTTGACCATCAATAAAGTTGTTTGTAGTATCTTGGTTATAATCAATAGTTCCCCATTCTTGATTAAATAGTTGTTGATGCACAACCGACAAATAAGACTTTAAATCTTCATAAGCATATTTAATTTCCTTATAAGGTAAAGCAACATCTACCTTAGACGATTCTATATCAACATATTTCGTTATATCGTATATGGTTGTGTTTGACGAATGATAATAACTATTGCTATCCGAATTATCTAATGTTCTTACTTCTATTTCATTAGAACTATTGACAAAAGCAACTAAATTAAACATCTTAAATAAAGCCGTAAGAAAGTCCATTACTTTCATTTCCGGCATTTGGTTTTGTATTTCAAATATCGGAATGTTAGGCGTAGTAAAAGCGCCACTAGATGCCGTTACATTTGTATAGTTAAATGTTTGGGTGTTACCCGCATTATCTTCAAACTTAAAGAAACCACTAGCCGTAAATGTTACGTTGTCTAAAACAACTTGATCATCGGCACTAATTCTTATTTGATAATTACCAAGCAAATCACTTAGCCCTAAATCACTACCGCTTATAGTTACGTTACTAGAACTACTAGATGCGGTGGTTGTGAATACATCTACGCCGTTGTGAATAACAGTGACGGAATATACTTGTGTATTTGCCGTAGCAACATCAACTAGAATAGATAAAGACGAAACACTACCGGTTTCCCCTTGTGCGCCACCGCTAAACAAAACAGTATCCCCACTTGCAACATATCCCGAAACTTGATCGGGCCCTTGTGGTGCTACACCACCCGAAAAACCATCTACTAAAGCATTCAAAGCTACCTCGCCTAATACAGTTGATACCTCGCCGGACTTTCTATGTAACCACATAAACAAATTATAATAGTTTAAATTAGTAGTGTTAAAGAAATGATTTGAAAATGTAATGTTAGTTGGGTATCCATTTGTTGTTTTATATGTGTTTTCTATTGCTTCTATTATGCTATGTAATCTTAGTGCAAATTTTAAGTCCGTGTATTCAACACCTTTTTCGGTTGATCCGTGGTGTATATTAACAAGTGTATCGGAATTATGTGTGTTACTGCTACTATTATAAATTAATCGTCTTGTGTGTGTTATAAGTGGTGTTACAAGACTATTTTTAGCCGTGCTTGGTTGTAATTGTAGTTTTTCCTTTACCGAATCATTTTCCCATATTGGACTTAATAACACTTGATAAGATTCGCCACTAACAAATATGTCTTGATTTATTGTAAGTTGTGTGTTGCTATCCACACTTGTTATCGTGGCAAAAGTAGTATCGGTAACATTCTTTACCCTATCCCCCTCCGAAACACTTGTCGTAAATGTAGCTGAACTATCTACAAGTTTATTTGATGTGGTAGATGATGCCGTACCCGATGCCTTTACTTCTACAAAACTTAGGTTGTTTAATTTATCATCCCCGATAATATCCTTTAGATCAACTGTGTTACCAAAAAAAGTTACCCTATAAGCGTTTACTTGATTCTTCTTCATATCCACACCCTCTAACTTAATCTTTCCATCTTTGAATGGTACGTGGTTTATTTCAAGTTTAGCATTTTTCTTTGTTCTACCATCAAACCCATCAACTATGTCAAAGTTGTAGTAATGCTTGAATAGTTTATTATTTGTGCTGGATGCGGGTAAAGTAAAACTTTTTGTAAACGTTGTAAATACCTTAGCTATGTCCTTTACGTTTTTAATTGTATCCGTAAGGCTTATGGTTTCGTCTTTAAATAAATCTACCCGTGTATCTTGTATGTATAATTGTAGTTCACGCTTCATTATACTATGTTATTAATAATATCATTTGCATCCTCTACCTCTAATGTATATTGTATTAGTTTATCGTTTAGCGATGTTTTTTTAGTAAGCGAACTTGTTTTAACAACTACCGGATGCCATTTAGAATCAAAGTATATCCAAACGTATTCACTTAATAATATATCTTCCATTACTGCATTATACGCCTCTATCATATAATTAGTATTCAAAGTAAATCGTTTTTTTCCGGTTTTATTGAATGTTTGTACTTGATGTGATTTAACATCGTAATTTGATGATGAATAGGTAAATAGGTTTCTTTTAAATGTTTCACTTTTAGTGTTTACGTTTTCTACCGACTTTAAAAAGAAATAATGATCTTGTGGTGCGCCATTCTTATTTATAAATCGCATTTGTATTGGACTATACTTAGCACTACATATTCTATTTATAACCCAACGATAATTACCACTTGCCGATGTTACTATTGTATCTGTTGTACTAATAGTAGTTTTGTCTTTACTTCCGGAGTTCATATCCCAAGCAAACCCCGCCGTGTTTTCCGGTAAATATAATTGAATGCTTCCACCCGTGTTTGTTAGTTCAAAATCATCGGGGTCTATGTCTTGATTTACACCATCCCAAAATTCCGTATAACCATAAAAACCCGTATGTGCTACCGCACCTTGTGCCGTTCCCGTTCCCCCGCCGTTTACTTGCGGGAATGTTGTTATCACATAAGATATAGCCACTGTATCAAAACTAGACCCCGTACTACCGCCATAGTTTGCCGTGTAATAGTCTTTAGCTAAACTTGCTATTTCAAACACTGTTCTATTCGACGTTGCGTTTTTAAGTATTGTATATCGTAATGCACCATCAATCGTTAGTGCTATTTGTGCGGATAGATGCCCACCGGTGGTAACTGTAACAAAGTAAGGACTTCTTAATAATATATTTGCCATAACTAATTCTTATTCATATTTTCGGGAAAAAACCTTTTATCTTGTTCTATATCAAAAACAAAAGCATCTCTTAATTGTTGTGGTATAAATTTAAACGCCCTTTGAAATGCTATGGTAAAAAAGAAACTAGGCTTGATACCCCTATTGTATATATTTTTAGCTATTACATATCCCATAGCATCATAACCACCTTTAGCAAATTTACCCGTAGATTTTTTCTTTCCGTTGATTGTTTTGTATTGTCTAAATCTTATGTTTCGTTGTTTTGCAAATAAAGACATTCTTTTAGCGAATTGGTCAAATGTTCCGGCCTTTGATCCACTACCAAACCTATAAGGTGAATTAGGTGCTTGTTGTCCCGTCTTTTGTGCATTGGGGGAAACCTTACTTGGGTCTTTACCCCTTACACCTAAATCAACAAACGGCAAGTAGTCCTCACCACCCAACAACAAATCTATGCTATCCCTATATACCTTGATGTCCTTGAATAAACTTTTTGATAGGTTTTGCGACTTTTTTGTTTTGCCTTGCTTAGCCAATTCAAGTCTTGCTTGTTCAATAACATATCGTCCAAACTTGTCTAATATTTTTTCGACCTCTTTTAATTGCATACGTTTATGTCATTACTTATTAATACATCAAAGGTACAAGCTACACCCGCTAATCGGTTTTCAAATCTTTCGTAAAAGAATTCGCAAGATGCATCGCCGTCTAATTGGTATTTGTTTTGATATAACGTACCCTTTTTAAGTAAGCCTACTAGTTTGTTTGCTACCGCTAGTTGTGTGTTTAAAATATCTTGTTCGTTGTTGTTACCCCTAAATATGTCGGTGGTTTCATCCTTTGATTGATCTACTATATCCATACACATTATTGTAATGTTAAAGTTTAGGACTTGTTCTTGTATGGCAACACTATTTACTATTATGTGGCTTAGCGGGAATATTGTTTGCTTAGATAAATCGACATCGAATATATCACCGGTTGTAACAGTGTTTACGTTTTCATCGGCTAAAAGATTAGTCTTAATAGTATCCGTTATTTGATAATATCCTCTTACTCCTTGATTGCTCATTTCTTAAATTTACTTTTAATTTGTTTCGATTCAACATCTACCTTGTCCTTTAAGTAACTTAAAGCGTATAGGCAAGTGTGTATGTTTAGTTTAGTGATATTTTCAAATCGTGTAATATCTCCTTGAGCGAGGCTGAAAAGTGATTGATACCACCCCCATTTTCTTCCAAAAGTTGCTGCTGCACTAAGTTCATTTCCTCCTCCTGTAAACAATTCATCATAGTTTGCGACAATTCCATCCCTAAATGATAAAAAAAAAGTATCGCACTAAGCACGGCGTCCATTGGCATATCTTTCATCATATCGCTTTCCTCACCCTTATAATCTTCTATCAAATACTTTTCTTTATACGTTTGTTTAACCGGTCTATATAAAACCGCCATAGCCCTATGTAAATTAGATGTATCACCAATATAGGTATCTAAGTCTATGTATTCACCAAAAGTCATATCGTCTAGCTTGGGAATGAACCCATAGGTCTTTCCATTCATTTTAAACTTTTTTACAAGCGGTGGTTTTTCATTAAACATTTCCGTAAGGATCAATGTTATGTCTTTAATACTATGTGCCTTCATTGCCATTATTGTATCACCCCTTAAACCACAAAATATTTCTATCATTTTCATAGCTAAGAAGTTTTCATCATCGTTTTCGGATTGTATCTTTAAATACTTTTGATATTGACCTAAAGTAATTTCACTTAAAGTATCCGGTATATAAACCTCTAATCTCATATATATATAACGTAAAAATAAAAAGTTTTAGAAACTATTGTATTGTGTATTTACCCCTATTCGGGTTTTGTAGTTGCATCATAAGGGCGTATCGTGCAGCGTCTATACAATCGGGGTGTGTACCCGTGGGTTTTTGTAAATTGTTTCCTTCCTTGTCCTTATCCCATACATAGCCTTGTAGTTCCCTTATTAGATTCTTAGAACTTGATGTTATGTAGATTTCGTTTTGGTTGATTAGGTTAATACCATAGACTATCGAATCTTTACCCTTTGTAACGGGAAATATCTTATGTCCGTAGTTTCTTAGTTCTTGAATTGATTTTGGTTCGGCACTATCCGCATATATGTTTTCCCTAATATCTTTTGTCTTAATAAAGTAACTTAAATCTCTATTCAACATTCCCTTTCTATATAACACCTCATCAAATACATAAGCATCATTCCATTTGTATAGTCTAATAATCGTAGATGGATCAACACTATAACCAAAGTCAAGTCCGGCACATAACAACCTTGCCTCGCTTGGTATCTGATCTATGGGTTTCCAATCGGGAATACACACACCCTCTAAACTTCCCACTTGTCCTAGTCCATATACTTTCCACCAATTCGCCCAATACGTTGATGTCTTAGCCTTTATCTTTGCTTTTTCTATTTCTTTAATTATAGATTCGGGTAAACTATCATTGTCCTTATAAGTAAGTGTGATAAAGTTAGTGTCTTGTTGTCCTATTAGTTCTTTATCTACCCAAAATAAATTAGCGGGGTTAAAGTCTAACCAAATGTATCCCGATGTTCTTACGGCTAATTGTTGATAGGAATCAAAGCTAACATTATTACATTCGTTAATAAATAAGTCGGTACGTCTTGCACCCCTTAGTTTGTCCGGCTGATCCGTACTAAAGAATTCTATATAACTACCATTACTAAATTCGTATTTTAAGGTACTTTTGTTGAACTTTCTATCATCATACCTATTCAAACCCTTTAAGATGTTTAAGAAGTCTTTTAAAGCACC
>ERZ869936.1718-NODE-1718-length-14754-cov-38.150759_pt1 | contig 14754 bp, 15 predicted proteins | sample MGYA00520876_ERZ869936 | MGnify/ENA primary metagenome ERZ869936 (study PRJEB32218, sample SAMN09650985) | biofilter metagenome | isolation source: enrty point of leading RO module | place: Saudi Arabia: Thuwal, RO plant located on Red Sea | collected 2016-02-17...
ATCGGCTTCGCCGCCGGCGATGCGAATCTCTATCGGTATGTGGGCAACTTCTCCACCGGAGCGACCGACCCAGAGGGCGAATTCTGGGGAACGATTGGTGGTGCTATCGTCGGTGGAATCGTCGGCGGGGCAGTATCGATCGGGTCCTCACTTCTCTTTGAAGGAGAACTGCCCTCCGGAGCCGATCTTGCCGGTGCCGTCACTGCGGGCGCGGTTAGCGGCGCGATCGTTGGGGGTGTTCTTACGGCAGATCCAACCGTGGGAGCGGCGATTGCCGTCGGCGCCGTCGCAGGTGCTGCTGGGGGGGCAACGGGCAGCGTCGTTCGACAGTCTCTTGATGACAGACCTGGCATCGACGGCTACGAGGTACTTCGAGATACAGGTTACGGGGCCGCGGGCGGGGCCGCGGGTGGCGCGCTTGGCCATGTCCTGCGAAACGTTCCGACGCCCGGATTGGTGCCAACGTATTCCGGAACCGCTTCGTTGGCCGTGACCGGAACGACTGTTCTCGTCAACGTACCTCCGGCTGCTGCGATTGCCTCAGGATGTACCCTTGCCTTCTGTGCGGCGACGGGAGGGTCCGGCGGCGACTCCGGCAACTACGATCCAGTCCGCGAGGAATATGATTCGTTCGAGGATGCAGTTGGCGATTCTTCCTTGGAAGGTTCTTACAACAAGCAACAGATACCCACAGACAACCCCGGACTGGCCAAACAAGGTTTCACCGAAAAATGGATTGGCCAACGGGGAGTAGACGACGAATGGGCTTCTGCTTGCAGAAACCCGTCATCTGGAAAATGGACTGGAGGGAAACCGTCCTCCCACGTTGAATAGAGGTCTTTCCAAGAACGAGTAATTCGGAATCATAGCTTATTCGGTCCAAAACGCATCGGCCGCCCGGCGGCAGACGTTAGACGGAAAGGGGCTTAGACGGCAATCTGGATACGATGATTTGCCATTCTCGGTAGCGGCGGAGGAGTAAGAGAATTTGCGAAGCAAGGCAATCGGTTGGCGTCTATGCCTTCATCCACGACTTGAATAACGGTCCCGATGACGAAGGTTAAGGCCATTCTGAAGCGATTGGTCACAACGGCAATAACCTATCAACGACCGCGGGAATATCCCTGAACTACTTACCACGTCGCCTGCAACGTTTCTCGCTTTCTTGTCCAACCGCTGTATCACGTGTTACACTAGTTCGCTGCTAATCGCCGAACGCTTAGGCGGCGCGCGGCGAACAACCTACTTGTCATCGGGCACCCAAGTATTTCCGCATGACAAAACCAATTCCAGTCGATGTTTTTCCGATTCAGAAGACATACGGTTCATTCGGCGACGCCATCGAAGGCGCGAATAAACATCCGCGACAGAAACAGGCGAAGCGAGATTCTGAGCGACTCTCGGATACGTCTTTTGTAGACGCTCGCTGGTCAGATCGCGATTTTGTCCTTCAGTTTTCCAACGGAATGCACCTGCACGTCTACGTTCAAGCTCCGGACGTGCTGTGGCAACTGAGCGAGGCACCGCCTGACGTTGACACTCCGCACGGCGTTGGCTCGACTCCCAGTATTCTGCGATGGGGTGGCGACATTGGCGATCTCATGATGGATTGTTCGTCACTAATCGAAAAGCGTCGCGGTGCTCATTTCTGGCAACTGTTCGTCAACGAAACGGGTTTTTTTGTCTATTTGCATTCGCAGTTGATTCTGAGTTTTACAGCGATTCGAAGAACGGATTCAAATCGGTGCATTTTACACGTATGTGAAGAAGTGTGACCAATCCGTCGTCACTGTCCAACAGCAGGATGCGCCGCTTTTTTCAACTATTCAAGAACACGACTTCTGACAATACCTCCTCTTCGGGGAAGGCCCACGACTCAGTTCGAGATCGCATATGAACGCCTATGCCAAAAGGCATACCTATGTGCTTACGGACATCTCGGATGTAACCAAAACCCAATGAATGTTGGGCAATGCTAGTGGACCGTTACGAACGTCGATAATGGTCTCAAAGACGGACTGGTCTTCTCCATCACGTGTCAGAATGGTTTCGTCAATCGATGCTTTTCCACCGAGATTGTCGACCAATTCTCGCAGGAATTGAAAACCATCGTGCCGACGATGTCGTGTATGAAAAACACATTCGTACATGTCCGTGAACTTCGGATAATCGCGGACCTTCACTTTTTGTGGTGCAATGTCAAGAAGCTGCGCGATGGAATCCAGAACCGCCGTCGCCTCGGATTCGGAAGTGGCCATGACTTTGAAATCCCAATAGACTCTCATCCCGATCCTTTCTCATGGCGTCATCATATCGGTCACATTCTTACGATTCATCCGCAACGAGACTGAGCCACTCGGAAGCCCGATGAACATCAATCCCTGCCAAGCACTCCTGCACGAAAGGATGCGTTATATCTCGCGCGAACTGAAATTCTGGGCGAGACGTCGGCCCGGTGAGCTGGATCTGCAATTTCAAGTCGAGGGTTCCTAAGTACGTGGGCACTGAGTTGGCTAACGTGCCGTCAAATGGCGGCTCACACGCTTGATCTGGATTCGACCAAAGTTCCAAAACGCGGCTGAACACGTCCTCCGCCACCTCTGCCCACAGCCCCCAGGCAACGCCATCCGAGTGACCCTCGACGTCGACAGGCATTGTTCCGCGAACAAAGTATCGTGGCGCGCATTCGGGCAGCGTAATGCGACATAGATTGTCGTCCGCCTGAGCATGCTGTTCTTGGGAATCGCGAGAAAGTTGAACGTACGCTTCAGGGCGGCGAAATATGGGGTCGAGTATTTCGTGCTCAGCACCACATGTTGGGCAAATAGGCATGTCTTGTACCCTTCGTCGAGCGCTATTTGATTTGGTTTCTTGCTACAAGACGGTGCCGCAGCGCCTTGCCGCCTAACTTTTGGAGTGAAACTCACACTGCCTGATTACGCTTTCGGAAGTGCAGCCAGGCCAACCTCAACCATGGCAAAGAAAGTCCCAGCCAGAACCCGATACCGCCACCGCCTAGAGCCATGTTTAGTGCGACGATGCGACGGACGTTCGTCGAATAACCGGTGCCGTAGTCACCGCGGTAAACGTCATCAGAGTAGTACGAGGGAAAGCCGTCGTATGCCAAGACGCCAACAAAATGCCCGGCGACTAGACCTAGCACCCCGCCGGCGACTGCCAGGACGATTGATACGACGATCAGTTTAAGACAGCGAACCGTGCCCGCACTCTGCGGCCCCTTCGCCGAAGGCGCTTTAGCCGGTGAGATATATGGATTCGTCATAGCCTGCAAGACACAAATCAAGGAGCCGCACACGGAAAATATCTCGGCCGCCGAGAGGCGCCTCGTAAATTGTTAGAAAGACTGACGCCATCGTCTCCACGTCATCATCAAACCGCACGTCAAGTGCATCGATCGCAACGATATTCGCAAGGATCGTGTCCGACGCACGAAACTTGGTCAACTCGGCGAGTTTCTCGCCCGGTGAACGGGGCAGTCTAGGAGTCATCTCGTGTGTTTATCGCTTGGCGTCAACGGCAGTCTCGGCGTCTGGTTCTGCTTCTTGTCCTGACGACCTGTCAACAAGTATGGGAAATCCCCAGCCGCCGGCAAATCCTCCAGTGAACAACAGCACGCGTCCCGCGGCCAACTTCGTTCCGTCAGGAGAATGGGCGAGCGCCGTGTACAAAAAGGGGAACTGCTCGGGCGTTTCTTGCTCAACATCCTTAATGGTGTCCTCAAGCAAATGGCCCGCGTAGTTCTCGGTCGCCCCACCGTCAAGGAAGTACCAGTCCTTCAGGGAATGAAAGCCGATCGTTACTGCCCTGCTATCCGGGGTAAATGCAATTTCCCAAATTCGCTCCTGCTCTCGCTTGTGTTGCTTCTCTCCATCGCGCGATACGACGCATACGACATTTTTTTTGTAGACCGTCGGGCCTGTAATCGCGATCCACTGCTCGTCGGGCGAAACGACCAATGAAGTCACGCCGCCGCGATAGTTCCGAACGTCAATCTGTCGGACGCGTTGGCCGATCCCGGCATCGTAGAAGTCGAGCGACCCGGTAGTGCTGTTGTATGTGACAAGCGACTTACCCTGCTCACAAAAGCGTACAGGTCCTCGCACTCCACTTAGTTCCAGCAATAATTTGCCAGCCTGAACATTCCAGACCCTTGTGTCCTTGTAGCTCGCCGCAAGAGAATTGCCGTCGGGCGACCACGAAATCGAGAATGCGCGAGGGTTGCAGCTTTCGAATGGGAAGACGTCTGACCGGAGAGAGCGGACCTTCTTCAGAGTATGGCCATCGAATATCTCGACGTGAATGCCAGTTATATTTGCCACGCCGTTGGTAGCATGCGGATCGACGCCTATGCCCGCCAAGTACTGTCCGTCGGGCGAAAAGGCAACGTCCATCACATGACCCGAAAATGCTATCGGCGTCACTTCTAGGATCGCATCCTCGTTCACAATAACGCCGTTCTTGATGGCCCCAATAATCTCAGAATGCCAGGCAAACGATCCACCTCCACCGGCCACGACAACCCTCCGGCCGTCTGGTGAAAAAGCCGCACAATCGGGGAATAGGACGTCACCATCGCCGACGCGCGGGCAAAAGGGGAACGCCGAATAATGCTTTGTAACGACTGGTCTACGATAATCCGACCGCTCATTTGATCTGGCTCGGTCATCTGTCCCGCTCGCCGTCGCGACAGATTCGAGACCCTCCCCGCTTATCGCTCGCTCGGTGTCCGGTTCCTCCGTCTCTGATCGCACCGATGCAAGAACAACGCTCACGCCGAAAACCAGCGTCACGGCGACGAAAAGCCCCATAGTCGTTTGACGACGACGGCACTGTGTGTTGCTAAGGATGCTGCGTACCCGACCTTCAATCATGGACCGGCGCACGATCGTCATCGCGTTGTTTATTTCCAGCCGACGAGACGGTATGGCGGAGGTGATGTCGAGCAACTGCTGGGCATAGTCGGCGGGATTTCGTCCAACTCCCAAGACCAAGTCATCGCAAGCGAGCTCACTCTCTATGTCTATGCGCCTCACGGCGAACCAAGCCAACGGGTTGAACCAATACACCGCGCGCGCTAGCTGGGCCAGCATTTTGAAGAGGATATCCCAACGTTTCACGTGAGCTAATTCGTGCATTAGCACGATTTCACATCGATCATCGGACCAACCCTTTCGATCGCTGGGAAACAGCAGTACGGGACGACGTATACCCCACACCATCGGAATCGTGCATCGGTCACTTTCGAGAAGCGTAACTCGGCGACTAAGAGCGAGCTGTTCGGAGGCTGTCGCTAGCATGCTTAAGCAAGTGGCGTCGGTGACAGGGTGAGAACTTCGCCGGAGCGAGGTGAGTCGCATCTGCCCCAGCAGTGCCGGAATTAGACATGCAACGACTCCCGCCATCCATATCGCGAGCAACCAAACAACAATTGGCTGCAACCGTGAGACTTGTGAGTCTATCTGTTGTCTGACTGCGAGTTGCTTGCCCGGCCCGACGATCTGATCGGCAGAAATTGACCGGTCGTCGATCTCATCGATGTCAGCCTGGCTCCGCAACTTGCTACTCACTTCATTTTTGGGTCGATCTTCCTGTCCGCTAACGGGAGGTGGTGCAGTGATAGGCGAGACTGAGGCCGAAGAGACTGTATGCCAAGCGGGTAAGATCAGCCAGCTTGGCATCGTCGCGCAAAAGAACGGAAGCGACAGCAGCGCGAAGATCGCTGTGGACCATGCGAGATGTCGTTCGGCTGCCGACAATCTGCGAATTAGTCCGATTACGATCGCCGTGAGTGCTAAGACGACGAATCCTTTTACAGACGCGTCAAGCAACAACCCTGCGCCAACTTCAATCACACTCGATGATGTGGGCGATGGTGCGGGCATTGCGTTTATTCCTTCTCGTCCCGGGCCTGCTGAATAAGTTTAGCGAGTTGCTTTTTCTGCTCGGCAGTGAGCCTAGCCCGCGGGTCGGAAATGTATGCTGCCACAGCGTGTTCGATAGAACCCTCGAAGAACGTGCTTAACACGCGACGAAGTGCTGATCGTCCTGCTTGTTTCCGACTCGCCGTGGGCCGGTAGACGAAGGCACGATTTTCGACGCGATGTTTCAATTGCCCCTTTTCCTCCAAGATTCGCATCATCGTGCGAACGGAGGTTCGCGTCGGCGAATCCTTCATGTCCGTCAGCACGTCGCTCACCGTCGCTTCGCCAAGGCGATAGACGATGTCCATTATTTGGCGTTCACGGCGGGAAAGGCTAGATTCCGTACTCATGCTTGTAACAGCCCAAAGACCCCGTTTCGGTTGACATTGCCAACCAGATAGGTTAAAAAAATAACCGACGAGCGGATAAAGATCAAGTCATTGCCTTCGGGTAGGACCATGGCGAAGGCTGGATCTGTGAGATGAGACCATGAAATTGCACGAGCCGAACTATATTTTGGGTTTCATCGGCGTACTGGTTGGTGTCGTCGCCTCGATTGCCTTGGACCTGTGGTCATCCTCCATCTTGAGCTATCTGATGGCGTTTCTGTTCGTCGTTTGTTCTGGGTGCTTGTTCGCAGCCTTGTGGATGCGTCGTGTCGAGTTTCACGATGGGGTGATCACGATTCAGCGATCCGTGCTGGGAGTGCCCGTCGGCTCCGAGCGAACCGTAGCGTATGATCGGCGCGAATTTGCGTGTCGTATTCGTGCTGCGAAGCGTTTGTGCCTGCGGATCAAGCGGTGTCGACCGTTGACGGCCGATAGAGGATGGCAGTCAGATCATCTGGTTTCGACGGCATTTGCTCGCTCGAATGGAGCATTCGCTCGGTCGCATCATCAATCAGCCGCTGCATGGCCCGATCGAGTGGTCCGCGTCGAACGCGCTCCACGATTTCGTTGACGTGCAAGTTGTCGGCCAGTCCGTCCGTGGCCACAAGCAAGGTATCCCGCGGGGCGAGCTGCAGAGCCGGTCCAATCTCGATCCGCATGTTCGCCTCGCCAACGGTGTTGGATACAAGATGGCGGTCTTCATGTTGCATCGCATCGGCTTCGTCCAGGTGGCCCGCCTCAAGCAGATATCCGACTGGCGAATGAGAAACGCTCTGATACTTGATTTTGCCGCGGCCGCCGAGCAGCATGATGACAGAATCGCCGACGTGGTACGGGCGCATCGTCGATGCATCGAGTTCGACGACGGAAAGTGTGGTCGCGGCGCCGACGCCAAGCGCCTGGATCTTTTCGTTCGCTCGCTCGAAGCCATCAACAATCGCGACGCGGAGCGAGTGTTCGCCGGTGGCCACTTCACGTATCGCTAGCGCCGTTTCTGCAACGGCCAGCCGGGCGGCTTGATCCCCGGCCGGGGAACCACCGAGACCATCGGCGACAATCAGAACGCTCCGATGGTGATCGACGAGCACCACGCCGGCGGAATCTTCATTGCCCGTTTCCTTACCGGGACATCGCCGGCTGTAAACCGCCGCGGTCCCATTGCCTGCCGAAATCGTCTCGGCCACGTCCATGTCAAGACTCAAGAACAGGCGATCCTGATTGAAAGATCCAGCCATGCGTTGTCTTCGATGCTAATCGGCCTTCTTTCCACACCAGGGACAACAGGTCCAGTATCCCTCGACGACGCCCCAACCACACGATCGGCATTTCTTCGTCGATTTCGGGATGGGCCATTTGCGACGTACCTTACGGTGGCACCAAGGGCAGTATCGCATATACGGCATCAAGAGTTTGCGTTTGCATTTCGCGTTTGTACAGCGCGCGGAATAGTTTTTGTCGGTGAATTCGCGCGTTACCTGCACATGAAAACCTGGTCCAAAGCACCAGGGGCAATACTCCCAGTCCGACTTGAGGCCTCGATGGCAACGTGGGCAGTGCTGGGGAAATCTGGTGTCACCCTCGTGTTTGCTCCGTTTCAGTTTGCACCATGGGCAGTATTGCATGGCCTCGGACACAGGTCCGTCGCATCGTCGGCAAGCGTGGCGCGTATCGAGTGCCTTGCCGTACTGCCGCAGGAACTGCTTTCGTTGTAGAGAACGCCAATCCGCCTCACCTTGTTTCCGACTTGTCCGTGTCGAGGCGCCGGGCTGATAACGCAGCGCTCGCGGTTTGATGCGTTGAAACGCACGGTACATCTGGTCGGCATCCTTGAATCGCTTCCTCGGCTCGACCTCAATGGCGCGCCGAAGGAATTGAATCAGATCGGGATGCTGCCGTCCGCGGAGACGATCGTAGCCGAGTGGTGGCCATGTAAACGGCCAAGTTGGCAAGGTCCCTGTGAGCATCCGATAGAGCAGTAGTCCGATCGAAAAGACATCGGACCGGAATGATGGCTTGCCCATCGCCTGCTCGGGTGACATGTAACCGATGGTGCCAGAACCCGATGCCGCCACGGTGCGGTGCGAGATCTTGGCAATCCCGAAGTCCGTCAACATTAACGTATTGTCGGGAAAGATAATCAGATTCTCAGGCTTAATATCGCAGTGAATCACGCGGTGGCTATGAGCGAATGCCACGGCTTCAAGAGTCTGCTCGGCGTAGTCCAAGGCCGCGGCGCGCGCCATGCGATACATCAATCGGTCATCGAGCGTCTGCTCGCCGAGCGGCATCGCAATCACGAAGTGGCCGTTGATGAACTCCGCGTTCTTGACCGGCAGGATGCGGGGGTGCTTCAGCTTCGCCGCCAGACGCACCTCGTGGCGGAACGCTTCCAGAAACTCTCTGGTTGTGAACTGGGGATGCGGGATCTTCAACGCGACGCGAACACCCTCAATGGTGTCCAGGGCACGATAGACCATCGCGAAGCCACCTTCGCCCAGCTTCTTTTCAATCCGGTATTTGCCGAGCAGTTGACGCGTCTTCATGCGCGATTGGATCCCTTGCCTCCGCACCGGAGCGGGAGGTGAGAATAGAAGTGAACTGGGCTGACATTATCTCCTCATCTCCTCATCTCCTCATCCCCTCACTCCTCCTCGTCATAACGCAATTCCGTCCCGCATTCCGGGCATAAGAATGGGGTGACGGCGTTTGCCTCGCGGAGATGTCGTGGGAAGCACTCGTAACGGCATTGGCGACATCGCCAAACGCCGACAATTGGATTGCCGCAAGCGACATGCCCGCCATTGCCGCTACCGTCGTTGTCGTTTTCTGGTCTCACAGCGTTGCCATGTCGACGTTATTGAAGTTTCTGCGGTAGAAACTCATATATTGAACCTTGCGTTCCAACGCCGCTATGACGGCGGGTGAGAAAGTCACGCCCTCAAATTTCTGCGCACTGCCGAGTCCACCTGGGCTGAATACGTTGATTTCCATCAGCTTGTCGCCCACGATGTCGAGTCCGACCAGGAACATGCCATCCTCTACCAATTTGGGCCGCACGATTTCGGCGATCCGCAAGGCGGATTCGTCGACGACAGCTGATGCCTTCTTACCGCCGGCGTGAATGTTGCTGCGGATGTCATCTCCCGAGCGTAATCGTCGAAACGCGGCGTATTTGCCTCGATGACGCAGCGGAGCACCATTCATCATGAACAGGCGCATATCGCCCTCGGCCGCGGCGGGGAGGTATTCCTGGGCAACAATGTAGCCGTCACGCGAGATCGACTCGACCATTTGGTTCAGGTTGCCCAAGTCATTTCGCCGCACCAAGAACACGCCCGTACCGCCGGATCCCTGCAATGGCTTGATGACAATGTCGCCAACGTCTCGTGCGAAGGCTTTGATGTCGTCGCGATCTCGTGTAATGAGCGTCTGCGGACGAACTTCCTCCGGGAACAGCTGGAAGTACATCTTGTTGATGGCCTTTGCGAGCCCGTTGGGATCGTTCAGCACGATGACGCCATGCCGGAGCGCGACTCTTCCGAACACAATTCCCGCCGTCTGCGCCCACGCGCGACGACCTTTGTCCTCGGCCGGGTCGTTCCGGAGCATCAAGACATCGAGGTCGTCGACCGTGATTCGCTCCGAAATTCCCCTCGCGCCCCGAAGATCTTGCAGATACGTGCTTGTCGCCTTGTAGCTCGTTTTGCTCGCCCTTCGTCCCCGTGCGCGGATGTGTTCGTCCTTATCGTAGGCGATGTCGCCGGTTCCGATCAGCCACGACTCGTGACCCCGATTGTGGGCCGCCATCGCCAGACGCGTCGTCGTGTACTCAGGCTGCTCGGTTGCAATGTCGTTTACGACAAAACCGATCCTCATCGTTTCTTCCCTTCAACTAGTTCCTGAACGCTCAAGCCGCGACGGATGCTTTCCAGTCGTTCGGCGAACCGTGCGTCTTCAAGATACCGCGGCCGCAGAGGGGGGGCCGGCAGCACCTGACGCAGACGCAACTCACGAATCAATGGAATATGCTCGACCGCGATCTTTCCCAACCAAAGCGGGTCCAGGTCCCCGCCGTTTCCCAGATACGAAAGAATCTCCACGAGCCCGGAGAGATATACCATATCCTTGGTGAGCCCACCACCGCGATAGGTCCGCATCGTGATCGTGTAAGCGACTCGTTGGGAGAAGCTGTAGTGACGATCGAGCAGCCGGAAGGTCTCGACAAACGTCGCTCCACTGACGACCTGCGCGGCGGCTACGACGCGAGCCGCCAACAGCCGCATTCTCGGTCGAGAGAGCCCGTCGACGAGGTACTCACTTAACACCGCGAGGCCTTCCTGAAGCGCATCGTAGCCGGCGAATCCGCTGTGAAGCTGCTGAAATGGCGTAGCCCGACCGTTGTAGTAGGTCAACAAGTGGGTGCCGACCTCATGCTGCAAAAGGGCATGGGCTCGGCGGGCTGGGATCCTCGTGGATTTACCTATCAAAAGATCGCCGCCGGTGCACAGCAACCCGGAAAACATGTCATCTCGGATAATTGCCCGACCGCGAAAGTCAGCATGCTGGGATCGATAGTATTCGATCTCCTCCTGAGCTTGGGCAGCAAAGGCATTCGCGTCGATATAGCCGCCGGCGGAGTCGTCACGCGTCTGAGGTGGGATTCGAGCCAAAAGGTCCGTGGCCATGCTCATTTCCTGTCCACGCGGACTACCGTAGACCTGCAGGCTACCCATGAGGAAACGGGGCGTCCCCACATCCGATAGCATCGTGATCTTGCGGTCGAGCTCGTCTTGACGCTGTCGAAACAGATGGGCCAGCGTGGGGTCTTCGATCCGCTCGATCGGCACTTCGTAGAGCTGCCGTTTGAGCATGGCTGGCTCGACGGCCAGTGGCCGGTAGTAGAACCGCGGAATCTTGTCGAACTTTGAGCGACGGAACTCATGCCAGGCTGCCTCGGCATTAACGGGAGTCACCTGCAATAGGAAGTCGAAGCTGTCACTTATCTTGGCCAAGCGTCGATCGACCTCCCAAACGGCCTTTACCATCGCACGTCGTCCGAGCGAGAAGTAGTGCTGGGGTGTCGCGTTCGTGCATGTCTTGGCAAAGGTGAAGAAGGCTTGTTTCAGCGCGCGACCGACGCCGCGACGTAATGAGCGAATGACGTCGGGGAAGACTTCATGCGAATCTGCGTCGCGATAAATTGGGCGAACCGCCAGACCGATTGTCTGACACGAGAGTTTCTTGTAGCGCGCCGAAGGCAACAGCGGCGGCAGTCCAGGCGGATGGCCATCCGCCGTGTAGCTTACAACACAGCTTGCCTTCTGGCGCAGATAGCTAACCCTCGTCAAATTCGCGCGAAGCGCCTCGACAGCCCGTAACGGAGTATTCGGCCCCCGGGCACCGATCATGAACGTGGGTCGCAGCTCTGTGGGCTCGATCGCACTTTCCTCAACGGCTTCGGCCACCTCTTTGTCCGGGGCGGACCACACCTCGATGATCAGAAACGCTCCGAAACGCTCGGACATATCGGAAACGATGGCATCGATCAATTTGGTGAGACGCTTGTGCAACCGCTCGTCCGCGGGGGCAAATAGAAACGACGCTTCGCCCACGACCAGATCCCTCGTTCCGGCGTCGTCTCCCTTGGGCTCTCGATAGACGCATAAGAAGGGTAGCGGCCGATCGATGTGCAAGCGCCCGCCGGGCAAGGTCCGACGAACACGTTTCCCTTCCGCTAGTCGTGCACGCACCTTAGCGACAAGCGAATCCGGAATCGATTCACCCGTGATATCGAGCTTGTTCATAGTCGTTCCAGCTCCGCCAGCACGCCAGGGATCGTCGATTCGAGTGCTTTTCGGATCGCCTCGATTTGCTCAACATCCGCTTCGCCCGTCCACTCGTCCATGAAAAACTTCTTGAACTCAATCGACAAGACGCAGACGTTTGCAGGGAATGTGGCGTGCAGCCAGTGCGCAAAATTTCCGCCGCGAAATTTGACGTTCTCCCGGACGTCGAGCCGCCGACCGAGAAAATCGAAACTGGCAAGGTCGGCGATGAAGCGATCGATGACCTTTTCCCAACGACGTCGATCGGACATGGTCCCCGTGCCAACATTGACCTCGGGATGATCCTTCGCATCGGCCGCCGGTTCATTCGGTCCCTGGCGACGATGATTGTAGGAATGAAGATCGAACACGACCACGCGCTCGTTCGCTGCGCAGAGCTGAAGGAAGAGTTGCTCGACGGCGGCATAGAATTCGTCGTAGGCGGCGAGGGACCGCTCGACGAGTGCGTCCGAAGGGGTGTCCGACCAAACGGTAAGTCCCCAAGCGTCGAGCGGAGAAATGTAGACGGCCTTATCCCGCGGACGGTTGAGATCGACCTCGAATCGCGAATGGCGGCCGATTACCCGCGTTGGCGCAATCGATGTCCACTGGCCCGTGTAAGGATCTTCCTCACGACGTCGCTCAGCGTCGCCGAGAGCCATCAACTCGGCAACGTCCGGTCGCACATCGTGGCCGTCGTGTATCGCGGTGGCGACCAGAGGGCCGTCACCGACCTCGAGATGCCAAACGGGTGGTGCCATGCGTGCGTCTGTTGGTTGCCATCACATATTCGCGGCCTGTCACGATGCACGGCCGCCATGGGGTTACGGTCCGCTAAGGATCGATCACCCGCTGCTTAACGGCTGCCTCGATCAGCGACTGAATGGAATGGAAGGCTTTGCCACTATCGGTTATGAACGCGGTTACCGCTTGCGCCTCGGCGACGGTCAGCTTGCGACCACGTGTATCTCCCCAGATCCCCTTCGCTTCGCGACAAGGTTGACAGAGTGTGTGGGTGCGCTCATTCTCAATCAAGAACAGCACCTCACCGCGATAATCACAACAGGCACATTCCCCGGTGTATGTCTGCGATTGATCGAGTGCCTGGTAATACTGTTTCGAGAGAAAATCGTGTGCCGCAAGAATGTGATTTAGATAGTTGCGTGACGGAACCAGCCCGTCGGCAACCTTGTCCGGCTGCGCTTGGTAAGCCTGGCACTCCTCGAAACCAGACGGAGTTTCGACGGTGATCGTGATGCGTGTGTAATGGTCTGGATATCGCTCTGACTCATCGAGTCGGCAGACATGTTCGTCGACGACGTCATAAACAATGCCCTCGACCACGCCGTCGGGGTCGGCTTCGATATTGGCGAACCCGATGCCTTCAGGCAAGCGTTCGCGCAGTGCCTTCTTGTTGAACCGCATGCGATATCCACGCAGGGTACCGCGCGCTCGCGATTTGAATTCGACCCGCTTGTTCGCCAAGATCGCGGGATTGCAGTTCGAGCCATAGGCAAAGTACTTCATAAGATCCATGTTATTGCCAAGGCAACGGTTTGCAAACCTGCGTGCCTGCCTTGGTCCTATTGGCGTCGAACTGGGTGACTACGGTTCGCGTCGGCGGCCGTGACGGCGATCCGGCTACCGTGTTCGTGCCTGTAACCCGGGGCGCTATCGGCCCAGGCAGCCTCCGCAGCCCTCGATCTCTCAGGGCCTCCCGCAATTCCGTCGCCCCAGCCGACGGCGGCCGCACGACCATCAAGACTTCGTACTCCGTATTCTCGCGGAAGCGTGGGCTCGAGCCGCCGGAGCAACCTGCATCGCTCCATCACTTCCGACAAAGGATGACTTTCAGGGCGTCCGGAATCGCTCAAGCCACTGGTGAGCCGCCACGTCATACGCGACACTATCGGAGCAGGCATCAACGGGAAAGGGCTAGCCCGAGTTCTGTTAGCCACAGATCCAAGCCTTTAAGGATCATCTCGATGGCGATCGTTCCGATGATCAGTGCGGAAATTCGTCCCACGATCTCCGATATAACGATGCACATAGACCTCGAACCGCGCGTGAATCAAATCGTAGAGGAACTTCAGGCACACCAGGCACGTCATCGTCAGGAACAAGGCAAGAATACAAGAATAATGGAAAGGACGGCCCAGCCAACGGAGAGTCGCGATCCAGCGACGACGTTGGCGCTGATGGTGCCAGGGCCAATCATGAAGGGCAAGGCGATCGAGCCGGCAATGTGATCCGTGGAGCCCCGGTGGCTGCGGATGGCATCGACGCCGATCATGACATACCGAATTGCGATGATGAGAAAGAGGGTTCCGCCAAAGATCAGGAAGGACGCGAACCGCATTTGCAGTACGCGAGAAAAGATCGTGTCCCCGGCAACGGCAAACAGCACAAACACGGTTGTGCTGATGATCGAAGCCAGGACGAGTACGCGACGAAACGTCGACCGCTCCAGACTCTCGATCAAATCGAGGAGATACACGCTCATCAGGAACGGGTTCAAGAGCACAAGCAGGAGCAACGTCGACTCGACGAAAGTCGAGGTAGGCATGACTTGGCTGCTGATAGGCATTGGGGGTTCAG
>ERZ869936.1719-NODE-1719-length-14727-cov-4.251091_pt1 | contig 14727 bp, 13 predicted proteins | sample MGYA00520876_ERZ869936 | MGnify/ENA primary metagenome ERZ869936 (study PRJEB32218, sample SAMN09650985) | biofilter metagenome | isolation source: enrty point of leading RO module | place: Saudi Arabia: Thuwal, RO plant located on Red Sea | collected 2016-02-17 ...
GCTTCTACAAGAAGTTCTCCAAGGAGGCGTTCTGGCCGGTGATCTTCTCGTTCGTCGACCGGGCCCAGTTCTCGGCGGCGGACTGGGAACACTTCCTCGGCGTGAACCGGCGGTTCGCCGAGGCGGCGGCGGCCGAGGCCGACGAGGGGGCGCTCGTCTGGATCCACGACTACAACCTGTGGATGGTCCCGGCGTTCCTGCGGATGATCCGGCCCGACCTGCGGATCGGGTTCTTCCACCACACCGCATTTCCCCCGGCCGACGTGTTCAACGTGATCCCGTGGGCGAGCCAGATCGTGGGATCGCTCGCGCAGTGCGACCACATCGGGTTCCACGTGCCGCGCTACGCCGCGAACTTCCTGGACGTGCTGCGCTCCCACGTCCCGACCGAGGTGGTCGAGGCGGAGCCGTGCGCGCCGCGGTTCCGGGTGCATGGGGTGGCGCTCTCGATCCCGAAGATGCCGCGCGTGGTCCGCTCGGGCGACCGGGTGATGACGCTGGGCGCGCACCCGGTGGGGGTGAATGCCCGCGCGGTGCGCGCGATCCTCGCCGACGACGACCATCGCCGGCAGGTGGGCGAGGTGCGGCGCCAGTTCGGCGACGCGCGGCTGGTGCTCTCGGTGGAGCGGCTCGACTACGTCAAGGGACCGCTGCAGAAGCTGGAGGCGTACGAGCGGATGCTCGAGGCGCACCCGGAGCATCGCGGCCGGGTGTCGATGGTGTTCGTCACCACGCCACCGGCCCCGGGGATTGAAGTGTACGAGGAGGTCCGGGTGGCGGTCGACCAGGCGGTCGGGCGCATCAACGGCCGGTTCGGCACCATCGGCTGGACGCCGATCCACTACCTCTTCCGTGCCATCCCGTTCGAGGAGGTGATCGTCTACGGCGCCGCGGCCGACGTCGCGTGGATCACCCCGCTGCGCGACGGCCTGAACCTGGTGGCGAAGGAGTTCGTCACCGCGCAGGGGGCGGTGGACGGCAGCGGGGTGCTGCTGCTCAGCGAATTCGCCGGGGCGGCGGTGGAGCTGCATGGCGCGCTGCTCACCAACCCGTACGACATCGAGGGGATGAGCGAGGGGCTGCACCAGGCGCTCACGCTCCCGGAGGCGGAGCGGCGCCAGCGGATGCGCCGGCTGGTGGAGCTCGTCGAGGGACACGACGTGGACGACTGGAGCCGCGGCTTCCTCGAGGCACTCGCCGGCGCGGAGGCCCCGGAGCGGGCGGTCGCGGGCACCGCCGCGGGCTAGGCCGTGCTGGCGCCGATCGACTGGGCGGTGATCGGCGGCTACCTGCTGTTCGCCCTCGGCATCGGGTTCTGGGTGCGCGAGGGGAGCCAGCGCGGTCGCCGGTCGTACTTCCTCGCCGACCGCTCGCTGCCGTGGTGGTGGGCCGGCACCTCGATCGCCGCCACCACGTTCGCCGCCGACACGCCGCTCGCCGTGACCGGCATCGTCGCGAGCCGCGGTCTCTCCGGCAACTGGCTCTGGCTGTCCTGGATCCTGGTCCACGCGGCGGTGGTGGCGGTGTTCGCGCGCCGCTGGTGGCGGGCCGACGTGATCACCGACGCGGAGTTCATCGCGCGGCGCTACCACGACTCCGCGGCCTCCGCGCTGCGCACCTTCCGCGCGGGCCTCTACGGCCTCGTCTACAACGTCATCATCCTCGGCTGGGTGCTCCGGGCGATGGGCAAGATCGTGCACCCGCTCTTCAGGTGGGACGAGTGGACCCCGGGGCTCCACGCCACCGTCGGCCGGCTGATGCCGGACCAGGCCGCGCTGGGCGGACCGAGCGAGCTGATCACCATCGTGCTGCTGGTGGTGGTGGTCACGACCTATTCCTCGCTGGGCGGCATCCGCGGCGTGATCCGCACCGACCTGGTCCAGTTCGCGCTCGGGTTGGTGGGCAGCATCTGGCTGGCGGTGGCGGCGTGGCAGGCGGTCGGCGGGCGGAACGGGCTCGCCACGTCGCTGGCGGAGCTCTACGGCGCCGGGGCGGGGGAGTACACGGCGCTCTTCCCGTCCCTCGAGCAGGGGTGGGCTGCCGCGATCGGGCTGGGTGGCTTCGCGCTCGGCGCCTACCTGCTGGTGCAGGCGTTCGCCAACGTCCCCGCCGACGGCGGCGGCTACCTGCAGCAGCGGCTCTCGGCGTCGCGCAGCGCGGACGATGCGCAGAAGGCGGCGGGGCTGTTCGTGGGACTGCAGTACCTGATCCGCACCTGGCCGTGGTTCATCGTGGCGATGGCGGCGATCGTGCTGGTGCCGATCGGCGACGGCCCGAGCGCGCTGGATCCCGAGCTCACGGCGATGGTGCGCGCAGATCGCGAGCTCGCCTATCCCGCGCTGATGGTGGCGCTGCTGCCGCCGGGGGTGTTCGGGGTGCTGGTCGTCTCGCTGCTCGCGGCGTTCATGAGCACCATCGACACCCACTTCAATTGGGGGGCCTCGTACGCCGTGAACGACGTGGTGCTGCGGGCACGACCGGACCTCACCGACCGGCAGCAGGTGCGCGTGGCGCGCGTCGCGGTGGTGGCGTTCGCGATCCTTGCCGTGGTCGTGGCGATGCAGATCGACCGGATCGAGCAGGCGTGGCGCTGGGTGGCCGCGCTCGGCGCCGCGCTGGGAGGTCCCACGCTGCTGCGATGGTTCTGGTGGCGGGTCACGGCGGTGGCCGAACTGGCGGGCGGAGCGGCCGGACTGGTGGTGGCTGCGGCGACGGCGGCGCTGGGCACCGTGTACGAGCGCCAGCTGCTCTGGATCGCCGCGGCATCGCTGGCGGCGATGCTGCTCGCCATCGCGCTGGGTCCCCGCCCCCGCGAAGCCGACGCGCGCGAGTTCGCCGAGCAGACGTCGCCGCCGGGGTTCTGGCCGGGGCGCAATCCGCGGGAGGCGCTGCGGGGAGTCGCCCGCGCGGCCGGCGGCACCCTGGCGGTCGCCGCGCTGGTGGTGACCCTGTTGTGGGCCGGGCACCGGTTCTGGTTCGGCGGCTGACCGCGCCGCTCAGGACTGAACGGCGGCCTCGGCCCCGGCGAGGTGCAGGGTCTGGGTCGGGAAGGCGAACTCGATCTCCTGGTCCTCGAACGCCTCGTGGATCGCCAGGTAGATCTCCTGCTGCCGGTCCATGTAGGTGGCGTAGTCGCGGGTCAGCACGAACCACACCGATTCGAAGTCGATCGAGAACGCGCCGTACCCCGAGAAGTGCGAGCGGTCGAACCGCACGTCCTCGCGTCCCTCGATCGCCTCGCGGATCAGTCCGGGGATCTTCTCCAGCTTGGCCCGCGGCGTGTCGTAGGTCACGCCGAGGGTGAAGACGATCCGCCGCTCCTCCATCCGGCCGTAGTTCTGCAGCCGCGAGGAGAGGATGTCGTTGTTGCTGAAGACCAGCTGCTCGCCGCTGATCGCGCGCACGCGGGTGGTCTTGAGCCCGATGTGCTCGACGGTGCCCACCATCTCGCCCACGCGCACGAAGTCGCCAAGGACGAACGGCTTGTCGAGCACGATGGCCAGCGAGGCGAAGAGGTCGCCGAGGACGTTCTGGAGCGCGAGGGCAATCGCCACCCCGCCGATGCCCAGGCCGGCCACCAGGGCGGTGATGTCGACGCCGAGGTTGTCGAGCGCGAAGAGGACCACGCCGGACCAGATGACCACGTACACGACGAAGGTGAGGACGCCCACCATGGTCGCGGCGCTGGGGTCGTTTTCGAGCTTCTGCTCGCGGTAGCGGCGCAGCGTCGTGCGGGCCGCGGCAGCGGCCCAGAACCCGACCTGGAGGATGAGCAGCAGCACGACGGCCTGCCCCACGTAGCCGCGGACCCGGTCGGAGAGCTCGAGCGTGGCGCTCGCCGCCGCGAGCGCGGCGGCGAAGACGATCAGCAGCTTGGTTTCGTCGAGCACGTCGGCCACGACGTCGTCCCACTGGTTCTCGGTGCGGTCGCTGAGCTTGCGCACGCGGGAGACGACGAGGCGGCGGATCGCCGCCAGCACGAGGACCGCGCCGACGGCAATCCCGAGCGCGACGAGCCATGCGGAGAGCGGATTGCCGAAGTACGGCTGGTCAAGCAGCATCAATCATCCAGGACGAAGGTCACCTTCAGGAACACGCGATACTTGGTGATCTTGCCCTTGGCGACGATCACCTTCTGGCTCTCGACCCAGGCGCCGGAGACGTTGCGGAGCGTCTTGTTGGCCCGGGCGACGCCCTTGGCGATGGCATCCTCGAAGCTCTTGGGCGACTCCGAGACGAGCTCGGCGATCTTGGCGACGGACATGGCGTGACCTCCGTGGGATGTGGACATGCGGAACCTAGGCAATGACACACGCGAGGCAACCGCAGGTTCCGCCACGCGCGCCGCTGCCGCGGTCGGCCCTCACGCGGTAGCTTCCCCGATGGGCGCACTGGCGCCCCCCGTGTCCCCTCACCCCGGCCCCGCCATGCGATCGATGCTTCCCGCCGTGCTCGCCCTCGCCGCGCCGCTCGCGGCGCAGGACGCCGACCTCGACGCCCGTGCCCGCGCGGTGCACGCGCGCGTGCTCACGCTGGACACGCACGTGGACATCTCCACCGCCAACTTCGCGCTGGAGCGACCCAACTACGGCGACCGACTGCCGCGCACCCAGGTGGACCTGGTCAAGATGGCCGAGGGCGGCCTCGACGCCGCGTTCCTGATCGTGTACGTGGGCCAGGCCGACGACCTCACCCCCGAGGGGTTCGCGCGGGCCCACGCCGTGGCGATGGAGAAGTTCGCGGCGATCCACCGGCTGGTGGACTCGATCGCGCCGGGGCGCGCCGAGCTGGCGCGCCGCGCGGCCGACGTGCCCCGCATCGTCGCCTCCGGCAAGCGGGCGATCCTGATCGGCGTGGAGAACGGCTTCCCGGTGGGCGCCGACGTGGGCAACGTGGCGCGGTTCCACGCCCTGGGGGCGCGGTACATGTCGCTCGCGCACAACGGTCATTCCCAGCTCTCCGACTCCAACACCGGCGAGCGCGACGGCGTGTGGCTCCACCAGGGGCTGTCGCCGCTCGGCCGCGAGGTGATTCGCGAGATGAACCGGGTCGGGATGATGATCGACATCTCGCACCCGTCGAAGGCCTCGATGATGCAGACCCTCGCGCTCACCCGGGCGCCGATCATCGCCTCGCACTCGGGGGCGCGGGCGCTCTGCGACCACTCGCGCAACCTCGATGACGAGCAGCTGCGCGCGCTGGCGCGCAACGGCGGCGTGGCGCAGCTGGTGGCGTTCAACAGCTACGTGCGGTGCGACGCGCGCAGCGACCCGGCGCGCACGGCCGACGTCGAGGCGTTGCGACGGGAGTTTGGCCTTGAGGGGCTCTCGCGCGGCGCGGCGCAGCAGGCGCTCGAGGCGATGCCCGACGCGCGCCGCAACGCCTACCTCGAGCGGCAGCGCCAGATCAGCGACCGCCGCTATCCCGGCGACGTGGTGGCGACGGTGGCGGACTTCGTCGACCACATCGACCACGCGGTCCGGGTGGCCGGGATCGACCACGTGGGGATCGCCAGCGACTTCGATGGTGGCGGCGGGGTCGAGGGATGGCGCACCGCGAGCGAGACGGCGAACGTCACCCGCGAGCTGCTGCGGCGCGGCTACCGCGAGGCCGACATCGCCAGGATCTGGGGCGGCAACCTGCTGCGGGTGCTGGCGGAGGTGGAGCGGGTGGCGGGATCCTAGCAGGCGCGCCGCTTGCGGCGCGCGATCCGGTTCGGCGATGGGCGCCTGTCGCGCGCCGCAAGCGGCGCGCCTGCACCTCATCGCTTGCGCAGCATCCGCTCCAGCACCCCCATGGCGCTCCGCACCAGCTGGGTGCCCATGTTCGATGCGGCGCGCGTCTTGAGCACCCGCTCCAGTCCGCTGGGGGCCGGCTTGGCGCGGCGGCGGCCCTGCGCGGCGGGCCGGTCCTCGACGCCGATCGGCTCCTGCCGTGCCGCCTCCGCCTCGGCCTCCGCGATCCGCCGCTCCAGCTCCTCGCGCGCGCTGTTGCGGTCGAGGGCGTCGCGATAGCGCTTGACCTGCTGCGACACCGCGAGCCGCTTCTGGAACTCCTCCTCGGGGAGCGGCTTCATGCTCGCCGCCGGCGCCACGAGGTGGGTGGCCACCGGCGGCGTCGGCGCGCCCTTGCGCGTCAGCACCGTGATCACCGCCTCGCCGGTCCCGACCGTCGTGAGGAGCTCCTCGACGTCGTACCACGGCGTCTTGGGGAAGGTGCGCGCGGCGGCGCGCATCGCCTTCTCGTCATCCGGGGTGAAGGCACGGAGCGCATGCTGGATCCGGTTGCCGAGCTGGCCGAGGATGTCGGCGGGGATGTCCTTGGGGCTCTGGGTGCAGAAGATCACCCCGACCCCCTTGCTGCGGATCAGCCGGACCACCTGCTCCACCTGGTCGCGGAACGCCTTGCTGGCGTCGTCGAACAGCAGGTGGGCCTCGTCGAGGAAGAACACCAGCTTCGGCTTGGGGGCATCCCCCACCTCGGGGAGGTCGAGGTAGAGGCGCGCCAGCATCCACATCATGAACGTCGAGAAGAGCGCGGGACGGTCCTGGCAGTCGCTGAGCGAGAGCAGCGAGATCACGCCGCGCCCCTCGCGATCGACCTGCATCAGGTCGTCGAGGTCGAACTCGGGTTCGCCGAAGAACGCGGCCGCACCCTGATGGTCGAGCTCGACCAGCTCGCGCAGCAGGACCCCGACGGTCTGCCGCGACATCCCGCCGTACTCCTTGAGCTCGTCGCTCCCCTCGTCGCTCAGGTACTGCAGCACCGCGCGCAGGTCGGCGAGGTCGAGCAGCGCCAGGCCGCGGTCGTCGCAGTACTTGAAGACCATCGTGAGCACGCTGGTCTGGGTGTCGTTGAGGCCCAGCACCTTGGCCAGCAGCAGCGGGCCGAACGATGCGACCGTCGCGCGGAGCTGCGCGCCGCGGGCACCGGTGAGCGACAGGAACTCCACGGGGAATCCGGTCGGTGCCCACGTGGCGCCGGTCGCCTGCGTCCGCTCGTCGATCTTGGGGTGCGGGGCGCCGGCGGTGGCGAGCCCCGAGAGGTCGCCCTTGATGTCGGCGACGAACACCGGCACGCCGGCCGCCGAGAGCTGCTCGGCGACGAGCTGGAGGGTGCGCGTCTTCCCGGTGCCGGTGGCACCGGCGATCAGCCCGTGCCGATTGAGCATCCCGAGCGGCACCCGGACCAGCGGTTCGGGATGGATCGCGCCGTTGCGCATCGGCGCGCCGAGCACGATCGCGTCGTCGTCGGGAAACGCCGAGCGGACGTCGGCGATGAAGTCCGGGTCCATGCGGAGCTCCGAGGATGGAGAGCGAACAGCGAACAGCGTCCCCGGGAATCTACCTCGGGTCGCCGAGGACCCCGGCGCTGTTCGCGGTTCGCCGCCCGCTGTTCGCTGCCTAGAACCGGATGTCGAACGTCCCGCTGGTGACGGAGATCTGGCCGGTGGCGGCGGTGGCCGGGTCGAACTGTCCGGTGAACTGGAACGTCCCCGCGACCCGCTGCGCGGCGATGGTCGTGATGGTCACCGAGCCGCTGCCCGGCGAGAGGAGCGTCGACCAGGTCCGCGTGGTCCCCGCGGTGCCCCCGCTGAGCGTCACCCGGCCGAATTGCGAGGTGAAGGTCGGGTTGAGGATCAGCGTGCCCGGCACGGTGACGTTCGGCAGTGCGATGGTCACCGTGGTCGTGGTGTTGCCGACCGTGTGCTCGCCGCTGAACTGGATCGCGTTGCCGTTGCGCGAGGCCGTGATGTCGAGGCTGCGCGGCGAGAAGTCCGCCCCGCCCACCGTGGCGGTCATGCTGCTCGAGGCGCTGCCCGATCCGGTGGGGCCGTCCGTGCCACAGGCGGCGAGCAGGAGGACGAGGGTGGCGGAGGCGGCGATCCGGAACGACATGGGGGAACCTCGGGGAGACGGGTGTCGGTCGATCGGCCCTGGAGGGTGAGCCGGACCCGAATCATCCGTCCCCGGCGGCCGACTGGCAAGCACCCGGGCGGTTCGCGTCCCGTTCAGGTCCCGCCGGAAACGCTCCCGGGGTCGGCCGGCGCCCCGATCGTGTCGAGAAAGATGCGCGCGAGCAGCTCGCGCCTGGTCCGGACCCCAACCTTGGCGCACGCGTTGCCGACGTGTTCCTGAATGGTCCAGGTCGAGAGCCCCAGGTGTGTCGCGATCTCGCGCGTCGACTCGCCGCGGGCGATGCGGACGAGCACCTCGCGTTCCCGAGGGGAGAGGCCGTAGAGCCGCGCCAGCGTGGTGCCGGCCTCGGCCGGGTGCTCGGGTGCCAGCAGGACCGTGGTGAGCGGCGCCTGGTCGGTGCCGCCCTGGTTCCGCGTGGCATAGAGCGTATAGCGCTGCCCCGTGCGACCCCGGGCCGACAGCCGCGCCTCGGCCGTCACGCCGGGGTCGGTCCTGGCGCGTGCGGTCTGCCACTGCAGCAGCAGCAGGACGCTCCCGATGACGGCCGGCAGCGGACCGGGTTCATCGGCCGCCGAGCGCAGGTCCTCGAGGATCTGTTCACCGGCCCGGCTGACGAGCACCGGTTGGTCGCGCGCGTCGAGCACCACCACCCCAGGTCGCTGGGTCACCGTTGCCTCGTCCATGCATTGCAGGCCGTTGTCGATGACTGCCGCACGGCGCAGCCCGCGCGATGCGTGCGGCGCGACCCGTCGGACGAAGGCCGCTTCCTCGTCGGTGAACGGGGGGTCGCCAGCGGTGCGGATCAGGCAGGCGTATCCCCAGAACCCGCCGCGGTGATGGAACACCCCGCGCATCCGCTGCTGCACGCCATCGCTCTTGAATAGGTCATGGAAGTACGCCGAGTGCCGGGTCGACACCAGCCGTCCGGCTCGGGTGTCCTCGATGGTGCTCATCGCCTCCTCGACCGGGTAGAACGCGTCGAGGTACTTGCGCTGGAGTGCGGGCGGAATCGAGTGGGACCAGTAGTCGGTGGCCAGCCCCACTTCGGGGTCGAGGAGGTTGAGCGAGTACATCGACGTCGGCACCGCCCGCGCGAGGTGCCCGCCGATGAGCTCGCGCATCCTGATCGAGTCGAGCGGAGCGGCGGCGGCGTCGCGGATCCCGGCGAGGGCCTGATCGGCGATGCGCTGGCGGGGGGTGGTGCGCCTGGCGGGCATGGGGCTGCTGCTGGATCCTGACCGGGTCGAGGCCGAAGCTATCGGGCCCGCCCGCGGCTCGCCATCCCCCACAAAGGTGGGGGTGACGATCGGGCGGGTCGGCGTGAAGGCTTGTCGGTTCGCGCCGCCGGAGGCGGCGGCCGAAGGTCCCCTGCCAGAGGAATGACGATGACCGAAACGCTCGCATCCCCGTACCAGCTCCCCGCCGGGGAGGGGTGCCAGCTCGACACCTGGTTCTTCGGCTCCGTGATGCGAATGCTCGCCACGGGAGCGCACACCGGCGGGGCCTTCGCCCTGATGGAGCAGCACTGTCGGCCGGGATTCGAGAATCCGTTGCACGTCCACCATGCGGAAGACGAGGCGTTCTTCGTGCTCGAGGGGACCCTGGAGCTGTTCGTCGGCGAGTCGCGGCTGGTCGCGGGCCCCGGCAGCTACGTGTGGGGGCCGCGCGAGGTGCCGCACGGCTTCCGGGTGCACGGCGACGATCCCTGCCGACTGCTGCTGCTCGCCACCCCGTCGGGGTTTGACGCGTTCGTCGCGGCGCTGGGCGTCCCGGCGGCCGGGCCAGGCTTTCCGCCGCCCGGTCCGCCGCCGATGGATGCGCTGCTTGCCGCCGCGGATCGGCACAGGATCGAGATTCTCGGACCGTTGCCGGACTAGCGAATCGGCTCGTGGCGCGGGCCGGGTCCGGTTTCCCCGGCCCGGCCCGGTGGCTACCTTTTGGGGGCTCGGAGGGCAGGGGACCGGCACGCAGCCGGAATCTCCGGCCCTCCGGCGCACGTACCGGGGCGGTAGCTCAGCTGGGAGAGCACCTGCTTTGCAAGCAGGGGGTCAGGGGTTCGAGCCCCCTCCGCTCCATCACCATGTTCGCGGCCGCCGCGGCCCGTCCCCCACGCCAGGTTCCCCATGCGCCACGCCCCGCTGCTCGCCACCCTTGCCCTCGTCCCGATCCTCGCCGGGTGCGGCGGGCTGATGTCGGTGGACGACGCGCGCCGCGCCGACGTGGCCGCCGTCAACGGGGTCACCCTCGACGGCGCCACGCTGGAGCAGCTGCTGCTGAGCGCGCCGTCGCAGGTGCCGCCGAGCATGGAAGCCGCCAGCGTGTACGTCTCCGCGTTCATCGACGCCGCACTGCTCCGCCGCGCGATCGTCCGCGGCGTCCCGCTCAGCGACTCGGCCGTGGTCGAGCGCGTGATCATGCCCGACGCGGTGCGCGGCCAGATCCTCACGCTGCTGCAGCAGCGCCAGGACGGCATGCCGGCGGTCTCCGACGCGCAGGCCGACTCGCTGTCGCGGCTCGGCTCGGTGCGCGTGTTCCAGCACATCCTCTTCCGCATCCGCAATCCGCAGGACAGCGCCGAGGTGGGTGCCGCGCTGCGTCGGATGGAGGGCGTGCTGCGCGAGCTGCGGGCCGGGACGAGCTTCGCCGCGATCGCCGCACGGGTGTCGGAGGATTCCACCACGGCGCCGGGCGGCGGGATCCTGCCGCCGCTCACCCGCGCGGAACTGCCGCAGGGTCGCTTCGCCGACTTCGCGTGGGGGCTGCAGCCCGGCGAAGTGTCCCAGGTGGTCGGCTCGCCGGCGGGGGTGCACCTCGTGCGCCGGGTGTCGGTCGGCGACGCGCGGCCGGGGCTCAAGGAATGGCTGGCGCCGCGCCTCGCACGCCGCGCCGACTCGACGTGGGCCGACTCGCTGACCAGGGCGGGCAACCTCGTGGTCGCCGCGGATGCCGCGGACCGGCTCCGCACCATGGCCATCGAGCCGTTCCACGGCGGCGGCGACGCGCCGCTCGCCACGTGGGACGGCGGGGAGCTGAGCGCCGACGAGGTCCGCTCATGGGTCGGGGTGATGTCGTCGATCGATCGCGCGACGCTGCCGGTCGCGTCGGACTCGGCGGCAAACCTGTTGCTGCGCCAGCTGGCGGAGCGCGAGATGGTGTGGGAGGTGGCGAGTCCCGATCGCCGGCGCGTGACCCCGGAGGCCTGGGAGGCGCTCGCGCCGCAGTATCGCCAGATCCTCACGGCGATCATCGAGCAGTATCGCGACGCGCTCACGCTGGGCGACAGCAGCGCGGCGGTGCGCACGTTCGTCGCGGACGTGACCGCCGGCCGCCGGCCCTACCGTCCGCTGCCCGGCGCGCTCGGCAGCGTCCTGCGCAGCGACGCGGAGGTCACGGTGAACCAGGATGCGATCGAATCGATCGTCGCCTCGGCAGCGCGGCAGTGGGAGACGCGCAACGACACCACCGAGGCGGCGGCCGGCACGCCGTGAGCTGACGCGACAGGCGAAGGGCGGGGGGCGAGGGCGCACGAGCGCTCCTCGCCCCCCGCCCTGTGCGCACCGCCCGTCGCGCTAGCCGCCGGAGGCGCGCTGCTCGGCCTCGCGCCGCGCGCGCACCGCGAGCAGCTGCTGCAGCCGGCGGCGCTCGGGCACGGGGAAGGGATGCCGTGGCGAGAGCCGGCGCCAGCCGTCGGGACCATGCCCGACCCAGAGGACATCGAGGACCAGCACCAGCTCGCGGGCCAGCGCGGTGAGCGGGCACGCCAGCGCCGCCGAGCGTTCCTGGGAGAGCGTCATCTCGGCATGGCCGCTCTTGCGATCGGCCCAGCTGTGGATGCGGAGGTGGACCACGTCCTCCTCGCGATCGAACGTCCACTCGTGCACGCCGGGTGCGTCCTCGAGCCCCACTGACGCGTGATCGGCCCCCTCCATGAGGGTGATCACCGCGCGCGCGAGGTCGCCGATCGCGTCGGTCTCGTCGGTGGCCTGCATCGCCACGCGCAGGTCGTCGGCCTCGAGGGCGACCACGGCGCGACCGGGCGTGGTGAGCGAGTAGCGAAGGGAAAAGGCCATGGAGGTCGGGTGACGGTGGACGGGTGGGCCGCTGCGTGCCTGAAGTATCGTCCCGTCCGGTGCCCGGAGACAGGGGCCGCGGCGGGGCAGTTGCCGCCACCGCGCGCCGCCGCGATCTTCGGCCACCGTGACCGACGACCTCCTCTGGTGGCTCCTGCTGCCGGCCCTCGCCGGCCTGGCCATCGCCCGCCCCGCCGAGCGGGGGCCGGTGGTGGCGCGCGTGGTGGTGCTGGCGTTCGCGCTCGGCACGCTGCTCGCCGGCGTGGGTGGGCTCGCGACCGCCGAGCTGCGCGGCTACGCGCAAGCGTCGCCCGGGGGCGCACTGTTCGTGTCGCTCTCCACCGGCATGCTGCTCGGCGGGATGCTGCCGTGGCCGCCGCGCGGGTGGCGGGCCTGGATCGGCGCCGCACCGCTTGCCGTCGCCGGACTCGTGATCGCATGGCCCGCCCTGCGCGCGGGACCGTACCTCCTCGGCGCCGTGCTCGCAGCCGTGCCGACCCTGCTGGGTGATGCGTTCCCGTCGCGCTCGGCGGTGCTGGCGATGTCGCGCGATCCCGTCGCACATCGCCGCGCCGGGTGGCTGGTGCTGGTGCTCGCGCTGGCGGTCTCGCTGGCTGGATCGCTCGGCGCGATGCTGCTCGCCCCGATCTGCGGGTTGGTGGTGGGCCTGATCGTGCGGCGGAGCCTCCCGCGCGGCCGCGGGCAACTGGTGCTCCCGGCGGTGGCGGCCGTCGCATCCCTGCTGCTGGCGTGGCTGGCCCTCACGATTGCCGGTGACGCCCTGGCGGAGGCGGCGACGTTCTTCACCAGTGCCCCGGTGTCGCCCGCCGCGGAACGATGGCTGGCGCTGCTGGGCGTCGTGGTGGTGCTCGCGATGCTCGCGCCGTGGCCGCTCGGCCGGTTCGGGCTGGGCATGGCCATGGCGCCGGCGGCGGCGGTGCTCGCCTACCGGGTGTCGCTCTCGGTGGCACCGGCAGCGCTCGGCGACTGGTTGCCGCTGCTCGGCATGCTGCTGGTGCCGCTGGCGGTGCTCGCCGCACTTGGCGGGCGGTGGCCCGAGGCGCTGGTCATCGCGTCGGTGCTCGCCGCGCTGCGGCCCGGCGGGTTCGCCATTGCGGGTGCGGTCGCCGCACTGGGCGCGGCCCTGGCCATCACGGCGAGCAGCGGTGGTCGGAACATCCTCCGGCCGGGACGGGTTACCTTTGCCGGGGCGTGGTGGCTGGCTGCGCTGGCCGCCATCGGGTGCGGCGCGGCCGCGCTGGCGCTGCTCGCGCACGAGGTGGTGCTTGCCACGCTCCTGACCGGCGGCCTCGCCCTCGCTGCTGCGCGCGTCCGGCCCGCCGACGCCTGATCACCCTCGCCGAAAACCCGCACCGGGATTGTTCCCATGGCTCACTCCGTACCGCCACTGCCCTACGACTACAACGCGCTGGAACCGCACATCGATGAACAGACGATGCGGATCCATCACGACAAGCATCACGCCGCCTATGTCAGCAAGCTCAACGCCGCACTCGAGGGTCACGACGACCTCCTCGCGCTGCCGGTGGAGGCGTTGATCGCCGACCTCGCCAAGGTGCCGGAGGCCAAGCGGGGCGCCGTGCGCAACAACGGCGGCGGGCACGCCAACCACACCCTGTTCTGGGACGTGATGCAGCCCGGCGGCGGCTCGGCACCCGAGGGCGACCTGGCTGCCGCGATCGAGAGCGCGTTCGGCTCGTTCCAGGCGTTCCAGGAGAAGTTTGCCGACGCTTGCGCGACACGGTTCGGTTCCGGCTGGGGCTGGCTGAGCGTGGGAGCGAACGGCCAGCTCGTCGTCGAGAGCACCCCCAACCAGGACTCGCCGCTGATGGAGGGGCGCACGCCGATCCTCGGCTGCGACGTCTGGGAACACGCCTACTACCTCAAGTACCAGAACAAGCGCCCCGACTACGTGAGCGCGTGGTGGAACGTGGTGAACTGGAGCGTGGTGGCGCGGCGATTCAAGGCGGCGGGTTGAGCGCGGTGCCGCAGCCCGGCACCCCGGCGCCGGACTTCACGCTGATGTCCACCGCCGGCGAGCCGGTGACCCTCTCCGGCTTCCGCGGGGACCAGGCCGTGTTGCTGGCGTTCATTCCGGCGGCGTTCACCAGCACCTGCACGGCCGAGCTCTGCGAATTCAGCGAGGACTACGGTCGCTACCAGGATCGCGGGGTGACGGTGTTGCCGATCAGCGCCGACCTCGTGCCGGCGCTGCGGGCGTGGAAGGCGCAGGAGGGGCTCACGGTCGACCTGCTCAGCGACGTGCGCCGGGAGGCGTCGCGCGCCTACGGCGTGCTCGAGGAGGCGCGGTTCCAGGCGCGCCGCGCGTACTTCCTCATCGACCGGGACGGGGTGGTCCGGTGGTCCCATGTGGAGGCATCCGGTGGCGACAAGCGGGACACCGAGGAGCTGCTCGCGCAGATCGAGGCGCTTGCCTGACCGCGCGCGGCGGGTCCACCCGGCACCCGGCGGGAGGCCGTCGTGGATGAGCCGATGACCGAGGCGCGCCCGGTGCCGCCGCCGCTGGCCGTGGTCAGCGCGGCGGCCCGGGCGCTTGCCGCGGATGGCACGCCGTCGGAGCGCTTCCAGCGCCTCTGCGACCAGCTGCGGTCGCTGCTGCCGGCCGATGCCGTACGGCTGCACGCCGGCCAGCGCCGCGGCGACCGGCTTGCCGCCGGGACCGGCGATCCGTCCGCCGCGGCGTGCCTGGTCGACGT
>ERZ869936.1720-NODE-1720-length-14726-cov-19.928158_pt1 | contig 14726 bp, 11 predicted proteins | sample MGYA00520876_ERZ869936 | MGnify/ENA primary metagenome ERZ869936 (study PRJEB32218, sample SAMN09650985) | biofilter metagenome | isolation source: enrty point of leading RO module | place: Saudi Arabia: Thuwal, RO plant located on Red Sea | collected 2016-02-17...
CAGTCCGCGAAGAAAGAAGACAGGTCGCGAAACAAAGCAAAAGGGCGTTTCGGGCGATTCTGGCCGCATTGGAACCTCGCCAGATGCTGGAAAATGAGTCAATCACCTGGGATTTTCCCTGTGGACACAGGGACCCCAAATCTTCCACAGCGTCGATTTCCGCGGTCTTGACGAAGGGTTGGGTCCCTCCGATACTCGCCGGTCTTAGACGACGGGAGCGTCTTCGACTTCCCCGCCAGAGCTGGCTGGCTGGAATCGCTCTCGAATGGACAAGTGTACGTCCGGGAGCTGTCCGGAGGGCTTTCCACAGGTGTGGACTGTCTTGTGGAGAACTCTCGGTGGGAGGAGTGAGCCTTGGCACAAGCGCTGCAGGCCGAAGACAAGTGGAAGCTGTTTCAGGACGCGGTCCAGGAGGGTGTATCGAAGTCGAACTGGCAGACTTGGCTCTCACGGATCGACGTCGATTTCGACGACGACCCTCCCACTTTGTTGGCTCCATCCGAGTTTCACCTGAAGTGGATCCAGGACAAGCACGGGGACCTGATTCGCTCCACATACCGCGAGATCTTTGAGTCACCCAACGGGCCCCCCTTCCGGGTCGTGGAGGGTCTGCCCCCGGAGCTCCCGCTCGAGCCCGCAGACGAGCCGGGCGACCAGATGCCCACCTCTATGCAGAAGCAGAGCACCCTCCCCGAGACAAACCTCATCTCGCGCTACCAGTTCGAGAGCTTTGTCGTGGGCCAGTCCAATCGCTTCGCCTGGGCCGCAGCGATGGCGGTGTCAGAGCAACCGGGAACCCACTACAACCCCCTCTTCATCTATGGGGGTGCCGGCCTGGGCAAAACCCATCTTCTCAACGCAGTCGGGCACCACGCCTCGGAGATGTACCCCGATCTAGTGATCCGATACGTCTCTTCAGAGAACTTCCTGAACGACTTCATCGACTGCATCCGACGGAAGAGGCCCGACGACTTCAAACACCGCTACCGGGGTGTCGATCTACTCCTCCTCGACGATGTCCAGTTCTTCGAGGGCAAGGAGCAGATCCTGGAAGAGTTCTTCCACACCTTCAACTCCCTATATGAGTCCGGGAAGCAGATGGTGATCAGTTCGGACCGGCACCCACGAAACCTCTCTTCGCTGGAGAGCCGGCTCCGCAGCAGGTTCGAGTGGGGCCTGCTCACGGACATCCAACCTCCGGACATGGAGACCCGGCTGGCCATTCTCAAGACCAATGCCGAGTTTGCCCCGCGTCCGGTTCCAATCGAAGTGCTCGAGTACATAGCCGGGCTCGTCTCCGACAACATCCGGGAGTTGGAGGGAGCCTTGACCCGGGTCACGGCGTGGTCGGCACTCAACCGGCGTGACATCGACCTGGAGACGGCGCAACGTGTGCTTCAGGACATGATCGCCGCAGAGGAGCCTGTTGCGCTGGGACCCGACGAGATCATCCGCACCACAGCATCGTCGTTTGGCTTCTCTGTCGACGACGTGCTCAGCCCGAGCAGGCGTCAGCCTCTGGTCATGTGCCGCCAGGTGTCGATGTATCTGTGCAGGGAGCTGACCGACCTCTCACTGCCCAAGATCGGTGAGGCGTTCAACCGCGATCACACCACGGTCCTCCACTCGGTCGACAAGGTGAAGCGCATACTTCGCTCCGATCGAGCGGTGTTCGACAGGGTCACACAGCTCACACAGGACCTGAGGAAAGGTGAGGGGATATCCACACGGGCGGAAGGTATCCACAGATAACGTCGACTTGCACAGAATCCGTCCCCAGCACTTTCAACAGGCAAAAGCTCAATGATTCACTACCCAAATCGCCCCAATCCACAAGTCCACAACCCCCTACTACAACTAATACCCTTAAAAATGAATAATTTCAGAAGTAAAAGAAGGGATCACCACCTGTGAGAATCCGAGCGCAGCGAGACGACCTTGCTGATGTTTTTACAAGAGCAAACAGGGCCGTCGGCACGCGCACGGCTCTTCCCGTGTTGCAGGGTCTGCTTTGCGAGGTCTCAGGGAACACTCTCCGGGTGACCGGTACTGATCTCGACGTCACGGTCAAGACATCGCTGGAGGTCGAGGTCATGGAAGAAGGCCGGGCTGTGATTCCCGGCAGATTGCTTTCGGAGGCCGTGCGCAAGCTACCGCCGGGTGACGTGACGGTTGGGGTGACCGAGAACGAGATCGAGATTCAAGGAAACGGTCCCCGCTTCAACCTTCGCCCGCTGAACGTCGACGACTTTCCGACCCAGGAGGATCTGGTCACCGATGGTGTTGAGGTTGATGGCGAGCAACTGGCGGAAGCCATCGGGCAGGTGGCGATCGCCGCTTCAGGTGACGGAGCCAGGCCGATTCTCACGGGTGTTCTCTTCGAGGGGACGGATGCCGGGCTACGTATGGTTGCTACCGACTCGTACCGGCTCGCCAAGCGCGAAGTTCCGGGCATTGGCCTCGAGGGCTCCGGGTTGGTTCCGGCGCGGGGCCTCAGGGAGCTCCCGCGGACCGTGGGCGCGGCCAAGGTGACAGCCCAGCTCCGCGAGAGAGAAGCGGTCTTCAGTTCCGACAAGGGCGTGCTGCGACTCCGACTCATCGATGGGAGCTTCCCGAAATACCAATCGCTTCTCCCCGAGTCGTACCCGAACCAGATCATTCTCGACAAGTACGAGCTCCTCGAAGCCTTGGGCAGAGTCACCCTGGTCGCCGAAGATCACATTCCGGTGCGTCTCAAGCTGGTCGAAGGGGGAGTTGAGGTGACGGTGACGCGCCAGGACGTTGGAGGTGAGTCGGAGCACATCTCCGGCGAGTTCTCGGGTTCCGACGAAGAGGTCTCCATCGCATTCAACCCCCGATATCTACAGGATGGGGTCAGCGCGATACCGGGCGACAAGGTCAGGATCAGGGTCATCGACTCCTTCAAGCCCAGCGTTGTCGACTCGGGTTCAGACGAGGAGTATCTCTACTTGCTGATGCCCGTTCGGGTGTAGGCCCTTGAGGGTCGACTGGCTGGTCCTGGGCGACTTTCGCTCCTATCACTCATTGGATTGGAAGCCAGAGCCGGGAGTCAACATCCTGGTTGGGCCAAACGGGGCCGGAAAGACGAATCTCCTGGAGGCGGTTTCGTATCTTGCCACCCTTCGATCCTTCCGCAGGGCTCCGGACGAGGCCCTCATCGCCGATGACACCGACGCCGCGATCATTCGGGCCGGGATCTCGAGCGATGATCGAGAGCGCCTCATCGAGATCGAGATACCCGTGAAGGGCGCGAGGCGAACCCAGGTCGACAAGCAGCGCCTGCGACGCACATCCGACCTACTGGGAGTGCTTCGGGTCGTCGCCTTCCTCCCGGAAGATCTCGATCTCATCAAGCGGGGCCCCGCATATCGTCGCGACCTTCTCGACGAGATAGCTATCCAACTTTGGCCGGCTGCATACGTCGATCAGGCTGAGTTCGATCGGGCACTCCGTCAGCGCAATGCGTTCCTGAAGTCCGGACATCGCGACGGCACCACTCTCGATGTTTGGGATGCCAGGGTGGCCCAGGCCGGGGGAAAGGTCGCATTGCGGCGGGCGCGGGTAGTCGAGGGCATGGAACCGCTGCTCGGCGATGCCTACCGTGAGATCTCGAGCTCTGATGCGACGACCGGCATCTCGTACCAGTCGAGCTGGCCGTCGGAACGATTCGTCGGTGGCAGCGCAGCCGAATTCACGGATGGCATGCTGTCTGCGCTACGAGAGACGCGTGGCACCGACTACGAGCGCAGGGTCACGACGACCGGCCCGCAAAGAGACGAGCCCGTGCTGGAGCTCGATGGTCACGACGCGAGGGTGCACGGGAGCCAGGGCGAGCAACGCACAATGGCCCTTGCCATCAAGCTCGCCGCGCATCGCCTCATTGCCGAGGCCACCGACTCTCCGCCTGTCCTTCTCCTCGACGACGTCTTCAGCGAGCTCGACCCGAAGCGCTCCTCGGCTTTGGCCGGGGCGCTACCCGGCGACACACAGACCCTGGTGACCTCGGCGCGCCCCGATGAGGTGCCCGTCGTCGGGGTGGTCTGGTCGGTTGATGGAGGACTTCTCCGTGAGTGACCGAAATGACATGACAGCCTTCTCGTCGGCCATGAACGACATGTTCCGCCGTCTCGGGCTGCCGGATCCGCTCCTGGTCGGGAGGATCCGGGAAGAATGGTCCGACATGGCCGGAACGCCATGGGCGGGACGCTCGCAACCTGTGACGATCAGGGGCAAGACCCTTGTTGTGGAGGCATCCTCGGCCTCCCTGGTGGCATTCCTCAAATATGGGGTCGAAGATCTGCTCCAGGAGATAGAAAGACGGTTCGGGCCTGGGGTTATCGACGCAATAGACGTGCGGCCCCCTTCGTGACGAAACCCTTGCATTGATTCGTTCTTGTCGCCCATCATCAGTAGAATGACAAGTGTGAAAGTTTCCCGCCACAGCGGCGGATTCGCAGCCAGATTCCCCGGTCAGGTTCAGCTACGAGGAGGGTCGTGACGGCTACACGCGATAGCTACAAAGCCAAAGACATAACTGTTCTCGAAGGGCTCGAGGCGGTCAAGAAGCGACCCGGTATGTATATCGGCTCGACAGGGCCGCGCGGGCTTCATCACCTCATATGGGAGGTGGTCGACAACTCTGTCGACGAGGCGATGGCCGGCCACTGTGACCAGATAGCGGTCACTCTCCGTGAGGACGGCGGTGTCGAGGTGTCGGACAACGGCCGAGGGATCCCCATCGACAAGGTGGACAAGACCAAGCGGTCCGCCCTGACAACGGTTCTCACCACACTGCACGCGGGGGGCAAGTTCGGAGAGGGTGCGTACACCGTCTCTGGCGGCCTCCACGGTGTGGGCGTCTCGGTGGTAAACGCTCTCAGCGAGCGGCTCGAGGCAGAGGTACGTACCGACGGCTTCGTGTACACACAGAACTTCAAGAACGGGATCCCTGAGACCAAAGAGCCCAAGAAGGGGCGTCCGATCAAGAAGACGGGCACGACGATCCGGTTCTGGCCGGCCAAGGACACTTTCACGGAGTCGATCGAGTTCGACTACGACACCGTGTCGGCGAGGCTTCGTGAGACAGCGTTCCTCAACCGCGGTCTCCACATCACCCTCACCGATGAGCGCGGCGAGGAGCCGGTCGTCGATGAGTTTCACTACAAAGGGGGCCTTGTCGACTTCGTCAAGCACCTCAATTCGAAGCGCGACCCGATTCACCCCCACATCATCGACATCACCGACGTCAACGACGACGCCGAGATGGATGTCGCTCTGCAATGGACCACCTCGTACACGGAGTCGGTCCTGTCATTCGCCAACAACATCAACACTCATGAAGGCGGAACCCACGAGGAGGGGTTCAAGAAGGCGCTGACCAAGTCCATCAACGAGTTCGCCCGCTCCAAGAACCTGCTCAAGGAAAAAGACCCCAACCTCACGGGTGAGGACATCCGCGAGGGTCTCACCGGGGTTGTGTCGGTGAGGGTGAAAGAGCCTCAGTTCGAGGGTCAGACCAAGACCAAGCTGGGCAACACCGAGATCAGGTCATATGTCGAGAAGGCCCTCAACCGTCGTCTTCCCGAGTGGCTGGAGAAATATTCTTCCGAGGCGCGCAAAATCGTCGAAAAGTCGGTGAGCGCGGCCAAGGCCCGCGAAGCAGCTCGCAAGGCGCGTGAGCTGACCCGGCGCAAGTCTGGCCTCGAGTCCGGCGGGCTCCCCGACAAGCTGGCCGACTGTTCCAGTCGCGATCCGGGTGAGTCCGAGCTGTTCATCGTCGAGGGTAAGTCGGCGGCCGGCCCGGCCAAATCGGCGCGAGACTCCGCGACACAGGCAATTCTGCCGATCAGGGGCAAGATCCTGAACGTCGAGAAAGCTCGCCTCGCCAAGGCACTCCAGAACACAGAGGTCCAAGACATCATCACGGCGATGGGCACCGGGATCGGTGAGGAATTCGACGTGACGAAGGCGAGGTACCACAAGATCGTGGTCCTCACCGACGCCGACGTCGACGGATCCCATATCCGCACCTTGCTCCTCACGCTCCTCTTCCGTCACATGCGGGGCCTGATCGAAGCCGGGTACGTGTATGTGGCCCAGCCGCCTCTCTATCGAGTCAAGGTGGGCTCAAAAGTCCACTACCTCAAGGACGAGGAGGAGCTGACAGAGTTCAAGAAGAGCCATCCGAAGGTCAAGCCGACCCGATTCAAAGGTCTCGGCGAGATGAACCCTTCGGAGCTCTGGGAGACCACGATGAACCCGGAGACGCGGACACTCCTGCGTGTCGACATGGAAGACGCAGCGCGGGCCGAAGAGGTCTTCGTCACGTTGATGGGCGACGACGTGTCCTCCCGCAAGCTCTTCATTCAGCAGAACGCAGACGACGTCCGTTTCCTAGACATCTGATACCCGAGCAGAAATGACTGACGACAGCAGACCACAGCCCCTGAGCGGCAGCGAGATCGAAATCACCGACGAGATGGAGCAGAGCTTCATCGATTACGCCATGTCGGTCATCGTGTCTCGCGCCCTCCCCGACGTACGCGACGGCCTCAAGCCTGTCCAGAGGCGGATCGTGTACTCGATGTTCGAGAACAACATCGGCCCGAGCTCGGCACATCGCAAGTGCTCGAAGGTGGTCGGGGATGTGATGGGCAACTATCACCCTCACGGCGACCAAGCGATCTACGACGCGCTGGTGCGCATGGGACAGGACTTCTCCATGCGTCATCTCCTGATAGACCCACAGGGGAACTTCGGGACCATCGACGATCCGCCCGGTGCCGCTCGCTACACGGAATGCCGCCTCACCCAACTCTCGACTCATCTGCTCGAGGGGATCAAGGAGGATACGGTCGACTTCGTCGACAACTACTCGGGTGAGATGCAACAGCCCGATGTGCTTCCGGCACGGTTTCCCAACCTGTTGGTCAACGGCTCACAGGGAATCGCCGTCGGCATGGCGACGAACATCCCACCCCACAACCTCAACGAGGTGATCGATGCGTGTCTTCACGCCATCGAGAACCCGGACGCCGGCTCCGAAGAGCTGATGCAATTCATCAAGGGCCCCGACTTCCCAACCGGCGGATTCCTCGTGGGCGCGCAAGGGATCAAGGAAGCTCTCACCACCGGTCGGGGAAGCGCGAAGATCAGGGCGGTATGTGACGTCCAGGAGATTCGCAAGGGCCGAACTGCGATAGTCGTCACCGAACTGCCCTATCAGGTGTCGATCGAAAGAGTCATCTCAAAGATCAAAGACCTCGTCGACGGCAAGAAGATCACGGGCATCTCCGAAGTGCGCAACGAGTCCTCAGACAGGGTCGGCACCCGCCTCGTGATAGAGCTGAAGCAGGGCGCGGTTCCCCAGGTGGTCCTGAATCAGCTGTACAAGGGGACGCCTCTCCAAGACTCGTTCGGCTACAACATGGTGTCGCTGGTCGACGGTGTTCCCCGGACGCTCAATCTCGCCGAGATGATCGGTTATTACCTGGACCATCAGATGGAGGTCATCGAGCGTCGGACGAAGTTCCGCCTCGATCAAGCCGAAGCCCGGGCCCACATCCTCGAGGGCCTCATCATCGCCGTCGACAACATCGACGAAGTCATCAAGATCATTCGTGGCTCGGAGGACACCGCCGAGGCCCGGACAAATCTGATCGAGCGGTTCGAGCTCTCTGAGATCCAGGCGAACTCGATCCTCGACATGCCGCTGCGTCGTCTGACCGCTCTAGAAGTCGACAAGCTTCGCACCGAGCTGGCCGAGTTGCACGAGACGATCGCGGACCTGAAGTCGATCCTGGCCGATCCCGAGCGACGCTGGTCGATAATCCGTGAAGAGTTGGTCGGGATCAAGGAGACCTTCGGCAATCCGAGACGAAGCCGTCTCATCCCCGACGAGGGAGACCTCAGCCTCGAAGACCTGATCGCCGATGACGAGTTGATCGTCACGATTTCCGAGGCCGGATACGTCAAGTCGGTACCTGCGTCGACCTACAGGATCCAGGGTCGAGGGGGCCGGGGTATCAAGGCCGCCGAAGTTCAGGAAGAGGACGTAGTCCAGCACCTCGTCCATACGACGGCTCACGCCTATTTGCTCTTCTTCACCAACAAGGGCTTGGTGCATCGAGTCAAGGCTCATTCGATCCCCAGACAGTCGCGTACGGCCAAGGGTGTTCTCGCCCAGTCCGTACTGCCGCTCGAGCCGGACGAGAAGATTCAGGCCATCATTGATACCCGCGACTACGAGACCGGCCGGTACCTGGTCATGGTCACGAAGAACGGGCAGGCGAAAAAGACGGAATTCCAGGAGTACGACTCCCGCAACTCGACCCTGATCGCAATCAAGCTCGCCGACGGTGACGAGCTCGTCTCGGTTCGCACGACAAATGGCGAAAACGACTTTCTCATCTTCACCAGGGACGGCCAGGGCATTCGCTTTGCCGAGTCCGACCTCCGCGCCATGGGCAGGGACACCCAGGGAGTGAGAGGCATCAAGCTGCGTGACGGTGACGAAGTCGTGGGGGCAGTCTCCAACGTGGACGGTGACGAAGTTTTGTTGCTCACTACCGGTGGATACGGAAAACGGACCGCCATGGACCAATTCCGCCAGCAGGGCCGGGGTGGCTACGGGGTGAAGGCCTACAAGCTGACCAAGGTCCGTGGGGAGCTCGTCGGGGCTCGGGCCGTGAGCAAGGACGACCATGTCTTCCTCATCTCTTCGCGGGGCACCGGAATTCGCCAGGCTGTCTCGAAGATATCCCGTCAGAAGCGAGATTCGACCGGAGTCAAGGTCGTAGACCTTGCCGAGGGAGCGAAGCTGACCGCGTTCGCAATAGTTCACCCCGAAGAGGAATAAGACCGCATCCCGACCAGAATCATTGGGATAGCTGAGATCTTTCGTAGACTCTCAACAGAACCAGGAGTTTTCCATGGCCACCGTACGTCGCGTTAGGCGAATAATCCGAAAGATCGACCCGTGGACCACGCTGAAGGTATCGGCTTTGGTCTGGGCCGTATTAGCCGTCGCCCTGGTTCTCGGGACCGTGATCTTCTGGTCTGTGCTGGACCGGGCCGGCATCCCGGACCGGATCACGGAGTTCATGGTCGAGATCACGCTCATCGAAGAGGGAACCCAACCTTTCGGAAACGTCGAGCAGTTCTTCCGCGCCCTCGTCTTTGGGGCCGTGGTTTGGTGGGTAGCGATGACCGGCGCGACCGTGCTCGGCGCCGTGATCTACAACCTCGTTTCCGATGTCGTCGGGGGCCTCGAGATCGTCGTTCTCGAAGAGACCTACAACCCAACTGTCGCCCCGATGAGCCCTCCGGTTCTTCATCCGCCGGCCGACTATCGCAACGGCCCCCCCGAGGAACACGCAGACATTCCCACTCAGGAGCACGAGGCGCTGGAGCCCACTGGCTCAGAGTCTCGAACATAGAGCAACTCCCCCTGGTCCACGACCTCTGGCTTGAGATGGGTTTGGCCATAGACTGAGCCTGTGAATCGAATCTCCCCCGTTCTCATCGCCGGAGCCGTGGCTGCAGTCGTTGTCGCCCTTGTCCGCAAGAAGACAGACGACATCCCGGAGCCGGACTGGCGGCCGGTAGAGCCGACATGAAAGTGGGGGTGCTGATCGGTGGAGACATCCCGGTCCGCGCCGCGCACTCCCTCGCTGCCGACCCGCTCGTCGACTCAGTGGTCGTCGTAGGCCCGGCCAAGAGCAGAAGCTTCGACGTGGTTGACGACCCTTCGGCATGCGATGTCCTCATTGGCAGCGGAAGGGAGTCTCTGCGGCGGTCACGACGATTCGGGCTCCCTCTCATCTGGGACCTGGACGAACCTGCCGACGGGGTTGCCGTGTGGGGAGCTTCACCCTTTGGTGTGGCCGCAGCGATGTCCGTCAGGGAGAAGAAGGCAAACCTTGCCGCTCTTGCCCATCCCGATGCCGACGCTGCCAACGGGCGATCGGTCCGGTTCGCCAGGCCGGTGGGAGCGACGCAGACGAGTCCGGTCAGAGCTGACGGCCATGTGGTTCATGTGGGCCGGTCGTACAACGAATATGCGGCGTGCCTCGTGACCTCGAAGAGTCGCAGCGTCACCGTCGTCGACCGCGCCGCGTTCATGTCGGGCGTTGCCCTGGCTGCCGGTGTGTCCGTCTTCACGGCACAACCGAGAGCGACATGGGAGGACGCACTGACATATCTGGAGACTGCCGTCGGCATGGGTCTCGTCATGGCGGAGGCTTAGCCGCTCCAAGTCCCGGCACGGACATCCGAGACTGTCCTGGCAACGAACACTCTGTGCGCGCACAGGTGTGCGCGTCGGTCTCCGGAATCGAGCCCCACTTCGGATCCGGGTCAGAGAGGGCCGGCTCCTTCGCAGGAGCCGGCCTTTTCACGTCCCGTGGTTGCTATATCCGCACCGTGGGTACTCTTCGCGTCGTGAGAGATTCGCGTATGCGTCTCTGGGGGGTCATCCTCACTATTTCGTTGCTTGCCGTGGCCTGCACTACTGGCGGAGCGACGCCAGACAGTGGCGATCCAACCCCGACGACCGGCTCGACAGGCACAGCGGGCGATCCTTCGACAGACCCTGGCGATTGCCCGACCACCGGTGACTCTGAACCATGGTCCGCCGACGTTCAGGTGGAGGCGAAGGTGGTGCAGGAACCCTCCGGTGATGCTCCTGGCGTGGCGCTGATGATGTATCCACGTCCTGACTACGAGGGCAAGCCATGGTCGCAGTGGGGACAGGGAATCGTGAGCTCTGACGGAAAGTTCTACAGCGCCATCGGTGATCATCATGGCGCAGATGGGAACTCTTTCATCTATGAGTACGACCCGGAGACGATGAAGCTGACCCAAATCGTCGATGTCCTGGCCACAGTCGGGCACGAGCCTGGTGCGTGGGGCTTCGGGAAGATCCATGCTCAGATGGTCGAAGGCCCATGCGGCGAGATCTACGCGTCGACGTACTGGGGTAACCGCCGGGGCCTCACCTTCACCAACGGCTACGAGGGCGACGTCTTGCTTCGTCTCAACCCTTATGAGAGGACCACCGAGAACGTTGGGGTGATCCTGCCCGAGCATGGTGTCGCCTCCCTGGCTGCCACACCTGACGGCTCCCTGCTGTATGCGGAGGCCGCCGACCCCGAGGGTCAGAAGGTCGGGGCTTTCGTTGTCATCGACGCCGAGACCGGAGAGACAGTGTTCAGCGACGATGACGGTGCGCACTCCGGCTATCGAAACATTGCTGTAGCCGCTGACGGATCGGCCTTGGTTTCATGGAACGAGACCGGCCTTGCCCGGTACGACCCGGAAGAGAACACTCTGACTCTCCTCGATTCGGTGCTGCCCGGCTCGGTCTTGCGAGCTTCGACCCTGCCCGACGCCGAGGGGACGGTCTACGCAGTGACTCGAGACCCTGCGGTCTTCTTTGCGCTCGAAGCCGATGGGTCGGTATCCGAGCTCGGTCCAGCATTGGGTTACACCGCCTCCATGGCTCTCTCCCCGGATGGAGATCGCTTCTACTACATACCGGGGGCGCATGGGTCGGCATGGGAGTCAGGCACGCCGCTCATCGCTGTGGACACCGAGACGGGGGAGAGCGAAGTCGTCGTGGAGTTGAACCCGTTTGTCGAAGCCGAATACGGTCTGGTGGCCGGCGGCACCTACAACGTCGCAGTCAGCGACGACGGTAAGACCATCTATGTCGGGCTCAATGCAGGGGACCCCGCGACCAGGGACGCCTTCGGTGAGGTAGTCCTCGCCGTTGTGACGCTTCCGTGAGACAACCGATTCAGGTCGTCGCCGTGTCGTTTTGCCTCGTCCTGGCTGCATGCACCTCGGACGGCTCAGGTGAACCAGGCTCCACGTCGGACGGCGGGCAGACCGATGGTGAAACGACAACGACCGTGGCCTCACCGGGCGACGGCCCTTATGAAGTCTGTTGGACCGCTGAAGGCGGCGAAGGGCCAATAGGGTCGGCAGCTTTCGTCGATCGCACCGAGGAGCTCGGCCTGCTGGAGCCGCTCACGGGGATGCGTGGGCATGCTGCTGCATGGGGGGATGTCAACGGAGACGGATATGTCGATCTGCTCGTTGGCACGTTCGCAACTGCCCGGAGCGATGTCTATCTGGTGAGGGGAGCAGAGGGCCCGTCGCCCGATCGCCTGTTGCTCGGGACCGGAGACGGATTCGAAGTCGATGCACGTTTCCCGGAGCAATATGGGCGCACTTCGGGGGCGGCACTGGTCGATCTCGATGGAGACGGCGATGTCGACGCGATCCTCTCACGCAACGTCACCGGTCGGGAGGAGGGAGCCGCAGCGACCGAGATCTTTGAGAATGTCGACGGAGAGTTCGTTGTGGTAGATGCCGGAATCGATCCCGAATTGGGGGGACGCTCGATAGGTGTTGTCGACATCGACGTTGATGGGTTGCTCGACCTCGTGATCCTCGAGGACCGATATCAGGGAGCGTCGACCAGGGTCTACAGGAATATGGGGAGCCTCGCCTTCGAAGATGCAACTTCGTCATTTGGCTTCCCGGACGGAGTCCATGGGCTTGGTCTGGCCACCGGCGACCTGAACAACGACGGTTTCACAGACTTGTTCGTGGCGGGTTCGAACCGGCTCTTCGTGGGGACGGGAGACGGTTTCGACGAAGTTGTGGGTGATTTCCAGTGGGAGACCCTGGGCCCCGAAGATGACGTGGCCGGCGCTGCGATGGCTGACATGAATCGCGATGGGCGGCTCGACCTCTTGGTTGGGCACCACTTCAACAGCACTGTCTCCCGAGACACCGAGGTCCCGGTCCGTCTCTATCTCAACACGACCGAAGGTGAGGGCTCGGAGCCGTCGTTCTTGGACGTGACAGATGAATCGGGGCTCGTTGCCCTACCGACGAAGGCGCCCCACGTGGAGCTCGTCGACATCGACAACGACGGCTGGCCCGACATCCTGACGTCGGCGTCAGCCGGAGAAGGTTCGTCGCCGGCCGTGCTCATGCACGAAGGGCTGGAGGACGGTGTCCCACAGTTCTCCGTCCCGGAGGGTCTCGGGTCCGATCAGTACTGGGTCACAACTCCGACCGCCGATGTCGATCGTGATGGACGGGTCGACCTGCTCGCAGTGGAATGGGACCCTTCACTGCCTTCGATCCTTTTTGCCAACACGACGTCGTCTGGCAACTTCCTGGAGGTGATCGTCGCAGATGGCTATCGAGGCGTCGGCAGTCGCGTCGAGGTCTACGAGGCGGGTGGCATGGGTGATCCGGCAGCGTTGCTCGGAGTCCGTGAGATCACGGCGACCGTCGGATACACCGCGGGGCTGGAGCTCGTAGCTCACTTCGGGCTGGGTGATACCCAGATCGTCGACCTGGCAGTCCTTCCGTTTGGCTCCGATGAGCCGGAGATCATCACCGGAGTCGAGGCGAATCGCCGGATCGCAGTCGCCGGCAGCTGCTGAGCCGGTTTCGCCGTTCACGAGACCGGGGTAATAGGGCCCGATGGTGCGGTTCAAGAGGGACCCAGGAGGTCCCGGCCAGGTAATAGATCGTCGCGGGTCGGGTACGGCTCTGCGGTTTGGGGCCGGTGGTGGTGGCATCGCCCTCGTCGTGGTCCTTCTCCTCACGCTCTTTGGTGGTGGCTCGGATTTCGGGCCTTTGCTTGATTCGCTCTCGGGCTCGGGGCAGGTGGCTCCGGCCGCTGACCCGATTGATCCCGAGAACGATCCAGATGCAGACCTCGTCGGCTTCCTCGAGGACGTGCTCGAGGACTCCCAGGCGATGTGGGTTTCGGTCTTCCAGGAGTCCAATCTCGACTACCAGCCAACCAATCTCGTCGTGTTCAATGGATTCACCCAGTCAGGCTGCGGGGGAGCGCAGGCCCAGTCGGGTCCCCACTATTGCCCGCTGGATGGTCTGGTCTACATGGACCTCGACTTCCTTCGCCTGCTCCAGGACAGGTTCGACGCCGCAGGAGATACCGCTCAGGCGTACATCCTGGCGCACGAGGTAGCCCACCATGTTCAGAACCAGCTCGGGATCATCGACGAGGTTACGAGACTGGGCCAAAGTGAGCCCGATCGTGCCAACGACCTGAGCATCTCCCTCGAGCTCCAGGCGGACTGCTTTGCTGGGGTCTGGTTGTCGACACTCCGTGACGGGACCTCAGCGGCCATTCTCGAGGAGAACGATCTGCAGGAGGCTCTGGACGCTGCAGCAGCCGTGGGCGACGACGCCATCCAGCAACAGACCTCAGGGTCGGTGAATCCCGAGTCATGGACCCATGGAAGCTCGGAGCAGCGTTTCCAATGGCTGAAGACAGGCTTCGACACGGGAGATCCGACGGCCTGCGATACGTTTTAACTGCCGGCCGACTTCGACGCCTTCTCTATCTGGACGTTTGGTCGATCGCGTGGCGGGGGATCACCGTCAATCTTCGCGGCAGAGTGGGTGATGGTCGTCGAACAGACGCCGGTCGGCCGGGGCTCCCGCCGCGTTCTGCGACAAACACGAACTTGTGCCACTGGCGGCTCGACGGGGAGTGAGATCTCTTCCTTCCCCGGAGCCGAAGCCTGGCGGACGGCAAGGGCGTGAGACCTCCTTCCGTGGATTGGCACGCGACCGATTCTCCGACGAGTCAGTGCTCCCCCCTCCCTCCTCGCTGACGCTCGGAGTACTCCCCCCATTCGACTTCGTCTCTG
>ERZ869936.1721-NODE-1721-length-14721-cov-5.489977_pt1 | contig 14721 bp, 12 predicted proteins | sample MGYA00520876_ERZ869936 | MGnify/ENA primary metagenome ERZ869936 (study PRJEB32218, sample SAMN09650985) | biofilter metagenome | isolation source: enrty point of leading RO module | place: Saudi Arabia: Thuwal, RO plant located on Red Sea | collected 2016-02-17 ...
ATGAAAGCGTCATCACGGGCGAGTCGCTTCCGGTCCGGAAGAACGCTGACGGTTCCGGTGACACATCTCGTCTCCTGACCGGAACCGCCGTTGTCGCGGGCCGTGGTGAAGGCGTGGTCGTTGCGACAGGGGCCCGCACCGCCTTTGGACATATCGCCGAGATGACCGGTTCCGTCGGAATCAAGACGACCAATCTTCAGCGCCACCTCAGCCGTCTGGCCGGTCAGATCGGCTTCGCCTCCGTTCTGATCGCGGCTGTCATCATCGTTCTTGGCACCCTTGTCGGGCGACCGCTGTTCCAGATGGTGATGACGGGCCTGTCGCTTGCCGTCGCCATGGTCCCCGAGGGCCTGCCCGCCGTGGTGACGATCACGCTTGCCCTCGGCGCATCCGCCATGGCCCGTAAGAAGGCCCTGGCCCGCCGGCTGCAAGCGGTCGAGACGCTGGGCGCCGCCTCGGTCATCTGCACCGACAAGACCGGCACGCTGACCGAAAACAAGATGACGGCGACCCGAATATGGATGCCTGGCGCCGACTATGAGGTGACCGGAAGCGGGTACGACCCGGCCGGCCACATTGCCCGCAACGGGTCCCGCGTCCGCGCCAGCGACGATCCAGCACTGTCCGAGCTTCTCGCCACGGCGGCCACGTGCAATCACGCAAGGCTCGACCGTTCGGGCGACACCTGGAAGATGATCGGCGAGCCGACCGAGGGCGCGCTGATGGTGCTCGCCTACAAAGGGTGGCTCGACCTACCCGATCCCGAACAACGTGTCGCCGAGCGCCGAACATGATCGTGGTCAGCCGCGAAGACGGCCGGTTTCGCCACCATATCAAGGGCGCGCCCGAGGTGATCCTCGCTCTGTCGGACCCACTGCGCACGCCCGACGGGACGGCCCCGATGAACGACGCCGATCACCGGCGCATCGTCGACGCCTACGAGGCGATGGCCTCCGACGGGTTGCGTGTGATCGCCCTCGCCAGCCACCTGGCCGATTCATCTGAGCCGCAGGATCAAGGGGCTGTCTTCCAAGGCCTTGTCGGCCTTCTCGACCCGCCACGTCCGGAAGTACAGGCGGCCCTCCGGGGCGCGCACCTCGCCGGAATCCGGGTGATGATGATCACCGGCGACAGCCCGGTCACGGCGCGGGCCATTGCTTCCCGTCTCGGCATGCCCGCCACGACGGTCATCGAGGGCCGCGACCTGGACAAGTGCGACGATGCCGAGCTTCATCGTATTCTCGACGGCGATCCGCTGTTCGCCCGCACCCGACCCGAACACAAGATGCGTATCGTCGCTGCGCTCCAGGACCTGGGCCATATCGCCGCTATGACCGGTGACGGCGTGAACGACGCCCCCGCGCTCAAACGCGCCGACATCGGCGTTGCGATGGGCATCCGAGGCACCGATGTCTCTCGCAATGCCGCCGATCTGGTTCTGCTGGACGATAACTTCGCGACGATCGTGAACGCCATCGCCGAGGGCCGCCGGCAATTCGATAACCTGCGCAAGTTCGTGCGCTACCTTCTGTCTTCCAACGCGGGCGAGGTCCTGGCCATCGTCGTCAATCTGTTGCTCGGCGGGCCGTTGATCTTTCTCGCCACTCAGATCCTCTGGATGAACCTGATCACCGACAGCCTGACCGCCGCCGCACTCGGACTCGAGAAATCCGAAGGCGAGCAGATGCGCAGACCGCCCCGCAAGCCCGACGAACCGATCCTGGGCACCAAGGGCATACTGCTGATCGGAATGTTCGGCCTCTACACCGGAAGCGCCAGCCTATGGATCTTCTACAGCCTCCTGCCGCAGGGCGAGAGTCTGGCACGCACGGCGGCGTTCACGGCCATGGTTGTCTTCGAAAAGGTCAGTGTCTTTGCATTCCGATCCCTCACCCAGCCCTGTACGAAGATCGGCTGGCTGTCGAACCCGTTTCTGATCGCTGCGTTCCTGTTCAGCCTCGCCCTGCAGGTCGCGGCGGTCTATTGGCCACCGCTTCAGACCCTACTGAAGACGACCGGCCTGGACGCAGGCATCTGGCTGACCATTCTGATCTTCGCCATGCCGCTGATTGTCGTACCGGAAGGCGTGAAATGGCTGGCCGGCTCGCGTTCGAAATCGTGACGATGCGCCCCCAGTCGCCTTATTGGCTGGTCTGCGCCGCCCCGTATTCGCCGTTGTAATACGCATAGAAAAAATACCCGCTATAACAGGCCAGCACCAAAACGATCATGAACCAGAAATGACGCATACTCTCCTCTTGCCTCCCGACCTTAAAGCCCGACTGAAAACAAGTCCAGATTTGCATATATCGGAACGCACAACCATAGGTATATAAAATACCCAAATCAGTCGCCTTAATGCAAGTCCTGCCGGCGCTATGACCCTGATCGGTAAAGCGCGAAGAACGTGCCTCGGCGAATGAGCGACCCGAACTCCGGCACCTCCGAAAAGGTTTCGCCATTACGTCCAAGAACAAGGACATGCGTATAGAATTCAGGCCAATTCGTCCAATAGCGGTCCGAGTATGGTACGTCATCGGATAGAGGTGAACGGGGATTTCGAGCCTCTTTCACCAACTCGTCCGCTAGAATGGGAAACGTCTGGAAATTGTCCCGCGCGGCGTATTGAGGCCGTGCGGTAATGGCGTTTCCGCCCGAGAAGATCTCGGGCAGGAAGACACCGACCTCCCGCGCGAGATGCGAGGCGGAATGCGAGTGCAGCAGCACATCGCTTGCCGGTCCGGCACGAGCGACCAGGATCCGATCCTGCTCCGACAGTGCGGCGTTGAGGCTCAGCAACTCACGCACCTCACGGTCGTGCGCTGCCCACCGTGGCTCCAGCCAGCTTGCACGCCAGGCACACGCCGCCACCACCGATAGGGCCAGAACCGTTCCCTGACCCTGTGTCAGTCTGACGTCTGTCACCGCAAGCGCGAGGCACAGGAACGCGACGGGAAATCTGATGTCACTCAGATGAACTGCTCCAAGCGTCGGCGGCATCGCAACCGTCACCAACGCCATGCCGCAGACGGCCAGCAGCGTACCACGCTTCAATCGAACCGGGCGCCCGATGAACCGCAGCACGCCCCAGACCGCGCAAAGGCCCAGAAGCTGAAGCGCGGCAGCCCTCAAGATGCCCGCATCCAGGTAAGGCACGCCAAGCGCCGTGAAGGGCGACAAGACGACCCTCAGACGGGAAAGCACCGTGCCGAACTCTGTCTTGGCGACATCGATACCTGCCGATCCTGTGGCCGACAGCACAAGGTGCAAGACAGGACCGGCGGCCATCGCCGCCATCAGCCCCGCAACCAAAAGGAAGGTCCCAAGCCGCCGCGCCACCCACCACTTTTGCAATTCGAGAAGCCCGATCACACCGAAAAAGAACATAAAGGCGTACAGATGCAGCAGGTAAAGCCCGCCCGCGACCGGCACCAGCGGCAGAAGCCGCGTCACTGCGCCCCTCTCCCGCAAGAGAAACCACGCAGCGATTGACAACAGCAATGGCGGCAGGGCCAGAACATAGTTCTCGAACCCGTACCCAAGCGCCATGTGATGGGTCCCAAATGCAGCCAGAAGCGGCCAGACCGACCAATGCCGCCAAACCGCGAAGTGCAATATCAGCGCCGCCGCCAGAAGACCCGTGGTGGCGAATTGGAACAGGACCTTCTGCGTCGTGAGAAGCGATGCACAGGCGAACGGCAATGCATGGACCAGCTCCGAAGTCAGGTTCGGCACCCAGACGAAGTCATAGACATAGTATCGGCCCAGCCCCGCCATGGGATCGCTGGCGCATTGAAGCGAATGACGCGCCAGGTGGTTCGGCCAATCGATCAGCGGTGGATAGTCGAACCGCCAGAACACAAGGTTCAGCGCCGCCAGCGCCAGAAACCCGGCCAGAACCACAAAGCCATCGCTCGACGAAGCCTCGGCTCGCTGCTCGTCGACCATCGTCATGCCCGGAAGATCGCCAGCTTCTGCACGACGAACAGAAACGCCGCCGCCATCACGATCGCCGCCGCCTGCGCCACCGGATGCGGCAGACCAAGCCCATAGTGCAACCCCGCCAAGGTGCCGATCTGAGCGAAATAGGCGAACACATATGCACCCACGAACCCGGCTTTCCGCGCGTTTGAAATCTCGGGCACCCGGAACGTGATCCGCCTGTGCAGGCTCAGCGACAAGGGCACGCCCACGACGAAGGCCAGGCTCGATGCCGCCACCGGCGCCATCCCCGCCATCTCGGTCAACGCCAAGTAGAACAGGTACAGCGCCGCGTTCAGCGCCAGACCCACGATGCCGAAACGACCGATCTGCCCGACAGTCCTCATGTCCGCACCAGATGCATCGCGGCCCAGGACGAGACCGGAAGAAATCCCGCCCGCAGGTAAACGCGCATGGCGACGGTGTTTTCGGCTTCGGTCGTAACCCGCACTTCGCCGCATCCGCGTGCCGCCGCCTCGGCATGGACGGCGCGCATGAGGCGGCCAGCCATGCCCCGACCCGCCTCAGGACAGGACAACAGATCGATCGTCAGTCGCCCGCCATCCTCTGCGAAGGTGCAGAAGTTCCGCCCCAAGGCCAGGACCTCACGCCGTCCGCCCAGCGAATTGGCGATCCACTGGCGCATCAAGGCCATCGACCGCTCGCGCGGCAGTCGTGGGTCCTGCCTGAACCGCTGAAACCGAAACCCCCGGGCATGTTCGTCCAGATCGGCTTCGGACAAGTCCAGCATGCGAGCGACGTCGTCATCCTGACCCGCATCACCGCTTGGCGCGGCCGCGAATTCCACGAGTGTCGAGGCCTTACGAAACCCAAGGCTGTCAAGCGCCCCGATCATGTCGACGGCGTCGGCTGCAACCTTGGCATCCACGATCAGGGGACCCGCGGGCAGACCCTGAAAGGCAGCGGGAAGAGCCGCCGGATCCGTCGCCGTGACACGATAGAACGGAACGCCGAAGACCGCGCTGTCGAACTCCGATCTGACGATGGTCGCATCGGGCACGGGGATCACCCCGCGCTCTTGACGACCTTGGCCTTGGTCTTGGCAATCGGTTGCGGCACCAGCGCCTCGGCGACGACGTGGCGCGGTCGGCCCTTCACCTCCTCATAGATGCGTCCCACATACAGACCCACCATTCCTATCAGGCTGATCTGCACGCCGCCGATGAAGAAGATCGACACCATCAGGCTGGCCCAACCCTGCACGGCATAATCCGAAAAGATCGCCCGAAGAAGGATGATCAGACCGAAGCCGAATGCGACCAACGTCACGAACAGGCCGAAAGCCAGCATAAGGTCCAGCGGCCGGGTCGAGAACGAAAGCACGATCTGCTTGGCAAAGCGCAGACGCTTCAGGAAGTTGTAGCTTGGCGTACCCGCAAACCGCTCGCCATGCTTGGCCTGTATCGACGTCTTCGAGAAGCCCAGCCAGTCGACCAGGCCGCCATAGAACCGCGCGCCCTCGCCCAGTGATTTGTAAGCGTCGACCACGCGGCGCGAAATGATCGAGAAGTTGCCATGGGCGCCGTCGTAGTTGCCGCGTGTCAGGCTGCGCAGCGTCCCGTAAAAGATCTTCTGACCCAACAGGTACAGCTTGCTCTCCGGGCGATCCATCCGCTCGACGAACACGCAGTCGTATCCCTCCTGCGCCTTGGCATAAAGCTCCGGGATCACCTCGGGCCGGTCCTGAAGGTCGCCGTCCAGGACCACCACCCAATCCGAATCCGTCGCTTCGATCCCGGCGGTGATCGCCGCGTGCTGACCGAAGTTGCGGCTGAAGCGCACGCCGCCGACGCGCGGATCCTCGGCCACCATCTCCTGCAACCGCTGCCAGGTGGAATCGGTCGAGCCGTCGTCCACGACCAGAACCGCGTAATCGGGTGAAACCTCGGACAATGCCGACGCCAGCCGCGTCACCAGTTCCCGAATGTTCAACTCCTCGTTCAGGACGGGAGCGACTGCGGTGATATGTGCCATCGTGTGCTCTCCGTTCCTCAGATCAAGCGGCCGTTCAACTCGACCTCGTCCAAAAGCGCGCGTGCGTCCAGGATATGCCGATACCAGTTAACGGTTGAACACTTCGGCGTATTGGAGATCCGGCCCATCTTGAGCGCCTCGTAGATTTCGGCCACGCCCTCCTCCAGCGAGACCTTGGCTTCGAAACCCAGCTCGTCGCGCAGACGCGCCGCCGAAACGCGATAGTTGCGACGGTCCGGGTCGTCGGGCGCCATGTTCAGTTGCACCTGGAACGGCAAGACCTCGCGCACGATGGCCGCCACCGTCAGCACCTGGTAACTTCCGATCCCGATGTTGTAGAACTGTCCGCCCACCTTGGCCGCGTCAGCCAGCGCCAGATGGATCAGTGCGCGCGCCACATCGGTCACGTGCACCAGGGGTCGCCACTGCCGGCCGCCACCCATGATGGTGATCTGGCCCTTTTCGAAGGCCGTCAGCGTCATCAGGTTCACGATTAGGTCGAACCGCATCCGCCGCGACAGGCCGAAGACCGTCGCGTTGCGCAGCGCGGTCGTCGTGAAGCCAGTATCGTTCATCGCCAGAATCGCGGTTTCCGCCTCGTAATTCGACTTGGCGTAGACGCTGATCGGATTGGCGGGGCTCATCTCGTCGGATGTCTTGTTCTCGGCAGCGCCGTAGATCGAGCAGGTCGACGACATGACGTAACGCGGCACGCCCGCCTCTTTGGCGACCGACGCCAGGCCGCGCCGTCCGGCCGAGTTGATCGACCACGTCAAATCGGGATGCAGATCGCCCGATGGGTCGTTCGACAACGCCGCAAGATCCAGAACGATGTCGACGCCCTCACAATCCTTCGGTGTCAGGTCGCGGATATCCGTCTTCACGATTTCCAGCTTGTCCCGGTTGGGCATGTCTGGCTCGTCCAGCACGTCCTGCCCGAAGTAGAAACGATCGACCGCGCGCACCGTCGCACCGCGCTCCAATAGCTCATCGACCAGCACGCAGCCGATATAGCCGCCCGCGCCTGTCACCAGAAATGTCTTGCCTGCCAGATCCATTTTCTTCCGTTCTTCTTGGATGCCTTCAGTCCGTCTCGGCGACCGCTTCGGTCACCGCCTGCAGTACGCACTCGATCACGTAACCCTGCTCGTCATCGGTCAGCCCCGGGAACAGGGGCAGGCTCAGCGTCCGATCGCCCCAGTCGGCGGCCACCGGGAAATCCTCGCGCGCGAATCCGTATTTCGTCCGGTAGAACTCCAGCCCATGCACCGCGCGGTAATTGACGGTACAGCCGACACCCGCCTGGTTCAGCTTCTTCAGCACCAGATCGCGGACATGGGCCGGAACGCCGATCGTGAACAGGTGATGGGCCGAAACACAGCCCGGCACCTCTTCCACCGTCGCGATGTGCGGATGGCCCGCGAACGCGGCCCGATAGCGTCCGACCAGCCCACAGCGCATGGCCAGCTTCGCGTCGACTTCCCTGAACTGACGCGGCAGAAGCGCGGCCAGGATGTCAGGCAGGTTCGCCTTGGTCCCCAACCGCTCCATGTCCCAATGGCGGTATAGCTGACCCTCGAACCGCCGGTCGGCGCCCGCCGACATGCCGTGAAGAATGGTCTGCTGCAGCCGGTCCATGAACGCCTCGTCCGACGAGATCACCGCCCCGCCCTCGCCGCAGGTCACGTTCTTGGTGGCGTAGAAGGAAAAGATCGCGGCGTCCGAGAAGGCGCCCGGACGATGGTCGTTCAACCGCCCCTCGAAGCAATGGGCACAATCCTCGATGATCCGGACATCGTCACCGACGACCTCGCGCAGCGCCGCGATATCGACCATCTGCCCGTACAGGTGCACTGGAATGACCGCCCGTGTCTTCGGCGTCACCGCTTGCGCGACCTTTTCCAGGTCGATCAGCAGCGTGCCCGGCGCCACGTCCACGAAGACCGGCGTCGCGCCCACGATCTCGACCACGTTCGATGACGCGATGAAGGTCATCGCTGGCACGATCACCTCGTCGCCGGGTCCGATATCCATCGCCAGAAGCGCGGCCACGGCACCATTCGTCCAGCTGTTCGTCAGCTTGGCCCGCTTGGTGCCGAAAATCTCGCACATCTCGGCCTCGACCGCGCGGCCGATCCCTGCCGAGGTCAGGAACGTGCCCTTCAGGACATTCGAAACGGCCGCGATGTCCTCATCGCAGCCCAGGGAATGCCTGTAGAAAGGCACCATCTTCTTCGACTCCATATCCCGCTCACCTCGATGTCAGGCAGACCCTGACCCGGACCATCCGGAACGAGTACCGACCTGAGAATGCGAACCGTCACCAATCTGGTCAAAACGCGACGATTGTTGATGCGAAGTGAGCATCGAAATGTGTCCGCATTGAGACACAATTGCATAGGAAACAAGGAATTGCCCAAGCTCCGGCCAAGGCCGGATCACGTTACCGCAGTGCGCCCTCGGCCACCAGCGCGTCGTACTTCGCCTGATCCCACCACCAGTAGTCGATCCCGCGGTCATAGGGCGGCTTCTGCTCGGGAAAGCCGAAGACATCCCAATAGGCGATCCAGTGGCTTGCCTTGTACCAGTTGGGCACCCAGATCAGCTTGTCCCGCAAGACCCTGTCCAGAGCCTTGACGCGGATGTCCAACGTATCCCGGTCGCTCGCTTCGATGATCCTCTGGATCAGGGTATCGACGACGGGATCGGCCACACCCGAGACGTTGAACGAGCCGGGCGCATTCGCCGACGAACTCCCGAACAGATTTCGCAGTTCGATCGAGGGTGACAGGGGCAGAACGAACCGCGCCGCCGTGATGTCGTAATCGAACCGCTCGCGCCGCTCCTGGAACTCGGCGGCGTCGATCAATTCGAACGAGGCGTCCACGCCGATCAGCCGCAAATTCTCGATGAACGGCAGCACGATACGCTCGAAGGACGGGCTGTCATCCACGAAGCGCAGCGTCAGAACCTCTCCGGCCGCGTTCCGCCTCAGGCCATCCGAACCGACCGTCCAGCCCGCCTCCTCCAAAAGCCGGTTCGCCTCGCGCACCAGACCCCGGTCGGTCTTGCGCGTGGTGCTGACCGGCGGGCTGTAGGCGGGCTCGGTGAAAACGGCCTCCGGCAGATCGGCACGGAATTCCTCCAGCAGCGCCAGTTCGTCGCCACCGGCCATGCCCTCGGCCTGCATGTTCGAGCCTTCCCAGAATGAATCCGTCCGGTTGTAAAGCCCGTAGAACAGCGTCTCGTTCGACCATTCGAAATTGAACATCAGCGAGATCGCCTCGCGTACCCGACGATCCTGGAACTGCGGACGGCGTAGGTTGAACCAGAAACCCTGCGCACCAGAAGGCCGCTCGTCCGGGATCACTTCGCGTTTGACCCACCCCTTTTCCAGCGCCGGAAAGTCGTATCCGGTCGCCCAGATCGCCGAGAAGAATTCCTCGTGGAACAGATAGACGCCCGCTTTCAGCGCCTCGAAGGCCGCCGTGTTGTCGGCGAAATATTCATAGCGGTAGCATTCGAAATTGTCCTTGCCGACATTCACCGGCAGATCGGCGCCCCAATAGTCGGGATTCTTGCAATAGGTGATCGTGCGGCCCGCGTCGGCCTCGGTTACCACATAAGGCCCCGAACCCACCGGCGGTTCCATCGTCGAGCGCTTGAACTCCACCGTCTCGTAATAATGTTTCGGAAAGATCTCCACGTCGCCCAACTGGGCGATCATGTCCCTCAGCGGCACGCCATCGGAGAACGTCACCCTGACCTCGCGCTCGGACAGCGCCTCGACCGACGCCACATCCTTGACTGCGTTCAGGAACGCGGGGCGTCCATCCGTCTGCAAGGTCTCGATGGTGAATTTCACGTCCTCGGCCGTCACCGGCTCGCCGTCCGAGAACCGGGCACCCTCCCTCAGCGTGAAGATCACCCAGGACCGGTCTTCGGGATAGGTGATCTTCTCGGCCAAAAGGCCATACACCGCGTCCGGCTCGTCAAAGGCCCGGACCAGCAGCGTGTCGTAGATCCGCTCGATCCCCTGCGCCGGTTCACCCTGAAGGATGAAGTAGTTCAGGCTGTCGAAGGTCTGGCTGGCCAGGAACCCGCGGAACGACATCGTGCCGCCCTGCGGCGCATCGGGGTTCACATAGTCGAAATGCGGGAAGTCGGCGGGATACTTCAACTCGCCGAAAGCCGATATGCCGTGGCTTTCGACCACGTCCTTGTGGCTCTCCGCAGCCGCGCCCGACGCCGCCAATCCCATCGCCAGAACGGCGATCCCGCGACCGATGATCCCCATACGTGCCTCCCCGTTCGGTTTCGGAATACCCTAGCATTCCGCAAGGGCCTGGCAACGTCACAAAGCTGGCAAGCGTCACGGGTCTCAGGCCGGAACGGCCTCGGCCGGCGGCTCCTTCGCTCCGGTCATGAAGGCCACGGCATCCGACATCGTGTAGTCCTTCGGGTCCACGACGCACAGACGCTTGCCCAGCCGGTGGACGTGGATCCGGTCAGCCACCTCGAAGACATGCGGCATGTTGTGGCTGATCAGGATGATCGGAATGCCCCGCGAGCGTACGTCCAGGATCAGTTCCAGAACCCGCCGGCTCTCCTTGACGCCCAGGGCCGCCGTCGGCTCGTCCAGGATGATGACCTTCGAGCCGAAGGCCGCCGCCCGCGCGACAGCCACACCCTGGCGCTGACCGCCCGACAGCGTCTCGACCGCCTGGTTGATGTTCTGGATCGTCATCAGACCCAGGTCCGACAGCTTCTGCCGCGCGAAATCCTCCATCGCGGGCCGGTCCAACTGCCGAAGCCACTTGCCCATGAACCCGCCCTTCCGAATCTCACGACCCATGAAAATGTTGTCGGCGATCGACAGGGCCGGGCTGACCGCAAGGGTCTGGTACACGGTCTCGATCCCATGCGCGCGTGCCTCGATCGAGTTCGCGAACGAGACCTTTTGGCCCTCGAGGAAGATCTCGCCGTCGTCCGGCTGAACCGCGCCCGACAAAGCCTTGATCAGTGTCGATTTCCCGGCTCCGTTGTCCCCGATGACCGCCAGGATTTCATCGCTCTTCAGCTCGAAATCGCAATGGTCCAGAGCGGTCACGCGGCCATAGCGCTTGACCAGGTTCGTTGCGGTGAGAATTGAAGTGCTCATCCCGATACCTTTCTGATCCACTGGTCGACGGTTACGGCGGCGATGATCAGCACACCGATCAGAAGGAAGGTCCATTGCGCATCCGCGCCCGCCAGACGAAGTCCCATCTCGAAGACGCCGACGGTCAACGCGCCGAGGAACATCCCGATGATCGACCCGCGTCCCCCGAATAGCGAGATACCCCCGATCACCACGGCAGTGATCGACTGGATATTGCCCTGAATCCCTGTCGACGCGCCGGGAGAGATCGCGCCGAAACGTCCGATCGCCACCCAGGCCGCAATCCCGCAGAGAAGCCCGGCAACCGTATAGACCTGAATCAGAACCTTGTCGGTGTTCACGCCTGCCAGTTCCGCGGCCTCCTTGTCATCGCCGACGGCATAGACGTGCCTCCCCCAAGCCGTACTCGACAAGATATAGGCGACTACCGCGACCAGGCTCAGGAAGGCGACCACCCCATAAGTCGCGCGCGCGCCGCCTATGGAGAAGATCTCGCCCCAGAACTGAAGCGCCCCGGCCTCGGCCTCGATGTCCTGGCTCCGGATCGTCTCGTTCCGGGAATAGATATAGTTCGCGGCCAGAATGATTTGCCAGGTGCCCAGCGTCACGATGAAGGGCGGCAGCCTCAGCCGCGCGACCATCCAGCCGTTGGCGAAGCCCATCAGCGCGCCTGCCGCAAGCCCGATCACGATCGAAATCTCTGCCGGAATCCCGTAGCGGAACGAGAAATTTCCCATGATTACCGTAATGAAGACAAGCATCGCGCCGACCGACAGGTCGATGCCCGCCGTGATGATCACCAGCGCCTGGGCGATGCCGAGAATGCCGACGATACCCACCTGCTGAAGGATCAGCGACAGCGTGCCGACGCGCCAGAAGTTCGGGTTGATCAAGCCGAACACGATGATCGCCATGATGATGACCATCAAGGGAACCAGGAACGGATACTTGTGCAGGATACCGTGGATCGTACCGATGAAGCCGGACTCGTGAGCGTCGAATTCGGCGACAGCCTCCTCGCGTCGCGTTCTTACGGACTCTTCATAACTGTCGGAATCAGCCGCCATCTTCCCCTCCCAAAGGCATGTTCAGGCAATAGAAGAGGGGCGGGCCGAAACCCGCCCCTTCATGTCAGCATAGCATGAAGATGATCTCTCGGATCAACCCCAGCAGAGCTCGAGACCCTCGGCGACGCTGATCGAGGGCACGCCGTCGACCGGTTTGTCGGTGATCAGCGCCACGCCGGTGTCGAAGAAGTTCTTTCCTTCGGTCGGCTGCGGCTTCTCACCAGTGTCGGCAAAGGTGCGGATCGCCTCGACGCCGAGTTTCGCCATGAGAAGAGGATACTGTTGCGAGGTGGCGTCGATGATGCCAGCCTCGACGTCCTTCACACCCGGGCAGCCGCCGTCGACGCCGGTGATGATCACGTCGTCGGGGTCCGTGCCCATCGCCTTCATCGCTTCCCAGGCGCCCGAGGCGGCAGGTTCGTTGATCGCGTAAACGACATTGATGTCCTGATCGATGGCCAGGAGGTTCTCCATCGCCTTGCGGCCGCCTTCGGGATTGCCCTCGCTCACGTCATTTCCGACGATGCGCGGGTCATCCTCGTCACCCCAGCGGTTGGGATCGTTCAACTCGATGCCGAAACCGTGCATGAAGCCCTGGTTCCGAAGTACACCAACCGTCGGCTGAGCCGGGTTGATATTCAAACCGGCGATCTTGGCATTCGCCGCGCCTTCTTCGCCCAGCGTCGCCCGCGCCCATGCACCGGCAAGACGGCCAGCTTCGAAGTTGTCCGTCGCGAACGTCATGTCAGCCACATCGATCGGGTTGAACGGAGTGTCGAGGGCGATCACCAGAACGCCGGCGTCCCGTGCGCTGTTGACTGCGGAAACAAGCGAGTCCGGTATGGACGGGGTGATCAGAATGCCGTCCGCGCCATTGGCGACGCAGGTCTCGATCGCAGTGATCTGCGACTCGAAATCGGTGTCGAACTTGCCGGAGAAGGTCGACAGTTCCACGTTCTGCTCTTCCGCGGCTTGCTGCGCACCTTCGCGCATCTTCACGAAGAAGGGGTTGGTTTCGGTCTTGGTGATCAGGCACGCGCTGACCGAATGGGAACCGGCCATCGCCGAGGTCGCGGTGATGGCAAGAGCGGCAGCGGATGCGCCGAGTGTCAGAAGCTTTTTCAAGGTGTAGTCCTCCCAAAGTCACAGGCGGCCTTTGTCGACCGTCACATGTCGGATGTCGTGCGTCAGGCACGCTCCGTGCACTGAGGAAACTGGATTTCCGCAGACCTGTCAATAAATAAATCAAATTTATTTATCATTGACAAATGGGATCGCCCCCCGCCAGTCTCGGATATCAAGGGAGGCATAGGTGAACCGCAACGGCGCAACCGATTCTTACCAGAATCCGGGCATAAGAGGCTCGAATCAAAGCGGAATCCGCGCCCATAACGAACGCCTTCTGTTGTCGATCCTGCGTCAGGACGGGCCAATGGCCAAGGCCGATATCGCGCGCGCGACAGGTCTCTCCGCCCAGACGGTGTCCAACATCATGCGCGGACTGGAGACCGATGGCCTGATTGCCAAGGGCGAACCGCAGCGTGGCCGTGTCGGACAGCCGTCCGTGCCGATCAGGCTTGCGGATGATGGCGCGTTCTTCTGGGGCATGAAGATTGGACGGCGCAGCGCGGAACTGGTTCTGGCGAACTTCTTGGGCCAGGTTCTGGCCAGCGCACATCAGACCTACCGCTATCCCACGCCCGAGGACACGATCCGCTTCGCCCGCGAGTCCGTGACACGGATCTCAAGTGGCCTTTCATCGGTACAGCGCGACCGGATCGCCGGCTTCGGGATCGCCATGCCCTACCAGATCTGGCGTTGGGCGCGCGAAATCGACGTCGCACCCGAGACCATGTCGGCCTGGAAGACCTTCGACGTCGCCGCAGCCCTCCAGGATGTCTGCGACTGCCCCGTGTTCCTCGAAAACGACGCATCCTCGGCCTGCGGCGCGCAACTGGTGTTCGGCGACGGCTCGTTGCCCCCCGATTTCCTGTATTTCTACGTCGGCTACTTCATCGGCGGTGGCGTCGTGCTCGACAATCGGCTCTACACCGGCCCGACAGGCAATGCCGGCGCCATCGGCCCCCTGCCCGTCATCGGACCGGACGGCCGATTGACGCAACTCCTGGAAGTCGCGTCACTGTCCAGACTGGAGCGCGACGTCCTCGCCGCGGACGGTGACATCGACCGGCTCTGGAATTCACCCCACGATTGGAACGTGCCGTCGGATATCCTGACGGGCTGGACCGAAACCACCGCGGCCGCCCTCGCCCAGGCCATCATAGCAGCCCTCTCGGTGATCGACTTCGAAGCCATCGTCATCGACGGTTGGATGCCGGCCTCCGTGCGCTCCGATCTCGTGCAGGCGATCCGCTCCCAGATGAGCCGTGTGAACATGACCGGCCTCAATGCCCCGGACGTGGTCGAAGGCACCATCGGCCCCGATGCCCGCGCCCTCGGTGCGGCCAGCCTTCCCCTGTCGCACCGGTTCCTGCTGGATCGCCGGCTCTCGGCCTG
>ERZ869936.1722-NODE-1722-length-14697-cov-5.765606_pt1 | contig 14697 bp, 12 predicted proteins | sample MGYA00520876_ERZ869936 | MGnify/ENA primary metagenome ERZ869936 (study PRJEB32218, sample SAMN09650985) | biofilter metagenome | isolation source: enrty point of leading RO module | place: Saudi Arabia: Thuwal, RO plant located on Red Sea | collected 2016-02-17 ...
GGGCTCTCTTCTGTCGGGCTCTCGATGGAACGCCGCCCGACGCTTGATGTCGCGATACGCGTGGAGGGCTTGAGTCAACGCTTGGTGCTTGTCCTCTAGCTCATCGACTAGAGCCTGGCCTTCGGGCGTCAGATCCTCGTGCGTCCTGGGTGTCTCGTCCGGTTCCGGTGCGACCGAGAACCCCACGATCTCCGCGTGCGTCGGTCCGAACTCATGGGGCTCGGCCCCAAAGTTCCTCAAGATCTTCCGGTATGTCTGGAAGCTGATCGCCTTGAACCGCCCCTTCTTGAGTTTGGAGAAGTGATTCTGCTCGATGCCAATCGAGCGGGCCGCCGCCGTCTGACTCCCGTGTTCCGCCTCGAGCGCAGCCAGAAAGCGGGTGAGCGCCTCCTGGTCGGCGATCTCGAGACGATGCTTGGAGATCCGTGAACGGCGAGGTCCAGGCATAGGGACGTGGGGTTGTGGGAGGGTCAGAGGAGCGCACCGTGGACGTCCATACGTCTCATGCCCAGAACCACCGGACAAGAGGTGCCCAGGCATCGCGACCTCCTCGACGTTGATCGCATGGGTTCGTCGAATGCCGAACCCGCGGCCGCCAGCTACCACGAGCTGGAGGCACTGGGCAGCACCAGGAGACCTGCGGGGCCGTGCCCCGGGGCAGCCTGGTGCGAGTGGACCGAGGAGGCAGAACGTAATTGATCGATTTCGCCACACCGCCGGACGTGGCCACCAGGCTCTATGAGGCAGGCTTCTGGGATCTTGTGTCCGTGGTGCCACCTGACGCCGCCATATCAGAGGCGTCCGGACTCAAGGATTCGATGCGAGGCAAGGTACCCGGAAAGCGCAAGGCTGACGGCACATGGGTGGGATACCCATTTACTCGTCAGCCAGCGTCCCAGCGCGATGTCGGGCTATGGGACGAATGGGGTTCGAACATCGGACTGCTGGGAGACTACTACCCGGCGGTGGATATCGATGTGGACGACCCGGAGATCGCGGCCCTGGTCAAGGAGCTGGCCCTCGACGTACTCGGCACGGCGCCTGTGCGGTACGGACGTGAGCCTCGGATGCTTCTGCCCTACCGCACGGAGACACCGTTTGGTCGCCTCGCACTCCAGTTCGACCATGGTGGTAAGAGCCACACCGTCGAGGTCCTGGCGTCCGGCCGACAATACCTCGTCGCCGGGACGCACCCCAGCGGCAATCCATATCGGTGGGCGCCGATACCGTTGTGGGAACTTGCACCGGACGACCTGGTTCGCATCACCCGGCAAGACGTGCTGGCGTTCTTGGAGTCCCTCGAAGACTTACTCGCGCAGAGAGGCATTGAGAGCCACCAGGTCGGGACCGGCCAACAAAAGGCTGCACCCCCGCAGGACGGGTTGAAGGCGCCGAGTATCGACCAATTGAGGGCGTTGGTCCGCCGGATCCCGAACGATGAGACGTACGTCGATCGGGCCGACTATCTGTGCTTCATCTACGCCGTGAAGGCCGCCGCGCAAGACGACCCCATTGAGGGGCTCGCCATCGTTCACGATTGGGCCGCCCGATCGACAACGCACCAAAATGCCTCGGACGACGTCGAGCACACCTACGAAGGGCTCAACGGACCTTATCGTGTTGGCTGGCCGTGGCTGCTCGACGAGGCGCGGAAGCACGGCATCAACGTGGGGCCCTTGGTCTTCCCTGTGGCGCCGAGGCCCGTAGTAGAGCCCGCAGAGCTCGCCACAGGTGAGGGTCTCGGTCGGGCGCTCGCTCTGGCCGAGGGCCTCGGGCAGAACTGGCGGACGACGACGACCGATCTGGAGGCGCTCCATGAGGCGATGTCTATACTGCCCCCCAAGGAGCGGCTCCTGGTCCGCGCGGTGGCGATCGGCTCGCTCCAGAGAAGGCTGGGGGCCTCGGAGGCTCGCCAGGTCTTCGAGGCGACTCTTCCTGGCGTAGACCACGGGGCCTTCGAACGAGACGGGAACGGTAGGCCTCGCCTTCGCGTGCTCGGGCCCGACGATCTCGACCTGGACACCTCGTTCCTCGTCGAGGACCTGATCCCAGAGGGCGGTGTGGGCGGTCTCATCGCCGACTTCTCGCTCGGCAAGACGTGGTTACTGATCGACCTCGGGCTGTCCGTGGCCTTCGGGCGGCCCTGGTTCGGGAAGGAGACGAAGCAGAGACCCGTTGTCTTTCTCATTGCCGAAGGGAATCACGCGTTCCCTCAGCGTCTTCTCGGCTGGCTCGTAGAGCACGGGTTCTTGGAGGCCGAGACGACCGTGGAAGAGATGTTCGAGGTGCTCGATGGGCGAGTCGTCATTAATCGGTACCCCGCTCGCTTCGATGACCCCGACTTCCGCGACGGGCTGTTTCGGACCGTTGAAGAGACCGGGGCGGGGCTTGTCTTCTTCGACACTCTCGGCAAGACCCTGGGCGCCGACCAGTCCGAGAACGACAACGACGTCGCCAACGACATAACCGGCATGCTTTCCGCGTTGACCGCTCGAACTGGATGCACGGCGATCTTCACGCACCATGTCGGCTTGAAGGAGAACACTCGCGCTCGAGGCGCTTCTGCGTGGGAACAAGGACTGGACTTCGCCTATCGCGTGAGCGGAAGCCGTGCCGATCTGGATGGCGGGAGGCCGGTCACGCTTCACGGACGCAAGGCGAGGGACTTCCCGATCCCCGAACCCAGAGAATTCCGCCTCAAGAAGCTCCCCGGTCTGGTGCTCAGGCGTGGTGGGAGCGAGCGCTCGAAGGTGGTCTCCAGCGCCGTTGCCGTACCCGCCGTGGCAGACAGGCTGCTGCCCTTGGACGCACGCGTGTTCCACTACATCGCAGAGCAACCGGGGTCACCCAAGGGCGTGATCTGTGAAGAGGTGACTGGAGGCACCGACAGAGTTAGAGCTGCGATCTCGCGCCTCGAGGCGCAGGGCGCCATCGAGAACAGGGGCACCGACACCCGGCACAGGTGGCACGCAAGGGAAGGGTGGCACGTCGATGGGCAGGGGGACGTCGTCGACCTCCGGACGGTCTTTTCTGACCAGACTCCAGATCAAGAAACGAAGGACGAAAAAGGAGATGCAGCATGAAGGTCAAAGCATGGCTACAGATCGGAATTGAGCGGCGAGAAACCATAATCGACATCCCAGACGACGAGCTTCGAAAAGTGGCGCGCCAGGACGGATCACTCGAGAGCGCGATCGAGGGCTATGTGATCGACTGGATGCAGCACCAGTACGGATGGGGTTGGTCGGGAGGCGGAATAGAAAACGACTTCGGCCACATGGAGGGTTCCGACGCCGTGGGATATGTGGTAACCAGGGAATCCTCGATCCCCCGCACTCGGGCGATCCGCATGGGCATTAGGGTCCCGCACGCCGTGGACCCGTTGAACTGAGCGCGACCGTAGAACTCAGCGGCCACCGAGCCTGCGTCCCCACTCCCTTCGTCGGCTGGGGACCGATCCGACTGACGGTCGGATGACTCGATGGCACGCAAGGCGAAAGTCCGACGATGAGGGAGTGTGAACATGAAGCATGGGAGACGTTCAGCAGATACGGACGTTGGCGGTCGAGTGGCGCACCCAGGCCGCTGACCTTCGGAGGTACGGCGCGGAGCCCCAGGCGCTCGCCTTGGAGGCGTGCGCCGCGGAGCTCGAGGAGCGGCTCGAGACGTGGCGGTCGGAAGCGCTCACCCTCGAGGCGGCGGCCGACGAGACCGGCTACAGCTACTCGTCGCTCCAACAGAAGGTGGCCGCTGGTGAAATCCCGAACATCGGGGACAGGGGCAGGCCTCGGGTGCGGCGGTGTGATCTCCCGCTGAAGACGCCCAAGCGCGTGAACGGCCCCGCGTCCGGAGAGCCTGATCTCGCCGGAGAGATTCTGGCGGAGCAGCTCTGATGGCCCTTGCGCAGATCGACCACGCGGCACCAATATGGTGCCATGGAGAACATGCAGGAGGCAGTTCGGCGGGCGCTCGCGGACGCACCCGGTTCATTGCGCGCCTTGGCCCGCGAAGCCGGGGTCCCGCATTCGACCCTGGTCAGGATACGGCAGGGCGACCGCGCGCCCACGAGAGACGTCGCCGAAGCGCTTGCTGGGGCCTTGGAACGATGGTCCGGCAGCTGCGCGGATGCGGCGGACACCCTGCGGCAATCCCTTTCACAGGAGGTGGACAGTGAGTAGGCGAAGGCAGAAGAAGTGGCGCTTCTCCGCCGGTGAGCGACCGCACACGGTCACGGTGGAGGAGCGCGAGCCGGGCGGCCCGATCTATGGGCGGGTCTGGAACCCGGTCACGAGGTCGTGGAAGCGGAAGTCCTTGAAGAACTCCGATCGCGAGCGCGCGAAGGCGTGGGCGCTCGAACAGGCTGCGAAGCTGGCGCGCGGCGACGAGGCGATCCGGTCCGGCAAGGTCACGCTGGACGTGGTCTTCGCCTCGTACCTGAAGCACCGGACGCCGCGGAAGACGGAGGGGGAGCAGAGCCAGGACGCACGGCGCATCCAGATGTGGAAACGCGTTCTGGGCGCCGAGATCGATCCTCACCACGTCAGTCTGGGCGACTGGGAGCGCCTCATCGACCTCCGTTCGTCAGGTGCGATCGATGCCCGGGGCGCCAGAGTCTCGGAGGACAAGCGACGCCCGGTCCGTGACCGAACGGTCGAAGCAGACTGCAACTGGCTTCGTTGGGTCTTCAACTGGGCGACAAAGTGGCGCACACCCGCAGGCCACTACCTGATGCGCGAGAACCCCGTGCGGGGTTTCGAGGCGCCCAGGGAGAAGAACACGCGGCGCCCGGTCGCGACCCACGACCGGTTCCTCACGATCCGAGAGGTCTCCGATCGAGTCATGATGGAGAGCCGATGGGGGAAGCACGTGGAAGTGCGGAGCTACCTGTCCGAGCTCCTGGACATCGTGAACGGGACGGGTCGGAGGATCTCTGCGGTGTGCAAACTCACGTATGACGACCTTCGCCTGGACCAGGGTCCCCACGGGTCGATCCGGTGGCCCGCCTCGACCGACAAGACGGGCCGGGAAACCGTAGTCCCGATCTCACCGACGGTCCGGGCCGCAATCGACCGGATTCTGCGGGAGCGACCGGGGATTGGATCGGCTCCGCTGTTTCCGGCGCCCGGGGACGCGCGCAAGCCTGTGTCGCGGCATCTTGCCGACCGGTGGCTTCGCAAGGCAGAAGAGCTGGCCGGACTCGAGCCGCAGAAGGGGAGTCTCTGGCACGCCTATCGTCGGAAGTGGGCGACCGAGCGGAAACATCTCCCCGACGTGGACGTGGCCGCGGCAGGAGGCTGGAAGACGGTGCAAACGCTCAAGTCCGCATACCAGCATGCGGACTCTGAGACTATGTTACGCGTCGTGCTGGAGGCCGGGGAGCTCAGGGAGGCGAAGTGAGCCCGGCCGAACGTACACACCAACGTACACACTAGCGAGAGGGAGCGTTGGTGGGAGACGCCAGAAATGGCGTATTTGCGGGGAGAAGTACTGACGGGCGCTTAGCTCAGCTTGGTTAGAGCACCTGCCTTACAAGCAGGGGGTCGCTGGTTCGAGTCCAGCAGCGCCCACTGATTCGGCACGGGACCCCAGCTGGATGCAGCGGCACGACGGGCGCGGTTCGTCCCTTCTTCGAAGCGATCGGAAGCAGGATCGAGCGCTGGTGCCGGATTCGGGAATCGCCGATCCGTGTGTGTCTTCAAAGCAACAGATAGGTGGTGCGTTCTCGCGACAGCTGCCTACCCCGAGCGGCTCGAGAAGCCCGCCGTTTCTGGGCTGCTGTCTACCCGCCCTGCTTGGCACACAACTTCCAGAGCCATCAGATCTTATTGGTATATGCACGTTGTCGTCGTGCAAACCGCCCCCCCAAGGAGTCGTACGATGAAACGAATGAGATCCGCGTTGGCCCTTTCAACCTTGGTATTCGGCCTAGCGGCCTGCTCGGACGACATCCAAGGACCGGTTGATCTCGATCCCGCTCTGACCGTGATCCCCGGGTCGGGCGCCATCACAGTGACGGTCTGCAAGACGTCCTTCCTCGATGTGAATGGCCTCCCTGACGACGGCACTTTGGGTCGATCGTTCGACTTCGAGATCGCCGCTTCGTCGGGTGGTACTATCCTCAACGCCAACCCCACTCTCGTAGCTCGGCCGTGGCTCGAGGTGGGCACCCTCCAGCCACCTCCGGGATGTGAGGTCGTTTGGCAGCGCGATGCCACGAGCTTCGACGACGAAACCGTCATTACGGTTAGCGAAGTTCTACCGGACGACGCGATCCTCGAGTCCGTTTCGGTTTGGTTCGACAACCATGAGCCTCTGAGTCAGGGTGTTATCACGCCGTACGAGCGTGGGGGCGCGCCGAGCATTACGCTCGTTCCGCTGAGTGGAGCCCGCCTTTTCTTCAAGAACTCGACGACTGACGGGGGAGGCGGAGGGCAGGGCTGCACGCCGGGTTACTGGCGGCAGGCACACCACTATGACAGTTGGGTCGGTTTGTCCCCCGACGATTCCTTCGCGGATGTCTTCGGTGTGGGACCCGAGATGTCATTGGGCCAAGCGGTTCGGGCTCGTGGCGGTGGCGCCAACGCTCTGATCCGTCACGCCGTGGCCGCCCTACTCAATGCGAATTCGCCCGATGTCGAGTACGACCTTGCCAGCTCGGACATCATCGATCTCGTACAGTCGGCGTTTGCGTCCGGTGAGTTCGAGGACATCAAAGACTTGTTCGATGATCTCAACAACCAAGGGTGCGAACTGAACTGATCGGATCCGTCGCTGGATCTTGAGTTGCCTTGCACTGGCCCCACGCTCGTTGAGCGTGGGGCCTTTCTTCTTGCGCCCTGTACGCGCCAGAAGCCCAACCGTACACCGTTGACACGCTCTCGAGTGTCGTCCAGTCCTTCCAGGAGGGTTCAGCAACCACCCCCCGGCCCTACTGGACCGGGGGGTGTTCTGTAAGCACCAGGCTCGCCAACTGCCCTCAGCCCCGGGCAGCCACGCTTCGGAGAACCGTCAGCCGATGCGCTCCACCTTGATGCTCGCCACGGGGTTCTTCCACCCGTGGAGCTCGGGCACGAGGTCGTTGCCGCCTCGGATGCCCCGATGGAAGCGCACACGCCCCTTGGTGGCGAGTTCGGGATTGCTCATGCCCGTGCCGGCATCGTCGGACGACGTGGCTCCGAAGATCTGGCACGGAGGCACGATGTCGGCGAAGTCCTCGGTGTTGCGCTCCGTCCCGGCATCGAAGCCGTAGGACCGGGCCCACCGGGTCGCGCCGACCTTCCTCGGCAGGAAGATGCGGTTGTTGCCGGTGAAGCCGTCATTGGTGCAGATGAGCATGCTGGCCCATGAGAGGAAGTGGGCGCGGCCGCTGGCGGTGATCTCGAAGGTGATGGACTCTCCCTGGAGCAGGGGAGGCGGATCGCCGGCTGCGATGACGACGCTGCTCACGCGCTTGCTCGCCTCGAGGCGCTCCTGGAGCACACTGAGATTGCCGTTCTCGGCGATCTCCTTGATGCCCTCGCTGGCACGCCTTCCGATGCGGTAGAGTCGCACCCGTCGGTCGTGGGTAGACACGAAAGACGGCGTCATGGGCTGGGACGAGGTCAGGTTGGTCACGGTGACCCGATAGGTGCGGACGGCGTCCGACCCACCGTAGTAGCTCGCCTGGATTTCGGCCTCGGCCTCCGGCGCGGTGGGGGTCTCACATCCCCCGAGGGCGAACACCAGGACCAGCGCGAACAGGGACCCTCTCCTCATGGCACGTCTCCTTCCTGGACGTCATGGGCGTCGCCGCGTGCGACGCATCCATCGGCAAGGAGAACAAGAGACGTACCGGACGCGCGCAGGCTGCGGGATGATCCGCAGGCACCTGGGCATCAACGACTTGCGCCGTAGTGGGGAGCGGCCGGCCGATGCTCCGTCCGTTGCAATCTCGTTTCACGACCGTTTCACGGAACGTCCTTGGAACGGTTCATGCCCCTCGGCCCGAGCCGCGTCGGGAGCGCAATGTGCCCGCCCCGCCGCGCAAAAACGGTGCCGCACCCCATGTGCCCACGACGGAAAAGATTTCCGGAAAAACGGTTCAGCGTGAGGTGTGCAGGGAACGCGCATGTCCCGAGAAGGCCCGTCATACAAGGCTTTCCGGCACTCTGGCACGTTCTAGTCCGCTCCGGTACCCGCCTTGCGTCTAGAGACGGGCGCCCCCCCCGCAGGACGTGGGTCTGAGGATTCGACCGAAACAGCCGAGGCCGAAGATGATCGGGCATCGAGACAGACCGAATGGCACGACGTCGAGCGACGAGAGCGGAGTTTCCCTCGTCGAGCTCATCATGGTGATGCTCCTGCTCTCCATCATCGTCGGCATTGCCGCGCCGATGGTCCGACCGGAGAAGTTCCAGATGGATGGGGGATTGGTGACGGTGGCCAGCACCCTCACCGCGCAGCAGCGCAACTCCGTCCTCCGGCAGCACAACGTCGTCCTGGCCATCGACTCCGCCAACAGCCGGATCCGCGTCCACTACGACCTGGACAACGACGGCACGGTGGACGGGGGAGAGAACACCCACGTGGTGGAGCTCGAGGAAGGCGTGGTCTTCGGCCGTGGCGTCGCGACGGCCCGCGCGGCCGGTGGTGCCATGAACACCTTCACCGACACCCAGGACGGCATGCCGGCGCTGACCTTCCGACGGAACGGGAGCGCCAGCACCGAGGCCATCCTCTACGTCACGTCCCGCAGGGCCGCCACGGCCGGGGCGTACGCCATGGACACCCGGGCCATCGAGATCGAACGCGCCACCGGGCGGGTCCGTTGCTACTCCTTCCAGACCGAATCGTGGGTCCAGACATGCTGAACCGATCGAATCAGGGCTTCACGCTCATCGAAATCATGGTCGCCATCGTCATGCTGTCTGTGGCGCTGCTGGCCATCTCGGCATCCTCGAGCAAGATGCTCGAGCCGGTGAACCACTCCGAGGCCGACTTCGTGGCCTTGCAGCACGTTCAGGACCGGCTGTCCGAGATCCGCTTGGATCCGCGCTACGGCGTCCTGGACACGCTCTACACAGCTACGGATACGGGCCTGGTCGGCCTCCCGGGTGCCGCCCGTCGGACCACGTTCGCCCGCACGCGCACCCTCCAGCCGTCGGGCAAATACGTCGACTACTGGACCGTTCTCGTCGAAGTCACCGGAGGCCGAGTGTCGGCCCCCGTCTCCCGATCTCTAGTCCTGGCCGCACCATGACGACTCCGCGCACCGCCCCCCGTCGAGGAGCATCGACCCGAGCCGGCTTCACGCTGGTGGAGATGATCGTCTCGATCAGCATCTACGGGATCGTGTTCGCCATCGCCATCGGCTTCGTCGCCACGCAGAACAACCTGTTCCACCGTGGCATGGACAAGATGAACGCGCTGCAGAACATGCGGTACGCCATGGCTTCCCTGGAGACGGACATCCCGGCGCTGGGCACCAACGTGCCGACCATCCAGCCGTCGCTCGTCTACGCCGGATCGAACATCATCGCCTTCACCGGGGACTACGCGTCGAACATCGCCAACGACGTCTTCGCCGCGTACATCGACCTCGGAGCCCCGACGGGTCAGGTGACCGTGCCGAACCCGTCCATCACGCTTCCGACCACGTCGTACACCTGGCCGGACACGCTGTATCTGAGCTCCGCGGGGACACGCAGCCCCGCCGAGCTCCTCATGTACTGGTTCGAGGCGGACACGAGCACGGCCCGCAGCGACGACTTCGTACTCTTCCGACAGATCAACGCCGCCACCCCGGAGCCCCTGGCCCGCAACCTCCTGCGCCAGGACACGCTGCCGTTCTTCCAGTACATGCGCCGGCAGGACTTCGCCAGCGCGCCTTCGTCCTTGGCGGAGATCCCCAACAGTGCGCTCCCGATCATCCATACGTCGACCTACCACCGGGTGTCCGCCGACACGGCCGCCTCCGCGCTGGCCGACTCCATTCGGGCCGTCCGCGTGACCTTCCAGGCCACCAACGGTCTCACGGGTGACAACGAGAGAATCGTGGCGGCGCGGCGCATGATCGCCATGCCCAACGCAGGCTTCGAGCTCATGCGCACGTGCGGTGACGAGCCCATCCTGGGCCCCCCGTTGGTGGCGCTGCCCGTCGATCTCGGGGGCGGCAACTGCGTGTCTCAGCTGACCTGGAACGCCGCCACCGCCGAGACCATGGGTGAGCGCGCCGTGGCCCGCGACGTCATCTACAGACAAAGCCTGCCCATCGGCACCGACTGGGGAGACCCCTACGTGAGCATCCCTGCAGGATTGGCCACCTACCAGTACGACGACCACGGCGTGGTGTCCGGTGAGACGTACCAGTACGCCATCGCGGCTCAGGACTGCACGCCCCTGCTGTCGTCGCTCGAGCAGTCGGCCCTGGTCATCATCCCATGACCGCCGGCTATCGCATAGAAGGAACCGAGGAACCCACCATGAACAACGTGAAGACGCGCCCCGCCCCCAGCGCCGAGAAGGGAGGCTTCGCACTCATCCTGACGGTCCTCGTCGTGGTGATCGTAGGATCCCTCGTCGCAGCCGCTTCGGTCATCGGGACGAACCACCTCCTGGTGAACAACTACTTCGACCGGCAGGCCGAGTTGGCCATGGTGGCCGACGGCGGCCTCGAGTGGGCGCGCGCGCGCCTGAACGCCGAGGACTCCATCTATCCGGACAGCGGATACGTGACCCTGGAGAACGGCGTCGCGGTAGTCGATGCCGCTGGCGATACCATTCCCGGCGTCCGTCGGTGGGTGTATGCCGGTCCCAGCGGTGTGACGACCGGTCAGTACGGCGTCTTCGGCTCGGTGGTCTCCGTGGTGGAGGACGCCGGTGGAGGCCGCGTGATCCGGCGCTCCCAGGTCTATCAAGAGAGCTTCGCGAAGTACGCCTACTTCACCGACTTCGAGCCCTCCACCATCCGCTTCGGGTGCCGAGACCAGCTCTTCGGGCCGGTGCACAGCAACTCGCCCATCCGCCTCTACTCTCCGTGCGGTGCCGACTCGGCCACCTTCCACGGACCGCTCACGACCGGCCTGGACGTCCAGGTGCCGGGGTACGGCAGCTTCCGACAGGGCTTCGTGGAGAACGTCTCCGACATTCCGCTCCCGGCCACCGCCGAGCTCAGCAAGCTGCAGACGCAGGCCACCATCGGCAGCACCGCCTTCGTGGGCAACACGAGCGGCGGCTCCGGTGAAGCCACCACCCGAATCGAGTTCATCGCCATCGACCTGAACGGCGACGGTGACGAGTCCGATGACAATGAGGGCTTCATCCGCGTCTACCAGTCGGGCAACGCCGACTGGGTGACGGCGACGGGCAATGAAGAAGCGTCCGACCAGTGCGGGGACTACCACGGTGGCGTCTTCTACACGACGAACCAGTCCCACCCCGGTGGTCATAACGCGCAGCTCGCACTGAAGAACTCGACGTCCCGCTGCTACCTGGGCGGAGCCGACGAGATCACGGGGAACTTCCGGGCCACGTCCGACGGGTACGGTCAGTGGCTCCAGTACCCGAACCCCACGCCTCCGGCGCTGCTTGCTACGACGCGACCCGATTCAGCGTATCTCTTCCCCATCTCCCGCGCCTTGAACCCGAACTTCAAGGGCGTCATCTACGTGGACGGCAAGGTCGTTGTCAGTGGCAAGGTCCGAGGCCGGGTCACCGTCGCGGCGTCCAACGACATCATCTTCGGCGACGATATCACCTACGTCACCGATCCGGGAGCGGGCACGTGTGTCGACATCGCCGGATACTTCTCCGGCGATGACGTCATCGTGGCCGACAACGACCTCAATGCGCCGGCGTGGGTGGGTGGATCGGGGGTCGACAAGTACTACACCCTCGACGACACCAGTGACGAGTTCTTCCACGGGACCGTCTTGGCACTGGACATCTTCACGGTCCAGAACTACAGCTCGGGCTCGTCCAGCGAAGAGGACTGCGAGGGTGCCAACAACGGTCGAGGATGTCTCTACCTCACCGGAGGAATCATCCAGCGCCAACGTGGCGCCGTCGGTCTGACCAGTGGTCGCGGGTACATCAAGCGGTACTCGTACGATGCTTGTGGCGCGACGTCGCCGCCGCCGTACTTCCCCACCACGGGTGTCTTCGCCCGGGGGCAGTACTACCAAGTGGATCCGTCGGGCTTCAACATCGACGCCTACTTCGCGCTCATCACGCCCTAGACGAGGTACACACGACCCGTCGCCTCCACGCGACGCTGGCGTACCCCTGGACAGAGTGGCCTACGACGGCTACTCCGCGGTGGATGTCGGACCGGTGCTACAGAGTGAGTGTGGCGCCGGTCCGACGCTTTCGCCCCAGCATCGGCGAGAGCGTGGGTGTGCCAGGCGAGGCGGGGTGCCGGAAAGCCCCCGTCGCATGCGGTCATCCGGCCTCCACCCCCATATGTGGTGGTGTCGCTCCGTCGCTGGCCCGAGACTTGCTTTCCGTACGAGTTTGAACGATCCAACCCCCCGACTCCCGGAACCATCGTGAATCGATCCAAAGGCCTCGTTGCCGCCGCTGTCGCCATCGTCGGAGCCCTGGCCGGCACCCTGCTCCTTCCCGACCCCGTTTCCGCTGCCGTCGTACTGCGCACCGTGAGTGTCCCGGAACCCGCGACGGCCGCTCTCGTCGCCACCGGAATCGCCGGTGTCGTCCTCGAGGCCCGCCGGCGCCGGAACAAGCGAAACGACTGACGCGGGGGGCGAAACGCCCTTCGTTCACCAGCGGAAGCGCACGACGGACTCCGCACCCTGGAGCCGAGGATCGATCGGGGGGTCGATTCACTGGCTCGAAGGGGGCGATTCGCGCTAACGTAGAACGGTCTTCGCGAATCAGACCCTTTGGAGCGAACCCGTCCGAACGGGCACGCCCCCGGGAGAGGTGACTTCTTGAATCGGCTCGCTCTACGGCGCACCGCGTGCGCACTCGTCCTCCTCGCCCTCACGTCGTGTGGTGGAAGCACCACGCCCGAGGTCGAGGATCCCGTCCCGACGACGCTCACGCTGTCCGTCACCGCCGTGAACTTCGGATTTCTCGGCGCCTCCCAACGCATCTCGGCGACGGTCCGGGACCAGTTCGGCGATCCCATGGCCAATGCGGTCACGTGGTCGAGCGTGAGCACGGCGGTGGCCAGCGTCACGCCCGCAGGTGTCATCCGGGCGGTGGGCAACGGGGCGACGACGGTGGAGGCCACGGCGGGCGCCCTGAGCGAGTCGGTGTCGGTGAACGTGGCGCAGGTCGCGTCCTTCGTGGCCGCTTCCTCGGGCAACAACCAGTCCGGGCTCGCGGGTACAGCGTTGGACGATCCCATCGTAGCCATCGTCCAGGACCAGGGTGGGGCCCCGGTGGAGGGCGTCGAAGTGACGTTCACGCCAGGCGACAACAGCGGGTCGGTGAACCCCACGTCGGGGACGTCGGGAGCCGACGGACTCGTCTCCACCACGTGGACCCTGGACGCCATGTTCGGTCCCCAGACGGTGACCGCGGCCATCGATGTCGACACCGTCGAGCTCAGCGCGTTCGGTGGTAGCGACACCCCGACGCCGGATCTCCTTTTCTCCGACCCCATCCGGGTGGTGCGCTCCGATCCGTCGACCTTGGACGCGGTCGACATCTTTGCCACGGTGCTCAACCAGGGTGATGCCGCCGCGGCGGCGTTCCGGGTGGAGCTCATGGTGGACGGGGTGGAGGTAGACGGCGTGGACGTGGTGGGATTGGACGCTGCTGCCGAGGTGGAGGTGGCCTTCAGCGCCGGTCCCTTCGCCGCCGGGATGCGCACCGTCGAGGCGGTGGTTGACAGCGAAGGGACGGTCCTGGAGCTGAACGAGGTGAACAACACCGACGACCGGGAGCTCGTCGTCGTCGAGCAGCAGGTCATCGCGCCGGGCACCACGGTCCCGGCCCTCAGCGGCAGCGCCGGCGAGGAGATCCTCTTCATGGTGGACGTCGGCGGTACGCCGACGAACCTGACGGTCCAGCTCTCCGGAGGCACCGGTGACGTGGACCTCTGGATCGCGGGTGGCGAGCGTCCTCGCAACCGGGACGACTTCGACGACTGCATCAGCGACGGTCCCACCATGACCGAGACGTGTCAGTTCCCTGAGGCCACGGGCGAGTACCACATCTCGGTCTTCGCCCCGGACAACTCTCCGGGACCCTCGGGATTCACGAATTCGTCGCTCACCGTGACGACCGGCGATCCGGTGGAGACGTTCGATCTCGAGCTCGTCTTCGTGGACAACGGGACGGCGAGTCAGGATCAGGCGTTCCTGGATGCAGCAGACATCTGGAATACGGTCATCACCGGGGACATCCCGGACTACGATCTCGGGGGCGCCCAGATCGCCGCCAACGGCTGCATCGATGGCCAGCCCGCGCTCACTGGGGTCATCGATGACGTCATCATCTACGTGGCCATCCGGAACATCGACGGTCCGGGTGGCACCCTCGCACGGGCCGGTCCGTGCGCCATTCGGAATGGAAGCGGGTTGGCCTTCGTGGGCACGATGGAGTTCGATGACGCCGACCTCGACCTCCTCGAACTCGAGGGCAACATGCAGACGGTCGTGCTCCACGAGATGGCCCACGTTCTCGGTGTCGGGACCATCTGGGCCTACCGGGACATGCGCCGGGTACCCATCAGCGAGCGGGCTGCGAGTC
>ERZ869936.1723-NODE-1723-length-14681-cov-4.785792_pt1 | contig 14681 bp, 14 predicted proteins | sample MGYA00520876_ERZ869936 | MGnify/ENA primary metagenome ERZ869936 (study PRJEB32218, sample SAMN09650985) | biofilter metagenome | isolation source: enrty point of leading RO module | place: Saudi Arabia: Thuwal, RO plant located on Red Sea | collected 2016-02-17 ...
GAACCGATCTCAGAAATCGTTATGCTCGTTAAATACTCGGCCATTGCGCTGCGCCGTACCATTGCCGACAAAAGCGCGCTTTCCGATGAAACGCAGCGCGTGCTTGGATATTGATAATATTTATGCGCGGCATATAACGAAGGCTTCAGAAATAATCGCTTACTTGCTCCAGAAATTCGCGTGGCATCTCGGGCTCCTGCGCCCCGATCTTTCTTTGGTTCTTTCTGATCCAGCCAATTTTGGAGAGCGCATGGGGGCGAACGGCTATCGTTTAAAGTCCAAAGATACGCCGTGCTCTGACCACTTCTGAGAATTGTGAGCATGAGTTAAAGCGAGTGACGCCTTTAGCCAGCCCGGGCGTTCCAAGTCGTGATTTGCATTGAGCTACGCAGATGAAATGAGCGACCGCTCATTGCCAGACTCACGGTTCAAAAGTTTCAGAGTTTCGAGACGGCCTCTGAAAGGTTAACGCTCTAGTCGCTGCGCTTCGCTTCGTTCTGGGATCGCAGGGCCGCAGTATCCAGGGCCGCCAGGCTGTTCTGCTCCATGATCGCCCTGAGATTGCGGACGTAGCGTTCGCCCTTCTGGGAATAGGCGGAAAGGTGCTCCGCCAATACCGGGCCCGAAAATGGCTGGCCGTCGCGGCGCATCGCGGCGCGGGCGGCGCGGAAATTGCGATAGGCCCGGTGGCTGTTCAAATTCCGCATGTAGGAAAGGACCGAGTCCTGGAGGGTGTCGAAGGTCTTGATGGCGTAGGTCCGGCCCTCGTCCCGGTTCGCCGGCACGATCGCGCCGTCGCCTTCCTCTGCCCACTGGCCGAAGAGCGCGTTGCCGTCCGCCGCGAAGCGCGAGGAGCCCCAGCCGGACTCGATGGCCGCCTGGGCGATGGTCAGCGACGGCGGGACGGCATCGACGCGGCGGACCAGGCTCTTGAGCCGTATGGCATCGGGCGTCGGCACCTCCAGCCCGTAGCTGGCCGCCAGGGCTTGGGCCCAGTCCCGGTCCTGTGCCGAGAGGCGCTTGCCGGCTTCCAGGCGGGCCAGGATGCCCAAGAGCCGCGCCCGCTGGCTCAGAACCATCTCGTTGGCACGCAGCGCCAGGGGCAGCACCACCCCAATGAACAGGCCCTTGCGGGCCTCCGTGTCGGAGAGCTCCGCCCAATCCGGGGGCAGGTGCGTGGCGAAGAGGCGTGGAACCGGACCGGCGCCCAAGTTCGGACGGTCGAGCACCTCCTGGAGGTGCCAAACCGAGGCAGCCGACCGCCCCAGGCCCCCATCCACCCCGCGCGGCCCCCTGGTCAGCTCGACGCCCAGATAGGCCGGAAAGATGCCGCCCAGCAGGATCAGCATGGCCCCGGCCAGGATCAGCCGGCGCGGATCCTCGCGCCGCAGCAAAGACCCCAGCCGGTTATGCCAGTCGGCGGCTAAGATATGCATTCTGTGTCCGGAAAATTGCATGAAACAGGCAGAATCCCGCATGCCCTCGCGATCCTGCGGCATGCAAAACCACGCACATTGGCACGCTAGTGCCTATTTCTTAAGACACCGGTAAGCCGCCAGCCCGGCGCACCGCAATAATCCGAATGCCTACAAATTCAGCTGTAAGCGCATAGGATACTTGAAAGAAAAGCGAAATCTTGGTTACACTTTAAAGGAACTTCTTTGCTGGTCGCGGCGTTTACAAGCGCGGAGAAGGTCATGCTCCTGGCAAAGTTCTTGAACGCCTTGTTCACGCAAGGCGAACTGACCCTGATCGACGCGAATGGGGTCGTTCATCGCTTCGGCAAGCCTGGTTCTGGGCCGGCCGTGACCGTGCGCTTGCACGACAAGGCGCTGCATACAAAGCTCTGGCTCAACCCCCGGATTTCTGCCGGCGAAGCCTACATGGACGGCACCCTAACGCTCGAACCGGGTTCGATCTCCGATGTGCTCGATCTCCTCGGCATCAATGCCGTCGCCACTACCCTCAATCCCTGGGATACGCTGTTATCTAAGCTTCGCATGCTCTGGCGCGGCTTCACCCAGGCCAATCCCCTGGGCCGGGCGCAGCGGAACGTCGCTCATCACTACGATCTGTCTGATGAGCTTTACGCCCTGTTTCTGGATCCTGACCGGCAATACTCCTGCGCTTATTTTCAACACCCGGGCATGAGCCTGGCGGAGGCCCAGGAAGCCAAGAAACGCCATATCGCGGCTAAGTTGAGACTACAGCCAGGACAGCACGTCCTGGATATCGGCTCGGGCTGGGGCGGCATGGCGCTCTACCTCGCGAGGACCGCGGGCGTGCGCGTGACCGGCGTGACCTTGTCCAAGGAGCAGCATCGGGTATCGACCCAGCGTGCCAAAGATGCCGGTCTGAGTCATCTGGTGCAGTTCCAGTTGCGCGACTACCGCGAGGTGACCGAGACCTTCGACCGTATCGTGTCGGTCGGTATGTTCGAGCATGTCGGTACGCCGCACTACAAAGAATTCTTCAGCAAGATCAAAGCGCTGCTGAAGGACGACGGCATCGCGCTTCTGCACACGATCGCTCACTTCGACCCTCCGAGCAGCACTAATCCCTGGATCCGGAAGTATATTTTTCCAGGTGGGTATTGCCCTTCACTGTCGGAGATTCTGCCGCACACTGAGCGCCAACACATCTGGGTCACCGATGTCGAGGTCCTGCGCCTGCACTATGCCGAGACATTGAGACACTGGCGCGAGCGGTTTCTGGCCAACTGGGACCGGGCTGCCGCCCTTTATGACGAGCGGTTTTGCCGGATGTGGGAATATTATCTGGCCGGCAGCGAGATCGCTTTCCGTTATCAGGGCCAGATGGTTGTGCAGATACAATTGGCCAAAACGGTCGACTCCCTGCCCATAACCCGCGATTACATGGTCGAATGGGAACTGGCTCAGTCCAATGTTCCGGCCGAGCGGCGCCTGAAGTCGGTTAGCTAATGCGGACTGTGTTCACACAGACCGGGTGATGCCGCCATCGACCCGGATATTTTGGCCTGTGATGTAGCCGGCCTTGTCGGACACCAGAAACGCGACGGTTTCCGCAATTTCCGAAACGTGGCCATAGCGGCCCATCGGGATCCGGGCCTTGAATTCGGCTTTCTCGGGCAAGCTGTCGATGAAGCCCGGCAAGATATTATTCATGCGGATGTTCTCGGCCGCGTACTTGTCCGCGAAGAGCTTCGTGAAAGCCGCTAGGCCGGCCCGGAATACGCCGGAGGTTGGAAAGCTTGGGTCCGGCTCAAAGGCCGCATAGGTGGAGATATTGACGATGGCGCCGCCGCCCTGGGCCTGCATGATGGGTGTGACCAACCGGGTCGGTCGCACGGCATTGAGCAGATAGATATCCATGCCCCGATGCCAGTCGTCGTCCGAGATTTTCAGCACCGGCCCCTTGGGGCCATGCCCGGCGCTGTTGACCAGGACGTCGATCCGGCCCCATCGCCGATGCGCGGCATCAATCAGGCGCCGGAGGTCTTCGACGACAAGATTCGATCCGGTAATGCCGACACCGCCCAGTTCCTCGGCCAGCTTTTCGCCCTTGCCCGAAGAGGAAAGGATGGCAACGCCGTAGCCTTCAGAGGCGAGCTTACGGGCGATCCCCGCGCCCATGCCGCTTCCGCCAGCCGTTACAACCGCCACTTTCCGATCCGCCATATCGCTAATCCTTTTCGAATAAAGACCTTTTCGAGCGGCCCCGGGCACTTATACTCCGCATTCGAACGGACGATTCAAGCGCGGAACCAATAGGGCGCTCAAGCTTAGGCTTTGTCGATACTGAGAAGTGGATTCCACTTTTCCGCATGATGCCTTAGGGTCGGCCCATGCGAAACTTGGGCATTCTAAGTATCTTTCTCAGCATAGCGGTCATGGCCGGTCCGCTGCGGGCCAAGGCAAATTCAAGCGCGGGTGAAAAGATCGCAACCGCGCATTGCACGCGCTGCCATGTCGTCGGAAAGTTCAATCCGCATGGCGGCATCAACAGCACGCCCTCGTTCCAATTGCTGGCGCGCCGCGACGATTGGCGGGAGCGATTCCAAACCTTCTATGCCAGGCGGCCGCACCCCGTATTCGTCAGGGTACCGGACGTGGACCGTTGGACGGACCTGCCCTCCCCGGTCGTACCCTTCACGATCACGCCCGCGGACATCGAAGACATCATCGACTTTGTCGACACGCTTCGACCGCAATGATTGCGCCTCCGAACCCGGCGGCCGCTCAGACCGCACCCGCCGCGGAGCGTAACCGCGCGCCTATTCTGGCGGTGCTGAAGGATATCCTGCCTGAAACCGGCTTGGTACTAGAGATCGCGAGCGGCACTGGTCAGCACGCAGCCGCCTTCGCCAAGGCCTTCCCAAAGCTGACCTGGCAGCCGAGCGATCCGACGCCCCACGCGCGCGCCAGCATCGACGCTTGGCGGCAAGTAACGCAGGCGGAGAATCTGTTGCCGCCGATGGATTTGGATACCGCACGGCCCGACTGGGAGCGCGCGATCGAGGAACCTCCTGCCGCTATCCTGTGCATCAACATGATCCACATCGCGCCCTGGGCCGCATGCGCCGGCCTGATTCGGGGTTCGGGATGTCTTCTGCCGGCGGGCGGGCCGTTATACCTCTACGGACCGTTTCGCCGCGGCGGCGGGCACACCGCGCCAAGCAACGCGGCGTTCGATCGCGCCCTGCGGGCCGAGAATCGGGAGTGGGGTGTGCGCGACCTCGAAGCGGTCGCGGAGCTTGCCGAGGCGGCAGGCCTGCAGCAGGAACGCAGTGTTGCTATGCCGGCCAACAACCTCTCGGTGGTGTTCCAGCGCCGAAACCGGATTTAAGCCGCGGCACCCCGGTTGGAAGGGCGTTCGGCCCGGACCGGACCTGACTTCGGATCGGTCTCAGTCAGCTCTCTCGCGCGCTCCATGATTTGATGGAGCCAACGGGAATCGGACTCACTGGGCGTTGCAGAGGTCTTGGGCTTGCTAAGCACTTGGTGCACGCCCTTGCCCGTGCGGTTGACCCGCGCTTGGCCCCCCAGGAACGCGGGTGCCTTTGGCTTATTAGGCGCGGCCTCGAGCTTCGGTTGGTCTGGGGCTTTCGATTGAGCCGCCGGTTCACTTGCCTTGGCGGTCAGGGGCAGCAGCGCGCTGACTTCTCCTTCCAGGTTTTTGACCAGATCGACGAGGCGCCCGTCGTAGCGCTGTTCGATCGCCAAAAGGATGCGGTGAAGCATGCGTCGTAACTGCTCGTTCTCTTGCCGCATCTTGGACATGGCCTCCCGATGCTCTTCGAGCTCCCGATAGCGTCGGGTAAGGCCATTTCGTACGCCTTTAATCTGCTCGTTGAGATCGGCGATCTGCTTGATCTGCGTCTCTTCCGCGGCGCCCAAGCGTTTTCTGGCTTCCTCGATCCTCTTCCAGAGGTCGGTAACGTCGGTCATGGGTTCTTATTCCCAACTAGGATGAATTGCGCGCCCAGGACCCTATTGCATTTCCCTTTAACAATTCGTTGAGGCTAACGGCCATTAACCAACCGGACCATGTTTAAAGAGTGAATTCAACTACCTATAATGACATAAAAATAGCATGTTAGATCGTTTTTCTAAGCTCTATATTTAACTTACGGCGTATCATGGGATGCGCCGGCAGCCTCTTGGAGGGCTGGAACATGCCCAAATGGATTTTTGGCACGGTGTTGATTGTCTACATGGCCGGGACCTTCGGCTTCGGCCTGTCGCAGCAGATCTCAGGCCAGTCCCTGAATACGACCGAGGCCATGAGATATGGCGCCGCCTGGCCCTGGATTGTCGTGAGAATGCTGGAGACGGACTGACGATCCGCACCCAATCGTCCGGCTTGTGATCCTCATCACTTCGAAAATCCCCGGCGCTTCTAAATAACCAGACAGAGCCGGCGAAGTTCGCTGCGTTCCGGGAACCACTCGGGCGCAAGCCGGCAAATCATCACCGGATACAAGGGGATCCATTATGAGTGCCAAAACCTCCACCCGACTCACGCTATTGGCCCTGGCGGCCGCAATCGCCACCCCGGCCATGTTCGCTCAGCCCGCCGCGGCGCAGGGCGATTATGCCGACTATCGTTATCGCGCATTTCTCGCGACCCCGACGCAGGCGGAAAAGACCAAGGCCGCTGCCATTAAGGAGCGTCAGACCGTGCGCATCGGTGCCGAAGATTCGACGGGCAGCCAGAAGGCTGAGAGCCAGCATGGCCGTCGCTTCCTATTTGACGTCGCGCCGAGCGAGGAACAGCACTACCGCGACTAACCGTCGCTGTTTGCCTTGATGCGACAAGACCCGCGTGGTGCCACCCCCGCCAAGATTTCTGGCGGGGATCGCCCGCGGGTTTACGCTTTGCCGCTCAGTGCAGAGCATCGTTTTTCCGTGACCTGTTGCGGCTTTGGCGCGAAGATTGTCTGATAACGGATGGGCTTTCCCATCGCGGCAAACAAGCACGGTCTTGGACCCAAGTCTCGCAATCCCGCGCGAACGCGCCTCCGCTGGGCGGGGCATCCTTTGGATGCTCTTGACCATGGCGCTGTTTGTCAGTCTGGATACGATTGCCAAATACCTGTCGCAAAGTCTTCCGGTGCTTCAGATCGTCTGGGCGCGGTACGCATTTCATATTCTGATCCTCGGTGTGGTCATCGCACCCCGCTTGCCGGCCCTTTTGCACACCAAGCGGCTCAATCTTCAGATCCTACGGTCCATATTCCTGCTCGGCGCGACCGGGTTCTTCTTCTCCGCAATCAGTTTGATGCCGCTGGCAAGTGCCAGTGCCATCATGTTCGCCGCGCCGATCCTGGTCACCGCTCTCTCGATGCCGTTGCTGGGCGAGAAAGTGGGGCCGCACCGTTGGGGTAGCGTGATCGTCGGCTTCCTGGGTGCGCTGATCATCATACGCCCCGGCAGCGAGTCGATGAATCCGGCGGCCTTTCTGGCCTTGGGATCGGCGTGTTGCTACGCCCTCTATCAGATCACCACGCGCAAGCTGAGCGGCGTCGATCCGCCGCTTACAACCTTAGCCTACAGCGCCTCGGTCGGAGCCCTCGTCTCCAGCATTGGCGTGCCAGTGGTTTGGGTCGCGCCGGCACCCTTGGAATGGGTCGGAATGGCGATGCTAGGCGTCATAGGAGCGCTCGGTCACTTCACGCTGATTAAGGCCTACGACAATGCGCCGGTCGCGACCGTGGCGCCGTTCAGCTACTCAAGCCTGATTTGGGCGACCCTGCTCGGCTTCGTCGTATTCGGCGATCTGCCCGATCAATTGACGCTCGTTGGCGCAATCGTAATAGCGGGTAGCGGCCTTTACATCGTGCACCGTGAGCGTATTCGTAGGACCGGTACGGTAAAGTGATGCTTCGATTCGTCCTACTTCTGTCTCTGCTCGCCATCGTTCTACCCGGATGTGCGGCCGGTCCGCCGCCTGCCCCGGCTCCGCTCATTCAGCCTGGCGCGGGTCCCGACGCCGCCGCGCAAAGTTTCGCGCGACGCTGCGCATTACCGGGTGTGGTGCTCTGCGTTGACTTCGACAGCCCGGACCAGATACCCGACCTTAGTCCCTCGACCGTCAGCAGCCGTGGCGGGCGCGGATTGATGGGCCGAATCAAGAACAATGCGGGCGATCTACTGCCGGAGCTGGATTGCGGCACCGCCGTAAATGGCTGCGCGTTGAAATTCGTGGTGCCATCGCGCAGCGGAGCCGGTGCATCGGGCGCGTGGTTCGCGAATTTTTCAGACGATTTTAGCGTTCGCTTTGGCGAGGGCGAAGAGTTCTATGTACAGTGGCGTCAGCGCTTCTCGCGCGATTTTCTGAACGCCTATCAGTCCGGTGTCGGTTGGAAACAGGTCATCATCGGTGAAGGCGACCGGCCCAACTATGCGCCCAATGGCAAGGTTGTCTGGTCCTGTACCCAGATGGAAGTCGTGATTCAGAACACCTATTTCCGCGGCTTCCCCCGTATGCATCACAGCTGCGGTGGCAAGGACGGCCGTTACGACGAACTTCCGGTCGACAGCGCTGTCGATTACGAGCCCGATCAGTGGATGACTTTCCAAGTCCGAGTGAAGATCGGCACTTGGTACAAGAACGACCGCAACTACAACTACGACAGCGAACTCGAGCTTTGGGTCGGTCCGGAGGGCGAACGTTCGCATCGTGCCATTTGGATCGAGGATTACGACCTGGCAAACAACGACCCGGACGCCAAATACGGCAAGCTTTGGCTGCTGACCTATAACACCGGCAAGGACTCCGGGGTGGAGCATCCGCCCGGTGAGACCTGGTACGACGAACTGATCGTCTCGCGCGCGCCGATACCGGATCCGTGAGCCAAGCCGCGGACGCCGACCCCGCCTCGGGCACGCACCCTTACCGCTGGACCATGCTGGCCGGCGTGTGGCTGGCCTATTACAGCTTCGGTTTGACCGCGGTTTCCATGGCCCCCGTCGTTGGGGTGATCTCCAGCGACCTCGGCCTGAACTATTCCACCATGGGCGCCATCCTCGGGGCATGGCAACTGGTCTACATCGGCACGGCGATTCCCTGCGGTGCCCTGCTCGACCAGATCGGGCTGCGCCGCTCGTTGTTTCTGGGTGTCATCCTGGTCGGACTCTCGGGCACGCTGCGCGCTTTCGCGACCGATGAGATCACCTTGTTCCTGGCTGTCGGATTGTTCGGCTTCGGCGGCCCCTTGATCTCGATTGGCGCACCGAAAGCGGTAAGTCAATGGTTCGAGGGATCGGAGCGCGGCCTCGCCATGGGGATCTACATGACCGCCGTCGCATTCGGCGGCATTTCGTCGCTTTCGCTGACCAATAGCGTCCTCATGCCGGCTTTCGACGGGGCCTGGCGCTCGGTGCTCTTGACCTATGCTGGGTTCGTCTTGGTTTGCGCCTTGGTATGGCTCTTGGTGGCCAGCCATCCGGCGGCAAGAGTTGCTGAAGCCCAAGCGGCGCGGGTTCCCCGGCCTCCGCGTCTGCAGGTCTTCATGGAACTGGTGCGGATGCCGGCGGTGCGCATCATCATGGTCATCAGCATCGGCATTTTCTTCTTCGGCCACGCGCTGAACAACTGGCTGCCGGAAATCCTCAGGACGGGCGGCATGAGTCCCGCCCAAGCCGGGTTCTGGGCGGCGGTGCCGGTCAGCGTGGGCCTTGTCGGCGCGCTGGCGATCCCGCGCCTCGCAGTCGGCCGGCGGCGTTTCATGGTTCTGCTCGCGCTGTTCCTCTGCGCGGGGTCGGGGTCGCTGCTGCTGCACAGTCCCCCCGGCCCTGGTCTGGCCATGGGGCTCGCGCTTCAGGGCCTGGCGCAGAGTTCCATGATGACCGTGACGATCCTGGTGCTGCTCGATCTGCCGGGCCTGACCGCGAGCAGCCGGGGGCTTGCCGGCGGGTTGTTCTTCGCCACGGCCGAGATCGGTGGCGTCCTGGGACCGCTCACGGTCGGGGTGCTGTCCGACCTGACCGGCGGCTTCACCGCGCCGCTCTACCTTCTAACCGCGGTGTGCGCGGCTCTGATGGCCCTGGGCCTGCTGCTGCGCAGGACGATCCGATAAGGACTTCAGGGCAGACTGAGGGGAGTTGGTGAGCCCGGAAGGATTCGAACCTTCGACCCTCTGATTAAAAGTCAGATGCTCTGCCGGCTGAGCTACGGGCTCTCAATGGGACCAGCGCCTGAGGCTGGGCGGCCGGACCATAGGCCGGCCCCTCCGCGCGGGTCAAGGGATTGGGCCTCCCCTGCCGTTAAACGGTGCGGACCGCCTAGACCTTGCGCAGGCGTGTGCTGGTCTTGCTCTTGTTCGGCCGCGCACCCGCTGGGCCGAATTTGTTGGCCAAGCGCGACGCCACGGGCGCGCTGACGAAGCCGGTGACATCGCCGCCCAGGCGCGCGATTTCCTTGACCAGACCGGCGGCGATGAACTGCTGCCGCTCGGACGCGGTCAAAAACAGGGTCTCGATATTGCGGTCCAGGCGCGAGTTCATCGAGGCCATCTGGAACTCGTATTCGAAATCGGAGACCGCCCGCAGGCCGCGGACAATGACGCTGGCGTCGCATTCCTGCGCGAAATGGATCAGCAGGTTGTCGAAAGGCCGCACCGATACGGTGTAGCCGGAGGTACGCAGGCCGGCGATTTCGTCCTCGATCATCTCGACCCGCTCGTCGATGCCGAACAGCGGCCCCTTGCCCGGATTGTGAGCGACGGCGACGATCAAATGGTCGACGACCTTGGCCGCGCGCGCGACGATATCCATGTGACCCTTGGTGATCGGGTCGAAAGTTCCCGGATATACGCCTATGCGAGGTTTCGGCATCGTGCGCGCTCCTTGCTTCTTGGCTATGGCCTAGTCGGGCCCGGCGGGCGTATTGACGCCGATAGGCACTTCCGGTTCCTCGCCCTCGTCCTTCAGGCGCGCGACCGAAACCACACGCTCGTCTTCGGCCACATCGAACAGACGCACGCCGCGCGTCGCTCGGCCGGCGATGCGAATGTCGTCGACCGGACAGCGAATCAGCTTTCCGCCATCCGTGACCAACACCAGGTGATCGCTGGGCTCGACTGGAAACACGCCGGCCACCCTGGCTTCGCGCTCGCTCGAGCGGGTCAGGTCCATGCTCGCGATCCCTTGTCCGCCGCGGCCGGCGACCCGGTACTCGTAGGCCGAGGTTCGCTTGCCCAGACCATCGTCGGCAACGGAAAGAATGAACTGCTCGTCCTCCAGCAATTCCATCAAACGGGCCTCGGAAACTTCCACGCCCAGGCTCTCGGGTGCGCAAGGCGTCTCCTCGTCGTCGCCGTTTTCAGCGCGCCGCCGTTCCGCCGCAAATCGCAAGTAGGCATCGCGTTCCTCCAGGTCGAGCTCGACATGGCGCAGGATGGTCATCGAGATGACCTCATCGCCCGCGCCCGGACGGATGCCCTGAACGCCGACCGTGTCCCGGCTGCCGTAGAGCCGCAACTTGTCCAGCGCGAAGCGAATGCACTTGCCGCCGGCCGTGGCCAGAAGCACGTCGGCATCGGACTCGAAGGGCCGCACGCCGATCAAGCGATCGCCGTCCTCCAGCTTAATGGCAATCAGGCCGCGCGCGTAGATGTTGTTGAACTTGCTGAGCGAGATCGGCCGGACATAACCGCTGGCGGTCGCGAACAGGAGGTTCAGCGAGTCCCAGGTCGACTCGTCCTCCGGCAGGGGCATGGCGACCGTGATGGTTTCGCCAGCCTGCAGCGGCAACAGGTTGATCAGGGCCTTGCCGCGCGCCTGCGGCGAGCCGAGCGGCAAGCGATAGACCTTCAGCTTGTAGACCATCCCGCGCGACGAGAAGAATAAGACCGGCGTGTGCGTGTTGCACACGAAGACCTTGCTGACGAAATCCTCTTCGCGGGTGGTCATCCCGGCCCGGCCCTTGCCGCCCCGGCGCTGGGCCCGATACATGCTGAGCGGTACGCGCTTGACATAGCCGCCGTGGCTGACGGTCACCACCATGTCTTCGCGTTGGATCAGATCCTCGTCTTCTTGATCGGCGGCCGATTCCTCGATGACCGTTCGCCGCGGCGTCGCGAAGCGATCCTTCATGTCGACCAGCTCGGCGCGCAGGATGCCCATCAGGCGCTCGCGCGAGTCAAGGATGGTCAGAAACTCGCGGATTTGCTCCGACAGGCCGGCCATCTCCTCGGCGATCTTCTCGCGCTCCAGGCCGGTCAGGCGTTGCAGGCGCAATTCCAGAATCGCGCGGGCCTGGGCCTCGCTCATGCGGATGGTGCCGTCCTCGGAGATGGCCCTTCCCGGTTCGTCGATCAGCGCGATCAGCGGCGCCACGTCGCGCGCCGGCCAGGCCCGCGCCATCAGGCCCTCGCGCGCGGCGACCGGGTCCGGCGCGGCGCGGATCAAGGCGATGACCTCGTCGATGTTGGCGACCGCGATCGCCAGGCCGACCAGGACATGGGCCCGGTCGCGCGCCTTTCCGAGATCGAAGATGGTGCGCCGGGTGATGACCTCTTCGCGGAATGCGATGAAAGCGGAAATGAAATGCTTGAGGTCGAGCGTTTCCGGCCGGCCGCCGTTAATGGCGACCATGTTCATGCCGAAGGCGGTCTGCAGCGGCGTATAGCGGTAGAGTTGATTCAGCACCACGTCCGGTTCGGCGTCGCGCTTCAACTCGATGACCACACGCAGACCGTGGCGGTCGCTTTCGTCGCGCAGGTCGCTGACGCCCTCGACGGTCTTTTCGCGTACGACTTCGGCGATCCGCTCGATCATGCGCGCCTTGTTCACCTGGTACGGCACCTCGGTGACAATGATCGCTTCGCGGTCCTTGCGGATCTCCTCGATCTCGACCTTGGCGCGCACCCGCACGCCGCCGCGCCCGGTGTGGTAGGCGTCGCGGATGCCGGCCCGGCCCATGATGATGGCCCCAGTCGGGAAATCGGGTCCCGGCACGTGCTCCATCAGACCATCGATGTTAATGGCTGGGTTCTCGATATAGGCGCAACAGGCGTCGATCACCTCACCCAGGTTATGGGGCGGGATGTTGGTGGCCATGCCGACCGCGATACCGCCGGCGCCATTGACCAGGATGTTCGGGAAGCGCGCCGGCAGGACTGTCGGCTCGCGTGTGGTTTCGTCGTAGTTGGCCTGGAAATTGACGGTGTCCTTGTCAATGTCCTGAAGCAGCGCCTCGCTGGCCACGCGTTGCAGGCGGGCTTCGGTGTACCGCATGGCGGCCGGCGGATCGCCATCCATGGAACCGAAGTTGCCCTGACCGTCGATGAGCGGCAGCCGCATCGAGAACTCTTGCGCCATCCGCACCATGGCGTCGTAGATCGCCTGGTCGCCGTGGGGGTGATAGGTACCCATGACATCGCCGACCACCCGGGCCGACTTACGGTAGGGCCGGTTCCAGTCGTACCCCGACTCCTTCATGGCGTAGAGAATGCGTCGGTGAACCGGCTTCAGGCCGTCGCGAACATCGGGAAGGGCACGGGAGACGATCACGCTCATGGCATAGTCGAGATAGGAGCGACGCATCTCCTCCTCGATCGTAACCGGCGTGATATCCGATGGTGGAATCGTGGTATCGCTCACGCGCAAACCTTAAGATGCTGTTCTGTAAAGGATATTCTAGGCAGCAGCGCCGACCCGCGAGGTTCGCGGCCCGGGCTGGAAGAACGCCCCCGAATCGAACGGTTCTCCCACCTAGATGTAGCAAATCCCGCAAGTGCGAACAACAACATGAGGGTGATTCTCCCAGAACTCCGGGCGTTTGCGGACACCCCCGGGCACGTTAATAATATTCCCCCGCGATCTTGTGGACAAATGCCCCCGAATCCCCACATTGTGGGGCGTTTTCCAGGATTTGGCGGGGACCTGGGAATGGGGGTGGTCCGATTGGTGTCATCATGAGATGGTGGCGCTATCCATGGGGGGCAAAGGTATGGCCGAGGCCAAGGCAGTAAGCCCGACGAAGGTCGTGGGTAACGCTCGGAATGCACGGGCGCCGGTCAAGTCCGGTTTGCCGCTCTCCAACCCCAGAGTTTTGGCTAGTGTTGGGATATTGGGTGCTGTAACCCTGGCCGGCGAGCTGATGCTTCCGACCGGTCTTTGGGCGCCAGCCTTACATCTTGCGGTGGTCTTCCTCGGCATCTGGCTGGTTCGTCCGCGCGAGGTCTTGGTCCTCGGCGCCGTCGCGACATGGCTTGTCTGCGCCGGCGCGATTCTAACCCTGCCGCCCAGTGCCATGACCTCCGTTCGCGAGGCCGTCGTCACCCTGAGCGAAGGATCCGAGCTTGCCAACCGATTGATGGTTCTGGTGGGCATCTGGGCCCTGGCTTTGGCCCTTGCCGCTGGCAAGCGGCGGGAAGCAGCACTCCGGGCGCGCCTGATCCAGGAGACTGGCCGCCGCCAAGCAGCCGAATTCCAGATGGAGCGCCAGCATAGCGTGCCCAGACCGGAACCCCTGCCTGTGCGGGTCTGGAACGAGAAGGACCTGGGGCACGAGGTGCGCACTCTGCTGAACGCCATCATCGGGTTCTCGGACGCCGCTCAGCAGGAGTTGCTAGGCCCAAGGGCAGACGACCGCTACAAGGATTACCTCAAGCATATCAACGCCTCAGGCTGGGCGCTTCTGGGCGTCTTCGAGGCCAATCTGGCGTCCGAGCCCTTGCCGGAACGAACCAGCGAGCCGGGCGCGCGGCGCAGCCCTGCCGGCGATCAGGGAGACAAGAACGGCGACACCGCGCCGTGCGTGCCCAGAGCGGTCAACCAGTAGCCCGGTAAGGCCAGAAGTTCGGCGAGATGCTAAAACGGGATCTCGTCGTCGAGGTCCCCGCCGCCGCCAAACGATCCTCCGCTGGAGCCGCCACCTGAACCTCCGCCACCACTGCCGCCGCCGTAAGATCCACCGCCATCGCCGCTACTCCCATACTCACCGCCGACTTCGCCACCGCCAGCCGGGTGCCGGTGCTGAACGCGGGCGATGGACCGAACGAGCATCCGACTCAGGCCATGCTCGACCTCTACACCATCCGCAAGGAGCTGAAGAGCCGCGACCGCGGTGTCGACGGCCTGCGGATCGCGCTGGTGGGGGACCTCAAGTACGGACGGGCCGTGCACTCCCTGTGCAAGGTGCTGTCCCTCTACGACAATCTCAGCTTCAAGCTGGTGGCACCCCCCGGCCTC
>ERZ869936.1724-NODE-1724-length-14645-cov-5.722207_pt1 | contig 14645 bp, 20 predicted proteins | sample MGYA00520876_ERZ869936 | MGnify/ENA primary metagenome ERZ869936 (study PRJEB32218, sample SAMN09650985) | biofilter metagenome | isolation source: enrty point of leading RO module | place: Saudi Arabia: Thuwal, RO plant located on Red Sea | collected 2016-02-17 ...
AGCAGATGATGTAATGTGAGAAAAATCATCCCATTTAATTTCTAGAGATGGGGGATAGATTGTATTAGTATCTATGCTATAATATTGAAGTACAGGTTGGATTTGTTTATTGGTATTAAATTCAATAACATCTTCCCACTTCATGATAAACCCATAATTAGGAATAGATCCACTATACCAATCATGAATTGTATTAGTAACTTTAACATCTAAGTCTTTATCACTTCTCATACTAAAAGACTGAGAATAAGGATAAGACATGGCTCCAAATGAAGATGTAGTATACCAAACTCCCCCTCCGGCTACAGCATAGGCTGCTTCATAATAACTATCTGTACGAGAAGCAGTATTTACATTTGTAGGATCTCCTTGTGACCATGGAACACTTGAACCATCATAAGCTGGGGAGCTCCAAGAAGCACCATCAGTAGTAATAGGTTGATCTAAATAAGTACCAGTACCATTATTCCAGGATTGAGCTAACGGGTAAACATGAAGATCTGAGTCTTCATTGATACCTTGGGCAGTTGCAATAAAAGATCTTAAATGAGCATCCCATGAACCATTTACTTTATTATTAAGTACATCATTAATCTCACTGGTGTCAAAATAAATTAAATTTCTAGCTACACTAGGGGAAGATGATAATGCGAAATTAAGATTTGACACCTGAGATATTGGGTCAATACCAGCATTCATAGTAGCAAACATTGAATATAAGCTAGTGTCTTTAGTTGGAAAGATTTTATATACTGCCATAATATTATAAGTTTACTACTTTACCAGTAATATCACTATTAGGATATTTTACTTCAAATATCATAGGATCAATTGAAGGGTAAATTACATTATTAATCATTGCACCTTTTACATCATACTTGTAGTTTGAATACGAATCACCAGTCTTATTTGTAAATTCTATATTTTTAACAGTTTGAACACCTTGAACATTATCTAATTGAGCATAAACATCTCTTAAAATAATAGGCTCATTTATCTGCCACTCATCAATATTAAAGTAATTTTGTAAAGTAATAATACAATTTCTTAATACTTCATTACTATTAAAGTTTGGTAATGCTATGATTTCAAAATCAATACCAATATTGATAGGAAATGCTTCTTTAATTCTAATAGAATCACCTATCATTTTATATTGTGAAAGATAAGTTCTAATATTTTTCTTTAAAGCATCTGTAGGTGATACTAGTTTTTTATTTAAATCAAATCCTAAAACATATAAATCTAATACACTATTATTTTCAGTAGATACTTTAGAATTTTCAATATAAGCTTTAGCTACTTTTCCATATTCAGAAGGCATAGATAAAGCACGTACTAAATAATCATCTAGTGTAACGTTTCTCATCTGAGTACCGTAGCTAGAGATAATATTTTGTCTTAGTTCTTCTGTTGAATCACCATCACCACCACCTGAGGCTGCATTTGGGTTTGCTACTGCTAATGAATCAAATGCTGATTGATAATCACCACTTGGGTCTGTTGCTGAATAATTTGCAAAGCTAACAACGTTTGTATTAGTTAGGGTTGTTAAAGAATTAGCAGGAACATTTGCTGCTGTACCCCCTCCAGTTAAGTATCTAACTGTTAAAGTTGTATTTGAGGGAGCAATACCATAAGTGTTACTAAAGATAAAGTTTAAAGGTGAAAATGCTGTTGTTAATTTATCTTTTTCAAATGTTAAACCTAAACCTACATTATCACTATTTGGGATTACTTCTTCTGTAGTATCACTACTTTTACCAGCACCAAATTGTAATTGAAGTACAGAACTTCCTAAAAAACGAGTTGCAAATCTTCTTTGGGCTTGTTTTGTTTGTAGTAAGTAAGGAACAGTTCCTTCGTCTGTATAATTATTAGGATCGTTTGGATTAGTATTCTTAATAGAGTCGAATACTAATTCTTGACCTAAATAATCTACTTCATACCACACATTACCATCAGAATCTACAACATCTAAAATACCAATTAAATTTTCTGCTGAGATTGTTCTAGTTGAAAATTCTTCGGGAGTGGTAAAAGTTAAAGTTGTAGTATTAATTGTAGCTGAGATAGCTTTTCTGCTTTTCTTTAAAAGATATTCAGTGGGTTCATCCGAACCATTTACAGAATATACTGTAATTTCTGTGGGGTCTGAAGAAGAAGATACTGTAAAATCAATTAAATCCTCAGTTAAAAAATTGATATTTGAAACATTAGATTTAATTTGAGCATTTTCTCCAATTACAAGGGCATAGTTAAAGTCTGGGCGGTTATTTGGTCCAGATCCTATATTAGGAACCCTTTGATAAAAATCAATAGTAGTTTCAGCTACACCCGTTACTTTAGGTTTATATCCAAACATGTAAGCTAAATCAAATAAATTATTTGTTTGATTAGCATATTGGGTAAACGTTTCTTGGATTTGGTTATCCTGGTAGAAGGATAAAACATCACCTACGTAAGAAGCCATTTCCATGAACATCATACCTGGTGAAGCTTCACTAAAATCTGTATACGTAGTAGGGAAATAAGTTTTAGAATAGTTAATTAAAGCATTTCTAAAACTATTGAAATCCCTATTTAGGTATTTTATGTCTCTTACTTTAGCCATTATGATAAGGTTATTTCAAGTGTATCTGTATCGTTAGTTTGAGAAATCCTATAGTCTAAAACTACATTAATTTGATTTCTATCTTCTATAGCGGTAACTTCTAAATTTGTAATTTCTATTTGAGGGAAATAATTATTTATTTTTGTAGAAACGTCTTCTTTTAAAAAATCTAGATTACCGTCTATAATTTGTTCAAAAATAAAAGCACCTAAACCCCCACCAAATTCAGGATTACCGCATCTAGAACCTGGTTCTGTTAAAAAATAGTTTATAAGGTTTGCTTTAGTAGCATCCTTATTAGTATACGTTGAAGAAAAACAGCCAGGAGCTGAAAATGGGATAGATACTCCTACCCCAGTTCCAGGTTTAAAATCTGTTGGTGCTATTTTTCTTGCGTTATATGCCATTATTTACTATTCATTAAACTCATAATTTGATCTAAACCAACGTTACCTGCAGGTAGATCACCACCAGGCATAGCACCTTGTGGGTTAAATGTGTTTACGTCTTTTGAAGTGAATGTTGGGTTACCACCAGCATTCATCATACTATTCATAATTGATTGACGAGCTGCTTGTTGGGCAGACGGGTCAACTTGTGGTTTAGAAGGTGCTGCTACATTTTCAGTAATAGCAGCTTTTGGTGATCTTACGGCCTCAAGAAGAATATCTTTTAATTCCTCTTGAATAGCAGCTTTCACTTCTTCTCTAATTACTTTTCTTAACTCGTTTAATTTCATGGTTATAAATATTGTTTTAGTAAGCTTTTAAATCGTCTCTATCAATAATAAATTTAAGCTCTTCAATTAATACTTGAGGGTTTGAAGCAAAAGAATAATCTGTTGCAATAAGTGTAATATCAGACTTATTTTTTCCTACAGCTCTACTTTCATCTACCCTATCAGTAAAAGGTCTTGTTTCAATTTCTAAAATAAAACCTTTATAAGTACTTCCATTCTCAGAAGCCTCAGCTAATAATTCATTATCGTATATATTGTTTATTGAATCTGAAATACCTGTTAATTCAGCATTTGGGTTACATAATAAGATTAAAACATCTAATCTATCTAATAAATCTACACATCTTACAATTGTAGATTGAACAGTAGCAAAAGCTGGAGATACTTGACCTGCTGTAATCTTAACAGGTGGAATATTTGGGGTACCATCAGCCTTAAATGTTACGGTATCTGCTATAGTATTTAAATCGTTTACTGCTGAAACAACTGCCCCTGGGATTAGAGGGATTAGTTTAGCAGCTTGATTAATTGTAAAGCTTGCTCCCTTTAATATCTTAACAAGATCCTCTAAAAGGCCAGCAAAACTAGAACCAAAATCAATTGTTACTGAGAATGAGTCTAATATTTTACCTGTATTGTTTAGATATTCTACGGCATTGTTTCTTTGTTCTATAATGCGAGGCAATTGAGCAGTACAAAATTCTTCTTTAAGGCGTTCTCTTTGCTCATCTATGTTATCACTTTCTTCCTCTAACTTAGCCTCTAATTGGTCTATACCATATTCTTTAATAAGGTTTAAAGCTAGTGGAATCACAAACTTTGATAATTTTTGGGATTGTTTTAAAACTAAGGAACCAATTCTTTGTAGCCCCCTAGGTTTTTGATCCTCAGCTACAGCATTATTAATAACCTCAACATCTGTGGCTACTAATTCTGATTGGTCAACTCTATCTTTTTTAAGTTGGACCTTTTGAATTCTATCTTCTACTATTTTTTTAGGATCTAAAGCCATTATACTGTCTTAGTTGTGTTAGATAAAACGTTAGATAATTCTGCTTTATAACCTCCTATTTTATCATTAATAGCTTGAGCTACTAAATTTGTAGGACCAATTGGAGAACCAACGGGTACACCTAATTGGTTTTGAAGTGCACCAGTTAAAAATTCTAAATCAGTTAAAACTTTATTTAATAAATTCACTAAATCATCGCCTAAAACCACGGGTTGAGCCGTTTCTATACCACCAAGATATAATTCCGGTGTCTGTATTACGGTTTGGGTAGCTGCATCTATATTAACAGATTCTACAGTATTTAAATTAATACTTTTTGCTGAAGATAATAAAATATGATCCTGGGTAGTGTTAAATAGTAATCTACCAGAGTTTAATATTACTTGATTTCCACTATATTGATTTGGGGCAGTAGGGGCTGTATTGTAAGATAAATAATCGTTTTGAGAAGAAACTTCAATAGGTAATTGTTGTGTTGAAGTTAAATAAATTGAAGATTTATCTGTATTTACATCTTCTGTAATAGAATTAAAACTAGGGGATTCAGAATGCAAACCATTAGAGATAATAGTAATAGGATCCCCTAAAGAACCTGTTACAGACCAATTATTATTTAAACTAGCTACATCATTAGGAACTGTATTTCCTAGTCTTAAGCTATTACCAAATCGACCTTCAAATATAATATCACCTTCAAAGGCGTATAAGGGATTAACTATTCCTTTTTCAGTAAAATAAGTACCAGGTTTAAATGTAGTATTTTCTTGAGAATCTGGTTTGTTTGGGTTTCCTGCTTCTGTTTCTAAGTATCCTTTATTTTGAGAAGAAGATTTAATGTTTTGAGATGGTACTGGTATAGGATTAGTCTCTTGAGAATTCCAAAGATTAAGAGGATTTAAGTAATAATAAGTTGATTGGTTAAAAGTTTCATCAAACCCATTATTAGCTAATGATATTATCATTACTACCTCATTTACTAAAGGATAATTTTTAAAATTTGGAAAAAAAGGTAGAACATTAGAAATAAGATTTGTTGTACTAGAGCCAACTTCACTTAATAATTCTACAGTAATAGTACCATCATTTCCTACTCCATCTTGGTTAATAGAACGAACGCGAGCAGATAAAATGGACCCTTGTAGTTTTCTAATCTCATCTTGAGTAGAACTATTTTGAATCTTACCTAGATTCTTAAACTGATTAAGGCCCGATGAAATTGGCATTATTTCTTATCGTTTAGCTTATTAATTTCGCTTAGAAGTTGTTCTTTTTCCTCATCAGAAATTCCAAAACTATCTTCATTATTACCACTACGAGCCATAGCACGCTGAATGATTGTAGCCATTCTAATTAAGGCATCATCATTTTTAATAGCTAGGTCCATATATTCCTTAATTAAAGGAACGATTAAAGTAGCATCACCAATATCTGAGATAAGGGGTTTTAGTTCTTGGATAAGAGCAGAAATTTGGGCTTCTTTTTTCTTTTGGTTGTTGTAAATTTCCTCTAGTAAGCCCGAGAATTTTTTACCTCCAAATATGTCTTGATCTAAAGAGCTCATACTTATATTGTTATTATTCGAGTATAAATATGCGCTATTCGAATTCTACATAACCATTATCTAGGTAGAATATATAATTATCTTTAAATATAGCGTATAGTTGATTTGCTATTTTAGTGATTTTAGGAGTTTTAACATCCACCATTTCACGGATGTAGATATAAAGTGCTTTTTTATTAAACACATCTATGTCAGCTCGTTTACGGAAGATTTCAAGGATAGCGTCTGCTACTTCAGCATCGTTTTTCTTTGGGAATAATTCATAGATACGTTCTTCAACATATTCTACAAATAAATCTATAAACTCACTTAATTCATCCTTATCTGGGTTGTCATCTATATGATAAGAGAATTTTTCATTTTCAGCTGCCTCAACTACATCTGCTTTATCTATTCTCTTTTTATAGTTTTTAGTATTAGAGACAATAAGGTAGTTTTTACAAATAGTACCAAAATAAGAATATGCCTTAGCCCCTTTAGATGGTTCAAATAAATTCATCTTAGAGAGTAAGAATGTAATTACCTCATGCTGTAAATGTTCAATTTCATCTACTTCAGTATAATAAAATTTAAAGGTATGGATGATATTTTCCGTTAATTTAAAAAACGGGTAATGAATTTCATCCTCATAGATCTTAGAACGAACCTCTGGATCAGGTTCATTATTGTATCTTACGATAGCTAGTTCTGTGTCATGAGTAAAGTAGTTTTTACTCTTAGGTCTTCTTTTTTTGGCCATTGGGTTTTATAAGTCCACTTTAAAGGACTTGAGAGCAGTGTGTAGCACTTTAACACGCTCAAAGAAGAAACCTACCTCATCATCGCTTTTAAATGCTCCATTTTGATCGATTTCTTCAAGACGATTATCTATGAATTCGATTGTTTCTGAAACATCCTTAATGTAGACCTGGTATGAATTGATTACGTCTTCAGCTTTCTCGTTTTTACGGAGAAGGTTAAAGGTCGTATACCCTAAGGTAACGACTAAAACCGAAAGTGAAATTATAATTGCGGTAATCATAAGTTATCAAGCATGTTTTTAAGACCTGGACTTGTAATTGATCCTAGGGCTTTTTGCTGTTTAGTGGGGTTAGACTTTTTAGTTGCGTTCAATGTAAAATTGTCTTTTTGCTCCTCCAAATTACCTTTTAACTTAGGTAACCACTCACGCTCAAACTCAATACGAGCAGCCATTAGATCGGCCTGGTGTAGGATAAATGGGAGAGAAGTACGTGGCTTCTGTTCAGGCATATAGGCGAACAAATACTTTTTATTTGCGTCATCGTATAAGCCATCGTGAGTTTGAATTGCTAACATCTCATTAAATGTATACGGGATACCGTGAGATTGAAGCATAAACAAACCTCGGTCTGGGATTGAGGCGAAAGCAAGTTGGGTGTTGAATTTATAATCCTCTCCGAGCTTCTCTCTTCTCCATTTATCATCTTGTGGGATATAGGCTACATGGTCAGCATCTCCCATTTTTCCTAAGTCATGGTTAATAGCAGCAAATACAAGTTCCTCAGTTGTAAACGTAGTCATATCACAACCCTCAGAAGCCCACAATTCAGATTGTTTTAGGGCACATCGTACTACACGATTTACATGCTCAACATACCCTCCAGGGAAAGCATTGTGGTATTCTTTTTTATGAGCCGCAGGCATAAGCATAATACGCTCGGCATATTGATTATAAAAATCGATAAGTTTTTGCTTACGCTCCCCAGTAATATGGGTATCAATATTGTGGAGGAATTCCACCCAATTTCTTTGAATTTGTTCTGCTGTCAATTTCATAACTTTAATTTTCTCTTTCTACCATTCCTCTTAACTCATCTAGCTCGTTATTAACGGTTTCTAGACGTTGTCTAATAGACTGTAATGTAGTATCTCTTTGTCCTAAAGAGACTTCAATCGCACGTAAGGCACCTTCCATACGCTCGATTCTTCTAATGTATAACTGTTTGTTTCTCATAATATTTTCGTCGGGGTCCCTAGGGACCTTATCGTCCCTCTGCTTCCCATCCCTTATTTCCTAATCCTGTACCCTAAAGATACAAGAAAAAGAACTGGGAGGCAAGTTTAAGATAAAAATTCTTCAAGGGTTTTTGAAAGCTTTAGAAGGTGAGCACATTTTTCATACTCTTCTCTTTCTTCAAAGTAATTGATTGATAGATCCATTGCAGTAAGAGTTTTAAGGTTTGCCATTTTTTCTAGAGCATACCAATCTCTTCTATTTTTTACATCTATCCCTTTAATATAAAACCATCCTCTATGATATACAACGAATTCCCCAGCATTTTCAATATCTTCTCTTTCAAGCTCATTACTTGCCTTAGAGAAAAATTCTACAACCCTATCATTGAATTGCATATGATCCATAATAATACGGGTGAACATTCCTATTTTATATTCTGGGGTATCTTTTATATCAATATATCCTTCACCATCCTCGATAAGGTTGGTGTTGCTGTTAAGAGCGTCAAATAAACCAAATATTCTATTAGGATCTAACATTAAAAATCTAGGTTAGTTTCTATACTTACCTCCAGACTCGGTGAGATTGTGATACAAGAAGACAAAACATCCCCCTGTTCTGAATAATTCATTATTAGTTCATCTACTGAATATTGAATAACATCAGCCTCGGCATCCCACAAATATTCTACCATTTCGTATTCTGTAAGAGTTCCGGTTAAATATAGGTGATATGCTACTTTAGCGTATTCTATGAATGATATAAAATCCATCGTTTATAAATATATTAATTATCTTGAGTAGCTCCAAATTCACTTAGTATTTATAATCACGCAAAAATATATAAAAGAATGGCGCATACTAATTTCAAACATGGTATTCCTTATAATAATGTAAGATTAGGAGGAGATGTTGCTCAATGGAGTCTTTATGAAGAATCTTACACTAATGATTCTAGTTTTGACACTAAACAAGGTATTTTAAATATCTCAATGGCTGATATGCAAAGAGCCTCTGATACTAATATAGATCCCGATGGTGGTAGAGTACAGATTGGACCTTTATCTACAATGAGGTATGGAATTGCTAATTTGGGTGATGTAAGTACTGGAGATGGGGTTTATACTTACCAAGTAGGGGGTACAAACAGTGATTTTGTAGGTACTAGAAGCTTTAATCTATCATCAAACCCAGCAAATATCCGTTTATCTAGATTTACAGCTTGGGATTATACAGCAGCAGTTCACCCTACGGATATGGATCCTATGGATTTTTACACAGGTGGATCATCTATATGGCTTCAAACTGCTCGTTATGGGTGTGAATTATTTAAAGATTATCCAATATTTGCTACAGGGGTTAAACAAAATGGTAGTAACAATACTAGAAGACCCTTAGTAATTCAAAGTGGACTCCAAGGTGATCAATATTCATCATACACTAATTCAAACTTTGCAGCAGGAACTCACGCTTCCGATATGAATGATATTTTAACTGTTGTTCCTTTAACATCTACGTATGGAAAAACTCTGGGTACCGCTATAGCTTCTTATGCTACTATTGGTAGAAGAACTTCTTCTACAGGTAATGGTAAAGTGCAAGCTTATTCTATAACTATAAACGCCGATGGATCCTTTAGCACTGCCACTACAGGTACAGCTCTTAATATGAGTACAGGTGCTTCTAGTAATTATGCAGCTGCAGGTTCATGTTATATCGATGATGGGTTATTTGCTGTAGTAGGTGGTAGAGGTAATGGAGGATTTTATATAAATAGAGTTACATGGAATGGTAGTTCATTTAGTTCTACTTCTACCTCACTATCAACAACTAGTGATTTTGGAGCTGATCGTGGGGATGTTGTTTCTTTATTAGATAATTTTGGAGCTACTAACAAATACTGTGCTGCGGTTTGGACTGAAACAAAATCAACTGTTAATAGGTATTGTAGAATTCAAATGTTTAACTTCAACTCAAATATATCTACAGTAGGAAGTGAAGGAACAGTTTTTGATGTCAACAATAGTTTAAAATCTGCTAGAGCTACTTTATTAGCTTCAAATCCTTCAAATGCTTGGGTTCTAGTAGGAGTCTCAGATTCCTCAGGTGATGTTAGATTAAAAGTAATGAGGTATAATATTAACACTAATAACTGGACAGCATTAGATGATGCCACATACCAATATAATGATACCTCAGTAAACAATCTATTTTCACTAACAACTTTATCAGCTGTAAATAAGACAGCAATCCAAAAATCTGGTGAAGCATTTTTACCAGGTCAATCTAATGATTATAAACGAAGAGTTTATTTTGCCCTAAGTGTTTCTACAAATAGTGAAACTGATGATGTAGAACTACAATATGGATATTACGATATTGATGCAGATCTAATTACATTTACGGTAAGTGGTGTTTTAGATCAAGGAAGAAATGCTAGTGTAGCTAAGAATCATTATGGTACTGATGCTAGAGATTGGGCTGAGTATACTCCTGTTAGAAATAATGCAGGTCCTATATACATGCCTATTATAGGTGGAAGATATATTGGTTCTAGTAATAAACGACTTTCCCTTAATATGTTAGGACTAGATTATAAACCTAACTGGGATAATGGGGTTAGTGGTGACCCACCGGGAGGGGTAACTTTTGATACTGTAGGGACTGGGGTTTCAACTAATATGAACTACACTGGGACCTCTATAGAACCAGGTTGGGATGCTGAAGGAGTATGGGATGTTCAAAACCACCACCCTTCACTTTATACAGTAGGGGATGGTGCTACAGGATATGCTGGTTTTTACGCCTATAGACTTTATTATGGTCCTTCTGTAAGAAATGTAAGTCCATATACTTGGAGATTTTGGTGTTCTTCTTTAGATACCAATAATAATGACTGGTCTGATTTTTTCTCGAGTACCCTCTTCCCATACCTTTCTAATAATGTTGTATATGTAAGAATTAGGAGTGGTGAAACTACTAAAACTGCTTTTTTCACACTTAACCTTAATGGTAATTCTTATTCTACCCTAAATACTTATGTAAACCAAGCTAGTTTTACTAACACTTGGGCTAATTTTGGGTGGGTAGGTATTAGTAACTCACATAGTGCAGATTCATGGTCATTCCCTCATATAGACCTTTCAGAAGTAGGAATAACATTTAGTCAAACACCGTTCTAAAATAAAATAATATAAAATGACAATTCAAGAAGTAAAAACAAAAATCGAATCTAATACAGGACTTGTAGGGGATTATGTTACCTCAAGTATAGATGTTACTAAAGGAGAATATACTAGATTAAATCTAGAATATATGATTAACCTTAACCCTGAAGATTCTACAGTACATAGTTTTATAGCCCATGGAATTTCAGGAAGTTATTCAATGGATAAAAATTACGATTATACCATTGATATGCTTAAAATGCAGGATATGGAATGGGATAGTAAAGATTATTTAAATTCTTTAACTGGTAGTACTATCTCAACTTGGGATCAATTGATTACAGGGGATGATAATCCTGAAATGTGTTATACTAAAGTGTATATTACATCTGCCTCAATTGAAGTCCCACATGCTTGGTTGCTAACTAGATCAGGAAGTGCTATTACACATTCTTCTACAACTTGGGATCAATTCCCAATAGATGAATACTAGAAAGTAATAACATAAAATAAAATGAGGGGGCGAAAGCCCCCTCTTGCATCTCAACTGTGCACACTTGACTGCGAAAAGTTATCTCGTTAGGACTCGAACCTAAAATGACTGGACCAAAACCAGTAGTGTTGCCAATTACACCACGAGACAGAAGCGGAAGATGTAGGATTCGAACCTACGGTACCTTGCGGTACGCTGGTTTTCAAGACCAGTGCATTCGACCACTCTGCCAATCTTCCTATACTCGTGAACCCGACAGGATTCGAACCTGTGACCGTCTGCTTAGAAGGCAGATGCTCTATCCAGCTGAGCTACGAGTCCATTTTTGAGAGGCTTCACCCTTCAGCGCGCATCAGGGTCCCTACCTAAGCAATCCGTCGATTGTAATCTTAGGGGTTTACGTTTAACTCCTCTACTTTGTGCCCCGGGCCGGGGTCGAACCGGCACGGACATTACTGTCCACAGGATTTTAAGTCCGGCGTGTCTACCAATTCCACCACCGGGGCATACTTTAAAACGGTAATTCGTCTTCTTCTACTTCAATATTGTTTTGGTCAAGATATGACCCAATACTTAAAGCCTCCCGTTGAAGTTCCATAAATCTATCTTCTACGTTGATTTTATCTGGGTTATCTGGGTGATAATCCCATAATATAGCGATTTCATTTTCAACATCTGCTAGGCGATTTACCAATTCAGCAATTTCTTCAGTCATATCTCTTTCTTTTCTTAAATATACGAAAAATATTTTACTTATCCCACTCTGAAAGGCCGATCTCTAAAGCAAGTTTAGGAGAAGCATGTGGGTGATCTTGTATAGTTCTAAGAGCCTCAAAAATAATTTCAACCCTCATCTCAGATTCGAATGCAATCTCAACAAGATTTGCAAATTCATTGTCCATTTCTTGGTAATCCATAATTCTTAATTTAAAGATGGTGTAAATATGTTTTTCATAAATTCGTTATACTCGGCGTTAAAATCCTCGAGCATATCACTTAATGCATCATTATAGCCCTGCATGTATACACGTTCATTCTCAGTATATTCACGTGAAGGCATCAACGATTCCATTTGATTTTCCGAAAGAGTTTCGGTAAGCAAAGATTTAAAATTAACCATTTTTTCTAGCTTTAATTCTATCACGTTGGTTAAGAATCATAAAACCAAAACATGCTCCAAATATAAATTCAGGCACTAAACTAGTTGTAAAAAATGAAATAATACCGAATCCTATACCGGTAATAAACAAAAATGGATCTCTAAATCTAATCATAACTCTTATTTTGTGGGCTCTGCCCTTATTCAACACGTTGAATATACGACTAAAGGTACCGGACTCCAAGCTCTTGCACGGTTTCTTTTGCCTCTTCTAAAGAAATCTGGAAGAATTCACGGTTACCATTTACTCTGTATGAATCTAGTTTGTGATGTACTTCTTGTTCTAATGAAAATCCATCATAACACTTGTAAGCCCATTCAACTTTATAAGGAAGTGCTACACCTGTTGCATTTGAAATTTGCTTAGCACGTTCCTCAGGTGTATTTTTAGTGTACCCAATTTTAAAAAGGCCGGGAGTAGTTGGATTAGATAGGATATAAACCCAAGAATCATAATCTCCATCGCGATTTTGGTACATATTAACTTTGCGGGCAGTATAATATGTGACAGTTTCCCAACCATCTCCTTGGGGTGAAGGAGTAAGGGTAAAATATGGGCAATCTTGGATAGTTTTTGAGGTAAAATCGTCTTTTAACGAAATATATTGTTTAGCTTCCTCTACTGTAATTCTCTTCATCTCGAAAAACCTCTCTTCTTAGTGATTTATGTATCCGAATATCCGTATATACGCCCTAAGGCACGCCTCCCTTAGGAAGCGTACTCTAGAGCCAATTGGTATAATTCTTGATTTACCTTAGTATCTTGTTTGAAGTTCTTGATCTTACGTGCTTTACGTACTTTACCATTTACTCCAAATACATCGTACATACCGTGGATGATCTTTTCCTGAATCACGTTATACACGCTCCACATATCATTACCTGCATCTTCATCACGTGTTGGTTCGAGCAGTTCCTGGATATTTTCGAATGTGTAAGTACTTAGTTGAGATTCGGGTAAGCGTGTGCGTAACGCCTTCTTAGAGAAATCAACTTTTTCTTCCTCACTCATTTTCTTAGCTTTGAGCTTATTCATACACTCGACAGTTAACGGAAGTTTTTCAACGATTTCTTGGATCACTGTTTTCAACTCCGCTAAATCATAACCCATGTGACGAATCTTCATATTCGCAAACTCGGCATCAGCGATAACCAATCCGTTAGAACACACTAGACGGTACAAACCCGCTTGGAATTGGAAACTATTCTTCCCATCATGAGAATTCGTCATCAAAATTCTGGGCATCACGGTATCACCATCCTCACCATTAATCACAATATCATCATTACCAAACACTACCATGTGCTTTTGGTAACCCTGACTTTTACGAGCTTTAACTTGCTTAGCATCTACTACTCCCCAACCTAGCTGAGCCATATCATCAATAACTGTTTCGGTTGGAATATGCACGTAGTGCTTAGAAGTTGAACTTTTATCTGCTTTCATTGTAAAAACAGAAGGAGCGATTTCACGAATTTGATCCTTTGTCAAAAATTCGTTCTTGTTGTCGTTTGAATACATCATAACCTTATTATTTATCTCATTTACTCTGTAAATGTACGAAAGGTCTCCTGTGAAGCCAAATTTTCTCGTATATACTTTGCCGGGTATGTAAAAAATTTTAGAAAAAAAGAGTTTGTGGATTTTAAACCTTTAACCAAAACCCGTAAAATGGGAAAATGGGTATTCATGTGGTGTAGACGATTAATATAATGAGGAATCCCAGCTCTATCACGGGTAAGAAGAACCACCACATGGGAATACAGTCCGTTAAAACGGTGTGTGGGTTTATCTATCATCACATATATAGGTATATACAACATCGATGGTAAAGGATCGTTTGCGAGTTTTAGGTCACCATAGGACCTTTTTCCCGCCCATCCCCGCTATATGGACATCGGCGCGCGTGGGTATATTATATG
>ERZ869936.1725-NODE-1725-length-14643-cov-8.708048_pt1 | contig 14643 bp, 12 predicted proteins | sample MGYA00520876_ERZ869936 | MGnify/ENA primary metagenome ERZ869936 (study PRJEB32218, sample SAMN09650985) | biofilter metagenome | isolation source: enrty point of leading RO module | place: Saudi Arabia: Thuwal, RO plant located on Red Sea | collected 2016-02-17 ...
CAACATCACGATCACGCCGGCCAACACCAGGACCAGCACGATTAGATTCGTGACGTCGTTGTTGTCTTGGGCGAGCAACTCGAACATGGGACATCTCCCGCAATGCCACGTGAAACAGGAGGAGCCCGGCAAACTGCACGGCTTGCATCCCCCTGCAGGTATTGTCCCGGTTGCAGCGCGGCAGTGTCAAGCCGGGGCCGTGTCGCAAGGACGAGACGGCGACGCGCTGGAGCGCCGGAGACCGTCAGGCCACGTCGAGCGTGATTTGCTCGATTTGGGCGCGGCCCGACTTGCGCGAGGGACGCGGCAGGGGCTGGCCGATGCCGTTCTCGTCGACGGCCCGCACGCGCAGCGTGTAGCGGCCCGGCTCCAGGCCCGGGAGCACGCCGGCCCAGTGAGCGGCACACAGTCGCAGGGGCCATTTGAGCGGGCGACCGGTTTCGGGATCGAAGCCGTGGATCGGCAGCGGGAGCTTGTCGTCGGGCAGCCCGCCGCCCCACTTCTCCGGCGGCGGCAGAATCTCCACGTCGGTCCAAGGCGCTGTGGTGAAGTAGGGATCGTCGTCGGGACGCGAAGCGCCTTTGGGCTCGATCCACACTTGCACCTTGCGCAAACCGCTGATGCCCACCTGGGCGTAGCCGGAAAGTGGCAGCGGTTCGCCGGCTTTGTGCTTGCGAGGCGCCGACAGGAATGCCGCAAACGATTTCAGCGGGCTGTCGACGTCGTTGCCTTCCTCGGCATACGTATCGTTGGCATGCGGCAGGTTGGTGAGCACGACGTGCGTGATCCATTTGATCGATTTGAAACCGTATCCCTCGGGCACGACGATGCGCACCGGTCCGCCGCGCTCGGGGCTGAGCCACTGGCCGTTGAACTTGTAGCAGGCGATCACCGGAGGCAGATCGTAGTAGTCTTCCAGAATGCGGCCCATCGGCAGCGAACTGCGAAACATCTGCTGGGGGTCGTCGTTGTGATAGCCGTAGTAGAACACGCGGCGCACGTCGTACCGCGGCTGGGTCATCATCACCAACTCGCGCAGCGGCACGCCCTCCCAAATGCCCATCCCCAGCGGGCAGCCGAGATTCAGGCAGGTCATGATCTTGGCAAAGCGCACGGCGTGCTTCTCGGCCAGCTTCAAGAGCCCCGGAAAGTCGAGCGCCGTGCCGTCCTTCTGGGTCAGTGGGCTGCGGAGCCGCACTTTGTGTTCCGGGTCGGGGTCGGAAATGATTTCGAGCTTCCACGTGTCGCGCGTCATGCCCACTTCGCGTTTTTTCTCGTCCGGCAGCCCGTGCGGGACCGGGTTGCCGCGCGAGACGTCGGCGAAGCGTTCATCGGGCGTGAGATACGACTCGAATCGTTCGACCTTCTCGGCGTCGTTCGGCGAGAGCGATCCCGATGCGCTGACCGTACGCGGCAAACTGAGCAGTCCGGTTGCGGCCAGGCTGCTTGCGCCCACTTTCAGGAAATAGCGCCGCGTCAGCTCGCGGTGCTCGGCGAGAAACGGATTCGGGTCGCGCATGTGACGGCCTCCGGGACGAGTCGGGCGAGGGCCCTATTGTGAGTCGGCGACCTGGGCGATGCAAACGGCGCGCGGGCGAGAAAGCGCAACGCCCCTATCGACAAAGTAGCCGAAGCGCATCGACCACCAAGCACGAGCGATGCGCCTACGCTAGCGGGTCCTCGAGCGAATCGAGCCCCAGCGATTCGATGGGCTGGCTCAGCACGTCGTCGGAGGCCACCGCGGGCTGCTCTTCGTCTTCGTCGAGGGGGCGCACCACGACGCGCGAGCCGCTGACCTTGATCACCTTAATCGGCTGGCCTTCCTCGATGGAGACGCCTTCGCTGATGGCGTCGAACGTCTTGCCGTCGACCACGACGGCGCCGCTGGGCATCATCAGGCACCTGGCCACGCCGGCCCGGCCCACCAGCTCGCGCAGTTGTTGCCGCCGCGGCGAGTCGGGCAGCACGTCGGTGCTCGTGGGCACCTGCAACAACAGCCGCCGACCCATGGGGGTCTTGGGCCAATAGCGAAACGCCAACACGATGGCGATCGGCACGACCACGGCGGTGATCGCCAGGAAGATGAATCCGGCCTCGGGCCCGCGATGATAGAAAGCCAGCACGATGCCGGCCATCAGCGACGCGATCGACAGAAAGCCCAACACGCCGCCCGAGGGGACGAATACTTCGACGCACACCAGGGCCACGCCGATGAACAACAACAACACGGACCAGACGAGAGGATCCATGGCAGGGTGCGAACTTGGGGGAACTTGACCGCTCAATTCCGAATATCGAGCTTAGTCAATTGTAGCACAACCGGCTACGCTCGACCGGCGGCCGAGCGGACCACGACTCGGGTGCCGTGCACTTCGCTGACCACGACTTCGGCGCCGCGATCGATCACTTCGCTGTCGGCGATGACGTCGACCAGCTCGCCGGCAAAGCGGGCCTTGCCCGAGGGAGTGAGCTGGGTCATGGCAATGCCGTGCATCCCCAGCAGATGGGCAAAGTTGGCCATCGACTCGCGCTGCGAGAGGTCTTCCAACTCGGCGTGACTGGGCGGTTCGAGCATCATCATGCTAAACAGGGGGGAGTGCGGAAGGTAGCGGCGCATGATCATAGCCGCCACACCCAGGCAGACCCCCACGGCCAGCAGGCTCAGCAAGCTGTTGCGCAGCTCGCGCATTTCGTAGGCGTTGTGCGGGATGACGAACGTCTGGCTCGCCAGCACGAGCGAGACGATGACCAGCAGCCCTCCGCCCAGGCCGAAGATACCCGTACCCGGCAGCACGAACAGCTCGAGCAGGACGCAGCAGATGCCGGCGGCAAACAGCAACACTTCGAGCCAGTTGGCCGTGCCGTCGAGAAACCGGCTCCAGAAGAACAGCAGGAAGCAAATCCCCGCCACGAAGGCCCCGATGCCGATGCCGGGCACCTGCAGCTCGGCATACAGCGCCGCGCCGCCGATCAGCAGCAGCATCCAGGCCACGGCCGGAGCGGCCAGCGCGTCGATCAGGTGGTCGGCCCAGCTCGGCTCGGCCAACGCGATCTCGCCCTCCAGGTTGTACTGCCGTTTCAAGTCGGCGAAGTCTTCGACGACGTGGCGGGCCATGCCCAGCTCGCCCGCGCGATCGCCCGTGACCCGCAGCGGCTGATCTCCCCGGGTGACCTCGGCGCCCTGGTTCCATTCCTCGGCATCGTCGCGTTCGGCGAGTTCTTCCGGCGAGAAGTAAGCCACGCTGCCGGTTCGGCGGTTGGTGTAGCGGTAGACGCGCACGCTGGGGTCGACCAGCGCGGCGGTCAACGACCAGTTTTGCGCGACGCCACGATCGACGTTATCGCGCAGCGGCTCCCGCACCAGTTCGATCTCTTCGGGCGAGGCATCCAATTCGCCCTTACCGCCTAGCACGGCGTCGTGCTTGACCACGAGTTGGTCGGCCGCCATGGCTACTAGCGCGGCATCGGCCTGGGCCGAGACCGGCACATAGGCCACGATCCGCACCTTCGCCGGATCCTGGTTGGCCAGGAAGTCCACCAGGCTCATGCTATCGGCCAGCGAACCACCGGGGCTGTCGATTTCCAGACAAACGAAGTTCACGCCGCGATCGCGCACTTGCGTCGCGATCGTGCGCCGTACGTCTGAGACGGCGCGGGGCGTGATCGGGCCTTCAAGCAGGACCCGCACGGGTCGCCACTCGCCGCCCAGCGAGGGATTGTCGTCCAGGGCCGAGAGCGGCAGATTCAGTTCCTCGGCCAGCTTGGCCCGGTCGGCCACGAGATACTTGGCGAACCCGTTTTGACGGGCTTCGTTGCCCGAGAGCAACAGCAACTCTCCCGGCGGGCTAAGTACGGTGATGTCGGACTCGCCGAACGTGCGGCGCTCGCGCAACTCGTCGAGCTCGGAGCGCAACGCGAACTCGGGGCCGAGATCCGTTTCTACCTTGAGCAGCTCGAGATTCTTGTCGAGCATCGCCAGGGCTACTTCGGGAGGAATCGTGCGGCGGCGCTCGGCGGTTTCGCGATAGCCGCTGCGCAGCGTGGCGTTGGGCGATTGCTCCGGCGGCTCGTCGATTCCCGCTTCGCCGATTTGCGAGCCCTCGCGGCCCATGATGATTTCTTCGCAGGCGATGGCCGGCAGCACGGCGTGCCCTTTGAGCACTTCGGGGACATACGCCACGGTAAGCGCGGTGCTGGCGTCGGGGTCGGCCAGATAACGGGCCAACGCAAGCGAGCGTCCAAAGTCGCTCCCCTCTCCCGTTTCGCCACCGCTGGAAGAGAACTCGAAGATGAGCACGGGCCGCTCGGGCCCGTCGGGCATGTCGCGCAAGGCCTCGTTGGCGGCAGCGATGACCTGCGTGTCGACGGCGCCGGTGATCGGCAGCGGCACGCGAATCAGGCGACCATCGCGGCGTCCGGCGCGAACGGGTGCGACATCGACGGCACGTTCGGCGTCGGCCGCTTTTTCGGCATCGGCCAGAGCACGCGGTTGAGGAGCGCCCGCCAGCAGAAGCAGGCCCAAGATGGAGGCCAAGGCACCGCCTACACGTCGCGTGTGGCGTCGCAACTGATCACGACGAACCGCGCTGGCAGGCGTCATGGATAAGTCGCTGGCAGCACGAACACCAGCGCAAAAGTCAACTCCGTTAACCTCTTGGCATTGAGATTATAGCGCGGCCCGGGGTGGAGTCAAATTTGCGCTCTTTGCGGCCAGTTTGACGATTGGGCCGGCCGCGACATGCGGTTGCCGCAGGGTGCTGCGCGCCGAATAAACGTTGCGCAGGACGCGTGCGCTGTGTGGCGCAGCGAGCGCGCGTGATTGCACCGCCTGCTACCCGGGGAACGAAACTACCGCCGGCTCTCGGGTGGGGCCACGCGTTGTGCTTGCTGCTCGCTTCCCGGCGGCGGTTGCACGACGCGCTGCCAATTCCAGGGAGTCAGCGGCGGGGCGAAGTCGAGCTTCAAAATCGAGAGAGGATCGTTGACCTGAATGTTGACGAATTGATAGTCGAGGCTGTTCTGGCCGTCGGGCTGAATGATCCGCAACGCCCAGGGCCGGAAAGTCGCCTGGTCGAGAATCACGATCGCATGGTGGTAGTTGGCCGCGTCCTGTTGAAACTTGGGCCATGCCTCGAGCCAGACCTGCTTGCCGGCCTGTTCCGGCGGCGTGACGTCGCGCATCCAGTAGCGCCGCTTGAGCTCCTGCGCCTTGGCCCCGAAGATGAACGGCAGCGGCCCGTCGGTGATCGCCTTACCCTGCATCTCGGGCGCGAGCTGCCGCTCGATGAGCTGGCGCTTCTCGTAGTTGAACTCGAAGATCGCTTTTCCGTCGCAGACCCAATGGTCGAGGTTGCCCGTCTTGGGCACGTAGACCTGCTTGTTGCCGTCCCACTCCGTCAGTTCGCTGACGCGGTAGATGCCGCGGTCGGGGGCCTTGTACTTGATGTAGCCCTTGCCGTCGGAAAGGATGTAATTGTTCTGCTTGGGGCCGAACTGCTTGTCGACCTCCCAGTAGCCGAAGTTGCACTTGAACGTGTTGATGCGGTTGCTTTCCTGCTCCCAACGCTGCAGCACCTGGTCGAGCAGTTGCAATTGCGCCGGCGTCAGTTGAAAGTTCGGATTGCGCGGCTGGGGTGCCGGTCCGGGTGCAGCGACCGGCCGTCCGGAAGAAGCCTGCGCCTGGGCGCCGGGGCGCGGCGCCGCCGCTTGACGCGCCGGCGGCTGTTGCTGCTGCTGTGTGGTGGGCGGTAGCTGCCGATTCGGTTGGTTCTGCGTCGTCGGCGTGCGGCGCGGAGCCGGCTGCGTGACCCGCGGCGCGGGGCGCGTCGGTTGCTGGGCTTCGACCGTCGTGGTCAGCACCAGGCACACCAGGGGGGCGGCGATCAGAGACAGGCGGAAGGTGGTCGCGTGCATGTCAGCCCATGAGGTTCGGAGGCCCGTAGCGAATGCGTTCGTGGCCGGCCGCTTCGCTTTGCCGGCGGGGGCGGAATATTAGCAACATGCCCCGGAGGCCTAAAGGGCGATTTGCCATCTCTCGGGGGGGCTGCAAGCAGCGACCACGAGCATCGTCTGGGGGGTCTGCGGAAAGTGCGGCGTGCCGCATCAACCTGCACGCGCAAGCGGCTCGCGCTGGCGAGCGGCGCAGCCCGGGCGGCCTCACCCTTCGAGATAGGTGTAGCCTTCGATGCCGTCTTCGTAGAACCGCAGGAATTGCCCGGCCTCTTCGTAACCGATGCGGCCTTCGCGCACCGCGCGTTCGACCGAGGCGCGGAACTGCGTGCGAAGCGCCTCGACGTTGAATTCGACGTAGTCGAGCACTTCGCGCACGGTGTCGCCCTTGATGACGGTTTCGAGGACGGCCTGGCCGCCCTCGTCCATGCTGACGTGCACGGCGTTGGTGTCGCCGAAAAGGTTGTGCATGTCGCCCAGGATTTCCTGGTAGGCGCCCAGCAGAAAGGCGCCCAGGTAATAAGGCTCGCCGTTGAAGGGGTGCAGCGGCAACGTCTTCTTGACGTCGCGGCGGTCGATGAACTGCTCGAGCTTGCCGTCGGAGTCGCAGGTGATGTCACCCAACACGGCGTGCTGCGTGGGACGCTCGTCGAGCCGATGGATCGGCATCACCGGAAACAGTTGCTTGATCGCCCAACTGTCGGGCATCGATTGAAACAGCGAGAAGTTGCAGAAATAGGTCTGCGATAGCAGCGCGTCGAGATTCTCCAGTTCCTCAGGCACGAACTCGAGCTGCTTGACCAGCCGCTGGATCTTGTGGCAGATGGCCCAGAACAGGTTCTCGGCCACGCTGCGCTGTTCGAGCGGCAGGTATCCGCCCGAGAAGAGGCTCATCGCCATGTCGAGCGCCTGGGAGGCGTCGTGATAGCCTTCGAGCACGTTGCGCACGGTGAGGTGTTGGTAGGTATCGAGCAGATCGTTCAGAGGCTGTTCGACGTCCTGGGGCAGCTCGAGCGGCACTTCGCTCTCGCCCTGACCGGAGACGCCCAGCACGCTGAAGACCAGCGCGCTGTGATAGGCCACCACGGCCCGGCCGCTTTCAGAAACGATGGTGGGGTGCGGCACGCCGGCCTCGTCGCACACGCTTTGCACGTGATAGACGACGTCATTGGCGTACTCCTGCAGCGTGTAGTTGGCGCTCGATTCGAAATTGGTTTGCGAGCCGTCGTAGTCGACGCCCAGCCCGCCGCCCACGTCGAGATACGAGAGCCCGGCGCCCTGCCGGGCCAGGTCGACGTACACGCGCACCGCTTCGTTGAGCGCGGCTTTGATATGGCGGATGTTCGTGATCTGGCTGCCCAGGTGGAAGTGCAACAGCTTGAAACAGTCCTCCATGCCGCGCGATTTGAGCACCTCGAGAGCCCGCAGGATTTCGCTCACCGTCAGCCCGAACTTCGAGCGGTAGCCGCCGGAGTGCTGCCAGCGTCCGCTGCCGCGGGCGGCCAGCTTGACGCGCATGCCGATCGTCGGCCGCACGCCGATGCGCTCGGCCGCGTCGAGGATCAGCTCCAGCTCGGTGTACTTTTCCACGACCGGAATGATGCGGCGTCCGATCTTCAGGGCCATCATGGCCATCTCGATGAACTCGGCATCCTTGAAGCCGTTGCAGATGATCGGCGTCTCTTCGTCGGCCATGGCCACGACGGTGAGCAGCTCGGGCTTGCTGCCGGCCTCTAGCCCGAAGTGGTAGGGCTTGCCGAAGCGGACGACCTCTTCGACGACCTGCCGCTGCTGGTTGACCTTGATCGGGTAAACGCAGCAGTAGGAGCCGTTGTATTTGTGTTCGGCGATGGCCCGGTCGAAGGCTTGGTAGATTTCGCCCAAGCGGTGCTTGAGGATTTCGGCGAAGCGGATCAGGATCGGAAGGCCGATGCCGCGCAGCTCCATCTGGTCGACCAGTTGTTTCAGGTCGAGCCAGCGCTCGGGATCCTTCTCGGGATGCACGCGCAAGTGCCCGTCGTCTCCGATGGAAAAGTAGCCCTTTCCCCAACGAGCGATGTCATACAACTCGGCGGCATCGGTGGCCGTCCAGCGTCGTACTTCTTGATCGAGCATGTTTCGTGCGCCCTCGCCACCGAGCCAAGAAATCGAACCGGAAGATGCATAAGTAGTCTGATTATTGGCGGCACGGCTGGAAAGGACCATGCCAAAAACGGTCTATGAGGCCGATAAATCTTGGCCCCGCCAGACGCTCGCCGGGGTAGCTCTCGCCAGGCGGCGGCGCGATAATCGTGCGCCACGTGCTGCCAACAGAAGCGCCTGGCGGGAGAAGCATGCATGCCCGGTGATACGCGGTGGATTGTCAGCAAGCGCGCCAGCGCCCTGCACGCGGCTCAAGCGCTGATCGCAGGCCACACGCCGGTCGATCCCAAGATGAGCGAAGCGCTGGCCGACGAAGCCTCTCGTCTGGCGACCGAACTGGAGTCCGTCGGGCTGCCGGCCGACAAGTTCTTCGATCATGCCATTCCGCTCTCGGCGCAGCTCGATTCGCACGCTCGGCTGGTCGAAGTGACGTTGACCAAGACGCTGGGGCCGCGGCAAACCGGCGGCGCCGACACTGTGTTGGCCGGCCGCCTGGCTTCGTTGGCCGCACGCATGCACGACGCCTATCCCAGCGGCGTCGAAGAGCTCGAATTGCGCAGCGGCCCCTTGCGCGGGCAATGGGAAGCCCGCGGCGCGGGCTTGCTGACCACGCTGCGCCGGCTGACCGAGCCGGATGTGGTGGTCGATTCGGCGCACGTGATCCTCGTGCAGCCGGTGTTGGGCGGCGGCGGCGCGGCGCATCGGCTCTACAACTCGCTGCATTTCGAAGCCGTGCTGACCAATCCGCATCCCACGCTGCCGGAAGTGGCCCGGCTGGGCTGGCTGTGGGCGCAGTTGAATCTCGATTTGCCCAAGTACCAGGAACGCCTGGGCCGCGATCGCCTCGACCGCATTGGCCCGTTGGCGGTGCTGCCGCCCCTGCTGGCCGCGGCCTCGGAATTGGAACTGGCACCGGCGGACCTGGCCGGGTTGGAGCGTGCGCTCGATGCCTGGTTTCCGTGTCCCGACCGCGCGGATGCACGAGGTCTGCCGCCCGGCGGACCGGGAATTGACGCGCAGACGCTCTCGAGTTGGTGGGAGACGTATCTGGCCTCGAGCCCGCCCTGGGCCGTGGCGCTGGCGGCGCTCGATCAGATGGTTGCCTGAGGCGTCGAAGGTCCATTGCGCGAGTCTTCGTGCTATCGAGTTAAAGGACTTCGCCGACGGCCGGCTGCTAGCAGTGCCCCCGGGGCTTTGCCATTGCCCCGAAATCGCCTGCCCCGTTATGATCCCGCCCCGCATCGGCCCGGCGGCGGCACCTACGTCGGCGGGGCGAGCTGTGCATGGACGCCGACAACGCCCTTTCGAGGCAGCAATGGAATCCTCGACGGTCCTGGCTTTTCGCATCTTCGTGATGCTTAGTTGCCTGATCATCGTGCCAATGGCCGCGATTTTCGGCAGCGCTTTTCCCGACGTGGTCAAAACGGTGCTGGTCGACCGAATCGTGGCCTGGAGCACAGGCGAGCCGGTCGAGGACACCTCGGAAGATCCCGAGGGCTTTCGCGAAGTGACGCCTGGCTCGACTGCCCCGCGCGACATGGGGCAGTGGCAGGCGGCGCCCCGTTGGGGCACGCCCGCGGAGACCGCCTCGTGGCAGACGCCGGGCTCCGGTGCCAACGGCGCGGACGTCGTGGCGCTGGGCGGCGCCGCAGCGTCGCCGGGCATGAATCAGTCGACGAGTTATACGGCTCCGGTCGGTCAGCCCGGTCAGCCGGCCCGGCCGTTACCCGGCGGTCCGCCGGAGTCCTACGGCGCGGCTCCCTTGCATGCCGCAGACTCGTCTCCGCGCAACCTGTCGCCCGCGAGTGCGATGGCCGGATGCGACCATTTTTCGGAAATGGAGCGCAAACTGCGGGAATATGGTGCCACGTACTACTTGTTGGAGACGTGGGGCAACAACGGCGAGCTGTATCGTTTTCACTGTCGCATGGCCGTCGGCAACAATCCGGCCTACACGCAACCGTTCGAAGCCACGCATCGCGATGCGATGCAGGCCATGGCGCAGGTGCTTCAGTCGGTCGAGGCCTGGCGTGCCGGTCGGGCACCCTAAAGCCCGATTTTGCCGTGTTTGCCAGGCCCTCGAGTGTGCGTTTTCTGGCACGATTCTCGTCCGCCCAAGCACCCTGTTCGCCCCGCTGACGCTCGGTGGCAATCGGCCTCGGCGAAGCTCTTGCCAGGGAAAGCCTCGACACTTACCTTTACCGTTTACTGTGCTGGGTCAAGACGCGCGGACTACGTGGCGGGCCGTCATTTGTATCGCTTGGGAAAACCTGTTCGAACTCCGGCCCAGCAGTTGCGCTCGGTGGCGCTGCACGGCGCGCGCGGTTGGGACCTGCCCTGGGCTCGCCCGTTCGCGGCGGGTGCAGCCGGCAGTTGGCGGCGGCGGTTGGCCCCGCGAGCGTCGCGCGACGATGGGCCGCCCGACCCTTGGCGCCGCGACGAAAACACGGCACGCCTCGAAGCGGTGTTGTTTCTAACGCGCGAGCCGCTCAACACGCGGAAGCTGGCGGCACTGGCCAACCTGGCCGACGGTACCGAAGCGCGAACGTTGATTCGGCGGCTCAATCAAACTTACAACCAAAGCGGCAGTGCCTTCGTAGCCGAAGAAGTCGCTGGCGGTTTCCAGCTCATGACGCGCCCCCGATTTTCCGGCTGGCTGCGGCGGCTGCATGGTGGGCCCGGCGAGATCCGCCTGTCGGCCCCGGCGCTTGAGACGTTGGCCGTCGTGGCGTATCGCCAACCGGTGATGCGGACCCAAATCGAAGCGATCCGCGGCGTCGACTGCGGCGAAATCCTGCGACAACTCATGGAACGCAACCTGGTACGCACGGCCGGACGCTCGAGCGAGCTGGGCCGGCCCTATCTGTACGCCACTACCAAGCGATTCCTGCAGGTCTTCGGACTGAAACATCCCGACGACCTGCCCCGGGCCGAGGCGCTGCGCGTGGCGGACGCGGCAGCCTTCCCCGGCGATGCACCGGCCAACGCTTCTCGCGATAGCGGGAACGAAGACGATTCATAACCACCAGACCACTGCCCGTGACAACGAGGAGGATTTCGAACGTGATCACTACCGCTTTGCCGGAAGACGCACTCAAAGAGCTACTCGAGCTGAGGGGTCGCTCGCGCGCGACCTGTATCAACGAGTTTCCAGGCGACCACCTGGCGGAGCTGCGCGCGTCATTCGATGACGACGAAGACGACGACGACTACGAAGACGACGACGACGATGAAGAGGAAGACGACGACCCAGAAGACGACCTCGAAGAAGATGACTGGGAGGAAGTCGACGACGACGACGAGGAGGAAGAAGAAGACGTCGACGACGACTGGGACGACGAGGAGGATGACGACTGGGACGACGAGGAAGACGACGACTGGGAAGACGACGAGGACTGATCTCGCCCGCGCCGTGGCCGGCCAAGTCACTGGTCGCCGATGCCGCCGCCGGCTTCGATGAAATAGAAAAGGGCCGAGAGTCGAACTCTCGGCCCTTGCTGTTTAAGGTGCTTGTCGTCGCTCATCGGCGAATCGACAGGAGCTGATGCAGGCACGTGACCGCCAACGAGCCGTCGCCGACGGCAAAGCCGACGCGCTTCGTCGATCCCGATCGAATGTCGCCGGCGGCCAGGATCCCCGGAATCGTGGTCTCGAGCGGGCACGGATCGCGGTCCGCCCGCGGCCATTGGCCGGAACGCACGACTTCGGTGCCCGTCAACAGATACCCGGCACGATCGCGCCCCATCGCGGCAGGCAGCCACTCGGCCGCCGGCTCGGCACCGATGAATACGAACACGGCCGCGCAGGGCAATTGGCTGGTTGCTTGCGTGACTTTGTTCGCGATGTCGATTGTCTCGACGTGCCAATCGCCGCGCAGAGCTTCGATCTCGGTGTGCTCGTGGATCACGACATTCCCAGCCGCGCGGATGCGCTGCGCCAAGTAGCTGGACATGCCCGTTTCGAGCGTGCGACGGATCAGCAGGTGGACGGTGCGCGTGGGGCAGCACTCGGCCAGAAACATCACGGCCTGCCCCGCTGAATTGCCGCCGCCCACGACAGCCACGTCGGCCTGATCGTACAAGTCGGCCTCGACCATCGTGCAGGAATAGTGAATGCCCGCGCCGAGAAAGCGCTCGGCGCCCGGGGCGTCCAACTGCCGCCAGCGCACGCCCAGGGCCAACAGCAGCACGCGGCAGCGGATCTGGGCACCGCAGTCCAGGTCCAGCGTGTGCCAGGCGTCCGTCTCGGAGCCGGGCAGCAGGTTTTCGACGCGGACCGGGGCGATCATCCGCGCGCCGAACTTCAGCATCTGCAGCACGCCCCGGGTCGCCAGGTCGGTCCCGCTTAGCCCTGCCGGAAAGCCGATGAAGTTCTCGATTCGCGAGGAGCTGCCGGCCTGCCCGCCTGGCCCCAGTTGATCCAGGATCACGGTCGAGAGTCCTTCCGAGGCTGCGTACACCGCCGCGGCGATGCCCGCGGGTCCGGCGCCCACGATGGCAAAGTCGACCTCTTGGCTCGGGCAATGCTCCCACACTCCCGCCTCGCGGGCCAGCTCCTGCAGCGGCGGATTGATCAGCACCCGCCCGCTGCCGCACTCGACGACGGGCGCCTTGGCCGGCGATCCCATCTCCGCTAGCGCCTGGCGTCCGTCTTCGGATGCGGAGTCGAACCAGGTGAAAGGCACGAAATTCTTGTAGAGGAACTCGCGCACCGTACTGGTGGCGCGACAGCGGCCCGGCCCGACGACCCGCAGTCCCAAGCTACCAATGCTCGAAAGCAATTCGCGCCGCCGGGTGAACGCGGCGATCATCTTCTCGCTCAGGCTGGGGATGCGGCTCAACAGCACGCGCACCTGGTCGTTGGAGACGCGCAGTAGCCGCGTCGGCCCGCGGGCGACGCCCGTTACAATGACGGGCCGGCCGGTCAGCAGGTCGATATCGCCGGAGAACTCCCCCGGCCCGTGCGTCACGATGACGGCCCCGCGTGCGGTCGGATTTTGGATCTCGAGACCACCCGACTCGACGACGAACAGATCGATCTTCGGCTGGCCGGCGCGAAAAACGACCTCTCCTTCCTCGTACTCGCAGCGAGCGGCAATCACTTTGACCACCTCCAACTCAGCAGCCGTAAGCTGCGGAAACGCGACTTCTTCGACCTGGAGCATGTGACGGTTTCCTGTGGCCGTGTCGTTGCGGGTCTACCACGTGGATTATATGGGGCGCAGCAAGAGGTCCAGAAAAGGGGCACAGGAAAGGACGGTCAAGCGAGACTGCGCCGCCGCTGGTCTCGACTCCCCACCTTCGAGTGGCGTACCATGGGGCGGTTCCGGTCCACGTTGGGATCGAGCAGCGGGCCAACAGCACCTCGGGAGGCGTTGAGATGGAAATCTTGTCCGGAGTAGTCAACGTGGCGGCGGGCATCGGCAGTTTGGTTTGCTTCATCATCGTCTTGATTCACTTCTTTCAAAGCGACCAAACGGGATTGGGAATCGCCTGCATCGTGCTTTTCTTTGTGTGCGGCATCGGTGCCCTCATCGCCTTCGTCAAAGGCTGGATGGATGGCCTGGGAACGGTGATGTACGTCTGGACCGCGTGCATCCTGGTCGGTCTGTTGAGCGGCTTTGCTTTCAGGGTGGGAGGCGCCTTCTAGCCCGATTCGCGCCCGCAGCCAACGCGTCGTGCCCCGTGGCGAAAACTCGGGCTGCGCCCATTGTGCCGGCGCTCGAGTGCCTGAGCCCCGCGAAATCGCTGCCGATAGTCGCAGCCCGAAGGGGCGTTTGAACCCGTTCGCCGGCCTCGTACTGCCGGCTGTCCTAGGCTTGTATCAGCCGGGACGGTTTCGGCGCCTGCCACCTGCGTGGCTCGGGCCTCGTCCGAGCTACGAACGCCCGGCACGGTTCACTGACGTGGTCCCCGAATCGATGCTGCCATGCCTGGACTTGCCGAATTCGATCAGCGCGACAATCCGTATCGCGCGTGTGCCGTAGAAGCCGAGCCGTTTCCCGTACACACCTCGCTCGAGGAAGAGGTCCAGTTGTTGGGTGCCTTCGTCGGGCCGCGCGCCAACTACTATTTGCGCCGGTGGTTGCCCAAGCTCGAAGATCCGGAAGCCGGCGACGTGAGCATGAACTGGGCCGCGTTCTTTCTTGGCGGCTGGTGGATGGCCTATCGCAAGATGTACCGCAACGTGTTCCTGCTCGCGTCGTTCCAAACGAGTTGCACGGTGGCGCAGCAGTTTGCTTTGGCCCTGATGACCGGCAACGCGTTCCTGATCGCGTGCATGGGCTTCCTTGTGAGTGTGATGACGATGTTCGTTGTCGGTCTGTGCAGCAACGCGTGGTACCTGGGGCACGCCCGGCGGCAGATCGCCTCGATGCGCCGCCAAGGCTTCCATGACGAGCAACTGCTGATGGCCCTGTCGCGCCAAGGCGGCACCAATTTCTGGGCAGGCGTCGGTGTGGTCGTGCTCTGCGGAATGGCCATGGGCACGGTGATCATGATCGCCTCGGCCGCCGCCATCTCCATGGGCCGCGGGCTGCAATAGGCCCCACCG
>ERZ869936.1726-NODE-1726-length-14639-cov-31.957213_pt1 | contig 14639 bp, 11 predicted proteins | sample MGYA00520876_ERZ869936 | MGnify/ENA primary metagenome ERZ869936 (study PRJEB32218, sample SAMN09650985) | biofilter metagenome | isolation source: enrty point of leading RO module | place: Saudi Arabia: Thuwal, RO plant located on Red Sea | collected 2016-02-17...
ATCACGTACACGAACACGGGGTACACGGTGCCAATGAGCGTGCCGATCTCGCCGCTCGTCACGGCCGACACGGACGAGAAACCAACCAAGCCGGTGACGATCAGACTCACGATGCGTCCCCATTGTCGCCGCATCAGCACGCCATAGCCCGCCAGCACCGTGACGACTCCGATTCCGACAACCAGGATTCCCGCGACCAACATCATGGCGCGGACCACGAACGCCAAGCCGTGAAGCAAGAAGAGAACCGAGTCGGGCGACGGCGTTTTCCAGTTGAGCGAAATCATCACCCACGTCAGGGCAACGCCGAGGACGATCTTCGCGGCCCCCGACAGGAAATTGAGAATGGCGACCGAGGTGACCCAGCCGCTCCGCCGGCGGTCGAGCGGCGGAGGTGGCTCGACCGGGAACGGGCGTACGACCGGTGGCGGCGCCACGAGCGGGGGCGGCTCGACGGGTGCGGGTCGCGCGATGGGGGCAGGTCGCGCGACGGGCGGCGCTTCGAGCGGTAGATCGTCGGGATCTGGCATATCCGAATTGTGGCGGAGAGCGGAACGCGATTCGAGATTCCCGGTGTCGGAATCAGTCCGCCAGAAGCAGCCATCGGCCCGCTAGCGCGCACTCCGCCGCCGCCAGCCGTAAAGGCCGAGGCCAACGAGCGCCAGCGCCGCCATGGCATAGGTCGACGGTTCGGGGACGATCGTGGCGAGGTAAATGACCTCGCCCCCAAAGGCAGGGCTGGAAGCAACGAAGACGATCTGGTTGCCGACGATGTCCGGACGGTCGGACGCCAGGAACGGGATCGACTCGCCGTTGATGAATCCACCTTCCTCGATCACTTCAACGAGGGTTCCGTCAATCTCTGCATAGAGGCCGACGATGGAGTTGGAAAGCGAGCTGTCCGTGCCCGTAAAGACGACGTTTCCGTTTGAGATATCGGGGTCCCCGATGTTCGCAAAGGTAACGGACCGACCCGGGATCACCGTGTTGGTATCGGCGACAAGATCCAACACTCCATCTTGCCAGCGGTACGCGCCGCGAACCCCGGTGGTGACGGACGCACCACGAAAGACAACGTCGCCGTCCTTGATACGAGAGTCGCTCAAGCTCGTGAAGTCTCCTGCGCTGCCAGGCATGGTGGTGTCGACGTCGGCGACCAGATCGGTGGTGGCTCCGTCAGTTACGTAAATGCCGGCGTGACCGGAACCGTCGAATCCGGCGAAGACGACTTGCCCGTCGTCAGCATCCGGCTCGAAGAAGTCGCTAAAGTTGCCGGTGTGGCCGGGGATGGCGACCGAGTTGTCGATCACGGTGCTGAGACTGCCGCCGGTGCTCGAGAAGATTCCGTCGACGCCGCCGCCCTGCGCCGCGAAGATGACGGAACCGCCATCGATAATCGGACGAAATACGAAATCAAACGTGCTGGCCGTTCCGGGTACCATCGTATTCCCATCCGCCACGAGTTGGACGCTGCCCGACACGTCGCTATACACCCGCTGATTGAAAGGTGACGTGGTACTGCTGAACGTGACCTTTCCGCCGTCGATGTCCGAGGGCTGGTTATCGAAAGGGATGAGATTGTCCGTTCCACTCAGCGTGTTTCGGTCAGCAACCCGTTGCAGTTGCCCACTCAGAAGGTCATACGTGTAGATGCCCGCCTGGTCACCGGACCCGCGACCTTCGAACACGACGGTCTGACCGTCGAATGCCGGACGTAGCAAGCGGGAAAACGACCCGGTCCCATCAGGAATCGCAGCGGAGTTCTCAACGAGCTTGCGAAACTGAAACGTCACGCCCCAGGCGGGCGTTGCCAAATGCAGCAGCGCGAATGTGAAGATAATGACATTGAATCGCATGTACGTGCCTGACCGTTATTGATGGCTGCGTTGTTAATGAGCCCTTCGCGGCGGCGGTGATGACTGGAATGCCGGCCTCCCGCTGGTCGGCCTGGTTCATTGGCTGCGCAGGGCTCAATAGGTTGGAATTCCGAAAGAAAACGTACTCATTGTGCTATCGCTTCATAAACGTGACGGGACCCGCAACGTGACGGGACCCACCTGAGCGTCGATCTCAGGAATCACGAACTTGTCGCGAGGCCAGGATGGTTGGCATGCGGGCTGCGTTCTTGAAGCTGTGTGATTGAACAGCCGCACGGACTTCATCCGCATCCCGATCGGGTTTGGCGTCGCGGTGATCGATGCGTGTGAAAGCGGCACGGGGCGCTCGCCGCCAGCGGTAAAGGGCAAGGCCAACGAGCGCCAGCGCCGCCATGGCATAGGTCGACGGCTCGGGAACAGGCGGCGCGTAGACGTAGGCCGCCCCGGCTTGCGACTCGGTTTCGCTGTCGAGTCGCGCTCCAATCAGGGCCGTGTCGCCCTCGATCGCCACGGCAAAGCCGAATTCGGTCTGCGTGGCACCATCGAACGCCGTGATGAGCTGCAGTTCCGCTCCCGTAATCGTGTCGAAGATGAACACGTTATCGCGATCTCGAGAGCCGACAATGGCTCGGTCGCCGTCGATGTCGACCGACCAACCGAATTCGAAGGTTCCGTCGGACGGCGTGAGCTCGAAGAGCTGGTTGCCGGTCGTCGTGTCGTACAGATAGGCACTACTGGCTCCCGGTGCGCCAATGATGGCCGTCGTGCCACTAACGGCCACCGACCGGCCAAAGTCGGCCGTAATCTCGCCCGTGGGATTGGGAATCTTGAACAGTTGACTGCCCGTGCTCACGTCGAAGATGTAGGCCGCTCCCTCCTTGATGAACGAGGCGGTTTCCAAGGGGTCGTCGCCGGCCGCGCCGATCACGGCGACCGAGCCGTCGAGGGCGACCGAGGTACCGAAATGGTCTTCGGCGTCGGTATCGTTACCCACCAGTTTGAAGACCTCGTTGCCGGTCGCCGTATCGAATACGAAGGCAGCGCCGGGCGCGCAATGGAGTTCGACACAGCCGTTCTTCTCGAAGATGGAACCGACCATCGCCCGGTTTCCGCTGACCGCGACCGATCCGCCGAAACCACTACCCGGCACGGGCACGTCAAACTCGTGAAGCTGATTTCCCGTCGTCGCGTCGTAGAGATAGGCCGCACCGGTGGCGGCCGTCATCAGGTGGTTGCCATCGATGTCGACGGTGAGCCCAAACTCCTTCCGCACCGCCGGATCGGGATTGGGGATGGCCAGAAGCTGGTTTTGCGTCGTCCGATCGAAGAGATAAACCGTTCCCCGGTCAGGTGCCGGCTTGCTCAACAGTCGAGGCTCGCCGACGACAAGGCGATTGCCGCTGATGGCCACGTCGGTTCCAAAGCGGTCGGTGTCGTCCGGCGCCGGCGGTAAGATCTTGGCCGTCGGCTGGTAGTCGGCCTGTACCGCGGTGGCCGCGACAAGGCCGATCGTGAACAAGCCGACGAGCAGTAGAAGTTGGTTCGTGGAGAAGTTGGCTGAAGGTCTCAATGGTCGGTTCCTCGGTTCGTGGGACGACTTGCCTGGGAGGTTGTGCTGGAAAGGATGTGTGGTGCCGTGCTTGGAACGACGATCTCTTTCTTGGCTCTTTCTTGGCAGAGTTCTTGTTTCTACGGCGCCTCTACCACGACTCTGTGCTTGGCAATCGCCGCCGCCAGCCGTAAAGACCGAGCCCCAGTAGCGCCAGCGCCGCCATGGCATAGGTCGACGGTTCGGGGACGATCGTGGGCCCCGCCGTACTCGATGACCGCGCGACGACTGGGGTTTCTCAGATTGTTGACGTCGTTCCACTTCAATGGTGGGGTGAACAACCAAGCGACCCCGTAGTCCTCGCCTCCGCCTGGTTGCTGGGTGTGATTGTCGAAGATGGCCGGTGCCGAGTAGGTCCACGGTTCCCCCGTCACCCACGTCCAGTTTCCTTCACTCACTTCGTCCGTCGCGCCGATCCAGCCTTGGTCGAAGGCCTTCTGATGCGGCTCCAGTACGGCCTGACGAACAAACAGCCACTCGCTTGCGCTGGTGAACGTCGCCAGATGACCAAAGCGGCCGTCATGGACTAAGTTCTCTGCCGTGTCGCGGGCCGTGTGCCAGGTAACGGGGCCCTCGTCGAATTCAATCAGTTGGTACCACTTGTCGTTGCCACCGGAACCGGCCGCCCACTGCTGCGTTTCCAACACGATAATGCTGGCACTTGCGAGCTGCGAACCGAGCTGCCAGCAAGTGACAGCCAAGAGTGTTGTGACAACCGAGGCGCAGCGCCGACTCCGTGGCGATGGCCCGCTGAATCGGAACAGGCGAGCGGAGGCGAATGGTAGCGCGTTCAAGGGATCGCTCCTTATGTCTTGGTATGAAAGACGACGTATTTTTCCGCATTCCCCGGGACCGGGTTGCGTCGCAAATAGAGTGCCTTCGGTGCCGCCGGCCGGGGACTTTTCTGTAAGACACGCTCGGCCCGCGACTTAGTACGGCCGGCGCGCCTGGACCAACTGTCCGCGTGCGGTCAGCTGCGGCGCGGCCGTGTCCGGCTGCGGTCAAGTCGCCAACGCAACTGTCCGGAATCGGACAGTTGCGCATGGGCCACCCAGAAGCGAACGATGAAGCTCTCACTCCTGCCGTTCGGCGGGCAGACGGCAGTGACGCTCGACGCGGCGCAAGCCCGCGGAACGACGTGCCATTAGCGCGCGACAAAGAGAACGCGACCGGGAGAACCAAGGAAAAAAGAAGTGACGACCGGTACGAGGCGGCCCGGCGCGGTATGGCGGTCGCGCCCTTCGCGTCGTCGAACCGCGCGGCACTTCCGTTCGCGCAACAATCCAACCGCGCAAAAAAAACCACACGAACCAACCGCGCAAAAAAAGACCCTTCGCAGTCGGGGCAGTAACTGCGAAGGGAAGCGAGGGCTCTAAGACTTCCCCCGCTGCACATGTGTATTTGTATTCTTTGCGGATGGGCCCCCGAATGCAAGTGTGGTCGTGGAGAATTCTCTTGCGGCGGTTCGCCGCACCTCGTTCGGCAAGCGAACTCGTCCGCGCGACGTTCCGTCGCCCTGTGTAAAGGAGCCGATTTTCGCGGGTTTTCGTTCGCTCACGTCCCGCTGCCGGGCCAACTTATACCCCCTGCAAAGCGGACTCATGACGTGCCGAACGTCTTCGTTCGCGGCGCTAACGACACCCCCCCTCATCGGCTGGTTCGCCAGGCGGTGAGAGCTGCCTCACCGCAGGCGGCGCGGACTCCGCTCACCGCCCGCCGTCGGCTCCTGGGGCCAACCCCAGACAGGCAAGCCCAAGAACTACAACTCGGGAATCGCGGCGTCCGCTTCGACGCGCTCGCCTTCCCAAGTCACCACGCCCGCTTCATACGTCAACACGCGGCCACCGCTGCCGGGAACGGGTCGGGCGTTGCGCTTCGGCAGGTGCGCGCGATGCCGCGCGAGGTCCGCTTGATATTGCGGGTCCGCGGCCAGGTTCTGCCACTCGTTCGCATCGCGGCGATGATCGTACAGTTCTTCGCTGCCGTCGGCGTAGCGAATGTACCGCCAGTCGCGGCTGCGGACCGAGTGGTTGTCATGGTTGTGCGTGGTGATGGCCGGCCACGGTCGCGCCGTCTGCGCATCGCGCAGTTGCGGCATCAGGCTATGACCCTCCAGTCCTTCCCGCGCGGGCAGGCCGCAGAGTTTGACGAGCGTCGGATAGAGATCCAACAACTCGGCCGGCTCACCACAGCGGGCGGTCTTGGCGACCTGCGGACCGGCGAAGATCAGCGGTACCTGCGTCGACTCCTCCCAGAGAGAGTTCTTGCCGGTGATCAGCTTCTCGCCGAGATGAAAACCGTGATCGGACCAGAGCACGACGACCGTGTTGTCGGCCAACTCGTTTTCCTCCAGCGCCGCCAGAACGCGGCCCACCTGGGAATCCATGAAGCTGACGCAGGCCAGGTACGAGCGAACCAGATTCTTCCACTGGTCCTCTTCTTCCAGAAAACGGAGTCGCGGCTCGGGCAATTTCCAATGCAGGTACCAGGAAAATCGCGGCGTGTCGTCACGGTCGTCGCGACGGACCTTCGGAAGCTGGAGGTTCGACGTCGGGTAAAGATCGAACCACTCTTGCGTCGCGTAGAGCGGCACGTGGGGCAGAAAAAACCCGACGGTAAAGAAGAACGGCTGCTCGTCGTCGCGACGCGCTTCTGACAGGCGTTCGACTGCCCAGCTGGCGACACGCCAGTCGCCCTTCTCCTCATCGCGGTGGGGAAAGGTGCCCCAGTCGACCAGCGGATGCCGGCTCGGCGTTTTGACGAGCAGCTGTCCGGGACCGCGACCGATGCTCACCGGCGGTCCGTGGCGCGCGAACTCGGCCCGTGTGCGGTCCTCGCGATAGTGATGCACCTTGCCGGCGGTCAGGGTGCGATAACCATGTCGGGCAAAGTACTGGGTGAGGGTCTCGTGATCCTTGAGCGTGGCCACTTCGCGCAACCACGGCGAGAGACCGTAGACGCCAGTCGTCGAGGGTCGCAGCCCGGTGAAGATACTGGTCCGCGACGGATTGCAAAGCGGAGCCTGACAGTGGGCGTTGGTAAACAACGTGCCGCGCGCCGCCAGGGCGTCGATGTGCGGGGTCTTCACCTGCTCATGCCCGCCGAGGCAACCGACCCAATCGTTCAGATCGTCGATGCAGATCATGAGCACATTGGGCCGGCGGCCTGCACCCCGTTGGTCAGCGGAGGCTTCTGCCTTGGCCTCACCCGTTACTCCGCCAACCGTCTCGTCGGCAACCGGCTCGCCATCATCGGCGGCGGCCGAGCCCGCTGTCGTCAGCGTGACGACCGAGAAGATCAGCAGCAGCCGACCTAACGTCGTCGTCGCTGGCTGCGTGCGTCGTCGTTGCTTCGTCATGAGATGCTCCTACTTACGATCCGATACCGCCGTCGCACCTGCGCCACACGCAGGCGGCCTCGCTAATTCGTGAAGCGATCGGGCCGCAGCGCCGCAATGTCGAGGCTCGTCTTGCCGGTCAGAATTCCCTCGGCGACCAGCTTACCCGTGATCGGACCCTGGGTAAGTCCCAGCATACCGTGTCCCGAGGCGATCCAGACCTTCGGCGACGTGGGCGTGGGCCCAATCATCGGCACGCCGTCGGGGGCCATCGGTCGCAGATGGCACCAGCGCGACCGCACGGGGGCCGATTCGATGCCCTCCATGTAACGCCCGGCGCCGACCGACAGCTGGCGAATGCGTGCCGGCAGCTGACGCAGATTGAAGCCACTCAGTTCCATGGTTCCGGCCAGCCGCACGAAGTCGTCGATCGGCGTGGCAAAGACCCGCTCCTCGACGAATAAGGTCGGCGCCCGAATGCCGGGCTGGGGCGCTTCGATGTCGAGATGGTAGCCCTTGCCGGGCTGGATCGGCAGCCGCAGGTCGAGCTGCCGGGCGAGCCGGGGCGTCCAGGCTCCGCCAGCCACCACGGCACGGTCGACCTCGAGCTGGTCGTCCGCGGTCGTGATTCGCACCGGGCCACTTCCGTTGGCGAGGACCTGTTTCACCTCGACGTGTTCTCGCAGTTCGACGCCACGCTCCGCGGCGGCCCGGCTCAGCTCGACGACGAACGTGGCCGGGTTGCAGTAGGCCGATTCGTGGAATTGCACGCCGCCGGCCACCGGGGTCGTGACCGCCGGCTCCAACTCGCGAACTTCGTCCGCCGAGACCTCGCGCCAGGTGAAGCCAAAGCCCTCGAGCAGCTCGGCTTCGTGAAGCACCTCGGAGAGCGACTTCTTGCTGAGGCAAACTTCCAGGCGGCCGAGGCGATGATAGCCGAAGTCGAAACGGTCCTTGAACTCTTCGAAGAGCTCGAAGCTGGCATGCCCCAACAGGGCGAGCAGCTCCGTGGCGCGGCGAACCCGCGGCGGCGAACAAGCCTTGTGAAATCGCCACAGCCAGCACATGAGCCCCCAGTCCCAGCGCATGGGAATGTAGAGCGGGCTGGACCGCTTCATCAGCAGGCTCAGGTTGCGCCAGATGACGCCGGGCTGATTGAGCGGCATATGCCCGGGAGTCAGTTGTCCGGCATTGCCCTGCGAGCTGCCCGAGCAGATCTTGTTCTGTTCGAGCAGGGTCACGCGGGCGCCCATCTCGGCGAGGTAGTAGGCAGTCGAGACGCCGATGACGCCCCCGCCGATGACCACGACCCGCGACTCCGACATCACACGCTCCCGAACTCTCCATCACCTCGTACGGAACCGCCCCGCGACGGCCCGACATTGCCAATATAGGCAGTGTCGTGAAGCCGGAGAATGGTCGGCGGCGCCCGGCCGCGAACGCGTGCCGTTCTCGCTTGACGCGGGGGTGCCGGCGCGATTGTCGGCAACAACTCGAGCCACGAGCGACGGCAACCGGACCGGTCGTGCCGATTAGTTGACGTTTAGCGATCGCCGCCCGGCGTGGCGGACCGCAAGCCACGAGAACCGGCAGGACCCGCCTCGCCCAGCGAGAAAAGCGGGCCGCCCCACACGTTCTGGCGGGGCGATCGAGCACACCTTGGCCGGCGAAAGCTAGACTTGCCCGAATACGAAGCCCGCGGTGGACTCCGAGAATGGGACCCGCTTACGGCGTTTTCCGAGAACTTGCCGATGCCAGCCGATACTTCCAATTTCGCCTGTCCCAGCACCGTCGAGTCGCTGCTGCATACGATCGACGCGCTCGTTCTGGTCATGGAGCCGGACGGCACGATCGCCGAGGTCAATCGGACCTGCGAGAAGCTGAGTGGCTTTGCCGCCGACGAACTGTGTGGTCGCAACGTGGCCAGCGCCCTGTTGACGCAGGATTCGCACGTCGAGTTCATGCAGAACGTGCGTCGCGTGACCAACGGCGAGACGATCGATCGCTTTGACGGCTCGCTCCTCACCAAGCGAGGCGACTCGAGCCGCATCCGCTGGACGGGACTGCCGCTTCCCGTCGCCGAATTCGAAAACGACACCCCCAGCGTGCTGCTGTGTGGCATCGACGTGACCACGGAACATCGGGCCCTGGTGGAGCTGGAAGAGGCCCGCACGATCAACACCGAGCTGCGGCAGGAAGTGGAACAGCTGAAGACGGTTGTGGAAGAGTCGGCCGAGCAGCCTCGCCAGGAGCGCCGCAGCGACCGCCGCCGCCACTATCCGTTCGAACAGGCGCTCGCCCCGCTGGTCGACCGACGGATGCCGGCCGAGAGCGATTTCTTCCGGGTCAAGTTCTACAACCTCGGAGCACGCGGCTTTTCTTACCTGAACCGCACGGCGCCGGCGCATCGGGATGTCGTCGTCTCGCTGGGAAGCGAAGACATGCAACTGATGCTCACCGCTCAAGTCAAGCACGTCACCGATCGAAACACGGTGGAAGGCAAGACGCTGTTGATCGGTTGTGAGTTTACCGGTCGCATGGCGACGAATAGTCGCGACGAGAAATAGGATGCCGACGGCCAGACGAAGGCGGCCCGACGACAGTGAGAATCGAACCATGTTCCGATTGACGCCCGCTGCCCCGACCTCCGATTCCCTGGCCAGCGACCGCGACTTGCGACGCGAACCGCGCACCCATGATCCCGCCACCGTCGTCTGGCTCGACTCCGGCCACGACGCCGCCGAGCAGGCCGCGACCGGAGACGCCAGCTTCTTGGGCATCGTGCTGCCGCAGGTGGTCGACGAGTCGCCGAGCGGGATGGCCCTGTTATTCGACTCGTTGCCAAATCTTAACGTCGGCGATCGGGTGCAACTCTCGCAGGACGCGGTCGGCCGTTCGGCCGTGGTGCGGAACATCGAGCATCTGCCGGAAGGGCAGGTCCGACTCGGTCTCGAGTGGGTCGACTGAGCCGGTCTCCAACCCGGGACGGGCGTTCGAAGGTATCGACGGCATCTGCAGCCCCGCCCCGTTTCTTCAGCAGCCCCGCCCCATTGCTTCAGCGGGCCAACCTTCCTTCGTCGTCATTGACAAGCTTGGGAGTGCGAAGCATCATACTGGGTTTACGCCGATGGCATGGCCCACGATGGGGAATCTGTCGGCGGTGGCGGAACTGCATTGCGGCCTCCTGCGTTCCCGGCGGGCGACGTCGGGCCTTTGCCAGCGAGCTGCGCGACGATGCGGGCGTGGATGGTTGACGTCTTCGCTCGTGCGAGCCCGTCAGCACTCGCCCCGCCGCTCGACTTCTCTTGAGACAGGATTGCAGGTCCTTTGACCACGAAGCGCGCGGCGATTCGAGGGGTAATCTTCGGCTGGGTCACCGTGGTGGGCCAGATCCTCATCGCCTTCGTGGCGACGCCCATCTTCATTCACGAACTGGGGATCGATCGCTACGGAATCTGGACGATCGTGATGTCGTTCACGGCCTGGTACCTGTTGGCCGATTTCGGTCTGCGGGGCGCCGCCGTGAAGTACATTTCGCAGCACGAGGCCCTCGAAAATCACGACGCCATCGATGCGGTCATTGTCACGTCGACGGGCGCTTATCTTGCGTTCAGCGCTTTGCTCATGGCCGTCGGACTGGTCATCGCGTGGCTGTTTCCCGCCTTCTACGAGACGGAGCTGGTTTCGACGACGACCCTTCGTTGGGTGATTATCTTTGCCACGGCGTCCGTGGTGATCAATTTGCTGGGACAGGTCTTCGACGCCTCGTTGGTCGCCCTGCGCCGCTTCGACCTGCAGAACCTGGGAGCGCTCGGGGCCCAACTCGTGCAAGCCTGTCTGATTGTCTATGCCTTGAAAGTCGGCCGCGGACTATTGACGATGTCGGTCATCGTCTTCCTGGTCGCCGTGGGCACGCTGTGCTTTCGCTTCTTGATGGCTCGGCGGATCCTGCACGGCATCTCGCTGCGGCCGAAGCACTTCGATCGCAACCTGCTCTGGCGGCTCTGTCATTTCGGTGGACTCAGCTCGATTCAGATCATCGCCCGGCAGGGCGCGACACCGGCGAGCAACATCCTGATCGCGATTGCCTTGGGCACCAAAGCCGGGCCGCCCAACGTAACGTACTTTTCCATCGCCAGTATGCTCTCCGACTACGGAGCACGACTGGCGACCGGGGTGGCGGGGCCGCTCATGCCCGTCGCCAGCCAGCTCGATACGCTCGGCCGCGAAAAGATCCTCCGCCGGGCATTTGTCCTCGGCACGAAGACGCTGTTGGCGATGGGCTGCATTATGGCCACGGTGCTCGTGGCGATCGGCTTCCCGCTGATCGAGTTTTGGATCGACGATCCCACGACGCTGGGAGGCCTTACCAGCAGCGAATTCGCCGGCATGACCTATCCCTTGCTCTGCATTCTGTTGCCGGCCTATATCTTTCGGATGGTCGGCATGGGTTCGCGCAGCATCCTGATGGGGACGAATCGGATCGAATTTCTGGGCGTCGTGGGGCTCGTGGAGATCGTGCTGACGCTCGGCATCGGCTCCGTGCTGCTGTGGAGCTTCAAGTGGCCCATCGGCATGGCCATTGGCATCCTCGTCGGGCAGGCGGTCGGCGGCGGCTTCCTGATTCCACTCGCGGCAGGACGCGCCGTGCGCATCACGCTCGGTGAATTTCTCGCCAAGGTGATCGGCCCCGTGCTGACCGCCATCGTGCCCGTCATCGCCGTGGCTTATGGAGTCTGGCTTACGAATCAGTACGGCGGTTTGCTGCAGGCCCAGAACGTCTACCACATCGTCGTGCAGGCCTTGGCGATTGGCTGTGTCGGTGCCCTGTGTATCTTTCTGATCTGCTTCGATCGCCCCCTGCGGAATGACATTCTGCAATCGTTCATTACGAAGAACTTCCTGCTCTCCTCTGTAGGCACTCGCCTCCGCCGACTGCCGGGTGGACAGCGGTTTCTCGAGCCGTTGCTGCATCACACCGGTCGAGGAGACGTGCCGCCAGAGGACGACGACGACGGTTCCGCAGCGGTGGCCACGGATGGTGACCGCACCGCGGCGGCGACCGATTCGGCGTCCAGCGCAGACGCCTCCGCCGAACCAAAGCAGGGACGCTGAGGCGTACGCCGCTGATCTCGCTTGTTTCGTTGCAGGCCGCCCTGTCGGCCCCATGCGCCGCCTCGTCTGCCGACGAGCCAAAGCAAAAAGGCGAACCTCGCCCGTGAGGTCCGCCTCTTCGTACTTTCAACAGCGTTGCCTGCAGCGCGGGGCGGTCCGCGTCCTATTCGGGAATGATTACGGAGTCGATCACGTGGATCACCCCGTTGCCACACTCGATATCCGCCTGGACGACGTTAGCGTTGTCGATCTTGACGCCGCCGTCGGCGACGCTGATGGTGACGTCGCTGCCCTGGACGGTGGTGGCTTTGTCGAGCTTGACCACGTCGGCGGCGGTGACTTTGCCAGGAACGACGTGGTAGGTGAGGATCGCTACCAACTTCGACTTGTTCTCCGGCTTGAGCAGCGTTTCGACGGTGCCCTCGGGGAGCTTGGCAAAGGCGTCATCGGTCGGAGCGAAGACGGTAAACGGGCCGTCGCCCTGAAGGGTGCCGACAAGATCGGCAGCCTGAACGGCGGCGACGAGTGTGCTGAAACTGCCGGCGTCAACCGCCGTGGCAACGATGTCGGGCTTGGCTTCGGCGTGCTGATCGTTGAGGGGGCACTTGTCGGCTGCCAGAGCAGGAACGGCTACGAGAGAGGCGACGACCGCGAAGGCGGCCAATGTGAGGAAATGTTTCATCGGTTTAGCCTTACTTTTTTTGTGTTTCGAATTGTTTCTTGTTTACCGGTAGGTGAAAAAGCAACGCCGCTCGGCCGAGTCGTTCTGCTTCTTTCGTTCTTTAGCGCCCGTCGTCCGATTCGACAAGTTCACCCGGCGATCGGCGCGCTGGACGAAAATGAATGCGTCCGTGAATCGATGCGCTGACGGCGCAGGATGAAAGGGCGCGGGATCGACGGGACGTCTCCGCGCTTCGCACTTGAAGAAACGAAGAGTGAAGAGCAGAGATAAGCGCCGGCTCGTATCTAAGAACCCGAGGACGCGGCAGCACGCGCACGCCGCAGAGGCACCGCTAGGGGGCCGCATCGGCCCCCAGTAGCGTGCCGGCAAACTCGTCGAGGTGCTGCAAGTTGTCGCAGTACGCGGTGCACGGAATCTGCTGCCGAAGACTCTCGTGCAGCGATCTTCCGCCCAGCACGAAGGCCACCTTGTCGGAGAACTCGAGCAACCCGCTGAGCGGAATCCGGCGATGGCCGCCCGGCGTGTATTGGGTGGCGATGGCGCCTCGATCACACCACCGTTTAATCGACGACTCGCTTATGGAAATCGCCCGGGCAACCTGTTTGGGAGTGAGCAGATCGTTCATCGCTGGCACCGAAATAGATCGATTTGACCGTTTTTTGTGGATTCCCGCCTGTCGCTAAAACATACCCCTGCTGTCGGGCCGAACCGGCCAAAATGCATACAACTTTATTGACTGCAAGTAGTTAAGAAAACCACATCGAAAAGAACCAAGAGTTTTAGCTGGCGGCCGTTGCCTGGGGCCCGGGAGATCGGTATAACGGATGTGAACGAATTGACCGTTTTTTAACTCTACCGCTTCGGGAGCCGATCATGGCCACCGCGACCGCTCAGAAAACTCGTCCGACGGCAAGACTCCGTGCTCGTACTCGCTCGAATCGCGTCAGTTCAGAGCGACTGAAAACACTGCGATTGCGGGAAATCACCTTCATCCCCTGCCAGAGTTTCCGACTACGTCAGCCGGCCACCGTGCCCGAGTGGACCGAAAGCCCGCACCTGAAGGCCGTCGAGTTGGGTGAGGTGACCCCCAAGGTGCCGAAGCTCAGCGGCTTTCCCGCCCACCTAATGCGGATGTGTGAGACGCCGATTCTCGAGGTGGCCGACGAGCGACTCTTCTTCCGCCGCATGAATTATCTAAAGTTCCGCGCCCACAACCTCCGCGACAAACTCAAGTCGACGGCGACCTCCGCTGAAATCGGCGACGTGGAAGCTGCGATCGCCGCTGCTGAGCGGATTCGCAACTACATCATCCAAGCCAACACGCGGCTGGTGATCTCGATCGCCAAGAAGTTCTCCGACGCGACGAACGATTTTGACGAAATGCTCAGCCAGGGTATCACCTCGCTAATGAACTCGGTCGAGAAGTTCGACTTCGATCGAGGGTTCCGTTTCAGCACCTACGCCACGACGGTGATCCAGCGAGACCTTTACCGGCTCGTCGTCAAGAATCGGAATCAGCGGACCCGCTTCAACACCGGAGCAGAAGAAGTCTTTGCCGGCTGCGCTGGCGACCAGGCCGAAGAGAACCGGGCCGCCCGTAACGCAACCCAGACTTACGGTCGACTCACCGAGATGATCGAACGGCTCGACCCACGGGAGATGCGGATCATCCGCTCGCGGTTCGGGTTCGATACGGAAGGGGGCCGCAAGGAAACGTATACGAGTCTTGGCAAGGAACTTGGCATCTCCAAGGAGCGCGTGCGGCAACTCGCCGAGCGCGCACTCGCCAAGCTGCGCAAGGCCGCTCCCGAGTTCGGTCTGGCGGCGAGATTCGACTACTAGGCTTTGTTTCAAGAGTGGGTGGTCGCCCCCTTGATGCTCGCCGAGGTGGCTACCGCGCTGGCCCTGCTCGTCGTGACGCCCCCGCAGGTGAGTACCGATCTGGTGTGGACGGGGCTGGCATCGACGGGGCTGGCATCGACGGGGCTGGCATCGACGGGGCTGGCATCGACGGGGCTG
>ERZ869936.1727-NODE-1727-length-14632-cov-3.421280_pt1 | contig 14632 bp, 14 predicted proteins | sample MGYA00520876_ERZ869936 | MGnify/ENA primary metagenome ERZ869936 (study PRJEB32218, sample SAMN09650985) | biofilter metagenome | isolation source: enrty point of leading RO module | place: Saudi Arabia: Thuwal, RO plant located on Red Sea | collected 2016-02-17 ...
GGTACGTGCCGAACAGTGACAGGCCGATGGCCCAACTGGGAAGTCTTCCGCCCGCCGCGGTAAACTCGTCCGTTGTCTGACTTCGCCGTGCGAACCAGCAGCCGAAGGCAACAACACCGGCGACGTAGACGACAAGCACGGTCAGATCGAGCGATCGCATGACGCTCCCGGCAGATTGGTTGTTGTCAGTCATGACAAGTATGTGACTTGGCTTGGCCGAAGGTCCCGCCGTCAGTGACTCACCAGGTTCGTTGACGGACTGCAACTTGCGGGCGGCAGTTCGCCCGCGTGTTGCATGCAGCGTGATCTTTCGGGGGAAGTCATCCCGACGCGGTCCGGACGGATCGTCACGGGCGACTTGTCGTCGGCGGTTGGCTTCCCCAATCGGGCCGTTCTTCGGTCATTTTTCGCACAGTGTGGCCGACCATTCTTTACAAGGTTTGAACTGCATTCTAAGCGGCGGCGAGTGTGTCTGATAGCGGTCTACGGAAATTGACACGAGAGGGGCTGTGAGAGCGAACACCGTCAACTTACTGCTTGACCGACCGGATCATTCTCGGGAAGATAAAAAGGGTTCCATGCCATGCCTGAATGTCGGCCAATAGAGTCTGCTCGTCCCGGGCGGCAGTTCCATTGGCCCGCCGCACCGATCCAGTGTCCCACCCGGAAGCGGCAGCCAGTTTGCCCTGCCGCATCGACTTCACAGAAGCTGCCAACGCCTGTTGTGATTGTGTTCCCACTGCCGGAATCTACGGGAACACAGCAGCGGACGAATGCGTCACACGGTCCCTCCAGTTTGAATTGGAGCTTTCTCGATGATCTACAAATCGGCGTCCCGCCCGTTCCTCAGGATGGTTCGCAACCTGATCACACTGATGATTGCCGCTTCCGCGTACTGCCTGACGACGCCGGCGTCGGCGGACAGCAAGATCGAATTCAACCGGGACGTTCGGCCGATTCTGTCGGATAACTGTTTTTTCTGTCACGGGCCCGAAGAGAAGCAACGGAAGGCGGACCTCAGGCTCGATCTGCGGGAATCGGCCGTCGAAACCGGAGCCGTCACGCCGGGCAATCCGGCCGAGAGTTCACTTGTCGAGCGGATTCTCAGCGACGATGTCGATCTGAAGATGCCGCCGGACGAGTCGAACAAGCATCTGACCGATGAACAGAAGGAAATTCTCAAACGCTGGATTGCCGAAGGAGCGGAGTACCAGCGCCATTGGGCTTACGAGCTGCCTGTGAAGGCCAACATTCCCGCGGGTGTCAACGGTGTCGATTTTCTGGTACAGCGGCGGCTGAAAGAAATCGGACTGCAGGCCTCGCCCGAGGCGGACCGGCGGACATTGATTCGCCGGCTTGACAGCGATTTGCTCGGGCTTCCGCCCACTCCCGCCGAAGTAGCTGCGTTTGAAGCCGACGACAAGCCGGGCGCGTACGAACGGCTGGTCGACAGGACGTTGGCGAATCGGCACTTTGGCGAGCGAATGGCCATCGGCTGGCTGGATGTCGTTCGATATGCCGACACGATTGGTTATCACAGCGACGTTCCACGCAATGTCTGGCCGTACCGTGACTGGGTGATCGAAAGTTTCAACAAGAACAAGCCGTTCGATCAATTCACCATCGAGCAGATTGCCGGCGACCTGCTTCCCGATGCCACGATGGAAACGCGTGTTGGCTCGGCATTCAATCGGCTGCTGCTCAGTACGGAAGAAGGGGGCGCGCAGGCCAAAGACTACGAAGCCCGGATGCTGACCGATCGTGTTCGGGCGATCGGTGCCGTCTGGTTGGGACAGACGACCGGGTGTGCGCAATGCCACGACCACAAGTTCGACCCGTTCACAATGCGGGACTTCTACTCTCTGGCAGCGTTCTTCGCCGACATTAAAGAACCGGTGATTGGTCGCCGCGAGGATGGCATGATTGTCGCTTCGGAATCGGAACGACAGCATCTGGCAGAGTTGGATGCCAAACTGGCCGAGGCACGCAAGCTTCGCGACGAGGCAGCCGCAATGCTCGACGCGGCTCAGGTTGAATGGGAAACTAAACTGGCTGCCGACGGCGTGAATCTTCCGGAGCTCGCCGAAGAGTCCCAGGCCCCGGACGCTGCCAAGAAAGCCGCGCAGGCTGCCGTCGATGCGCTGAAGAAAGGCACCGGCCAACGCAATTCGAAGGAAAAGGAGGCCATTCAGGCCTACTATCGGACGTACGTTGATTCGTCGCGTCAGGCCGACTTCGACGCGTTCGCCAAGGCCGAGCAGGAACGCAACGCCTATTACAATTCTCTGCCCAAATGCCTGGTGAGTGCTTCGAATGCGCCCAACCTGCGGACGGTCCGCATTCTTCCCCGCGGCAACTGGATGGACGAGAGCGGCGAAGTCGTCCAGCCGGCGCTGCCTCATTATTTGCCTCAGCCGGACTTTGGAGACCGTTCGCTCAGCCGATTGGACTTGGCCCGCTGGCTTGTCTCACGCGAGAACCCGCTGACCGCGCGGACCGTGATGAACCGCCTCTGGCAGCAACTCTTCGGAACCGGCCTCAGTAAGGTGCTCGATGACCTGGGGGCACAAGGAGAGCCGCCCCGCAATGCTGAACTTCTCGATTGGCTTGCATGCGAGTTCATGGATTCCGGCTGGGACTTCAAGCACATGGTTCGTGTCATTGTCAGCAGCCAGACCTATCGGCAGGTCTCCACAGCCACGCCCGAGCTGTTGGCAGCCGATCCGTACAATCGTGAATACGCCCGGCAGACCCCTTTCCGGATGGATGGCGAGGTGGTCCGTGATTATTCACTCTCCTTTGCAGGTCTTCTCTCGCCCGGGATCGGCGGTCCCAGCGTCAAGCCGTACCAGCCCGAAGGCTATTGGGAGAACCTTAACTTTCCGAGGCGAACCTACGTGGCGGACACCGGCGAATTGCAACATCGCCGGGGTCTGTATACGTGGTGGCAGCGGTCGTTTCTGCATCCCAGTCTGTTGGCGTTTGATGCCCCCAGTCGCGAAGAATGTACCGCCGAACGGAGCCGGTCGAACATCCCACAGCAGGCGCTCGTGCTGTTGAATGATCCCACGTATGTGGAAGCCTCGCGGGTCTTCGCCGCCCGCATTCTGAGTGAGTGCCACGGGACGACCCGCGAACGGATCTCCTGGGCCTGGCAGCAGGCGCTCCAGCGAGATCCGCGGCCGGAAGAACTCAAGACGGTCGAGAGTCTTCTGGCGAAGCATCAGGTAGCCTACCACGAGAATACGGACGCCGCTGCCAAGCTGCTGAGCGTCGGACAAACGCCCGTGCCCGATTCGCTCGACAAGGCGGAGTTGGCCGCCTGGACTCACGTTGCGCGAGTGCTGCTGAACCTGCACGAGACGATCACACGCCCATAACCATTCGTCGTAAGCCAGGATACGCTGTGACAAGCTTTCTGCCATTTGTTCATCGACGCCAGTTTCTGGAACGGAGTTCCCAGGGCGTCTTTGGTGCTGCGCTGGCATCGTTGCTCGATCCGTCACTGCTGCAAGCGGCTGGGGCCGGTGGAACGCGGGCGAATGTGTCCCTACCACAGAAGGCCAAGCGGGTTATCTGGCTGACGATGGCAGGCGGACCATCCCATCTGGAGCTGTTCGACCGCAAATCAAAACTGGCCGAACTAGACGGTCAGCCGATGCCCGAAAGCTTCACCCAAGGTCAGCAACTGGCGCAGTTGCAGGGGCAGAAACTGTTCTGCCTGGGGCCGATGTTTCCTTTCCAGACATACGGCGAGAGCGGAATCGAGATCAGCGAACTCCTGCCGCACATCGGGTCGGTCATCGACGATATCTGTCTCGTCCGTTCCATGACGACCGACGCGATCAATCACGACCCGGCCCATATGTTCATGAATACCGGTTCGCAGATCGCGGGGCGGCCCAGCATGGGATCCTGGGTGACGTACGGGCTGGGGAGCGAATCGGAGAATCTACCCGGGTTTGTCGTGCTGGTCTCGACGGGGAAGGGGCGTTCGCCGCAGCCCATTGCGGCCCGACAGTGGAGCAGCGGATTCCTTCCCAGCCGTTTTCAGGGAGTTCAACTTCGATCGGAGGGAGATCCGGTCCTGTATCTCAGCCCGCCCCGCGGCGTTTCGCTGAAACAGCAGGGCGTCGATGTCGATGCGATCAACGCTCTCAACGAATATCGCGACGCCGTGGTCCACGATCCGGAGATTGCCACTCGGATTGCTCAGTACGAGATGGCATTCCAGATGCAGTCCAGCGTACCGGAACTGATGGATGCGTCCGGAGAAGACGCCCGCACGATTGCCCGTTATGGTTGCCAGCCGGGGGACGGGTCGTTTGCGTCGAATTGCCTGCTGGCTCGCCGGCTGGCGCAGCGGGGCGTTCGGTTCATCCAGCTGTATCATCGCGATTGGGACCATCATAGTCTGCTCCGCGAGGAACTGCCGTTGCGTGCCCGGGAAGTCGATCAGGCGTCCGCCGCTCTGATTTCCGATCTGAAAGAGTTGGGCATGTTCGACGAGACGTTGATCGTCTGGTCCGGCGAGTTCGGCCGAACCCCGATGTCCCAGGGAAACAAGGGGCCAATCGGACGCGATCATCACAATAAATCGATGTCGATGTGGCTCGCCGGTGCCGGCGTGCGCGGTGGAATGGTCTACGGGGCGACCGACGATCTGGGATACGCGGCGGTCGAAAATGTCTGCACGGTGCATGACTTGCACGCGACCATGCTGCACTTGCTGGGCATTCGGCACGATGCCTTCAGCGTGAAGTTTCAAGGATTGGACGCCAAGCTGACAGGTGTCGAAGCGGCACGCGTTCTGCACGACATCCTTGCCTGATGGCGGAGCTGACAGAGAAAGAACGGCAATGCGAACAATGCCATACGATGACGCAACACGACGAGTCTTTCTGGGACAATCAGCGCAGGGGCTGGGTGCCGTTGCACTCGGGTCGTTGCTCGAACCGTCACTTTCGTCCGCGGCCACTGCGGGCGCACTGAAGACGCTTCCCTTGCCACAAAAGGCGAAACGTGTGATCTGGCTGACGATGGCTGGCGGGCCGTCGCACCTGGAGACGTTCGACCCTAAGCCAAAGCTGCGCGAGTTGGACGGCCAGCCAATGCCCGAGAGCCTCACGAAGGGGCAACAACTGGCCCAGCTGCAGGGAAAAGAATTGAAGTGCTTCGGGCCGCAACTTCCCTTCGCCAAGTTCGGCAGTCATGGGACTGAGATTTGCGAGTTGTTCCCTCACTTTGGATCGGTGATCGACGAAGTCTGTCTGATTCGGTCGATGACGACCGAGGCGATCAATCACGACCCCGCTCATATGTTTATGAATACGGGGTCGCAAATTGCCGGCCGGCCCAGCATGGGGGCCTGGGTCACATACGGTCTCGGGAGCGAAGCGGACGATCTTCCCGGCTTTGTCGTGTTGACGTCACTCGGCCAAGGGGGGCAGAACCAGCCGATCGCCGCCCGCCAATGGAGCAGTGGATTCCTCCCGAGTAAGTACCAAGGGGTCCAGCTCCGCGCGCAGGGCGATCCCGTTTTGTATCTCACCAGTCCGCCGGGCGTCTCTGTCGATCAGCAGGCCGCAGATGTGGCGGCCATTACGTTGCTTAACCAACAGCAGAATGCACTGCTGCCCGATCCGGAGATTGCGACCCGAATTACGCAGTACGAAATGGCCTTCCAGATGCAGGCGAGCGTCCCCGAGTTGATGGACGTCCGCAACGAGACGCAGGAAACACTCGAATTGTACGGCTGCCAGCCGGGTGACGGTTCGTTCGCGTCCAATTGCCTGCTGTCGCGGCGGTTGGCCGAACGCGGAGTCCGATTCATTCAGCTGTATCACAAAGATTGGGATCACCACGGAGGCGTCAAACAGGGCGTGACGCAAAAGGCCCTGGAGATCGATCGCGCGTGCATGGCGCTCATTACGGACTTGAAGCGACGGGGCATGCTCGATGAAACGTTGCTCGTCTGGGCTGGTGAATTCGGCCGCACGCCAATGTCTCAAGGGGGAAGTGGCCGCGACCACCACAACAAGGCCATGTCGGTCTGGATGTGTGGCGCAGGGATTCGAGGCGGGATGGTTTACGGCGCTTCGGACGAACTCGGCTATGCGGCGGTCGAGAATGTCTGCACAGTGCACGACATGCACGCCACAATGTTGCATCAACTGGGAATTCAGCACGACGCCTTCAGTGTCAAATTTCAGGGACTCGATGCCCGGTTAAGCGGCGTGGAAGGGGCTCGTGTCCTCACGGACATTCTGGTGTGAATTGCGATCGTCGAATTCCGACACTTGTCAGCAGATCCGCGGCAGGGGGGCTCCCAACGGATCATCGAGTGGCTGCGGGCTGCCCAGTCCTCGCTGAATGACGACGGCCGCGAGTTTTCGTTCGGTCCCCCGTCCGATCCGCACAGCGTCGCATGTCTGCGGATGCGAATGCAGAACTGACAAGGCGTCGCCGAGTGCATCTCGTTCGACCGCGACAACCATCGTCCCCTCGTTCGCGACATGGACCGGATCGAGGCCCAGCAACTCGCACGCGCCACGGACTTCGGGTGAAACGGGGAGGCGGGTTTCTTCGATCTCCAATGTCAGTTGGCTCGACTCAGCCCATTCCTGCAGCACGGCGGCAACGCCACCCCGAGTCGCGTCACGCATGCAGCGCAGGCGTGTTCCCAAGCGATCCATCAGTAGCGAAGCGGGTTCCCAGAGTGGTCCGCAATCGCTCTGCAGGCTGGATTGCAGCAGCAGTTCTTCACGAGCACAGAGGACGGCCATCCCATGTCGGCCAATGGAACCGGTCACGATCAGTTCGTCCTCCGCCTGAAGCGCAGTCGGGCCGGGTGGTGGCGTTTCAAGAAGTTGTCCGACTCCCGTCGTATTGATGAACAGACCATCGGCGACGCCGCGTGGAACGACCTTGGTGTCGCCGGCGACGATGCGGATATCCGTACGCCGCGCAGCGGCCGCCAGACTGTGAAGGACGCGATCCAGAACGACGATCGGCAGACCTTCTTCGAGAATCAGCGAGACCGTCAGATACAGCGGCCTCGCTCCGCTGACGGCCAGGTCATTCACCGTGCCATAAACAGCCAGCGAGCCAATGTCGCCGCCGGGAAAAAACAGTGGTGAGACGACAAAGCTATCCGTCGTCATCGCCAGCTGTCCGTTCATGGCAGGAAGTCGTGCCGCATCGTCCATTGATTCGAGAATATCGTTTCCGAATGCCGACAGAATTCGTTCGCGGATTAGCCTGCGCGTCAGCCGTCCCCCCTCACCGTGGGCCAGCATGATCCGTGGCCCATCCGGTTCGATGGCGACGGGACAGTGAAGCTGCCGTGATCTTGGCTGATCGTTATCCACCGGATGTCACCTGTTGCGGATTGCGATAACGGTAGTACGCTGCACAAGCACCTTCGGAAGAAACCATGGGAGCTCCCAGCGGGCGGTCCGGTGTGCAGTCGCGGTCAAATTCCTCGCAGGCGGTCGGCTTGATTCGGCCCGCCAGGACATCCGCGCTGCGACAACGCGCATCGTCGATGACGGGCAGGCTCAGGTTCATGTTGAATCGCTTCGCGGCATCGAATTGGCTCCACTCGTCCCGAAGTTGCAGGCCTCCCTGCGGAACCGTCCCGAAACCACGCCACGGCCGATCGCAGACTTCGTACATCTCGCGAACGATATCCTGCGCGATGAGATTTCCCTCGCTCCGGACACTGCGGCTGTAGCAATTCTCGACGCACGACCGGCCCGACTCCAGTTGTGTCACGGCGGCCAGAATTCCTTCCAGCAGGTCCAGCGGTTCAAAACCGGTCACGACGACCGGCAGTTGGAACCGATCCGCGAAGTCGTAGTACGATTCGTAACCGGTGATGGTGCAGACATGTCCGGCGGCCAGAAATGCCTGGACACGGTTTTGGGGCGACTGCGCGAGCAGCTCCATTGCAGGGAGGACCCGGACGTGTGAAACGAGCAAACTGAAGTTGTCGATTCCGTCACGAAATGCATGCTTGACCGCCAGCGCGGTCGCCGGAGCGGTCGTCTCGAAACCGACGGCAAAGAAGACCACTTCGGTGTCCGGGTGTCGGCGGGCCAATTCGACGGCGTCCAGCGGTGAGTACACAATGCGAATGCGCCCGCCAGCGGCCTGGGTTTCCAGAAGCGACTGCTGGCTGCCAGGGACGCGGAGCATGTCGCCGAAACTCGTAAGGAGTACGTCGCCTCGTAACGCAAGTTGCTGGGCGAAGTCGATGGCTTCCAGGGGAGTCACACAAACGGGACATCCCGGGCCGTGGATCAGCTCAATCACACCATCCAGTTCGGATTCAATCCCGTAGCGCAGCAGGCCGTGTGTCTGCCCGCCGCAGACTTCCATCAATGTCCACTGTCGTGTCGTCCGGCGACGAATCTCGTCGAGGAGTTTTCGGGCCGCCTGCGGATCGCGATATTCATCAAGGTATTTCATTCCCCGCCGTCCCTCCCCTCGCCGCCTGTCCAACCATCGTCATCCCCCAACGAGGCGAGCTCGTCGAAAATGCGCTGCGCCTCTTTGGGCGCGATGCGACTGATGGCAATGCCCGCATGGACGATGACGTAGTCCCCTTCGGCCGCATCGGTGACGCACGCCATGTGACAGACACGCCGCACACCATCGAATTCGATTTCGGCCCGTGCGAACGTCTGATCGTGGTCGATCCAGCGGACCAGTTTCCCCGGAATGCCTAGGCACATGCGTGGTGGGCCTCCTTGCGAAGTTGAGCCGCCGCGATGGCCAGTTGGCCGGCTGCCAGCCCTCCGTCGTTGGGCGGGATCATTCCGGGCAGACCAAGCGGTTGATTCACCCGGGCAAAACGCTCCGTCAGAAGCTCGACCAGAATGCGGTTCTGAAAGACTCCCCCTCCCAGGACAACCGGGGTCGACCGATTGGCAGAGCAGAAGGCGAAGAGGGCATCGGCCAGACTGCGATGAAACCGCATCGCCATCTCGCCGGGTGTCGCTCCGAGGGACTTGTCCTGCAGCAGTTGCCGCACCAGGCGACGCCAATCGAGCTGCTTGACGGTGTCACTGTTGATAGGACAGTCGTACGCTCCGTGGGCAGAAGCGGCACAGGCGGCTTCGAGCAGCATGGCGGGCTGGCCTTCGAACTCGGAATGTTCGATTCCCAGAACGATCGCTGCCACTCCGTCGAACAGGCGGCCGGCACTCGATGTCCTGGGAGACAGTCGTGGCCGACGAAGTACTGGCAACAGGGACTGCGGATCTCCGTCGCGGAAGCGACGACGCGCGGCCTGTCGCCACTCGCTACGGTTCACGAACGGCGTGCTCGCCTCCGGGAAGACTGAAGGGACGCAACATTCCAATCCTCTGGAAGTGATCCACCGTCACCCGCAGGATCTCGCCTCCCCAGATCGTGCCGTCATTGCCGAAACCTGTCCCATCAAACGAAATACCGAGCACAGCACGATCGAGCCAGCCCTGCTCGCACATGCCGGCCACGATATGCGCATGATGGTGATTGACTTGCAGGACTTGTCGTGACTGGCCGGCAGCCCACTGCGATGTGAAGTAATCTGGATGTCGGTCGCAGACGAAGTTCGGATCGTCGCTGTTGTAGAGTTGTCGCAACTCGGCGACATGCTCGACGTATCGCTCACGTGTGGCCAGCGTTTCCAGGTCACCGAGATGTGGTCCCAGGACGGCCTGCACACCGTTGCTGATCGCGACCGATGTTTTCAGGTGGCCGCCCAACGCAATGATCGGCCGGTCGGTTTCGATCTCCAACGACAAGGGGGCATAGCCCCGCGCCAGACGAATGGCTGTCGCATGGCCCGCCATCACCCGAACGACACTGTCGTCGATTGGGCGTCGGATCGGCCGGTTATGATTCAGAACGACGTCGGCGAGCGCCGGGAGTTGCTCGGCAGCGGCTCGCGAATCAAAGATTAGCGGATCTCCTTCGACGTTAGCGCTGGTGCAAATCAGCGGTCTGTCAAGACGATCGAGCAGAAGAGAGTGCAGCGGCGTTGTGGGCAGCATCAGTCCAATCGTGTTCAGTCCTGCTGTCACAGAGGCGCAAATGGACCCGCGGTGAAGCCCTTCGCTCGTAGCCAGAAGAACGATTGAACCAGCTGGACTCTGCAGTAACTGTCGCTCGGCGTCGTTCAGGATCGCATAGCGTTCGGCCTCGCGTCGACCGGCCACCATGACAGCCAGCGGCTTCGACGGCCGTTTCTTTTTTGCCCGAAGCTGTTCGACCGCCTGTGGCGATGTCGCATCTGCCAGCAGCTGGTATCCCCCCAGGCCTCGCAGCGCCACAATTCTTCCATCGAGAATTGCGCCGGCAGCAGCCCGGATGGCGTCGCCACCACGAGCGATCACCCGGCCAGCGGTGGACTGCAGCCAGATGGATGGACCGCACTTCGGGCAGGCGTTGGTCTGCGCATGAAAACGTCTGTCGCCGGGCGAGGCGTACTCCCGTCGGCAGTGGTCACAGAGCGGAAACTCGGACATCCCGGTCTGGGCTCGCTCGTAGGGCATCCGATCGATGATGGAATATCGTGGTCCACAGTCAGTACAACTGGCGAAGGGATAGCCATGTCGGCGATTGTCAGTAGAACGCACATCGGAAAGACAGTGGTCGCAGACGACGACATCTGGGGGAACGGCGGCCCGGAGTGGCTGCTCCATCCGAATCGCGTCAGTCGCTATCCGATCGATCGCGAGAGTCTCTTCCCCGCCCAGGACGAATCTTGCGTGGCCTGCGGGTTGTGCAGAGGCAATATGGAGCGACGTAATCCGGGCCGCAACGGGCAGGTGATGCGAGAACTCCTTCTGGAACCGCTCGACGCCCCAGGCGGTCCCTTCCAGATGGATCTCGAGACCGTGTCTGGTGTTTCTCGCCCAGCCATTCAAACCGAGCTGCTGAGCGAAACGAGCGACGGCCGGGCGCATACCGATTCCCTGCACTCGGCCTGTCAAAGTCAGCCGCGCAGCGGAGAGAGGATCGACTTGCGGGGTTGTCCGTGACATGCAATCAAGTCTCGGCAAGCAGGTTCTCGCGTTGCTTGTCCAGGTGGTCACACCACTCAGAAATTCCCACTCCGTCGCGTGCGCATATTTCGAAGGACGCCAACTCGGGCTGAATCCTTCGGGCATCATCTGTAACAGCTGCCACGGAGAACGGAACATAGGGCAACAAATCCAGTTTCGTTACAAGCATGGCTTGGCTGGTGCGAAACATCTTGGGGTACTTGCCCGGCTTGTCGTCGCCTTCGGTCGTGCTCACCAGGACGACACGGAGATGTTCCGCCAGATCGTGCGACGCAGGGCAGACCAGGTTGCCGACGTTCTCGATAAACAGAAAGTCCACTTGCGGATCGCCGAGTGCTTCCAGTCCGCGGCGAACCAGCGGCAACTCGAGATGGCAGGCTCCCCCGGTCGTCAACTGTGCGGTCGGGACCAGTGGGCTGAGCCGTTGGGCGTCACGATCCGTTTCGAGGTCACCGACAAGAACAGCCATCGTGCGACGGCCGGCCCAATGCCGTGCCGTGGCCTCCAGCAGAGTTGTCTTGCCGGCTCCGGGGGACGAGACGATGTTCACGACGCAGGTTCCCCGCGCGGCCAGTCGGCGACGTTCGAGCTCGGCATCCATCTTTGCTTCGGCTGCGACGTCTCGCCGGACGGTGACTGTCTGTGTCAGGCCTGTCATTGCATCACCTCTCGATCGGTTCGGTATCCTGCAGATCAACGCTGATCAGTTGCAGTGTGTCGCCTCGGACGATGCGGACATTTCCGCGGCAGGCCGGGCAGCGAAAGTCGAACTGCTGCAACTCGAACTGCTCGCGACACGCCTCGCATTCTGCCAGCAGGGCGACTTCGTCGATCACCAGAGTTGCGTCGGCTGCCGTCGTTTCTGAAGCAGACTGCTCGAATGCAGAGGCCAGTAACAGCGGTTCGACACCCGAGAGAGGTCCGACCTCGACACGGGTTTCGGTCACGCGGCGACCGCCATGTTCCTGTCGAATGCTTTCGACCTGTCTCAGCAGTGTTCTGACGAGTGATTGCTCGTGCATGTCTGATCTCGAACGATATCAGCGTAAATCTGGCGGACAACGGTTGAAACCGACGCTTGCAGTTCCGGTGAAAGCCCTGTCAGAGGTTTCGCGACAGCTCCCTCGATCGACCAGATGTCGACTCGCGGTGGAAGGCGACCCAGGCGGTCGGCCAACTGCAGAATGACTGGCAGCGGCAGGTCGTGTGTGCCGGACCAGCCGGCTGCGACCAATTCTTCTGCGGGCCATTTCCAATGGCCTACGTCGCCGACGGACCCGAGTCCCTGGCAGGCATCGCAGATGACTAACCGCTCGAAATCGTCAATCCAGTCGAACAACTCAACTGGTGCTTTCGCCCGCCGCACAACCGCCTCGGACGATTCGAGTTCCTTCGTCAGCAGTTCCGCAATGATCCAGCCCGTCTGGTCATCACCATGCGGACTGCCCACACCCACGACCAATGTGCGGGAAGGTTTCATGTCCGCTCGATCCGGAGTTTCAGGAAGTGTGTTGAGCAGCTGATGCAGGGATCGTAGCAACGAACCAGGTTTTCACATTGCCGTGACAGGACCGCTTCCGTTTCGTGGATGACTCGGGGGACCCAGGCCCGCAGATCGATTTCGATTTGCGCTTGGTTCTGCGATGTCGGTGGAATAATGACGGCTTGGACGACCTTGCCCTCTTCGTCGATCGTGTAATGCTGATAAATTGTTCCGCGCGGGGCTTCTGTCGCTGCGCAGCCGCTCGCTGCTTTGTAGGTGTATTCGATTCGTGGCTGTCGTGGCGGATCGTAGGTGCGGAGGATATCCAGGCCTTCTTCGAAGGCGTGGATCAGTTCCAGACCTCGTGCGACAATACTCTGGAACGGGTTGAAGCAAGGCCACGTGATGCCGACTTCGCCGGCCGTCTGCCGAGCTGTCGGCGAAAGGCGGTCGAGATTCAAACTGACTCGGGCCAGCGGACCGACGAGATACGAATCGCCTGTCTGGCGGCGGACCGAGTGCAGAGCCGTCGAATGCGGGACGTGGCGTTCTTCGAATTCGTACTGGTAGCTGCCAACGGGAATCGATTCGCCAGCCGTCGTCGCGATGTGTCCTTCGTTCATCGGATACTCGTCGGGATGCGACAGCGACACCAATTGAGTGTCGCAGGCGAAATTAGGGAAGTCGAAGCCGGCCACCCAGAGAGTGGTCTCGCTGGCCGCCTGTCATCTCCGTTAGAAATCGGGGAGCAGTTGCTACAACGCATCTCGCCGTGGAGCCCGGTAAAAACCGCCGACCGCCACGTTGACGGGGTGGATGGCCCGTCCCCCGAGAATCTCCAGCAGGCGGTTGCCGTATTTCTTCATTCGCAGTCCACGGTTGACTTCGTCCGGGAAGCGGGATGCCATGTCCAGTCCACTGTCAAAGCCGACGAAGTCGGGCGCGTTGAGCAGGTAGATGTGCAGAGCATGGCTTTCGATCCACTCGCCGCAGTACAGCAGTCGTCGCAGGCGGCGGATTTCCGGGGAAGTGGTGACGCCTAAGGCGGCTTCGAGAGCGTGGACGCTGCTCATCTGATAGGCCACGGGACAGATTCCGCAAATCCGCGCCGTGATATCGGGAACGTCCTCCAGCATCCGTCCCCGCAAGAGTGCCTCGAACAGTCGGGGGGGCTCGTAGATTTCCAGACGCACGTCCTCGACGACGTCGCGGTTTAGTTTGACGTACAAGCCTCCTTCGCCTTCAACCCGAGTCATCGCCCGGACTTTGATCGTGCGCTCTGTCACGTCTCTGCCTCCGACTTTGCGGCCAGGCGGTCCCCTTCGACACGGAACTCCGGCGAATAGCCATTAAAGCTGCGGAGACTTCGCACAATTTGATCGGCTGGGGCTCCCTCTTTGACGAACTGATTAGTGAGACTCACCAGGTTGGGTTGAGCGGACGGTCCGTAGCAACCATAACAGCCGCGATTGTACGAAGGGCAAATCGCTTCACATCCGGACTGTGTCACCGGTCCGAGACAGGGAATTCCCTGGGCGACCGTCACGCAGACTGTCCCTCGGCGTTTGCAGTCGAGACACACACTGTGAACCGGAGTGCGTGGTCGGCGGCCGGCTAACAGAGACCGAAGGACTTCAATCAGCTGGGACTGGTTGATCGGGCAGCCACGAAGCTCGAAATCGACAGCGATGTGGTCCGAAATGGCCGTCGATGTTTTGAGGGTCGAGATGTAATCGGGACTGGCATAGACCGAGCGGACGAATTCGTCGCAGTCGGCCCAGTTGCGCAACGCCTGGATGCCGCCCGCTGTCGCGCAGGCACCAATGGTGATGAGAAAACGGGACTCGCGTCGGATCTGCTGGATTCGTTGTGCGTCGTGGGGTGTCGTGATGGAACCCTCGACCAGCGCAATATCGTAGGGGCCGGGCTGAATTCGGCTGGTCGCTTCCAGGAAGTATGCGATCTCGACGGCGCCGGCGACCGCGAGGAGTTGGTCTTCGGCAGCCAGCAGTGAGAGCTGACAGCCGTCACAGGATGCGAACTTGAAGACGCCCAGTCGTGGCTTTCCGGTCATCAGAGCCCCTCCACATCC
>ERZ869936.1728-NODE-1728-length-14628-cov-5.842380_pt1 | contig 14628 bp, 13 predicted proteins | sample MGYA00520876_ERZ869936 | MGnify/ENA primary metagenome ERZ869936 (study PRJEB32218, sample SAMN09650985) | biofilter metagenome | isolation source: enrty point of leading RO module | place: Saudi Arabia: Thuwal, RO plant located on Red Sea | collected 2016-02-17 ...
GACCCGCGGATCCGGTACGACTAATGACGGAGGCTCTGCACACCGATGTCGCCGGGGCGGACGCCGACTATCGACGCCCCAGTCAAGCGCAGCTCTGGCGGCGCCATCTGTGGCGCGACAAAAAGGCGTTGGGTGGCGCCATCGTCCTTACCAGCCTGCTCCTGGCCGCACTGCTGGCGCCGTGGATCACGCCTTACGATCCGAACTCAATGGAATACATGATGATGGAGGCGCCCAACCTGGCGCATCCACTGGGTACGGACGATCTTGGGCGCGACCTCTTGAGCCGCCTGATTTATGGCACCCAGATATCCCTATTCGTCGGCATCTCGACAGTGGCCATCGCGCTTGTCGTCGGTGTGTTCCTGGGGCGTCTAGCCGGCTTCTACGGTGGCTGGCTGGACGCCATAATCATGCGGTACATCGACCTGCAATGGGCCTTCCCCAACTTTCTGATCGCCGTTTACCTGGTGGCGATCGTTGGCACAGGGCTCAGCAATGTCATTGTCGCAGTGTCCCTGGCCTTCGTCGACGACTTCGCGCGCATTGCGCGCGCCATGGTGCTCTCGATCAAGGAAGAGCAGTACATCGATGCCGCCCGAACCATGGGCGCATCGGACTGGCGGATCATGTTGCGACATATTTTGCCAAACGCCATGGCGCCGATCATTGTGCAAGCGACGGTCAGTGTATCATACGCGATACTGGCTGAGGCGACATTGTCGTACCTGGGCCTTGGCGTCGAGGCCGACACGCCGACCTGGGGCTTGATCCTTAGCGAAGGGCGCAGTTTCATTTCGCGCCTCTGGTGGGTCGGCGTCTTCCCCGGTCTGTTCATTATGATCACGGTGCTCAGCATCAACTTTCTGGGCGACGCCATGCGCGACGTGCTCGATGTCAAAGAAGCCAAGGGGTATTAGAGCTCCCGACTCGCGGAGCCTGGTTCCAGCCAGGCTAGAACCGGCTGGCCTGGAGGCATGCGGTGTTGTGACCGTCGGAAATGGCTTCGACCGGCGGCTTGATCACCGCGCAGTCTTCGACAGCGTAGTTGCAGCGTGGCCGATACGCGCAACCAGTGCCCAATCGGGCCAAATCAGGGGGCTGGCCCTGGATAGGGACCAATCTGTCGCCCCGGATCTTGTCGAGCCGAGGAATGGAGTTAAGCAGCCCGACCGTATAGGGATGACGCGGATGCGCAAAAATCTCTTCGGTCGAACTGCTTTCGACAATTCGGCCTGCGTACATGACATGCACGCGCGAGGTATAGCGTGCGACCACGCCAAGATTGTGGGTTATCAGAATCAGAGCGGCGTCGAGGCGGGACGTCAATTCCTGCATCAGGTTCAGGATCTGCGCCTGAATGGTCACATCAAGCGCCGTCGTCGGCTCGTCCGCGATCACGAGGCGCGGTTCGCACGACAAGGCGATGGCAATCATTACCCGCTGGCGCATGCCGCCGGAGAAGTGATGCGGATACTGCTTCAGGCGCCGTTCCGCTTCGGAGATGCCGACCAAGCGCAACAGGTCCTTGGCTCGGGCATCGGCCTGCTTGGCAGTCAATCCGATATGCGTTTGCATCGTCTCGCGCAACTGCGTGCCGATGCTGAGCAACGGGTTGAGCGACGTCATCGGCTCCTGAAAAACCATACTGATACGGGCACCGCGGAGGTGCCGCAAGGAGTCGTCGTCCAGAGACATAAGGTCCTTGCCCTCGAACAGGACCTTGCCCGTAACGTGGCCGGGCGGGGAGGGCACCAAGCCCATGATGGCATGTGCACTAACAGACTTTCCGGAGCCCGACTCGCCGACAATGGCAATCGATTCGCCTGGCGCGATGCTGTAGGACACATCGTCTACCGCTTGCAGAAATCCTTCCGGCGTACTGAACCGGACGCTGAGGTTCTGTATGTCCAAAAGCTCTGCCATCTGCGTCCCCGAACGGACTCGCTATTAATGGAATCTCAGGCCGATCTGGTCACTACAGGCCGGCACGCCGGCATGTAATCAAGCTGGCGAAAGTCTCTCTCGCAAATGATGAAGGACTTATATCATGACTTGGTCCATTGTAGCTAAAGATTCCGCGACAGGATTGTTCGGCATAGCGATTGCCTCACGGTTTTTTGCGGTAGGCTTCCTGTGCCCTTGGGCGTCGAGAATGGGTGCTGTCAGCACTCAGGCCATGATCAATCCAATGTTTGGCCCACGCGGCCTGGCACTCCTGAACGAAGGCCTACGAGCGCCCGATATTTGCGACATGATTGTCGCCGCGGATCGTGACGCGGGCGGCCGCCAGGTTCATCTGGTTGATGCGGCAGGACGTACGGCGGCGTTTACCGGGCCTGAGTGCATCGATTGGTGCGGCCACGAAAACAGGCCCGGTGTTTCCGTCGCAGGCAACATGCTCGCCGGCCCCGCCGTCGTGGGTGACACGCTATCGTGCTACCTAAAGAATCTCGATATGCCATTTGTCGAGCGGCTCCTGGTCGCCATGGAGGCTGGCGAGGCGGCTGGAGGCGACAAGCGCGGTAAACAGTCGGCGGCGCTCTTGATTCAGGGAGACGAGCCATATCCACGCCTGTCCTTGCGCGTCGACGACCACAGCGATCCCTTGGTCGATCTCAGGCGCCTCTACGAAGTCGCAAAAGAGCGCTTCATTGGTTTCTCAGCTGCCTTTCCTCGACCGGAGCAGCCATACGGCATCACCGATCGCGACTATCTGGAGTCAATCATTGACAGCGTGAGGGGGAAACCGCTGTCGAAGGACTTCGAGATCTCGATGGGTTAGCACTGGACACAGTGTGACCTGAGCCCTGCAAACTCCTCCAGGAATGGATAGAATCCGTCAACGACGGGAGACGGACGATGAAGCGATCGCGGTTCACGGAAGAGCAGATCATCGGGGTTTTGCGGGAGCAGGAGGCGGGGATGAAGACCGCCGATGTCTGCCGCCGGCATGGGATCAGTGAGGCGACCTTCTACAAGTGGAAGGCGAAGTACGGTGGCATGGACGTGTCGGAGGCACGCCGGCTGAAGGTTCTCGAAGACGAGAACGTGAAGCTGAAGAAGCTTCTGGCTGAGGCGATGCTGGACAACGCCATGCTGAAGGACATCAGCGCAAAAAAATGGTGACGCCCGGAGCGAGGCGCGATGCCGTGGCTCACCAGTGCGCGGCGCATGGGTTGAGCCAGCGCCGGGCGTGTTGCGTGATTGGAGCGGATCGGAGTTCCGTGCGCTATCGCAGTTGCCGCCCTGACGATTGGGCGATCCGGGACCGGCTGCGCGCGCTGGCGGGCGAGCGGCGGCGGTTCGGCTATCGCCGGCTGCACATCTTGCTTGGTCGGGAAGGCGTCCACATGAACCACAAGAAGCTCCGGCGGCTCTACCGGGAGGAACGTCTTCAGGTGCGCCGGCGCGGCGGCCGCAAGCGGGCACTCGGCACCAGGGCGCCCCTGGTGCTGCCTGAGAGGCCGAACCAGCGCTGGTCGCTGGATTTCGTCTCCGATGCCTTCACCGACAGCCGGCGCTTCCGCATTCTGGCGGTGGTCGACGACTTCACCCGCGAATGCCTGGCCCTGGTCGCCGACACGTCCCTGTCGGGGGCGCGGGTGGCCCGAGAGCTCGATACCGTCATCGCCTGGCGCGGCGGCCGGCCGGAGACCGTTGTGTCGGACAACGGCACCGAACTGACCAGCATGGCGATCCTGCGCTGGTGTCAGGAGCGCCGGGTCGCATGGCACTCCATCGCTCCCGGGAAGCCGACGCAGAACGCCTTCGTGGAAAGCTTCAACGGCCGGCTGCGCGACGAGCTGCTGAACGAGACCCTGTTCACCTCGCTCGACCAAGCCCGCGCCGTGCTGGCCGCCTGGAAGCACGACTACAACACCGTCAGGCCGCACAGTGCCATCGGCAACACGGCGCCAGCGATCTACGCCAACCTCAGCGCTCCCGAGAGGCAACGGGAAGGGGCGCTCGAGCTCTATGGGGGCTCCACGCCCCTTCCCGTTGCGGCAACCGCTCAGGCACGATCAAATGACCAACAGGCTCTGCTCATGGCTGGATGAAAGTAGGGGCTCAGGTCACTTGCTACATAATACCGCAAATCTCTGTGGAGCAGGGGCCCAATCCTATTTCGTTCAGGGCAAATTACCAATAGTCAACTCTCTAGTTTGACTTTACTTTCACCGGGCTGCATGATTGCCGTAACAAATAATGCGCGGGCTGGTACTCGGCGGGCTAGCAACTGATGAGCGCGGAGTTGCCGACTGAGCCGGGCTTGGCAGGGAGCGCGGGTCGATTGACTAGGGATACCAGAACCTCTGAGCCTTGGCGCGTCGGCGTGCTGTTCTCCGCGACCGGGTTCCTGGCTGTCATAGAAGAAACCCAATTGCGCGGCACCTTAACCGCGATCGAAGAAATCAACGATTCCGGAGGGATACACGGCCGTCCGTTGGAGCCGGTGCTCTATGACCCAGGCTCTGAGTCGGCCGCTTTTGGGCGCTGCGCCAAGCGGCTCATGGTTGAGGATGGTATAACCACGATCTTTGGGTGCTACACATCGAGCTCCCGCAAGGCGGTGCTTCCGGTGGTCGAACGGCTCAACGGCCTGCTTTGGTACCCGACCTTGTATGAAGGGTTCGAATTCTCTCCGAATGTAATCTATACGGGTGCGGCGCCAAATCAAAACAGCGTGGAGTTGTGCGCATACCTTATGGAGCGTTACGGCTCGCGCTTTTTCTTCGTTGGCTCAGACTACGTTTATCCGCGTGAGTCCAATCGGATCATGCGCGAACTGGTGCGCCACAACGGCGGCCAAGTTGTCGGCGAGCGCTATCTGAGCCTGCGTGCGAAACGCAAGGACTTCCTGCCGGTTATGCAAGAGATCCGGGCGGCGCGGCCCGACGTGATTTTCTCAACTGTGGTCGGTGATTCAACGACCTATCTCTATCAGAACTATTCCGACGCCGGCTTCGACCCGAAGGCGATGCCGATTGCGAGCCTGACCACGACAGAGGCGGAAATCGAGGCGATGGGCTGCGATGTCGGCGAGGGTCACATAACAGCGGCGCCGTATTTCGAGGGCATAGGCGGAGACATCAGCACAAACTTCGTGCGCCGCTACAAGAAGCGTTATGGCGACGACGCCACCACCAATATGTGCCTGGAAGCCGCGTATTTTCAGGTACATATTTTCGCGAAAGCGCTGGAGCAAACCAACTCCATGGAGACGGAAATCTTGCGCCCGACCGTTCTGGGGAGCGAACTCGACGCACCGCAAGGCCGAGTCTCTATCAACTCCTACTGCGCACACACCGATCTGTGGACCCGGATCGGTCGCGCCAATCGCAGTGGGCGATTTGATATTCAGCATGAATCGGCTACCCCTGTGCGCGCCGACCCATATCTCATCGGCTACGGCCGAACTTTCGCATTCGGTTAGGCGTAACCCCATGAGAGATATGGAACCCCAAGTGGCGCCTGATGGTGACGCCTCTCCCGCCTTGGGCAGACCAAGTGCGATTAAGGTTGCGCAACGCACCAGAATTGCGATGGACGGTCCACGTGCGGCGGCCAGCACCTTCGACGATCTAGATATCGGCGTTATTGTGCGGCGCGACGACCACAGCGAATTCCTGACTCGGGAGCTGCAGCGGACGCGTGCGCGGGTGCGCCATATCTGGCCGATGCCGGAGCAAGTCTCCGTCGACTATGACGTCGTCTTCTGCGAAATGCTGGCCGACCTGCCAAAGCGCCTGCCTTGGTTGCCTGGAACACCCGGGGCGGCGCTGGTCCTCGTCATCCCGGTCGGCTTGCCTCTGGAACTTGGCACCATGCACAGCTGCGCGCCACACGCCGTGCTGCACATGCCTGTCACGCCCGATAGCGTACTGAGCGCACTATCATTGGCGCGCGAGCATTTTCTGTACGAGCGGCGGCTGCGCAGCCGGATTGAGAAGCTGGACGACAACTTGCGCACCATGCGCAGCGTCGAGCGGGCGAAGGCCATACTGATCGAGACGAAAAAGCTAAGCGAGCAAGACGCTTACCACTTCCTTAGGCGCACGGCGATGGAGCGGCGCGTGTCCATAGGCGCACTAGCCGCAATGATTGTTGACTCCCAAGATTTGCTCGGCTAGCTTTGTGTTCGCAGCTTAGGCTGCGCGTAAGAGCGGCAACGGCGCCGCTCTCTGGAAAATAGTAGGCATCGAAGCCCCGACGAGTCTGGCCAGGGTGGCCAATCGTGCGGGGTTTTTTGTTGCCTGATCGGCATCGGCTGCCGACCCACAAATTCCATTGAGAGGCGACCGCGCCAAAGGGACGCGGAACCTGAAGCTCGTCGAGAGGGAGGCGAAAATGACGCTTAATAGGCGAACGTTCTTGAAGGGAACCGTGGCAACTGGTGCGTTTGCGACCGCCGGATTTCCGCATATCTGGATGAAGAACAGCTCCCTGGCCCGCGCCGCGGCCGGAGAAATCAAAGTTGGGGTTCTGTTCTCCCTTACTGGCACGACGGCCATTATCGAGGAGTCGCTAAACAAGGCGACCTTGATGGCGATCGAAGAGATCAATGACCAGGGCGGCATCAACGGCATGAAGATTGCCCCTGTGGTCGAAGACCCGGCATCGGATCCGGCCACTTTTGCCGAGAAAGCTCGCAAACTGGTGCTTGGCGACAAGTGCGTGAGCGTCTTCGGCTCCTATACTTCTGCGAGCCGCAAGGCCGTGCTTCCTGTATTCGAGAAGCGCAACAACCTCTATTTCTATCCGACCCTGTACGAGGGGCGCGAGTGTTCCAAGAACGTCATTTACACCGGCGCGCTGCCAAATCAGCAGCAGGACGATTTCGTGCCGTGGCTGGTCGAAAAATTCGGCAAGCGTTGGTACCTCATCGGGTCCAACTACATCTATCCGAAAGAAGAAAACAACTACTGCAAGAAGCTGCTGGCGGGCCTGGGCGCCGAAGTGGTGAACGAGGAATATGTACCGCTTGGCCATTCCGAATTCTCGTCGGTTATCAATAAGTTCCACAGCGAGAAGCCCGACGTGATCTTCTCGACCGTGGTCGGCGACTCGGTGGTTGCGTTGCACCGGCAATATCGCGCGGCGGGTCTGGATCCGGAAAAGATGCCGATGGCCAGCTTGACCACTTCCGAGAATGAGGTGGCGGCCATGGGCGGCGATGCCGCGGCGGGGCATTTCACATCGGCGCCGTATTTCATGGTCTGGGATTCTCCGGAAAACAGCCGCTTCGTCGAGTCCTACCGCAAGCGCTGGGGCGGCGACAAGGTAACGCACTTTGTCTCCGAGCCGTCATACTTCCAGGTCTACCTATTCAAGCAGGCCGTTGAGAAGCTGGCGGCGAGCGACATCACGCCACCCAACATCCGCGAGGCCATCAAGGGCGAAGAAATGATTGCCCCGCAAGGCAAGGTCAGGATCGAGAAGGAGAACCTGCATACTTGGTTGTGGCCGAAGATTGGCGTTTGCAAGTCGGATGGGCAGTTTGAAATCCTCAAGCAGTCTAGCGACTGGCTGGAGCCAATTCCCTACAAGGCCTACGAGAACCAAGTCTGCACAGAGCAAGGCTTGAAGGAATCCTAATAGTTCCTGCAAGGGCGACGCCACGGCGGCAGGACGGGAGCAGACGCTCCCGTCCGAGGCCCGAAGTCAAACGCGGAAACAGCCTAGAATGGACATACTTGCGGCCCAAATCGTCACAGGCCTAAGCATCGCCTCAATTCTGCTCTTGGTGGCGCTCGGTCTGGCGATCATTTACGGCACGACCGGCGTCATCAACATGGCGCATGGGGAATTCGTCATGCTGGGCGCCTATAGCGCCTGGTTCCTGCAAACGTTTGTGGGACTCAGCTTGATTGAAAGTCTGGTCCCCATTTTTGCGATGGTCGCTGCCTTGGGTTGGATTGCCGAGCGACTCGTCATTCGCCATCTCTATCGGCGGCCTTTGGACACGATACTCGCGACCTGGGGTATCGGCGTAATGGCCCAACAGGCGATACGTCTGAGTGCCGGCGGTGAGTTGCGTTACGTTCAGATGCCACCCGCTATGGCCAACAGCATCTCAATTCTTGGAATCGAAGTATCGGCATTCCGAGCCTTCGTTCTGGTTCTGGCGATCGCACTGTTCGCACTGACTTGGTATCTGATGTACCGCACATCGGTCGGCATGAAGCTTCGCGCCATTACCCAAAATCGTGAAATTGCCAGCTGCTTCGGCATCAACAGCAATCGAATTTACAGCCTGACATTCGCCTATGGGGCAGGATTAGCCGGGTTGGCCGGCGCATTGGTGTCGCCGCTCAAGAGCGTGTCGCCCGAAATGGGTACGACCTATGTGGTCGACGCCTTCATGGTGGTCGTCCTCGGCGGCGTGGAAAGTCTGATCGGCACCATAGCCAGCTCCGCCATTCTAGGCCAGTTGAACGGCTTCCTGGCATTTTACAGCAATGACACGATCGCCAAGGCCTGCGTGCTGGTCGCGATTGTCATCGTCATCCGTTTCAGGCCCCAGGGCCTGTTTGCGGCCAAGGTGAGGGCCTGAACCATGTGCGTTTCCATGCTGTGCCGCCGTTAGGGGGAAGCGTTACTGTGTCGCGCCGCACCACAATACAGATCGCCGGCTATGGTCTCGTTTGTCTGACCATTCTGCTCGTGCCTACGTTCTACGATGATGCCTTCGTTCTCAATAAATACAGCCGCTATCTGGTCTTGGGCATTCTGGCCATGGCGCTCAGCCTGTCCTGGGGCTACACGGGGATTCTTAATCTCGGCCAGGCCACAAGTTTCGGTCTTGGCTCATACTGCATGGCCATGGGCCTCAAGCTCCGCACTGTGCCGGTCCACACTGGATCGGCGGGTCTCCCCGACTTTATGGTGTGGAACAATGTCCAGACGCTGCCCTGGTTCTGGGAGCCGTTCTATTACATGACTTTCGCGATCTTGGCCGGAATCTTGGTGCCGGTCGTATTCGCTATCCTGCTCGGCTGGTTCATCTTTCGAGGTCGGGTTACCGGCGTCTATGTGGCGATCATTACCTTGGCGGTTCTGGTCGTGGTCAACCTGTTGATCATTGATCAGCAGCGCTATACCGGCGGCTTCAATGGCATAACGGACCTGGCGCAGCTGGAAGTGTTCGGCTTGACCTTCGATGCCTATGGCAGCTCCTCTTACTACCTCATAGCGACGTGCCTCACCTTCAGCCTGTTCTTCGCGTTGGCTATCACCAAAAGCAAAGCCGGCTTGATCCTGCAGGCCATACGCGATCAGGAGAATCGCGTGCGCTATTTTGGCTACGACGTTGCTGGCTTCAAGATGTTTGCGTTCGCTGCATCGGCCGGCATCGCTGGGCTGGCGGGCATGCTGTACACCATCGTCATGGAGTTTGCCTCACCGACTTTTTTAAGTGTGCCGCTTAGCCTCTCGGTCGTGATCTGGTGCGCAGTTGGCGGCCGCCAAAGCCTCCTGGGTGCGACAATCGGTGCCATCGTAGTGACGGGTGTGCAGGGTGCGCTATCGGAATCCGAAACGTTCCTGGATACCTGGACGCTGATCATGGGTTTCCTGTTCATCGCCGTGGTCTTGTTCCTGCCCAAGGGGTTGGCCGGGGCCGCGGACGCATTGATTGATCGTCTCCTATCGCGCACGGGTAGCGGGCGCGCGGAACTCGAAATAATGAAACCCAACACAGCGTTCCCGCACGAAAAGGAGGCCGCGGAATGAGCGCCAGCGGCGTAGATCATCTGGTCCTGCGCGATGTTGTGGTCAGTTTCAACGGATTTCAAGCAGTGAGCGGCTTGAATATGTGCGTCGAAAAGGGCGAATTGCGATGCCTTATAGGCCCTAACGGCGCCGGTAAGACCACAGCGCTAGACCTAATTTGCGGTAAGGCAAAGGCAGCGTCGGGTAGCGTTGTCTTCAAAGGCAAATCGCTCACCAATATGGAGGAGCATCAAATCGCGCGGGCCGGGATCGGACGCAAGTTCCAGGTTCCGAGTGTGTTTCGAGAGTTGACGGTGCGCGAGAACCTTCAAGTAGCGCACTGCAAGCGCTCTGGCGTTCTGGCGAATGCGTTCAGCTTCGGCCGTGGCGACGTCACCGACGGCTTGGAGAAGTTGGCTGCCCTCGTTGGCTTGCAAAACCATCTGGATGAGACCGCCGGCCATCTGTCGCATGGCCAAACCCAGTGGTTGGAGATTGCCCTTCTGCTTGCCCAGGATCCGGAACTGATCCTCATGGACGAGCCGACCGCGGGCATGACAATGCAGGAAACCCGCAAGACAGCGGACCTGTTCAACCGCCTAAAGGGCCGACACACGCTGATCGTCGTCGAGCACGACATGGGATTCGTTAAAGAGATAGGCGAAATCATCTCGGTTATGCATCAGGGACGGATGCTGGCTGAGGGTACCGCGGCGCAGATCGAGCAGAACCAAAACGTGCGCGTTGCCTACCTCGGTTCGGGAGGCATAACCGGTGCTTGAGCTAAACCGCGTCGACGCCTTCTACGGCAACAGCAGGGCCCTGCAGGATGTAAGTTTTCAGGTTGCCCAGGGCGAATTCATGAGTGTCCTCGGCCGCAATGGGGTCGGCAAGACAACGCTCATGCGCTCGATTGTCGGCCTGATGGACCGGTGCACCGGCAGCATTCGTCTAGGTGGACAGGAGCTTAACGGAAGGCCTGCTCACGACCGTTCCAAGTCGGGTCTGGGTTATATCCCACAAGGACGCGGCATATTGCCCAGGTTTACCGTCCGCGAGAACCTGATGCTTGGCACCTTCGCCGATCCCGAAAGTTCAGGTGCCATTGATGAGCGTGTCTTTAAGCTCTTCCCCATCCTCAAAGACTTTTTGAATCGTCGCGGTGGCAATCTGTCCGGCGGCCAGCAGCAGCAACTTGCGATCGCACGGGCACTCCTGACCCGCCCCAAGGTCATGCTGCTGGATGAGCCAACCGAGGGCATTCAACCCAACATCGTCGAGCACATCGAGGAAGTCCTGCTCACGCTTAATCGCGACCAGGGTATGACCATTGTGCTGGTCGAGCAAAATGTCGCGTTCGCGCGTCGCGCTTCAAAGCGATTCGTCATCATGGATCGCGGAGGTGTGGCAGCACAGGGATCCGTCAACGATCTGACGGATGATCTCGTTCATCGGCACATGGCGGTGTAGCTGGACGAACGACAGACACAACCACGCACCCCAACCGGGTTATATGGGAGGACATTATGTATCACGGCGATATATCGAGCAGTAACGACACCGTCGGTGTTGCCGTTGTGAACTACAAGATGCCGCGCCTTCACACGAGGGCCGAAGTTCTGGCGAATGCCCGTAATATCGCCAGCATGATCGAGGGAATGAAAATCGGATTGCCCGGCATGGACTTGGTGATCTTTCCCGAGTACAGCACGCACGGCATCATGTATGACGAGAAGGAGATGTACGAGACCGCATCGGCCATCCCCGGGGAAGAGACGCAGATTTTTGCCGAGGCCTGCATCAAGGCGAAGGTCTGGGGTGTGTTCTCGTTGACCGGCGAGCGCCATGAGGAGCATCCGAACAAGGCGCCGTACAACACCCTGATCTTGATGAACGACAAAGGCGAAATCGTACAGAAGTATCGCAAGATCATGCCTTGGGTGCCGATCGAAGGCTGGTATCCCGGAAACTGCACTTATGTCAGCGACGGGCCGAAGGGCATGAAAGTCAGCCTGATCATCTGCGATGACGGGAACTATCCGGAGATTTGGCGTGACTGCGCCATGAAGGGCGCTGAGCTAATCGTCCGCTGCCAAGGATACATGTATCCGGCAAAGGATCAGCAGGTCCTAATCGCCAAAGCTATGGCATGGGCGAACAACAGCTACGTCGCTGTCGCCAATGCCAGTGGCTTCGACGGCGTCTATTCCTATTTCGGCCACTCGGCACTGATAGGCTTCGACGGGCGGACATTGGGCGAATGCGGCGAGGAGGAGAACGGCATCCAATACGCACAGCTTTCCGTCTCGGGAATCCGCGATGCGCGCCGCAACATGCAGTCGCAGAATCACCTCTTCAAGCTCCTGCACCGCGGTTATACGGGTAGCATCAACTCCGGCGAGGATGAGCGTGGGGTCGCGGCTTGCCCATACGACTTCTATAAAAAGTGGGTCACCGACCCGGACGGCACGCGGGAGATGGTCGAAGCGCTGACCCGTCCCACCGTCGGTACGGACGAGTGCCCGATCGAAGGCATTCCAAACGAGAAGAAGGTGGCGCATCGCTAGGCGTCTGCGTGAAGGCGGGGGGTATTCCCCCGTCCTTCGTGCCTCTCAAGTACGCGTCCTTTGTGCCTGGCAAGGCGCTGGCGCGGCGAGCAATCTCTAGCCAACCGCATTGGATTGCCATGCAGCTGAGCGACTACCTCATTGGCGAGGAGCCTTATTATCGACCGGTCGGTGGAGAGGTCCGTCTGTTCGAGGCGGCCCATTCCGTGCGCATGCCCATCATGCTTAAGGGACCGACCGGTTGTGGCAAGACACGCTTTATTGAGCATATGGCTTGGCGTCTGCGGCGGCCGCTCATCACCGTCTCCTGCCACGAGGACATGACCGCCTCCGACCTGGTTGGGCGCTTTCTTCTGGAGGCCGAGGGCACGGTTTGGCATGACGGGCCGCTTACCTTGGCCGTGCGTCACGGCGCCATCTGCTACCTGGATGAAATCGTCGAGGCGCGCCAAGACACGACGGTGGTGATTCATTCCTTGACCGACGACCGGCGCATTCTGCCGCTTGAGAAAAAGAACGAGGTCATCAAGGCACATCCGGACTTTCAGCTGGTGATCTCTTATAACCCGGGCTACCAGAGTGTCCTCAAAGACCTCAAGGAGTCGACCAAGCAGCGCTTTGGCGCCATTGACTTCGACTATCCCGTTGCCGAGGTGGAGGCCGAAATTGTGGCCCACGAGGCGGATATCGATGGCCCGCTGGCGCAGCAGCTCGTTCGAATCGCGGACCGTTCCCGAAATCTGAGGGGCCATGGTCTCGACGAGGGCGCGTCGACCCGTATGCTGATCCACGCCGGGCAACTGGTATCCAAAGGAGTGCCGATGGGTGAGGCATGCCAAGTCGCCCTCGTTCTGCCGATCACGGACGATCCCGACATGCGCGATGCCTTGAGTTCGGCGATCGCAGCTTGCTCCTGACATCATGAGCGACAACGCCAGAGCGTTTCTGCGCGTGGTGTCGAAGCTCGGCGACGAGAATCCGCCGGTGTCGGAGGAAGTTCTCGACGCATTTCCCGAGGAATTGGCCGCCAGATGGCTGCGCGCCTGCCGAAAGCTATCCGATGCCGGATATGGCGAAGGCGTGGTCATGGCGTATCGGCAGCATTCACCGACACTGGCCTGTCAGATCGGTCCGGAGCTTGCTCTCGACATGGCGGAGATCGTGTCCATAGTCGCCATCAAGTCGGGCCGGCGGGCGGCGTCGACGCTGCCTTGGGCTGCGACCAAGGCTGCAGCAAGAATTCCAGATGAGCAAAGGCTTCGCTCTTGGCTCAACCTGATGCAACGCTTTGCAGCTCTGGCGCCGGAATCCGCGGTCCTGGTTTTGGACCGCATGGAAGCCTTGCTAGATCATCTGAATGTATCGCGGCTCGAAGCATGGTTGCTTGCCGGGGTGCGTGCCGCTGGCGGCGATGCCGAAAGGCGCCGCCGGTTCTTTTCCATGGAGGATCCCGAGGCCGAACGTTGGCTACAACGCGAGGCGGGGGAAGTTGTATTCCCCGACGTCGAGCGGCGCCTCAAGGCCTATCTAACCGCGCTGTGGAAGCTACGGGTGCCAATTCGCGAACCATCGTTGCGCGCTACCGAGCAATCCCGACGGCGTACCAGCTTTGACCGAGGCCTGGTTCGGATCCCGGCCACCTATCCCGGCTACCGAGGCGCCCAGGCCGAGGACGTCTTTCGTGCCGCCCTGGCCCATGTTGGGGCGCACCTGATCTATTCGACTTCGAAGTTCCCAATCCGCAGCCTTAAGCCAATTCAGGTCGCTCTTGTGTCCCTGATTGAGGACGCCCGGGTCGAGCATCTTGCCATGCGCGAGTATCCCGGTTTGCGGCGACTTTGGCTCCCCTTTCACATAGCGCAATCTGGCGGTGCACTCACCGCGCCCAGCCTGCTGGCGCGCTTGGCGCGCGCGCTTATCGATCCGGATTTCCGTGACATTGACGGTTGGGTCGAGAAAGGCAAGTCCATGTTCTTCAACTGCGAAGCGGATTGGGGAGATTCGGGGATCAGCCGCGAGATTGGCGGCATGCTCGGCAACGACCTCGGCCAGATGCGGATACAGTTCAATCCGCGCACCTATGTGGTCGAGCCGCCCTACCGGGACGACAACATGGGAATCTGGGACTTTGGCGATCAGGAAACGCCGGAGATGGAGGAAGCCGAGCTTCTGTTCGAGTCGGTTCGAATAGAGCAGCAGGAGAAAGATGACTCATCGCCACCGGATCGCGAGCGGCAAGAGCAGGAGCTTCCAGAGGACGAGGCGAACCGGGCGGCGGTGTCGCCGTATGCCTTCGAGGACGATGGCATGCCGGTCGCGCGGTATCCGGAGTATGACTACGTAACCG
>ERZ869936.1729-NODE-1729-length-14623-cov-5.557935_pt1 | contig 14623 bp, 11 predicted proteins | sample MGYA00520876_ERZ869936 | MGnify/ENA primary metagenome ERZ869936 (study PRJEB32218, sample SAMN09650985) | biofilter metagenome | isolation source: enrty point of leading RO module | place: Saudi Arabia: Thuwal, RO plant located on Red Sea | collected 2016-02-17 ...
ACATAAATAATCGTTCATGTGAAAAAGCCCCTTTAATTAGGGGCTTTTTTTAGTTGGAGAAAACTGTTTTAAGTAGCGGAGATTGAAAAATAGCGGCAGGAGAAACAACTATTTCTTCGAAAGGTATTTTATTACCGTATCTTTCTTTTAGTTTTTCTTTAACAGCAGGATGGGATAAATCAAATTCTCCTAGTTTTTGAAGCTTTCCGATTTCAATATCTAAAGCTTTTTTGTATATTTTCCAAACTAGTTCGGAGCAATAAATTCTTTCATCTGACCATTCAAAATAAAGGTCATAGTTTTTTCCTATTTGCTTTTCTCCGTATTGTTTCATTTTTTGTACTACGTCTGTAGTAATTAATTTTTCTGAATCAATTAAACGTTTTACGACATAATGTTGGTTATCCCCTCTTTCAATAAACTTTTGTAAAGGAGTTATTTTAACTTGTTGAACAGCCTCATAAACATATAAACCTCCCTTTTTTTCAAAGATAATTCCAACATGACTATATTTTGAATGTGTAGCTAATTGAATGGCTAAACTTTGACCGGATGTTGAGCTTTGGAAAATAATATCTCCATTTTTAAAATCAACGTTTTCGTAAGAAAACTTGTGAGGCAGAGTAGATTTTTCTGTATTTGTTTCAACACTATTGCAAGCTGTAATAAGTGTTAAAAATAAAATATGGTAAAAGAGTTTCATAGGATATTTTTTATGAAACTACGAGAAATAGTGTTCTAAATTATTACATCAGGAGGTTTATTATGATTTTTTAACAGATTTAAACTCTAATACCCATCACACAAATATCATCTATTTGTTCAAGGTTGTTTTTCCAATCGAAGAATTTTTTTGCTACAATTTCTCCTTGCTCTTTCATTGGTTTATCAATAATTGAAACCAGAAAATCTTTGAATGGCTTATATTTTAGCTTTTTTCCTTTTTCTCCTCCAAACTGGTCGGTATATCCATCAGAGAAGAGGTAAATATTACTGTCTTTTTCCAGTTTGATTTCATGGTCTTTAAAATGTTTAACGGCAGCGCTTATTCCTCCAATAGAGTGTTTAGTTGGTTTAATTTCAATAAGCTCATGTTGTTTGGTTAGTAGTAAAGGCCTGTTTGCTCCGGAGTATTGCAGTACTTTTGTTTCTTCATTATACGCAATTAGTGCTATATCCATACCATCACTGCTTGTTAAGTCTTCATTTCTGTGGATATTAAAGGTTTGGTTGATTTTATTATCTAACATTTTAAGTGCCACTCCCGGAGAAGTAACATCACCTTCCTTTACAATTTGGTTTAATAAGTTGATTCCAATCATACTCATCAATGCACCGGGAACTCCATGTCCTGTACAATCAGCTAAAGCAAAAATACTATAGGAGCCAATTCTTGTGTACCAATAAAAATCTCCACTAACGATATCTCTTGGTAAATAAAACATAAATGAGTTAGGATGGTGTTTATTGATTTCAGTTTTTGAAGGCATTAAAGCTTCTTGAATTCGTTTTGCATAATTAATGCTATCAGTAATGTCTTTATTTTTTTGTTCTATGATTAGGCTTTGATGTAATATTTTTTCGTTTTTTTCTTCAAGTTTTTGATTAATTTCTTGTTGCATTTTTAGTGCCTTTCGCTTACTGTTGAACCCAAAAAATAAAGCAAAAATTACAATCAAAATGAGAAATCCTCCTGCAATAAATATCTTTTTGAGATTATTCGCTTTATCTAATTGCATTTGATTAATTTCATTTTGAGCGTTAAGCATTTCTATTTCTTGCTGTTTTTTTTCACTGGTATATTTGGCTTCCATTTCGGTAATGGCTCTATTTGAACTTTCGTTATATAATTTTTCATATAGTTGATTATACAGTTGGCTATATTCATAGGCTTTATCCATTTTACCAAGCCCAGCATATATTTTATGAGCCTTTTCATAGCCTACACTTAAAAAATTATAAGCTTTCGCAGAGTCTGCCAATTGAATTCCTTTCAAAACATAGGGTAACGCATTTTTAAAGTCGTTCTTTTCAATATAAGCAAAGGAAATATTAATGTTAGAACCAGCGGAACCTTTAACATCCCCTCTTTTTTCTTTTATTTCTAATGATTTGAATAAAAAATCTAGTGCTTTATCAAGCTCACTCTTTTTTAAGTAAACCAGACCTATATTATTATAAGAGTGAGCCTGTCCTCCAATGTCGTTTGCTTTTTGTCTGATGTCTAATGCAAGCTTATGATAAGTTATTGATTCATCTAAACGACCTGTGTTTTTATAAATGGTTGCAAGATTGTTGTAAGCATTTGCAAGAGCTAAAATGTTGGTCTCTTTTTCTAAAATTTCAATAGATTCAACATAATATTTTTCTGCCTCAGGATACTTTTTTAAATCAGCATAAGCTAGCCCTAAACCAAGTAAGCTTTGGCCTTTTTGCAGCTTTAAATCATATTTTTCACAGAATGATATTACATCAAAGTAGGTCTTAATAGCTAAATCAGTTTGAGTTTTCCTTGCATACATATCAGCAATTTTATCGTTGGCGCTGGCAATTGCTGTAAGGTTATTATTTTTTTTAGCTAATTGTAATTTTAATTGAGCATAACTTATACAAGAATCAAAGTTTGTATTTTGAAAAGCATTACACAGCTTTGTGAGTAATTCTAATTTTATTGAATCGTCTTTTGTGGAATAAAAATCTCTTCTAAGGCTGTCTATGTTGTTAGCTTTCACACTGAAGATCGAAGCAAAAAGAATAATATATATAATTCCCTTTTTCAATTTCAGTAGTTCAGTAAATAGTTAATTTTTTCTTCTATTTTTTCTTCACTTGGTAATAGTGCAGCTTCTAAGATTGAATTAAGCGGAATAGCAGGAGTGTTCACAGATGCTACTATTTCAACAGGTGCGTCTAACCATTCAAAACAATTTTTAGAAATATTTCCCGCTAATGCTTGTGCAAACCCATTTTGTTCAGCTTCTTCAGTCACTACAATACATTTACTATGCTTTTTTACCGTTTCAAAAATTAATTCTTCATCTAAAGGAACTAATGAACGTAAATCTATAATTTCTATTTGTCCTTTAAATTGTTTTGCAGCTCCGGTACTCCAATATACACCTCTTCCGTAAGTGATAATACAAACCGATTTTCCAGAGTCGATATTTTTTTGTTCTGCTTCAAGAACAACTCTTCCTTTTCCAAAAGGAACTACATAATCTTCAGAGGGTTCAACAGTTTTTGCCGCCTCTGTTCCTTTTATTTTACTCCAGTAAAGTCCTTTGTGCTCAAGCATAACAACAGGGTTTGGGTCGTAATATGCTGCTTTTAACAAGCCTTTTAGGTCAGCTCCTGTAGACGGATAGCCAACTTTAATTCCTCTTATATTTGTAACAATTGATTCAACTGATGATGAATGGTAAGGTCCGCCACTTCCGTAAGCTCCAATAGGAACTCTTAAAATCATACTTACAGGCCATTTGCCATTGGATAAGTAATTAGAACGACTAACCTCTGTAAATAATTGATTTAAGCCCGGCCAGATATAGTCAGCAAACTGGACTTCAACGATTGGTTTTAAGCCGACAGCACTCATCCCAACTGTACTGCCTACAATAAATGCTTCCTGGATAGGCGTGTTAAATACTCTTTCGTCTCCAAACTGTTGGGCAAGTGTAGCAGCTTCTCTAAAAACTCCTCCAAGTCTGCCTCCGACATCTTGTCCGTAAAGTAAACATTCTGGATTTTTTTCCATTAACTCCCTAATTGCAAATAGTGCTGAATCAACCATTACGGTTGGTTCTCTGTCTTTAGGAGCTCTTTCGCCTTTCTCTTCTGTGATAGGCGTAGGAGCAAAATAGTGAGTGGTTAAATCGTCAGGAGTTGGATCCTCAGCTTCTGTTGCTTTTTGGTATTCTGCTTCCACCAATTTTTTAGATTCTTCATCTATTTTATTGAGTTCCTTTTCTGAAATACCAATTTCAATTAATTGAGATTTGAATAAGGGGAATGGGTCTCTTTTAGCTTGTTCTTCTAAATCATCTCTGTACCATTCTTTTCTTACTCCAGAAGTGTGATGATTAAGTAGAGGTACTTTAGCATGAACCAAAAACGGACGCCTTTCTTTTCTAATTATTTCTAACACTTCTTTAATAGTTTCATAACTTTCAAAGAAATCACTTCCATTGATTGTTCGGGTTTCAAGTCCTTTAAACCCTTTTGCATAATGAGTAGCATCTTGAGCACGTATTTCTTTTGCATTGGCTGAAATATCCCACTCATTATCTTGCACCAGATATAAAATTGGTAGCTTTTTTAACACCGCCATTTGAAATGCTTCAGCAACCTCTCCTTCGGTAATAGAAGCATCGCCAAGAGAACAAACGGTTACGGGCTTATCTTTACCGTAATCTTCTGATAAGTTTTTTAATTCTTTGTATTGAATGCCCATTGCAATACCAGTAGCAGGAATCGCTTGCATTCCGGTGGCAGAAGATTGATGAGGGATTTTTGGCATATCATCCCTTCTTAAGCTGGGATGACTATAATAAGTTCTTCCACCGCTAAATGGGTCATCTTTTTTTGCTAAAAGTTGTAGCATTAATTCGTAAGGAGTCATTCCAATTCCTAAAAGGATAGAATCATCTCTGTAATATGCCGATAAATAATCTTGTGGTAGCAACTGCATACCGACAGCTAGTTGAATAGCTTCATGTCCTCTGGAAGTAGCGTGTACATACTTTGCAGTAATTTTTGCATTTTTTTCATACAATTCAGCCAAATTTTTGGCTGTGCACATCAATTCAAATGCTTTTAAAACAATTTTTTTATCAATTTTTATTTTCTCTTTTTCTTTCACAGCAACGCTTTCAGCCATCTTATGATTTTTAAAGACCTTAAAGATACAAAATTAGCCTTTGTCGCAATTCTAAAGAGATAAATTTGAATACGGAAAAAAGGTATTTAGCAAAAATTAAGTGTTTAGCCTTAAAAATTTTATGTAGGTTTGTGAGCAATCAAACTATGTAAAAATGAAATTAGATTTTTCTAAACTACTACCTCATATTATTGCAGTTGTTGGCTTTTTTCTAATTACTGCCATATATTTTAGCCCTGTTCTAAAAGGAAAAGACATTCAATCAGGTGATATAAAAAACTGGCAGGGTGTTGCGCAAGAAACTATTGCTCATAACGAAAAATCTGATGCTCCTGCTTTGTGGACCAATTCATTGTTTGGAGGTATGCCAACTTACCTTATTTCACTAGAACTTCATGGTAATTTGGTTCAACACTTTCACAAAGTATTTACCCTTTGGTTTAAAAGCCCTATGGGATTTATTTTTACTTGTATGATTGGTTTTTACATTTTGCTTTTATGTTTAAATGTTAATCCTTATGTGGCATTAATTGGTGGAGTTGCTTACGGTTTTTCCTCATATTACTTCATTATTTTAGAAGCAGGACACAATACGAAATTAATGGCGATTTCTTACATGGCACCATATCTTGGTGCGGTATTACTCGCTTTCAGAGGAAGGTGGCTTTTGGGTGGTGTTTTAGCGGCATTTTTCTTGGCGCTAGAAATTTCCTGTAATCACATTCAAATTACATATTACTTATTCTTTATTGTATTGATTTTAGGTGCATTTGAATTATTTAAGCATCTTAAAGAAAAGCAGCTCGCATCTTTTGCGAAAGTAGTTGGAGTCTTGTCTATTGGCGCAGTATTAGCTATTGGTGCTAACGTAAATAAGTTGTGGCCAATTTATGAATATGGTAAATATTCAACAAGAAGCCAAAGTGAACTAACTGCTACTAATGCTGACGACCAAACAAGCGGACTTGATAAAAGTTATGCTTTAGCATGGAGCTATGGGGTAGGAGAAAGCTTTACTTTATTGGTTCCAAATTTTAAAGGTGGAGGCTCTGGTGCTATAGGCAATTTGTATGAGGATAAATTAAAAGATTTAAATCCTCAGGATGCTCAAGTGGTAGCACAGCTTGATTCTTACTTTGGAGATAAACCGTTTACATCCGGTCCTGTTTATGTTGGGGCTATTGTTTGTTTTCTTTTTGTTTTAGCACTTTTTATCATTAAGAATCAATATAGATGGGTGTTTTTAATAGCTACCATTTTATCTCTTGCGCTTTCCTGGGGTAAAAACTTTATGGGGCTTTCTGAGTTTTTCTTAGATTATTTTCCAGGCTACAATAAGTTTAGAACAGTTGAAATGATTTTAGTAATTGCCGAATTGGCAATGCCGGTTTTAGCCTTTTTAGCCCTAGACCAAATTATCAAGCACAAAAAGGACATTAAAATGAAGCAATTATATATTGCTTTTGGACTTACCGGTGGACTTGCCCTTTTATTTTGGTTAATGCCTGATTTATTCAACTCATTTATGAAAGATGATGAACATGCTACTTTAACCAGACAATTAACAAATTCAGGTTTTCCTCAAAACATTATTGGAGGTATATTGTCTTCTTTAGAAGAAACCAGAATGGCAATTTTTAGAGCCGATGCTTTAAGAACGTTCGGGTTTATTTTGGCAGGTCTTATTGTTCTTATTCTTTATTTGAGAAATACGATAAAAACAGAAATGTTAATCGGTGCTCTTGGTCTTTTGATTTTAGTGGATATGTGGGCTGTTAATAAAAGATATTTAAACGAAGATAATTTTGTGAAGAAAGCTAAAAATGAAGCACCATTTCCAATTACACAAGCTGATCAGCAAATATTAAACGATCCTGACCCTAACTATAGAGTCTTTAATACCACAAAAAGGTTAGATCAAGATGCTTCTACAAGCTATTATCATAAATCTTTGGGTGGTTATCATGGAGCGAAAATGAAACGTTATCAAGAATTAATTGATGCTCACTTATCGCAAGGCAATCAAGCAGTTTTTGATATGATGAATACTAAGTATTACATCATCAACAATAATAATCAGCTTATGGCACAGCGTAACCCAAATGCTTGCGGTAATGTTTGGTTGATTAATGATTTGAAATGGGTAAAAAATGCGGACGAAGAATTAGCTGCTTTAAAAGAATTTCAACCTAGAGAACTTGCTGTTATTGATGAACGATTTAAAAATATTGTTGGAGAAGCAAAACCTTCAAAATCTTTTGGAGATACAGCATATCAAACTTTATACGAACCAGGAAGGTGGGAATATCAAATCAAATCTTCAGGTGAAAGTTTTGCGGTATTTTCTGAAATATATTATCCCGTTGGAATGAAAGTATTTATTGATGGACAGCCTGCTGAACATGTGAGAGTTAATTATGTATTGAGAGGAATGAAAATTCCTGCAGGAAATCACAAAGTGGAATTTGTATTTGAACCAAAATCATATCATTTAGGAGAAATAATTTCTTACATCTGTTCGGGATTATTGATAATACTTTTAGGAGTGGTTCTATACAAAGAAATTAAAGGCGAAAAAGTTTCAGTAACTGATAAAGCAGAGTAAGACTGATGCCTAAAGTTTTAGTCTTTACATATTACTGGCCTCCGGGAGCCGGTCCTGGAGTTCAAAGAATGTTAAAGTTTTGTAAGTTTTTACCACAATTTGGGTGGAAGCCGGTTGTTATTTCAGTTAAAGACGGAGCTTACCCTTCTATTGATGAATCATTGCTGGATGATGTTCCAAAAGATGTGCAAGTTATAAAAACGTATGCCTTTGAACCATTTCGACTTTATAATGCATTAAGAGGAAAAAAAGGCAAGCAAGTTCCTGTGGCATTAATTGGTATTAAGGATTCCAAATCATGGTTACAGAAATTTTCGGTTTGGGTGAGGGCTAATTTTTTTATTCCGGACGCTCGTAAAGGCTGGAATAAGTATGCCATTCGAATAGGCAAAAGAATTGTGCGGCAACAAAAAGTGGATGCAGTAATTACCACCGGACCGCCACATAGTACACATTACATCGGTAAATATTTTCAAGAAAAGCACGGGTTAAAGTGGATAGCAGATTTCAGAGACCCTTGGGTAAATATTTATTATCATAAATTTTTTCCGATGTCTGCAAGAACTAAGAAAAAGCATCAACAAATGGAAACAGAAATAGTTTCTAGCGCTGATTTGATTGCCGTTGTCAGTGAAGGTTTAAAAAAAGAATTTTCTAATAGGAACAATAATATTGAAGTAGTCTATAATGGCTATGATGAGGATGATTTTTTGCGTGAAGAAAATAAAGCAACAACTAACTTTACATTAAGCTATATCGGTAATTTAAAACCCAATCAAAACATAATTTCTGTTTGGGAAGTAATAGGTGAACTAGTAAAAGAGAATGCTGACTTCTCTAAATATTTTAAACTGAGAATTACCGGAAATGTGGATGATATTGTTTTGTCTGTTATTCGGAAATATATCTCCGCTGACAATATAGAAATCAAGCCATTTGTGCCCCACAAAGAAGCTGCTAAATTAATGATGGAAGCTAATCTCTTACTTTTTATTATTCCTAATTCGGAGAACAATGGATTAATATTAACAGGTAAGTTATTTGAATATTTAGCATCTGGAACCACAATGTTATCAATTGGTCCAGTTGGTGGTAATGCATCGGAAATTATTAGGGCTTGTGACCGAAACTATATGATTGATTATTTAGATAAATCCGAAATAAAAAAGCAGTTGTTAAATCATTTTAACGATTGGAAAAGTAATGGTGGAATTTCTAAAAAGCATGATATTTCATCTGCTGAAAAGTTTTCTAGAAAAAGCCAAACTGAGCAATTAGCCAATGCCATTTCTAAATTAATTCAAAATTGAAAACTACTGTAATTGATATCAATACTTTTAAAAAGGATTCTTCTTTTTATGGCGAGTTGCCCTTAGTACTTACGGTTAAAAGTTTTGAATTACAAGAAATCAGAAAGCGATATTTAGCTTCAAAACACAATAAAAATAATAGAACAGGAAGTGTGGAAAGGAGAGCGGTAGCGTTGGGTGGAGTATCTTCTGTAACAATAAAAAACGGTAAAATTTTAAACGAAAAAGTAATCTGTGAGTTAAAAGAACCAAGAGGAATTGCTGCCAATAAAACTACTTTTTCAGTTTCTTCTGAGAACTTAGTTTATTTAATCGACTCCCGTTTAAGAAGATTAGAGCATCCTTGGTTTAGTTATATTCATACAGTCGATTTTTCTTCTGATAACAAACAATTAGTTGTGTCATCATCAGGTTTAGACTGTTTGTTTGTATTTGATTTAGAAACCTTAGAGCTTACTCAAGAATGGTTTGCATGGGAAAACGGTTTTAATAAAGGAAAAGATCCAAAGACCGGTGAAGAAATTATTCTTACTAGAAATAGTAATGAAAAGGGCAGTAACATTAAGTTAATAGACAACCCTAAAGAGCAAGTTTTACCTACAGCTATGAGGGCAGCATTTATTAACTCTGTGGTATTTGACGGAAATAATACCGATAAACTTTTAGCTTCATTTTTTCATGAAGGCGCCATTTTTAATATTGATTTATCTTCAGGGGTTGCTACTAAACTAGTTGACGGACTTAAAAATCCTCATGGCGGAAAAAGAATAGGTGATGCGATTTTAGCTACAAGTACCGGAACAGGAAATGTAATTTTGCAAAACCAAAACGAAAGGTTAGAGTTTGATTTTTCCAATTTACCCGGAAAACCTGAGGAATTGGGTGATTTTGAATGGTTGCAAAATACGGTGTATTACAAAGGAATTTATATTACTATTGACTCTAACAGGACTTCTTTTGTGGTGTTTTCTCCTGAACAAAAATTAGTTGATATTATTCCTTACAACAATAATTGGGCGGTTCAAGATTTGGTAGTTACCCAACTAAATGATGATATTTCGGAAAAATTGAAAAGCCTGAATGAGTAAAATTAAAATCATAAAGAAGATAAAAGCGAATTTTATTCGTTTTCAATTACATAGAATTTTTGGGCCTTTCGCTACACTTTTTATATACCTGGGCTATTTAACCAGACTTTCTAAATGGGTCTACAACAATAAAAAGAAGTTAGGTATTAATGATTTTTACAATAGTAAAGTTGTTCATGCTGATAGGTTTAAGCTGTATCAATATGTATTAGAAAAAGAAAGCTTAAAAGATTCAGAGTTTAATTACATAGAGTTTGGTGTAGGCAGAGGAAACTCCATGAAATGGTGGACAGAAAACACAACCAATCCTTCGTCTAACTTTTTTGGCTTTGACACATTCACAGGATTACCTGAAGACTGGGGAACGTATAAAGCGGGAACTTATTCATTGGGCGGTAATTTCCCTGAAATTGTGAAAGACCAGCGAGTAAAATTTTATAAAGGCTTATTCCAAGAAACGCTTTACGGAGCATTAACAGATATAAAATTTGAAAAGAGAAATATTATTCATTTAGATGGAGATATGTATTCTTCTGCGTTATTTCCAATGGCGGTAATGTTTCCTTATTTAAAAACAAATGACCTCATTTTGTTTGATGAGTTTGTGGTTCCGATGCACGAATACAGAATGTATGAGGACTTTTTAGATTCTTTTCCATGCAAGCTTGAGCCTATTGGTGCTGTGAATAATTACCTACAAGTAGCTTTTCGTTTAGTGAAATAAAAAAAGCCCCACAAATTGTGAGGCTAAATTTTTTAAAAGCAATTACTTAAACTATATCTTTTTAACGTTTATTGCATTTAATCCTTTTTTTCCTTCTTTTAATTCGAAAGAAACTTCATCGTTTTCGGTGATTTGATCAACTAATCCAGAAACGTGTACAAAATATTCTTTGTCTGTTCCTGCTTCTTTAATAAAACCAAATCCCTTAGTTTCGTTGAAGAATTTTACTGTTCCATTGTTCATAATAAATAAAAAATAAATAAATAATTACCCCAAAGGTACGAAAATTTAGACACTCTTTACTTTTTTATAAATATTTAACTATCTGAAAGAGTATGAATTAATCCTCAATCCAACGGATTAATTCAAAAGCCTCTGCAAAATCTGTATTTACTTGAACGCCTCTTACGTTGGCTAGTGAGCCCAAAAATGCTTCAGAAGCATAATACCTAAAGGTTTGTGATTTGTATTCACTTATTGCTTTAGCTTTAGCGGTAATGTGTTTTGCCTCTAACTTTACATGGAAGTTTGAAACGAATTTTAAACTATTCCATATTAACTCAAAGCCTAATAATTTACTGTGTTTAAATGCTCTTATACCTTCATTATAAATTACTTGATGATCTTGGTGAATGTCATTAGAGTTAGGCATAAAAACCAATTCAGGTTTTATTTTCTTTCTAAGTTTTACTAATTCTTCTAAAATGATTTGTCGATGGTCAGTAAAATATCTAACCGGAATATCATAGGTAAAAACGTCTTCATTTTTAATACCTAAGTGAGCAGTAGCGGTTTTTAATTCTCTAAATAATGAATCTTTATCAAATCCTTCCGGGAGCGATGCAACGCAAGGGGAGAATGCCGCATAGTAAACTCTGCAACCGTTTTCGGTTAATTTTTTAATCGTTCCGCCACAACCAAATTCACCATCATCAGGGTGTGGGGCTAAAACAAGTGCAGTTTTTACGTTCATGTTTATTTGCTTTTAAATTTGTTAATGGCATTTCTTGTAAAATCAGATAACACCAATTTTCCACTCATAGCCGCTCTTTCACTTAATAGTTCATCCCAATTATCAGTTCCTTGCCAAAATATTTTCTTTAGTAATGCCATTGCTTCCGGGTTTGATGCTAATAACTTATTGGTTAATGAATTTATTGCTTCGTCCATTTCTTCAATACTTTCAAAAACTTCTGCATACAACCCTTTTTGTTTTGCCCAGTCGGCTGTTTGCCATTCGGTAGCATCAATGGCTAATTGACTCATTGCTGATGTTCCAATTTTTCTTTCTACAGCAGGACCGACTACAAATGGTCCAATTCCAACAGCTAGTTCGCTTAGTTTAACGGATGCAAATTTTGTGGCAAAACAATAATCTACGGCACTGGCTAGGCCAACACCACCGCCAACAGCTTTTCCCTGAACTCTTCCTATAATTAATTTAGGACATTTTCGGCAAGCATTAATTACATTAGCAAAACCTGAAAAGAATTTTTTCCCGGTTTCTAAATCATTTATTGAAATTAGTTCGTCAAAACTTGCTCCTGCACAAAAGGCTCTGTCACCACTAGATTTTAGTAGAATAACAGTAACTTCTTTGTTGTTTCCTGCATCGGTGATGCTTTGTGCTAAGGCTGCCAATACTTTTCCCGGTAAAGAATTACTTAATGGATGAAAAAACTCAATAGTTGCTAATCCGTTTTCAATTGTTGTATTTACTGTTCCTTGTTCAACCGCTGTTTCCATATCATTTAATGTTTTTTACAAAATCGTTTGAATGTTCAATTTTACAGATTTTTATTGAATATCTGTCGTACCACTGTTCAATTCCTTTGAGTTTTGCTGTTTTGTGAAGGGTGTTATTTCGCCATTCGTTAATGGCCTCCATGCTTTCCCAATAAGAAATAAAAATGCCTTCCTGATTTTCATTGTAAACACTTTCATAGCCTTTGTAGCCATTTATTTTTTCGGCTTCTTGCATGGTTAATTCATCCATTTCCTGATAGCCTTCAAGTGTATTACTTCTCTTTAATGAAAATATAACTGCGTACATTTTACGCTATTCCTGATTTCTCTTTTTCACCATAGTCAAAATAGTAGCCAAAGCACAAGTTTCTCCGGTTTCATCATACACATCTACCAAAAACTTTACAATGCCTTTGGCAATATCTTCTTCATTACGTTTTTCCTGCTCTATTTTTTCTTTTACGGTAAACTTAACGCCAATAGTCATGCCCGGGTAAACAGGTTTTGTAAATCTACATTCATCTATTCCGTAGTTTAATAAAACCGGCCCTTTTTTGCCATCTACAAATAAGCCCGCAGCTTTCGACAATACCCAGTAACCATGCGCCACTCTTTGCTCAAAAATGGTTCCTTCCAATGAAGTAGCGTCAACATGCGCATAAAAATGGTCTCCGCTTACATTAGCAAAATTTACAATATCAGCTTCCGTTACAGTATGTTTTCTTGTAATTAATGTGTCACCCACTTTTAAGTCTTCAAAATGTTGTCTAAAAGGATGAATATCAGTTTCATTAGCATCCGCACCTTGCTGGTAAACATTAGTTATATTAGTAATGGTGGTTGGCGTTCCTTGTATGGCAGTTCTTTGCATATAGTGTTTTACACCTCTTACTCCACCCATTTCTTCTCCGCCACCTGCTCTTCCCGGTCCTCCGTGAACTAATAATGGCATTGGTGAACCATGTCCTGTACTTTCCTTTGCGCTTTCTCTATTTAATACTAAAATTCTGCCATGGTATGCGGCTGCGTTAATCACATATTCTTTGGCTATTTTATCATCAAAAGTGGCAATAGAGCTAACCAATGAACCTTTCCCCATTTTTGATAATTCAATGGCTTCGTCTAAATTTTTGTAAGGCATAATAGTAGAAACCGGTCCAAATGCTTCTACATTATGACAGTCTGTATTTTTAAAAGGGTTTTTATTTAAAAATAGAATAGGAGAGATAAATGCTCCTTTGTCTTTATCGGCTCCGGTAACTTCAAATTTATGGTAATCTCCAAAAACAATATCTTGAGATTTTGCCAATAATTCTACTTTTTCAATCACCTCTTTTACTTGTTCTTTTCCTGCCAATGAACCCATTTTTACTCCTTCAACTGATGGGTCTCCGATAACGACTTTTTCTAATCTTTTACCCAATGCAATTTGAACATCTTCAACTAATTTTTCAGGAACGATGATTCTTCTGACTGCGGTACATTTTTGTCCGCATTTAACCGTCATTTCTCGCTGTACTTCTTTTATGAATAAATCAAACTCTTCTGTTCCGGGAACTGCATCTTCTCCAAGAATAGCACAATTTAATGAGTCCGCTTCCATGTTAAACGGAACGGATTCTTCCAGTAATCTTGAGTGTGATTTTAACATTTTTCCTGTGCTGGCAGAACCTGTGAAAGTTACAACATCTTGGTTAATTACATGGTCTAAAATTCCGTTGGCAGAGCCACAAATTAGTTGTATAGCCCCTTCAGGAACAATACCTGAGGCAATAATTTCTTTTACCACAACTTCAGTTAAATAAGAAGTAATAGTGGCTGGTTTTACAATTGCAGGAACTCCGGCTAACCAGTTTACGGCAACTTTTTCAAGCATTCCCCAAACAGGGAAGTTAAAAGCGTTAATGTGAATGGCAACTCCTTGTTTCGGAACCATAATGTGATGACCGATAAAAGTTCCTTCTTTAGATAGTTTAGCGGCTTGTCCGTCAACATAAAACGGTTCGTTAGGGAATTGTCTTCTTAAACTTGCATAGGCAAATAGGTTACCGATTCCACCTTCAATGTCTATCCATGAATCTACTTTGGTAGCGCCTGTCCATGCACTTACTTTGTAAAAGTCTTTTTTCTTTTCCATTAGGTGAAGAGCCAAAGCTTTTAGCATTAATCCTCTTTCCTGAAAAGTCATCTTACGAAGCTTTGAACTACCCGTTGTACGTGCATAATCCATCATGGCAGAAAAGTCTAATCCGCTTGAACTTGCGGTAGCTATTT
>ERZ869936.1730-NODE-1730-length-14600-cov-32.714266_pt1 | contig 14600 bp, 7 predicted proteins | sample MGYA00520876_ERZ869936 | MGnify/ENA primary metagenome ERZ869936 (study PRJEB32218, sample SAMN09650985) | biofilter metagenome | isolation source: enrty point of leading RO module | place: Saudi Arabia: Thuwal, RO plant located on Red Sea | collected 2016-02-17 ...
CCTGCCCGTCCTGTCCCTATTCATCGCCACATGCGGGGGGCCGGGTAGCCGCGTTACTCTTCGGCAGCCGCTCCGCCATCAACGGCGGCGGCCGCTTCAGCGTCCTCCGTTGCGGACAAGAGCTGAGCGACGGTAGGACGCTGCGTAACCGTTCCGGTCAACATGGCGCGCACGATACCGTCCTGGTCCACCAGAAACGTGGCGGGGTGCGGAATGCCCTCCTGCCGGCCCGCCGCCCGCTCGTTAAGAATTCCGTAAGCGCGAATCGCTGCGCTCTCCGGATCCGAAAGCAGCGGATACGTAATCTGCTTCTCTTTGGCAAAGGCTTCGAGAACTTCGACAGCGTCGTAACTGATTCCTACCGGCTGAATGCCCGCTTCTTCGAGTTTGGCGAGATTTGCCTGCAAGTCGGCCAACTGCCGAATGCAGAACGGTCACCAGTCGGCCGAGCGGACGAACACCAACGCGACGCGACTGTTCGCGACCAGATCGGCGAGCGCCACATCTTCACCCGCCTGGTTCTTGAGCGTGAACTCGGGCGCCGCCTGGCCGGTGATGTCGGGAAGGACAACCTCGTCAGCACAACCCAGCTGAGTCAATCCAATCAACGCAAGTGCGGTCAAACATCGACGAAGACATGCCATGCCGTTTCCTTTCTGAAGGAGCTCGAGGCGTGGGCTGACACTCAGCGCCCGGCGGGCCGACCTGCAACATAGTCGATTGGCGGCCCTGCGTCACTCATCGCGGGGAGCGGAACCCGCTCGCTGGCGGGGCGACTTCAATGACGGCGAGGTGGAGGCGACCACGCTCTCCGGTCCCTCGCCGGCGGTAGCGCAAGAAAATGCGGCAACACGTCCCATGCGACGTCCCTGCCGCGGACCGATTGCCGCAAGGCGGCCAATTCGTAAGCGAGCGCTTACTTCATGAATAGCATCTCTTGGTAGGTTGGCAGCGATCGGGGGAGCGCGCTGGTGGCCGTTCTCTCCAGCGACACGACAGACAACTTCGTGAGACTTACGACCCGAGCCATGAGTCAGGATCTGCTGATCATCGCGCGTGGTGAAAATCCCCGTACGGAAAAGAAGCTGCTCGGGTGCGAGGCGCGGGATGCCACTGGCTGCCTGCCAGGTGAGTGCAAATAGCGTGTGGCGTACCTGTCGGGCTTCGGCACGCGGTTCCAGAGTGGTCCGCGAGCGATCGCTGCGTCTATTGGCCTTCAATTGCCCGCGGCTCGGGGCTCGAGCCGAATCAGCTACCCCCTCACAGTGACTGGTTCAGGCGCCGAATCGAGGACATTTCAGCCCGCTGGACATGGCAAAACCCCCTCGCTAGAGGTATGCGTGACCGGCGCGCCGACGTCACTTCAGGCACGAAACGCCCCCAAAGCGTCCCTTTAGCGTCTGGCTGCACACAAGCTTCAATAGAAAGCGGAAAGCAGGGGCCAAATCCACCCACCAGCCACCGCGGAACCGATGGTCGTGACCGGCGAACAGTCGGTTTGTCGAAGGCGGGAGCTACCCATCCGCGTGCCCTCATGCAGCATCCCCGATGATCAGCGTCCTGATGCCCGCGTACAACGCGGAAGAATATATCGCCGAAGCAATCGATAGCGTTGTCGGCCAAACGTACCCTCACTGGGAGCTGCTCGTCATCGACGATGGCTCGACCGACTCCACCCAAGAGATCGTCTCGCGATACGTCGATCGAGACGAGCGGGTCCGTTTGCTCGAGGTCCCCCATGGCGGCATCAGCGCGGCTCGCAACGCGGGTCTGAAGGCCGCCAAGTACCCCTGGGCGGCGTTGCTCGACGCGGACGATGTGGCCCTGCCGCGACGGTTCGAGTTGCAGATCGCAGCCTCCGAGGAGGATCCGGAAGTCGTGCTTTGGGCCAGCTATTCGCACGACCTGGGTGCCCAGGGTCAGGTCGGCTCGCTCCACAAGTCCGGCCCCACGTCTCGGGCCGAGTACGAGCACCATCGATCCACGGGCAAGACGATCGTCTTTCGCAACTCGACGATCCTCTTCCGGCGCGACCTGGCACTCGACATCGGCGGCTTCGACGCGGCTATGGAACCGGGTGAGGACGTCGACTTCTGGGACCGCATGGCCGAGCTTGGGCCGACAATCGCCCTGAAGGACAGCCTCGTTCAGTACCGGCGACACAGTGGCAGCATCACCAACCAGCGGCTGCAGAAGTCAATCATGATCGGCGACTTTGTCGCCGCCCGGTGTCGTGCTCGTGCCCGGGGTGAATCGCTCGACTGGGAGACATTCCAGCGAGCTTACAACGCCATTGGTCCCCTGGGACGAGCCCTGCGCTACATCGACACCACAGGGCGCAAGTACTGTCGCAACGCCGTCACGGCGCACACCGAAAGAAAGCGCTTCCGAGCGGCCTCGCTGCTGCTGGCGGCGACGGTGCTCTCGCCGCGCACCATGCTGACACGAATCTGGAAACAGAAGTTGAGCCCCAGCTAAGACATCCTAACACCCGCATCGAGCCGGTTCGCTCGGTGATCGAACACGATTGAAGACTGACGAAAAGGAAGAGTGACGCCATGCGACAGGACGCCATGCAACAGAAGGTCCGCAGATTTGCCGAGAGTCTCAGGAGCCCCCGACGCCGCCGCGCTCGAGAGCGTGCCTTGCGGCAGTCGTCGATGCGTTTCGAACCGCTCGAAGAACGAGCGCTGCTCGCCGTCGATACGCTGTTTGCCGTCAACGCGGGCGGTCCCGAAGTGGTGGCCGCCGACTCCACTGTTTGGCAGGCCGACCCGTCTTCTGCGCCGAGCGCTTTTCTGAACCAAGCCGCCTCGGGGAACGCGACCTACGGCACCGGCGACACCATCGATACCTCCTTGGTGCCGGCGGAGATTCCCACGTCGATCTTCAGCACGGAACGCTTCTCGGCTGGCGGTGCCCCGCTTCAGTGGGACTTTCCCGTCACGCCCGGCGAGGTCGAAGTGAGGCTGTTCTTCGCCGAGATCTACGGAGGAACGCAATCTGTCGGCGCTCGACAGTTCGACATCACGATTGAGAACGAACTCGTGCTCGACGATTACGACGTCTTCGCCGATGTCGGTGCGAATACGGCCGTCATGAAGTCCTTCGTCGTTTCGACCGATGCAAACTTGGACATCGATCTGTCGGCCGTCGTGGAGAACCCGGCAATCAAGGGGATCGAGATTCTCCAGGTGGTGGAAGACGGAATCCTCGGCGCTTCGACCACGAACCTGGACTTCGGCTCGCTCGTCGCGGGTGACTTCGCCAGCCAAGCCATCACGCTGACGAATCAGGGCGGCGTCGGCGACTCCGATATCACGGTCTCCAGTGCCACCGTGACGGGATCGGTCGACTTCACCAGCGACTTCCCCGTCGTCGGCGTGACCCTGGCTCCGGGAGAGTCGACCACGATCAACGTCACCTATACGCCCAGCGATATTGGCACCGACGCAGCCAACTTCGAGATTGCCCACAACGGCACAAACACGCCGATTATCGTGGCCCTGGCGGGCGAGGGAACGGACGAGCCGGGAGTCCTTGTGGCCCGAATCAACACGGGCGGGCCCGCGATCGGCGATCCGAGCTGGGACGCGGACACCGGCGCCAGTCCGTCGCCGTTCTCGAACTTCGGGACCTCCGGGAGCCAGACGTTCGTTACCGGGACGCCGATCAATGTCAGTGATGCATCGATTCCGGATGGAACGCCGGCCGCGATATTCAGTTCGGAACGGTGGGATCCCTCCAGTGGCACCGAAATGGAGTGGGACTTTGCTGTCGCTCCTGGCGAGTACGAGGTGATCTTGTACTTCTCCGAGATCTACTCCGGCGCGCTGGCCGTCGGTGCCCGGGTGTTCGATGTGTTGATCGAAGGGAATCTCGTGCTGGACGACTACGACGTCTTCGCCGATGTGGGTGGATTCGCCGGCGTGGCCAAGTCGTTCAATGTGACAAGCGACGCGAACTTGGACATCGACTTTGGTCACGTCGTCGAGAACCCGGCGCTCAAGGGCATCGAGATTCTCCGCACCGTCGAGAACAGCACGATTGGTTCCTCGACGACCAGCCTGGACTTCTCGGAGGTCATCGTCGGCGATCCCGCAACGCAAGAGATCGTGCTCACCAACCTCGGCAACCTGGGCGACTCCGACATCGTGGTCTCTTCGGGAACGATCACCGGTTCGCCGACCTTCACGAGCGACTTCCCGGTGGCGGGAGTCAACTTGGCTCCGGGCGAATCCACGACGGTCACCGTCACTTACACTCCCACCGCAGTGGGCTCCGATGCCGCGAGCATCGAGTTCATCCACAGCGGCGTCAACAGCCCGATCACGGTCACCCTAGCGGGCGAAGGCATCGAGAACCCCGGGCTTTCCACGGTCAGGATCAATGCCGGCGGCGACGAACTGGGTGATCCGATTTGGTCGGCCGACTCGCCAGCGAGCCCATCTCCATTCAGCAACTTTGCCACAGCAGGGACGAGCGTTCTTTTTGACGGAACTCCCGTCGACGTTGGCGATGCGTCGATTCCGGCCGGCACTCCCGCCGCCATCTTCAACTCGCAACGCTTCGACCTGTTCGGCGGCGAAGAGATGGAGTGGGACATTCCCGTCACTCCCGGCAACTACGAGGTGCTCCTCTACTTCGCCGAGATCTTCACGGGCAACCAGGCCGTCGGCGCGCGGGTCTTCGACGTCTACATCGAAGATTCGCTCGTGTTGGACGACTATGACATCTTCGCCGACGTCGGAGCGTTTGCGGGCGTAGCCAAGTCGTTCGAGGTGTCAATCGACGACAACCTCGACATCGACTTCGGCGCGCTCACGTCGGATCCGAGCATCGCCGGCATCGAAGTCGTCCGTATGGTCGAGGATGAGACCCTCTCCTCTTCGACCACCAGCTTGGACTTCGGTGATACGGCCGTTGGCTCGCCGGTAACGCTCCCGCTCTTCCTGACGCACCAGGGTGATATTGGCGATCCGAGCATTACGGTCACGTCGGCGACAATTAGCGGCTCGGGGGTCTTTGCGGACGATTTTCCCTTGGGGGGCGTCACGCTCGCCCCGGGTGAGTTTACCACCATCAACGTCACCTACACCCCGGTGACCAAGCTGGGCGATGCGGCGACGCTGTTGATCGAGCACACCGGTGTGAACTCGCCGATCACCGTAAATCTGGCAGGCAGCGGAGCGGGCACCACGCTCTATCAAATCAACACCGGCGGTCCTGCAGTCGGTACGCCTTCGTGGGACTCGGATACGGACGCCTCGCCGTCGCCTTTCAGCAACTTCGCCACGGCCCCGACGCAGACGTTTGCCGACGCTACGCCGATCGACGTGAGCCACCCCTCGATTCCGGCGGGCACGCCGGCGGAGATCTTCAGCACGGAGCGGTACGATCCCTTTGGCGGCGAGGAAATGCAGTGGGACTTCCCGGTCCAGCCGGGCCCGCACGAGGTCCGCCTGTACTTTGCAGAGATCTTTCCGGGCGCGGCGGTGGTCGGGGGACGCCTCATCGACGTCTTCATCGAAGACACGTTGGTTCTGGACGACTTCGATGCCTTCGCCGAGGCCGGGGCCTTCGCCGGCATTGCGAAGTCCTTCATCGTCAACTCGGACGCCAATCTCGACATCGACTTCATTCATGAATTTGAGAATCCGGCCATCAAGGGAATCGAGGTCATTTCGCTGCTGCAAGCCGAAAACCTCGTGGCGGACTTTACCTCTTACGACTTCGGTCCCACCTTCACCGGTCTTCCTGCCAGCATGATCTTCACCGTCTCGAATGCGGGGGCGGCGGGGGATCCGTCGATCACGGTCAACTCAACCGATATCGTCGGCTCGACCGAGTTCAGCGACGACTTTGACGACCTGAGCAGCGTCGTCCTTGCGCCGGGAGAGTCGACCCAGATCGAAGTGACGTTCGCACCCTCGGTGGTCACCGAACAGACCGCGACCCTGGAGATCTTCCATAGCGGCACGAACACGCCCCTGACAATCGAACTCGTCGGCACCGGATCGAATGTCGCCCCGGTCGGCTTCGGCAAGAGCACGCTGGTCGGTACCGCGACCACCGCCAACCCGACGACGCTGCAGTGGGGACCGGACAATCGCCTCTACGTGGGCCATCAGGACGGCACGATTCACGTCTACAGCGTGACGAGAAACGCGGCAAACGACTACGCAGCGACGCTCGACGAGACGATCACGCTTGTCAAGACCATCCCCAACCACAACGACGACGGGCAGCTCAATCCCTTCTTGAACTCTCGCTTGGTCACCGGTCTGCTCGTGGCCGGCACGCCGCAGAATCCGATTCTTTACGTCACGTCCAGCGATCCGCGGATCGGGGCAGGACCGGAAGGTGAGGATCTCAACCTGGACACCAATTCCGGCATCCTCTCGCAGCTGACCTGGAACGGTGCCGCCTGGGACAAAGTCGACCTGGTCCGCGGGCTGCCCCGCTCGGAGGAGAATCACACCGCGAACGGGATGACGCTCGACTCGGTCAACAACGTGATGTACGTCACCCAGGGTGGCAACACCAACGCCGGCGCTCCGTCCAACAACTTTGCCTTGCTTCCGGAGTACGCTTACTCCGCGGCCATCCTCTCGGTCGACCTGACCCAACTCGGTCAGTTGCCGACGATGACCGACATCAACGGGCAGGACTACAAGTACGACCTGCCGACACTCGACGACGAGGACCGCGACTTTGACGGCAGCGGTAGCGACGTGAACCTCGCCGGCGGCATTCAGGACGTCTTCGGCGGCAATGACGGCAAGAATCAGGCGGTGCTCGATCCCACGGGGCCCGTGCAGATCTATGCGCCGGGCTTCCGTAATCCGTATGACGTGGTGCTCACGGATCTCGGCCTTTACACCGTCGATAACGGCGCCAACGCAGGCTGGGGAGATATCCCCATTCTGGACGGAACCAGCGGCCTGGCAACGAACGATGTGAACGAGCCGGGCGCGACGGTGCTCGACAACCTGCAGTACATTCCGGCCCAGGGTTACTACGGCGGACATCCGAATCCGACGCGAGCCAACACCGACAACACGTTCAACGCGTCGAATCCGCAGTCGCCCGTGGCGGCCGTGGGGGGCAACGCCCTGGAGAGCTTCTTCACCGTTCCCCAGTCGACCCCGGGAGCGCTGGCCGTCTTCGGGGCCTCGACAAACGGCCTGGTCGAGTACAAGGCCTCGAACTTTGGCGGCGGGATGCAGGGCGACCTGCTGGCGGCGACCTTCTTCGGCGGCAACAGCGTCGAGCGACTCAGCCCGGACGCGACGGGTGCCGCGCTCGATCTTAACGAGACGCTCTTCTCGAACATCGGCGTCGCCCCGCTGGACGTGACGGCCGTCGACGACGCGGGACTGTTTCCCGGTTCCATCTGGGTCGTCGACTGGTTCTTGGGCGACGTCATCGTCTTCGAGCCGAACGATTTCGACGGCGCCGGCGGTGGCCCCGTCGACCCGAACGACACCGACGGAGACGGCTATACAAACGACGATGAGATTGCCAACGGCACGAACCCGAACAGCAGCGCCGACGTTCCGCCCGACAACGACGGCGACTTCGTTTCCGACTTGCTCGATGACAACGACGACAACGATACGCTGCTGGATGTCGACGATCCCTTCGCCATCGACGCGACCAACGGCAACGCGACCACCTTGGACGTCTTCTACGGCTGGGAAAACGACGGGCCGAATCTTGGCGGAATCCTCAATCTGGGCTTCACCGGATTGATGATCAACGGGACGGACAACTACAAAGACCTCTTCGACACCAACGCCCTGACCGCCGGCGGCGCGGCGGGCGTCCTGACGCTCGACGAAGTCAGTGAGGGCACGGCACAGGGAGCCACGAACACGCAGCAGCAGGCCTTCCAGTTCGGTGTCAACGTCAGCGAAGAGATCACGCCCTTCACCGCCTACACGCGCGTTATTTCGCCCTTTGCCGGCGTGACCCCCGCTGGCGATCAGTCGTTGGGCCTGTTCATCGGCAACGGCGACCAGGACAACTACATCGAGATCGTCGTGACCGCGAACGCGGGTCCGGGTGGAGTTGCGGTCAACTCGGAAGTTGCCGGCACTTTCGTTCCGGGCGCGGTCGACGCCGTGTCGCTGCCGGGTCCCAGCGCCATCGACCTGTTTCTTACGGTCGACCCGCTGAACCTGACGGTGCAGCCGAGCTACGAGGTAACCCAGAGCGGCGCGACCGGGCCGCGAACCGAGCTGGGAAGCCCGATCGCGATTCCCGCGGCCTGGCTCAATGGCGCAACGGCGCTCGCCGTCGGCATTATCTCGACCTCGGCCGGACCGGCCCTGGAATTCCCCGGACAATGGGACTTTGTTTCGGTCTTCTCCGGCATTCCCAACCTCGAGGTGCTCGCCAACACGTCCGCCGTATATACGGCCGAGGTGGGGCAAAGTGCGACCCAGCCTGTGGTTGTCACGCACAGTGGACCTCCGTCCTCCGCGCCCATCCAACTGACTTCGATCGAATTCTCCGGTTCCGAAGCCGCGGACTTCAGCGACGACTTCAATGACGTCGCGGGCCTGCTCCTGCAGCCCGGCGACTCCACCGTCGTCAACGTCACGTTCACGCCCAGTGCCACGGGAGAGGCGGCTGCCTTCCTGGAGGTCCATAGCGACATGGGCTACGGACCCGCGCGGGTACCCCTGACCGGGTTCGGAAACCCGGCCAACTCGTCTTCTTCGTCATTCTTCCAAGTCGACACCGGGGTTTCGCCCGCCGGCAGCACCTTTGTGTCTGGCTCGATCGTCGTCGAGAACACCTCGACCGGTGGACAGCAGATTGAGAAGGTCACCATCAACCTGTCGTCCGCCATCCTGCCGGACATCGTCTTCGACCCCAACGGCACGGCCGGCGACCAGACCCCCAAGGGCTTCACGCCCGACTCGTCGACGATCCTGGTGGGGGTCACAGCAGCGGCCTTCGAAGGTGAGCGCGATGGCGGCTTTGACGCCCTGACAATCGAGTTCAATGACTTCGATCCGGGGGAGTCCTTCTCTTTCTCCACGGACATCGACCCCACCAGCATCAAGGGAATTCCGGCACCCGGTCCCAATGACTCGGGATCGCTGAACGGGCTGGAGCTGACGGGCAGCAATGTCGTCGTCTCATTCAGCGACGGCAGCCAGCAAGCCTCCCCGTTGTTCGCCACGCCCACCAGCGTCGGCATTTCACAGAACTCGCAACGCACCGATTCGACGACGGCGCCGGTCGTGGAGTTGCTGGGCGTCCCCTACTCGCCAACGGGTTTCCTCGCCGAGGTGGAGCAGGTGGCGCGCGTTTCAGGTCCCGTGGGAGCGGACGTCGTGCTGCTGCAGACCGAGAGCGGCCTCTACCTGGATGGTGTGCCCGGGGGTGGCTTCGACATCGACCCCTTCGAAACAAACACCGTCATCGCTTCCACGCAGTTCGCAGCAACCATCGGTGCCACGGGCTTTGTCGACATTCCGATCACACTCTTCAACTCGGAGCCCGAAGCGGGACTCAACACCCTGGTGGCGGTCGTCAAGGAAGCCGACGGACACACGAGCCGGCACTCGCCACCACTTCGCGTTCAAGTCGCCTCGGCCAGTGATCTTCCCTTTGTCGTCAATCCGCTGGGGGCGTCGACCTTCGTGCAGGACGCACCGGACGCGACATTTGATCTAACCACCGTGTTCAGCGACCTTGTTGACGGCTCGGATCTGACCTACTCGATTGAGAGCAACAGCAATCCGACCCTGGTCGGCGCCTCGCTCTTCGACGCGACTTTGACGGTTGACTTCTTGCCGGGTCAGACCGGTAGCGCGGCGATTGTCGTGCGAGCCACCGACAGCGACGGGCTATTCGTCGAGGACACGCTCACGGTGAACGTGACTCCCGTGACGACACCCAGCTCGATCGCGTTGGAGAACGGCCTCGTGGCGAATGTCAGCAGCACCGGCTGGACCACTGTGAACCTGGCCAACACGTACACGTCGATGGTGGTCGTCGCGACCCCGAATTACGACGAGAATTCGCCGCCGCTGATCACCCGTGTCCAGAACGCCACCGGCAGCAGCTTCGAGGTGATGGTGCAGCGTGCCGACGGATTGACCGACGCCACGGCCGCAGACGTCTACTTCTTCGTGGTTGAGGAGGGCGTCTACACGCTTGGCACCGACGGCGTGAAGATGGAAGCTGTCAAATACAATTCGACGGTGACGGACTACAAGGGCAACCTGTTCTTCAACTGGCTCGGCAACTACGAGGGAGAAGAACAGAGCTATAGCAATAACTACACCAGCCCCGTCGTACTCGGTCAGGTGATGACCTACAACAATACCGAGTTTACGGCCTTCTGGGCGGCTGGGTCGTCCCGCTTCGAAGGCCCCACGTCCACGACCTTAACGACGGGCAAATTCGTGGGGGAAGACCCCAACATCGTCCGAGCGGATGAGACGATTGGCTACGTCGTCTTCGAGGCGGGCAGCGGCTCGATTGGCAACCTCGAGTTCACCGCGGACGTAGGACCGCAGGTGGTTCAGGGCGTGACGCAGGAGCCGGCAAGCAACTACAGCCTGACCGGCCCCGCCAATCCGACGGCGGCGGTGTTGTCTCAGGCAGGCATGTGGGGCCCGGACGGATCCTGGGCCATCTTGAACGGCGACGACCCCTTTGACTCGACGTCGATTAAAGTCTCGGTCGACGAAGATACGCTCAACGACGCCGAGCGCAATCACACCCAGGAGGAAGTCGCCTTTGTGATGTTTGGCTTCTCGCCGTTGGCGCCCGCCCCCGCGACCTCGGGCGGCAGCGGACTCGGACCGGCTGCGAGCTTCGACCCCGCTGCGGAACCGGAACTCAATTCCCTGCAGTTCGTTTCCCTATCCGCCGGCGGGCTGACCGAGACCTCGGCTGGGCTCGTCCCTTCGCCCGCCACTCCCAATGCCGGCGTCAGCCCTCAGGCCGCTGGCCTGATTGACGAGGCCTTCGAGGAAATTGGTGAAGAGGAGGACGATCCCACGTCGAGTGATGGGACAACTGGGGACGCGTTGGGGGCGATCCTGGAAGATCTGGGCCTCTAGTTATTGGGGTCTGACCCCCTACTGCTCGAATCGCCTTCGGCCATCATCAAACGGCCCGGACACGATCCGCGTTGGTGGGCTACCCTCGTACTTCTTGACACATCAGATCTTGCCAAGCCCCGGTCTTTGTATGCGCGAGCCTCTATGGCCTGTCTTCACGACCTGGCCCGCCCGACCCAAACGGGGTCTGACACCCTTTATTTGGATATCCCCAAAATCATACCAGCCGAACTCGACCACCCACCCAAAACACCTCACCCACCTTTCCAGCCTCGCCAAGTTCCGAGCATCATTGCAGCAGCGGCTACCGCATCTCTTCAATTGCCTGGCCTTCATTTCTAGACTCGCAGAGTGGTGAAGTTCAGCCGACGCGCCCCGTCGTTTTCCGCCAGACTCTCCTGGTTCAACCAAGCTCTTGGAGTTCATCCGCCAGGAGGCAAGACAGAACTTCACCGATCCTGGCGAGCCACGCCAGAGCCAAACACGAACTTGATGGCCGCCTGTGTTGAGCGAGAGATTCATCGCGGGGTTTGACCGTTAGTAAGCTGGAGGCTGTCCATGGCCGCGGCGAAACTTCATGCGTTGCTCGAGCAGATCCACATTCCCGCGGAGCGAAGATTCCATTCGGTCAGCGCCGCCGAAGGCGAGTTCATGTTCCATTGGGTCGAGCAACACCAGCTCCGCGAGACGCTAGAAATCGGGCTGGCCTTCGCCTACTCAGCGATCTGCATCATGGCGGGGCACGCGGCGGGTCAAGGCACCCACACCTGTATCGACGCTTTTCAAGAGTGCGAGTATCAGAACCAGGGACTCAAGAATGTCGAAGCCGTCGGCTTTCACGAGCGACTCGAGTTTGTTCCAGAGTACTCTCATCACGCGCTCCCGAATCTGGATCAACAGGGGCGCCGATTCGACTTCGCCTTCATCGATGCAGGGCACCGCTTCGACCAGGTATTCCTTGATTTCTACTACGTCGACCAGCTACTGCGTCCAGGCGGCTATGTGCTCTTTCACGATGCCTGGATGCGAAGCACCCAAATGGTCGCGTCCTTCATCCGGCGAAATCGTCGCGACTACACCCGGATCCGCAAAACGGAGCGGAACCTGATCCTGTTTCAGAAGACGGGACAAGCCGACGAACGCGATTGGGACCACTTTCGCGAGTTCTACACACTGCGGGGCTTCTTCTCGCACCGCGTCGTGCGCTGGCTGATTCGCTCCAATTGGGCCAATCGTTTCTTCACAGCGCGCTAAGAGTCACGCTGGCGTGTTCACGGCCCGCGGCGAAACATGCCCTTAGAGCGCGTCTCGTTTATCTCTAGCGTCTTGGCTAGCTGCGGCTGTGCTTGACTACGTCGACCTGCATCGACGAATCTCCTGGATTCGTCTGCTTCGGTCTGGTGGCCAAACTTGCCTCGCCTACGCCAATGACGCTACACCTAACCTAGACACGCTCTAGACGGCCGCACCCGCACGCTCGCGGGCGAGGAACTCGTCATAGATCCAGCGGTAGGTACGCTCCATACCATCCCGCAGGCGGATCGACGGTTCCCATCCCAAGTACGACTGAATCTTGGTGTTGTCGCTGTTTCGACCGTTGACGCCCTTGGGGGCATCGAGCTTGTAGTTCCGCTTCAGCTGCACACCGGCGATGTCCTCGACGATGTCGACCAGGCCGTTGATGGTGACCAGTTCCGAGGAGCCAAGATTGATCGGTTCGAGCAGGTCTTCGCTGTGCGTGATCTTGTCGATCCCCTCTAGGCAATCGTCGATGTACATGAAGCTACGGGTTTGCTTGCCGTCGCCCCAGATCTCGATTTCCAGGTTCCCGCTGGTCTTGGCCTCGATGACCTTGCGACAGATCGCCGCCGGCGCCTTCTCGCGGCCACCATCCCAGGTCCCGAAGGGACCATAAACGTTGTGAAACCGGGCTACGCGGGTTGCCAAGCCGAAGTCTTCCCGGAAGTGGCGGCACATCCGCTCGCTGAACAGCTTTTCCCAACCGTAGCCGTCCTCGGGCATCGCGGGATACGCGTCTTCTTCCTTCAGAGGAATGACCTGGGCGTCTCGTTGCTTGTCGGCGTTGTAGACACAGGCGCTACTGGCGTAGAAGAACCGCGCTACGTCGGCGTCCGCGGCCGCCTGCAGCAGGTGCGTGTTGATGAGCACCGAGATCATGCAGGCCGCTTTGTTGTTCTCGATGAATCCCATGCCGCCCATATCGGCGGCCAGATTGTAAACAACGGCGGCATCTTCACAGGCGGCTCGACAGGCGTGGGCGTCGCGGAGGTCGGCCACGACGTTCTCGACGTCGTCGAACACCTGGTACCACTCGTCCATCGGCTTGATGTCGACGGATCGAATCTTGGTATGTCCCTCCTGACGGAGCTTCGAGACGAGATGTCCGCCGATGAAGCCTCCACCGCCGGCAACAAGGATGAGTTCTTGGTTCATAGTTTTTTCCCTCATGTTTATGTTCTTTCTCACTGGGCTTCGATTGTATTTGGAGTTGGTGCTCGATGTGCGCTAACTCACGACGTACGCTAACCGGTGTTGCTTCGCGGGCCGATTCTTCACGGCACTCGTAGGGGTCATGGGATGGTCCTCCTGGGTTGACCGAACAGGAGGGCTCGTGCCCAGCGACTCAAGTAGATCGTGTTGGTAGTGAAGTACCGCCTCGCAAGTCGTTTCGGTTCCTGCATCAGGCGGTAGAACCACTCCAGGCCGCTACGCTGCATCCAGGCCGGGGCCAGGCTCGTGACGCCGGCGTGAAAGTCGAACGCCGCACCGACACAGAGCTGCACCGCCTGAATTCGGTCGCGATGGTCGAAGGCAAAGAGGTCCTGCTTCGGACAACCGAGACCGATAAAGACGAGGCCCGCACCACTGGCGTTGATTCGCTCGATCACCGCCGCGTCCTCCTCCTCGGTGAGGGGCCGGAAGGGCGGCGATTCATACCCGGCAATCTTGAGCCCCGCGTACTTCGCCTCGAGATTCTTCGCGAGTTGGGCCACGACCTCCGGGCTGCCCCCGTAGAGGTAAATCGAGACGCCTTCTTGTGCGGCGGCCTCGCAGACACGCAGAGTCAATTCGGGACCACAGACGCGATCGGGCAGCTCGGTCTTGTAGAGCGAGTTGAGAGCCCAGCGAACCGGCTGCCCGTCGGGCGTGATCATCTCGAAGGTGTTGGCCTTGGAACGCAGCGACTCGTCGCTGCCAAACGTCACGATCGCATGCACGGCGTGGCACGAGACGACCGACGACTCGCGGCGGCGACCGGCGGCGACAATCGTTCGGGTCGCCTCCTCATAGGTCGTCGGTGTGACCAGGACGCCGAACAGATCGCGTTTCTCGGGCCACGTCACCGAGTTGTGGCCAAGGTCGCGTTCGGCGATGTCACCGTTTCCGAAATGCGATGCAGGGGCGTCTGGTTCCGTGGTCGGCGGATTTCGAGATACGGTGCTCATCAGTCCTCGGTATTCCCTTCATCAATCGTGTCGTGTTCGCGAG
>ERZ869936.1731-NODE-1731-length-14590-cov-4.250774_pt1 | contig 14590 bp, 26 predicted proteins | sample MGYA00520876_ERZ869936 | MGnify/ENA primary metagenome ERZ869936 (study PRJEB32218, sample SAMN09650985) | biofilter metagenome | isolation source: enrty point of leading RO module | place: Saudi Arabia: Thuwal, RO plant located on Red Sea | collected 2016-02-17 ...
ATCGTTACTCCGTTGTGTTACTGGATGGGTGATCCGGTTACTACCAGTTAGCTAGCATCTGCTGCGCCTTCCCAGTCCGATGTGCCGCGACTATCTCCGCGTCGGTCGCGTCGAACCGTTCGTTGCGTATCTCAAAAAACCCGGCGAACTCGTCAAACAAGAGCATTAACAGCCGAGCGTAGTACGGCCAATAGTGATCGTTGAGACGGTAATCGTCGCCGCTCGTCTCGATCGAGGTATACCAGCGAATCCGCTCACCAATCATCCTGGCGCCAAATCGCTTCCTGTGCCCCTTGTTAAGTGCCTGTCGGGCGAAGTGCTCGAAAAGGTTGAACACCTGCGGATTAGCGCGATGGAAGTCTCGCCAGCGGTCGTAACGTCTCACGTTTCCCGATACTTCCTTTCTAGCTGGCCAGCGAGATCGTCGGTCGTAATGAGCAATCCGGCTTCCATTCGCTTAAACAAACTCGCGGCCGCATCGCCTGCCCACAACCAGCGGTCGGGATTGTCCGGGCAGTGGATTGCGCAACTGACTTGGTTAAGAAAATACGCTGTCGTACCCGCCTTTAAGACATATCTATCGATCCGCGAGACGTAGATTTGACTGTATCGAAGGTTATGTTGCCATTCAGTGTGCGGAAAACTGAACCCCCGGAAAAATATTCGGTCATCGTTGGATGTAATTTTGAACCCCCGGCCGTGAGTCGTCAGCATCAACAGAGAAAGGCATACGTCGCTTCCGGCTCGATGTTCGCTAAGAACGATAAGGTCGCGCCAGCACGTACCAGACGAACTGCTGAGCGAAACCTGGTAATAGTCGGGGGAATAATTCATTTCCCAATCCCCGCTTCAATCTGTTCGAGCGTTACTTTCGGCTGCGATTCCTTTTGAATCGCGCCGCTCGCCTGTTCGTTGATTTCCTCGGATAAATATAAGCCGGCTAGTTGATTCGGAAACGCCTTCCGCAATGCTGCGGCTTCCGCACACTTGGCGATCATAAAGCCTGGATCCTTTGCCCAGTAGCTCCGCTTGGTGTCGTAGACGTCGCGGCGCACTTTAGCAACAAACGGGTGCGCCCGGTCTTTTCGGTAGACGTTGCACCATCCGCCAGTGATGTCCTTGCTTTCGAATGTTCCTTCAACTTCTGCGCCACTGCCGAGAATCAAGCCGCTCTGTATCCCGTCGAACTCCGGCGACATTTCCGCCCGCTTGTAGAGCGCCTGAATGCTTGTGATGAGACTAAATCGCGGGCCGTCGTTGCCGTCGTACCCGACCAGATAGGCATCGCCTACCCAGGGGTTAAGGTTTCGCGCCTTGCAGAGCATCATAAATTTTACGATGTCCTCGTCTGACGGCGTTTTCCCCTGCTTCGTCTTCGCCGCGATAAAGTTCCTAACCGTACCGATTGTCAGCGTCAGTTCTTCCGACTCGCCCAGCGGCGTGTAAATAACCTGTCGTTCTTCTGTGGTCATGCTTTCACCTTTACCGGATTCGTCAGTTGCTGCATTGTCATCGCGATCGATTCCTCGCATCGTTCGCAATTTGCTATCGGCGCCGCTTGAAATATCTCAATCGATTTATGGGCAATCGATTCCCAGGCCGCAGACCGAGCCGCAGACAAAGCCGCAGACAAAGCCGCAGACAAAGCCGCAGACCGAGCCGCAGACCGAGCCGCAGACAAAGCCGCAGACCAGGCCGCAGACTCAGCCGCAGACTCAGAACCCAACAAAGCTTCCTGATGTAGCGTGCGAACTGCCGCAACTTCGGAGGCAACGGACGGATGCGAGTTACCCGCAGCCGACGGGCTATCGGGACCAAGTAGCCAGGTAGCTAAATGATGATGGCAGAGCGATAAATCTGCACCAACCGGAATAGCGTCCGTACCTTTAACAACCCACCAAGCGCACTTGTCCTCCGGCAAGCCTTCGAACACCGCCTCTAGCCAGTACGCAATTCGTAGTGGAATCCCGAACATGCGTTCCGTTGCTTCGTGGGTATCGTCGTCTTTATGGGTCAAGCACCCAAGATGACACCCTCTACCATGTTCCCAGTAGATGCCCTGAGCGATCTTATCGAGCCGCCGATGCTCCCTTAGCTGGGCCATCGCCGCATCTTTCAGCTTCTGCTCACCAAACCATGCCGTTTTCATGGAACCAATTCCCCTCTGCCTTCCCATCGTTGACCGTTGAACATCACAAAGCCGGACGGATCGACATAGACCCGCGCCGAGTCGCACAGCTCACCGTTGACAGATACTGTCTGTGGACCGCTCGTGTATATCTGGTGAGCGTGCATGTACGTGGTAATAGCCATAGCAAGCTCGTCTCCAGTCAAGGAGACTTCAACACCTGGGCCGTACCCGGTTTTTCCGTCTCCAAATCTAAACTGCTTTATCTCACCTCGTAAATTCGGTTTTCATGCGGGCCGGAATAGTCGCCCGTTTGAATCGCATTCGATAGCCGCTCTAACGTTTCCTGCCAGCGTATCCGCACCTCGGCGCGCCGGTCGTCGTCGATGATGTACCGTTGCACCGTATGCGGTGGCGTCTTGCGAACGGCAACTATCAGGAATTGCACAGGGCGGTCGACGTTCGCTTCAATGCAGGTTGTGTAGTGGATGTCCTGCCAGTCGTAGCGGTAGCGGTAGACGTCCTTAGCGAAGCTTGTCGGCTGCTCGTCCTGCGTGGTCTTGATATCCACACAAAGCAGAGTGCCGGCAACATCGAGCATCAGGTCGGCTTTGCATTTGATTTCCAGGTCGCCGACTTTGGTTCTGAATTCCTGTTCTCTGTCGGTTGCCGCGGAGATCCAGGTCCCTATCGCGTTCCGCACCGCGACGGAGCATCCATAGGCAGTGTCGTATTCCGCCTGCGTTACGCTCTCTTTACCGGCTTCCCGACAGCGGTCGTAGAAGGATTCCCATTCCTTCCCGTAGCGCCGTGAACCCTTCCAGACTTCGTATTGCGTTAGTTTCTCCGGCTCGAGACAGGCAGTGTGAACGAGCTTACCGACAGTTAAAGCCGGCGTTGTCGGTCGCGGAACGGTTCGCGTGATGTACTGCGCTTCGAACAATCGCGGACTTGTCGCGTACGTGGTTAGCATCGTTCGGCTGATGCCGTCGCCTACGTCCGTGTGGTACTTATCCGTCACCTATCCATCTCCAAAAGCATCATAAAGAAGACAACCACGCACAAAACGAGCCCGATAAAAACGTTCATGGGAATCCTTCCCTTTGTTTCTCACGGGCAGCGGGGCGATACACTTCCTGCTAATAAAGTCGCGACTGTAGAGATGTCAGCCACGAACCCCGCCACCCGTGTTTCCTGTTTCCTATCGATAGCCCAAGCCATCCATGTCGGCGATGCGCCTGACTTCCTCAGCTAGCTCAATCGCCCTACGCCTTGAATCGATATGCTGTGAATTTGCTTGCAGATGTAACGCCGCTTCCAGAAGAACAGCTCTTGTGTTAGACATAGACGCTTTTATTCCGGCTGCGCGCATGACTTCCGCGTCACGGGTTGGTGCAATGCTCATTATTTCCCCTTTTTAACTTTCGGTAATGTTAGCGTTCCAGCAAACATACGTAGCCAAGCCCCTTAGTTTATGCGGGTTCCAGCCGATTAAATCCCAGCGCCGCTCTTGGTCGTCGTAGACCACAAGGGGCAGACAATCGAAGTCCTTACAGTCCCAGACGGTCGCCGATCCGACGTTGATACCGTCGCGGGCAACATCGCCGAGTACCTGCTTTATCTTGTCGGTTGCGTAGTCAAGGCTCATCGGTTCGGATTTCTAAGTAGCGACATAACAGCATTAATGAACGTACCAAGTACCCACCCGGAAAATCCGCCGATCAACATAGCTCGGCTATCAAAAGCCAGACACATACCTATGGACAGCAAGGCAACAACGACAAATGACCAAAGCGTCCCTTCAACACTCATAACGCCACCTCAATCGTTACAGGTACAGCGTGGGGCGCCTCGATCGCGATCCGTGCCCGTTCGATGCCGTCACGTCCTGTTGATTCCGTGAACTTGACCGAGACGCCCTGATCCTTCCCACACTGTAAATACTCGCCAAAGCGCCTTGCCCCTAACGTATCGCGGCCATCATCGTACAGCCGGAACGCCACAACGCTTTGGCGAATGGACACTATCTCTATCGACGTATTGCCGATCTGCACCGACTGCCCGGCGCGAATCACTGCCTTATGTCGCTTCCGTTCACCGCTCATCCGTGGTGGTCCTTCAACTGGTCCTGTGCGTCCAGTATCTGCTGTGCCCTTTCCTTGTCCGGCTCCCGCCAGAGTTCGACACCGTTGAGCCGATAAAGCCACTCTTCCGTTTGCTCGTCGAACTGTAATCCGTCGTTCTTATCCATGACTCGCATCCTTTCAGTGCCCCAGAGTATAACGCCCTGCTTATTCGCGTCAACATGGAAATACGAAGAAAAGTGAATTTACTTTTTGACGAGTTCGTCGGGCGTGGTCTGCAAGTGCTTCGACAGCGTTTCGAGCGTGCCTACTGGCGTTGACCGTGCGCCGGTTTCGAGCTGAGAAATGTACGGCTGCGTCTTGCCCAGCAGTCGCGCTAACTCCGGCTGTGTGATGCCGAGTTCAATACGTCGCTGCCGGATATTATTCGCGATTACAGATCGAAGTTTCATAGCGGATAGTATAGCTATTTGTTATGTTAGTTCAACTGAAAAGGGGGAACCATGAGGGCATGGCAGGTTGACTACAGCGGTATGTGGCTCGGCGGCACAGCAATCGTTCTTGCTGAATCTGAGGACGAGGCGCTGCGTCTCGTCGAACAGCATCCCGGCACCGTGTGTAGCGATCGAGAAACATGGAAGAACGCGAAAGCCACCGAAATAACAATGGAGGGTGTTCTGTATAACTGGAATGGAGATTACTAACAGGCATGACAAAGATCGCTATGATTATTAATTGTCGAGGATGCGGGGAACTAATCGCTTTTGATGGGAACGACCGGGGGCGGTGCGAATACTGCCGCATTACCTACGTCTGGGTGAACGGCGAAGTGGCTTCGTTCGCGGACAACGAATAATCCGGTCAACTACTCACGGCGAGCCTTGAGCTTATTCCGCACCACGTCGATCCCCACGAACGTGGCGACCGTTTCAAGCGTGTGCACGATCTCATCCCAATCGAAGCTATTACAGTTGAGATAAGCGTATAGCGTCGCTAAGCCTGCGAACGAGCCGTAGATAATCACGAGCCAGACCGGATGCGATGGCGGGGCGTTACAGATAACGTCCATTAACCCTCTGTAGTGTCGCTTCTCCGGTTTTGTCGGCTCGTTCACTTCTTAACCCCTAGCGTTGCCTTGATGGCTGCGAGGTCTTCGGACACGTTATCAACCTTCGCGTCGATGGCGTCGACTTGCTCAATGATTCGCTCAAACTCGTTATGCCTCACCGCGCCGTGATGCGGTTGGCTTGCGTGTATCTGCCAAGCGATCCAGCCTAAGCCGATTACCCCGATGATCGTCGGTACGAATACCGGCCATTTCACGTTGCTTCCGTTGTCTGCTGCCATCTAAGTCGCTCCCTCGGTCTCGTCTTCCTCTAGGTGGTCACCGTGCCAACGGAACCGCAAGCCCTCTGTTATCACGGCATCGTCTAGCCATTCCTGGCTCACTGGAATGTTTTGTTGCAGCTTGTAATATTCGACTTCCCGTTCTTCCGGCATTACGTTGCCCCTTCGGTGAGTATGTGTAGCTTACGTGGCTCCCACTCTTTCCGCTGCGGTCCTGGTGTGGCGCCCGCGCAGGTGATTTCGGCGATCCAGAGGTAAACCCGTTCGGCTACCAGACCGTCGGTTTGAGTCGACGTCAACATCACGTGGAAGTAATCCTCGCCATCGGTGTGGGTGACGGTATCGGTAACAGCAGCATCGATATCGGCTGCTGTGGCGAGATCGCGACGCACTACCTGCTTACACGTACACGTACCAACCGCGATACCCTTGAGCTTAAACAGGTAAATCGGGCTACTGTCGCCCTTGCGCACTTCAACCACTTCAACAGTCATCGACTACGGTGCTCCCGCCGGTTTGTATCACTGGTGTTTGCCCCTGATCGGTCACCGGACAGTCTCCCGGCTCAACAACAACCTGCGTCCCATCCGTCTGTACCACGTTCGGGTCGTCCGGTTCGACGACAACAACACCGCCGCCACCCGCCACCAGATCGGTGCGCTGCTGATACCACGAAGACATCCAGAGTGTTGTCACTGCTCGCTCGCTGCTACGCCGATTTGTTCGTAAACGTCCTGCGGTCCCACGAAAGTATCGTCCTTTGATTCTAGCGGCCAATGATGGTTGTCGTTCGAATGCTGAATCAGCTTGTTAACAACCGACATCGTCCAGGTCGTTTGATTCCGCTTTAGCAGGCTCATCAAGTTAGCCGTTTCCGTATCAGTTAAATCCATAGCTGCCCCTATTCATCAATGGTAATGGTGTTTTGTAGATTCCCGCCGCTTACGTTCTTCGTGATAAGAACCGCCTTTGTCACACGGTGCCTCTTCGTCGCCGTCGTCGGTGTAAATTCCTCGTCCGCTTCGTGTAGGTCGGTCAAGGCGTCGACCTTCGTTTCTACGCTTTGTACCGTGCTGTTGGCAACGCCATCAATCAACAATGCCTGCGGCGATACCTCTAGCTCTAATGATACCGTGAAGTCCCCGAGTGTAGGGACGAACATGTCCAAAGATGGCGTCCGACGAAATAGGTTGCCAATCAGCCGTATGTTGGCGTCGGCTTCCGGTGGTCGTATTCGCCAGCCTAGATCGTTACGAAGAAAGAAATAAGGCGCGACGACCTTGCCGGCGTCATCAACAGGATCGCCTGCCGCCGTATCGAAGGCGAACGCATACCGTGAGTTCGTATCCGTTCGCACCCAGTCCTTCCAGTCGGAGTATAGAAGTTCCTTCACGTCCACCGTGGGCGACGTGTCCAGGATGATTAGTAGGTTATCACCATCGAAGGTAATAGCCACACGGAACCCCTACGCATAGTTACGCTCAAGCGCCGACGTGATAGCAAAACTTTGCCCGGTCGTCTTGGTTATCGTCAAGTTTCTTACGACCGCCATTTGTCCGGTCTCGGCACCGCCCGCGACCAGAACTACGGCAGCATCCGTATCGGCCGTTCGACCGCCCTGCGTATTGTTTTCGTAATCGTAATCCCAGCTAACCGACAAGGCATTCACATCGCCGGCAATGTCCGTTCCGCTGTTGTCGTCGACCAGAATCGCATCGGGCGATGGGTAGGGGTGTTCGTCGACGTCGATCGTCACACCCGATTCTGCGGCCCCCACGGCGGTGCCATCGATCTTGCGAACCGTGTAATCCTGGTTCGCCGTATTAACCGCCGTGACGATGAATAGCCCGTTGTTCTCGCTGTTAGCGAAACCGCTTATTTGGATGTAGTCGTTAACGGCATACGTTCCCAGGTTGGAACCGGGGCTTTCTAAGTCATAAGTCGAACCGCTCGGACCAACTACAGCGCCGTCCGTTAGATTCGTTCTGACGGTGTATTCGTAATAGAGCCAGTATTCGCCGTCGGTGTCATCGACTAGCGTCTGGCTAAAGTTGAGCGTTCCGGCCGCCACGAACGGGAAGTTACGCGACGTCCCGCCGTTATCGAAGAAAAAGAGATTGTTCGTATCGTTCGAATCAAACCCCTCGATGATGACACCAGAACCGCCACCCTTTGGGTTGGTTGGGCTAAACGATCCACAGCGGAGATCGGCACCGACAAATTGCAGTAGATCATCCGCGGTACGTCCGGTTACCACGCCGTGACCGCTTTCGTTTATATCCGCATCCCGGCGCAGCTCCCGGTGTATCTTTTCGTAGATCTCCGTCTTGGTTGCTGTGAGCGGCGTCGCGCGGTCCATCGTGAAGGACACGTTGGTATCAGACCCGGTAAGGTCGCCAGTGACGGTAATCTCGAGCGTGCCGGCGTTGTCTACCGGCGTACCGCTAATCGTCCAAGTTCCTTGGTCTGTGCCTTCGTGAATGTAGAGCGTACCGCCTGTGTAATCTGCCAGCGCTTCACCAGCGCCTAAGTTGAAATCTGCCGAATCTAGCCGGTCACTCGCCGCGACGACCGTGCCATTTGACTGAGAGTAGGTTCCTACATCGATAACAATGCCGAAGTCTCTATCTGTGGCGCTATCAACTTCGCGGTTATAGGTCGTCGCCAAGTACCGCGGCCGAATCTCCGTATACGGGCTATTCGCGTCGATATTCGCGTCGGTCTCACTAACATTAACGTCGGTCTCATTCGCCAGACCGAACTTAATAATCTTCGATGTAATCTCGGTTTCACCAGCTGCCGTTAGGTCGGCTTGCTGGAACGTCTTACCGTTCGGGTCAGCGTCCCTGACGCGAATCGCGGTGTTAAATACGTTGTCGTTATCAACAGCCGCAATCATCGTGGTGTCGGCAGCGTTGTTCGTTAGTGGTGTACCTGACACAACCACGTCGCCATCCACCGAGTTATCAACCTGAGTCAGCACCCAAGAGCCGTTGTTGCCGCTGTCTTCTGCGGCCCGTATGGTGATTTGCCCGCCGACTTGGTAACCGTCGGTTGCCCAGTTGCCGCCATCGTTGCGGGCAATGGTGTTATTGCCGGTAATCGCAAAGCCGGTGCCCGTATCGGGTCCGGTTACTTCGTCGAAATACAGAACCGGTTCGTTGACTGGGCCGGCAAACTCGTAATCGACTGCCGCGCCAGTATCGGTTTCGTCTGTACCAAAGAAATAGTACGCCGTATCGTTCGCCGTATCTTCAAACGTACCGAGCGTCGTCACGTTAAAATACTTCTTCAGAGTCACGCCGTTGGCGTCGATCTCGTCCCAACCGGCATTTCTGAACAGTCGTCGCGTCTGGTGTCCCTCGCCCACGTCGTCGTCCGCAGGTCGCCAGCCGCTGTTGGTTCCCGACGGGTCCACTCCGAACTGCCATTGACCAGCAGCAAAACTAATACCAACCATGGGAAAGTCACCAGCTGCAATCAGCAGGTTGTCGGATTTCCATTCCTGCTTCACAAAGCTATGGAAAGCGAGCATCTCAACGCCGGCCGTATCAAGCTGCCCTTGCTCAAGGAGGTAGATGTGTTTGGCGTCCGTGTCAAAGTGGACATTCTTTGCGTCCGTGTTGCTGTCGCCAAGCCAGGTAACGGCTTCCGAGCCAGCGTTGACCGGGTTAATTCCTGTGATCTTGTCGCAGGTAACCGACGAAGTTGTAGGGGAACCGCCCGTCTCGCGGTAAAGCCCGTTATTCCCTGGCGTACTGTGGTCCCGAATTTCGAAATACTCATCCGCCGCGATAGCAGGTAAGCCGGTTCCGGTCAGCGTAGTGGTAGCACCCGCCGAGGCAGTCCAGGCGATAGTTTCGGCGCTGCTCGTACCCTGGTTAAGGTCGCTTTTGTCTGTGATCAGGGGCATGGTTTATTTACTCCGCATTTCGGTCAAAACGCTGTTGAATGGGTATGGTTGAATCGGCCGCGGGAATCGTGAAGGTTGGGTTGGTAATAGTTTCGTATGTCTCGTTATGGATGATATACCGCACATCGTTGCCTTGTGCGTCGGACCATTGGAACGACCTATCGTCCGGGCTTCCTGCCGTGGCGTTCTCGATTCCGGCAATTTCGCTATCGTCGCCGTTATCGTAAACCCGCACTTCGGTATTATCCCGCATCCCTGTGAATGTGATGTTGATATTGTTATTGATTGTGGTGCTGGCGCCGGTTCCGTTTCGTACGGTCGGAGTGTCGCCGCCACCGCTCACGTTGATTGTAACAGCGCCGCCCGAATCATTGAAAATGGCGGCATTTCCACTATAGAGACTATGCGTCTCCCCGGTGCTTCCAAGGCTTAACGCAACGCGGTTTCTGTCGTTTAGTGCGTCCTGCTCAGTATTGTGAAGCGATATTTCATTCGCCCCGACACTATTGACGAAATACAGGTTTCCGTCTGTTAGCCCGATCGAGTCGCTGCCGCCTTCGTCGTTGTAATACACCGGGTCTCCGTCGTTAAACCCGTGCCCGGTGATATCTAGGCTATCCGTAGGACTTACGTTAACGTCGCTGATCGTGTCGAACTGCTCCCTATCCGGCCCGTATCCCGTGTGCGTATTACCGACGTAGCTATAAGTGCCTGTGCTGGTAACCTCAACCGCGTGGCCCTCACTGTTGCCACCGCTGTTATCGAATGTGCAATCGCTGATATTGGCGAGCGTGGTATCTTCGATAAACGCCTCACCAATCGCGGTATCGTGGTCGGTGACCGTGCAGCTGTCGAGCGTCCCGCCCGATAACGACATTCCCGAGCTGTTGATAAAACTTGTGCTGGTAAAGGTGCAGGCGCTGGTACATGTGAATGATGCGAAGCTGGTAAACCGGCAGGATGTAGCGGCAAATGTGCCGGTCGTTGCCCTTGCCTCAAATATCGGGCGCGTGTCCTCCATGTTGAGCGTAAGCCGGTGCGTCTCGCCGCTGCCGTCCGATAGGTTGATCGCCGTCTCGCTTACCGAGTTCGCTTTACTTGTTGACAACCGGATTTCGTCATCGACCTGCGTTGCCGCTGTCGTGACGTAGTAATCGGTCGCATCCGTCAGACCGATCGAGTCTGAGCCACCTTCATCGGAATAGGTAACAACATCGCCCAGACGTAATCCGTGATCGACCCCAACTAACACCTCCTCCGTTGAAGCGTCTATATCCGTGACCGTTTGGAATTCAAACCGCGTGTTCGGTGAGCGTGCGCGGCCTTCAAATACGCATCCCGTCCAAGTGACCGCTGTTCCAGAAACAGCCAGTTCGACCTCCAGACCCGACCACCCCGCGGCGAACCTGCCATCCGAGAAAACAAGCGTTCTGTTTTCGTCTGTGAAGACGGTTTCTGTATTCGTCCCTGCGTCCGTCTCGCCGATAACCAGACGACCAAATACGTAGAGAATCCCTTCTTTGGTGTGGACATAGCCGTACCGCCCCGTGTCGACTTCGTCCTCGTCATCACCTACAAAGTCCTGAAAAACACCAGCGGGATCGGCCCCTGTACCGCTTACCAGGTAAAGGCCGGTCCCTGCGTCAATCGCATCCATTACGATATTTTCGGATTTAACGGTAGCACTCGTATCGCCAACAACCGCGAAGTAATCGACCGCCGTAAGCACTGGCGTACCTGTCGTATCCGAACGGTGATTCACTACGTTCGGGTCGATTGGAACAATCAGCCAGGATTCTTTTGCGGGATAAGGGTTAATGATCGGCGATTGCGAATCATCTGCGTGGAGGATGTATTCGTGGTAATCGCCAGTACCAGAACCAACACGAACCACAAATGGCTGGACGGCTAACGCATCCTGAATATTGACGGTGGTCATCAACACTTTGGCGAGCCACGTCGTTCTACCCGTCGCCGTCATGTCACGAGCGGAACCCGTCGTATCGTATAAACCGCCAGTACCGTTACTTACCTTCTTCGAGACAGCCCCAGATAAGCTAGTTCTTTGGTAGTAAAAGTCGGGCTCATTCTGCGGACCTGCACCGCTGCCAATCCCTGACGAATTGGTGTTGTCGTCCATTGCGGACCAGCGAGCGTTGTCTGCCGTGACGGCTACAACTGTCATTAATCCATATCTTCGAGATCAAACCATTGGACCTGACAATCAATCCCGCCAGGGGAGCAGCGAGCGGGGAAGGTGACAGCATTAGCAAGCGCCTTACGCAGCTCGACTTTATCAACGGGAGTCCCTGCCTTGTGCTCTACCTGGACACGAACACAAATACATAACTCTTCGAGTTCATTACCTGCTTCGGGGACTCTCGGATCAGGTGTTGCCATTACACAATCTGAAGCGGGCTTAAAGCACCCGCATCCCCATCTAAAAGTTGCGAAAACCGAGTTGCCATGCTAGAGGAAGCAAACCTAAGGGCGTCGGAATCGTTGGTCGTGAACGCAACAAACCCTTCGTCATACTGCAAATATGATCCTGGAGTTGCGTCCTCTTGCAATACCCACTCCTCACCCGTATCGGGCAGATCCAAATCGCACGACTCGCAGGGCTCTACAAAGGCATCGATGAGTACTAGAGCATCCGCCTTTTTCACAACCTGAAAAGCGTCGCTCTCCTGGTGCGTGTAAGAATGCTGTCCCTGCTTGATTTCCAGAAACAACGGCGGGTCGTTATTTGTTAATTTCAATCCCCAAGGCATAGCAGACTCCTTATGCGGAAACGCCGGACTTTTCGCGGACTTGGGTAACGGACTGGCTAACGACGTCGCGAACGTTCCCAAACGACTCGGTGTCGCTTTGTGTTACCGCTCTTGCATCCTGCTTGTCGAGCGCCAGAACCTCGAAGTTGCGACGCGCCCGAACGGTGACGGCGAATTTATCTAAAGACACGCCGTTTGCATCCACGCCGGCATCTTCTTCAACAAGCGTTGCCGTTGTCGCTTTAACAGAGTCCGTGTCTTCCATGTCCTGAACATCCAACTCCGCCACATCCTTTGCGTGGTTTGTGTTCAATGCCAGGATGTCGGGGATATCGCGCCAGAACTGCTGCCGCACGATGTAGGTGTGTAAATCTGCCATTTCTCGGTAACTCCTACTAAGAACCCAGAAATGCCCCATTAACTACCTCACGAATAAGGCGGAACAGCCGCCGCCGGCGTTGAATCCCTGGCGCTGCTTGCAGCCGCCATCGGCGCGGAACTGTTGCACTGCGTGCATCGGTGCGACAAACAACTGAACCGGCGCTACAAATGCCTGCGGAACCACAACCCGCTGGACGACACGTTGACGCACAACCGGAGCAACGATTCGCTGGCGTACCACTTGCCTCTGGATAAACGGTTGTCTCACCCGTTGAACCTGTACGAACCGCTGCCGCCCGGTTGCGCTGGCGTCGCCGGCGAAGGCTGCAAAACACACGGCGACTAAGGTAGCTAGAGTTTTCATTCTTCTTCTTTCCTTGCGTTAATTGTAATCATTTCCCGGAGAATCGCGGCTTGCTTCTTTGCGGCAATCGCGGCTTTGATGACTCCCGGCATCGTCTTGCCCTTCACCGGAACCTCGCCCGATAGCCAAGTTACGATCTTCTCAAAAGCCACTGCCGGTATTTTAGCCGATCCGTCGAGCAGTAAACCCGCTTTAGGGGCGTTGCCGCCATGGCATTTGCCACAGGTAGCCGCCAGCGTACCAGATTGCACAGATGCCCGCTGACCGGGTTTAGGTGGCGCTGGCGGCATCCCCGTAGCCTTCTGTTTCTGTTTGGCCTTGAATCGCTGGAACTCGAGAAACTCCTGATATTGCGGGTGCTCTGTGAGTGCTTTTTGCACGATCGCTTCAACCCTAATCGGCTGCCCTACGAAGTAGTTCACCTGCGGAGCATAAAAGGGGGCGACGACCGCGCCGGACGTCACTATTCGCGGAGGTCGCCGAAATAGTGAAACGCAGTCGCCGCCTGCTGCGGCCGCATCCGGTCGGGGCAGGTGAACCAACACGGCCAACAGTATCGTTAGTTTTCTCATTGTTTCCCCTTGTAAAGCAATAAGGCGTTGTGTGCTCGTCTGTAGAGTTGCTCCCAGGCTGTCCGCGGGATTGGCTTACCATGCGCCAGGGCAGCCAGTCTCGCCCCGATGTTCTTCTGGTTGCTCAGATACCCTAATGCCAGTTTGAGCGTCTCAGCGTTCGTGTAGAGCTCCCTGGCGGCTACTTCTAGGCTCACGTCTGCATCATACCGATTTACTGACTCGGTAAAGGCGGCGACATTGGCTTGTGGTGTTAGCCCGTTCGCCATTTCCACCCCATCGGCGTAGTCTTCCTGATTTCTCAAAAGCTCTTTGCCGGTGTCTGACAGGTGGAAAAGCTCGATCTGCTCTTGTAGCCCCTTTTTATTGGCGTAAACGTCGACCCCAACCTTAATCAGTTCCCGTAGTTCGTTGACCTTGGGCGCGTTGATTCCCTCGATATGGCATTGTATACAACTGCCACTCGTCCGAATCGCCGCCCGCCCGCGAAATCGGGTGTGGTCCTCAACTAAATCCGGGTCGGCTTTGTCGACCACGTTGCCCCGTCCATCGGTCAATAGATACGCTTGCAGCGTCCCGCGTTTGCCGGTCGTCAGCGACACCTTGGGCATCCCAACGATGATTTCCTGGCCGTCTACCTTGAAGTTCCCGTCTAAAGCGTCCAGCGGGTCGCGACCTGCCTCAATGCGCAAAACGTCCCGCGTTTCCCAGTAATAGCCACGGGGAACCGGTCGCGACTCAATCCAGCGTATTTTCTGCTTGCTGACTCCTGACTGGCTCTCAACCAGTCCGAACCGGTGTTCCTGCTTGGCTCCCACGTCCCAGACCTGGCGGAACTGGGCTAAAGTGCTGGGCCGCTGTTTGCCATAAAGCAGTCGGTAATAGGAAGACGACGCAAACGCATCGGACAACTGCACTAACAACCAGTCGGCCCGCACGACGAGGGAATACCGGCGTCACTTGAAATCTGGGCAATACCTCATCCTTCTGAGCCACACCTAGACAGAGCAGTGACAGTTTTATTACTCAA
>ERZ869936.1732-NODE-1732-length-14581-cov-9.530015_pt1 | contig 14581 bp, 15 predicted proteins | sample MGYA00520876_ERZ869936 | MGnify/ENA primary metagenome ERZ869936 (study PRJEB32218, sample SAMN09650985) | biofilter metagenome | isolation source: enrty point of leading RO module | place: Saudi Arabia: Thuwal, RO plant located on Red Sea | collected 2016-02-17 ...
TTCCGTCTGCTAAATCTGTTCCACTATTTACACTGAATTGATTGCTTCCAAAAGCGGAAAGATAGTCGTTTCCGTTTGTTCCAGTAGTTAAATAAAGTGATTGATGAAAATATAAATCTGTATTATTAATTTTATCGAAAAAACCCTCTTGCGGCATTAAAATCACACTTCCTACGGGGACTTTGTCAATAAAATCAATTGAGCTAAAGCTGCAACTTGTAGTTTTACCTAAATCAGCAGTCAGCGTCAATTCATATAAAGTATTAGAAAATTTTGTAAACAAAAACACTTTCTCACCACTTTTCGCAACAACTTTATTTCTTGCGTTCACTGTCAATGACGTTTGTCCTGTAACTCCGCTTGACGTAGCGGTAACAACCGCAAGAGCCGAGTTTACTAATGTTGTATTATAGGTTGAAGCATTCATATCACCATTGTGTTGTAAATGTTGGATTTGCAGTTGTATTTAGAACTATATTATTTTGTGAATAAGATTGACCGCTTGCATCTAAATCCGTTTCAATCCATTGTCCTTCCCAAATTCCTTCGTTTGCTTGATAGCTCAATTCATTTGGAACAAAAATTTTAGTACTTGAAATATTATCAAAAGCCAAATGAAACTCATAGTTTGTAGCTGTGTTTGTCTGTATTGATCCATTATAAACATCAATACCACCTTTACGACCAGCTAACACCTCTTTACAAAGTATTTTTGTTATACTTCCAGTTACACCGTCGCCAGTAGTTTCTTGAAAGACTTGCCACGTCACATTTGTTCCGTCATCACCATTCCCAGAAGCATCAAAAGTCAAAATTCTTGTAGGTGATTGCGCTGTTGGTCCACTTCCTAAATTTGTTGGCTCTATTTCTAAGACAGCGTTTGAAACGTCTGTCCCTTGCGTTGCTGTCACTAGCTGTTGTGTTGTAGATTGCCCACCCACCAAATATCTTAAAAAATAGTCTGTTCCGTCTGGCGCTGCCATACCAACTGCCAAACCCCTTATAATTGTTCCTGACGATGTAGGGAATAAATCGTCTGCTGTGTCTATTTCATCTGTTGTTGCATTGAATGCATTTTGCAAATCAAGCCAGTGAAAGCGTGAAAAACCCTCAATGAACAATTCTCCACTTTCTGGAACTGCTGATAATGTTGCGCCGCCTGTACTTGTTCCAGATTGTGGCTGCAAACCATAACTTGCAGTTGCGGGATTATAATAGTCTTGGAAATTATTTCCACTGAAAATTTCTCTTATACCGATTCCAGTTGTCAAATCCGTTGTCCATTCGTGCGAACTTCCGTTTGCTCCTTCAGTAATATTTAAAAAATAAGTTGTTCCACTATCTCCAACTAATTTTAGTCTTAAATGTAGCATACATTTCAAAGGTGAATTGAATTGTACTCCAGAAGCTGTTCTACTATCTGCAAAGGCATTAAATGAAGTCGTGAAAGCGGTTGCACTTCCAATGTCATAACCGCCAGTGCTTGAATCGTGATAAATTAATTGAGGTCTGAATAAAAGATTCCATTCTAAACTCGCACCAGTTTCAGTAGTTATTATTCCAATTGATGCTGAAAACGTTTGATTTCCCGTTGCTGCGTTGCCACCATAAACGGTTGTTGTTGGCGGATCAGTTTTTTGTAAATTTGGACCTACTTTTGTCATCCACAATGGAATATCAAATTGAAGTAGTTGTTGACCAAAATTAAAATCATAAAACATTTGTGTTTTTTGTACTGGATGTAGTGAGTCAAAAGATCCGCCACCCAAAACAACCCCAGCATTGGTTTTTAACTGAACAGCACCGCTTGAAACTACTGTTGAACTGTTTTTCCTGTATGTCCTTTGAAAGTTAGTGTCTGCATATCCATTTGGTTGAATAATTCTCCAAAGACCGTCAGAAAGCATCAGACGCGCTCCCCAACACTTCATTATACGGTCTAAAACATCAAAGCAATTAAGAAAAACCAACTCATCGTTTTCTTCTATTCTTATGGCATTTGCTACAATACCAGAAAAGAAAAGGGGGTCTTTGTCGGCTGCTGGTGTTGGCATTTGCCCAGTGTACCAATTTACTTGAGTTTGCAAAAAATCTTCGGACGTAGTCCAATATTGAGACGTGTTGAAAATTTGAGCATCTCTTAAAATTTGTAGAATTAAATTTATAAATCTTTTAGAGCTTGTAGAAACCCCACCGCTTCCGTCATCGAAAACAAAATCTGTTGACACGTCAACCAGTTCCGCCAAACCGTCTGTAGCTGTCACTGTTTGTTGTGTGCCTGCTTGAAAAGATAAATTTTCTCTTGAACTAACATCAGATAAAATATTTCCTACCCAGTAATTATTAAAGTTCGTACCGTCACTAGACTTCAATATCTTAACTTGAAACCTACCATAAGGAGCAATTGCAATGTCATCAATAATAGCTTGTTCAGAGCTATCTCTTGGAATTATATCAAAAGAACAATTGGAAGCAATAATACCACTGAATCGAGTTCTATCAGAAGCTTCATAACTTAACGTGAATCCGTCAGAGCCAAGCTGTAATGTGTTTGATGAAGGGCTTCCAGTCAAACTATCATAAATTTCTAGCTTGTAAAATATACCTTTGTCGTTTTGGAATTCTGCTGTTCGTCTTAATGCCATTAGTACCCTCTTGTTCTGTTTCTGTTCCCTCTTGCTCTATCGCTTGCAAGTAATATATCTGATCCGCTTATTTTTCCAACAACTTGAACTTGACCACTAGTGTTCCCGATCATTCCTTGTAATTTGTCAAGTGGTGCAATAACCTCTGGATTGATTGCGCTTGTTCCAGGTCCTTCACCAACCATTGCCAATGTTGCACCAGTAACCATACCACCCTCGGCAAAAGGTGGTATTATCTTATTGAATAAACTTCCAACAACACTCCCAGCAGCAGCAGCCAAAGCAAGGTTAAAAGGAAAAGGAACGGTTGAGAAAATTTTTGCAGCATAAGCAGCAGTTGCCTCAGCCACTTGCGTTTTTATTATTTCTCTGGCAGCATTTCCAGCAGCTGCGGCAATATCACCAAAAGAAGCCTCAGCATCAGCAGCCATAGAACTAAAAGCAGATTTGAACGCATCTCCTGTTTCTTTGGCGGTCTGTGCTAAATCAGCTAATTTTTGATCAAATTCATCGATTTTTTGTTGCTCAAGAAACTCATTAAGTTTTTCTGTGTTTATATTCCCTAGTATCGAGGTGTCAACTGGTTCTGTTGCTTCACCCCCTTCGCCTTGTCCTTGATTCTGTTGTCCACCACCGCCGCCGCCGCCGCCACCGCCGCCAAACTCACCGCTACCAACACCAAAGGCATCTCCAACACCCGCTAAAGCTTTTTTGATCTTTTTTCCTTGATTTCCTATAAAAGTGGAAAAATCTTGAAACTGAATTTCATATTCTTTTGTTTCTCCTTTAAGAACATCTAAGGAATCAGCAATGCCTTCAAATGGATTTGGAATTTGAAAATCTCTTCCCAAAAGTTTTAATGCTGTGTTAAGACTTTTAATAAATAAACCGATAGGGCTGTGTTCAATAAGGAATTGAATCATATCGATTAAAGCATTACGCCACCAAGTAATATCAGAGAATCTCTCGATAAATGCTTCCCAATTATCATTCACATACAATATCCCAAGAGCTAGAGCGGCTATTGCTGCTGCTATGGCAACAAATTTAATCCCTAAAGTCATAACCACACCAATAATGCTCCCCAAAACAGTCAAAAGAGGTCCTAAAGCTCCAACTAAAATTCCTATAACAACAGTTGTTTTTTGGGATTCAGGAGATAAGCTTTTGAAAGCTCCTAAAATGTCTTTGAATATTTCTCCTAAATCAATCAAAATAGGCATCAACATCTCTCCTATTTCTTCCATTAAATCCCCTAGCTCATTTTTAAGCTGAATTATACCACCCGCACCAGCTTGAGCAGCAGCTTCTGCTGACCCGCCATATTGTTTCTCAAGTTCATCTAATATTAAAGTTTGTGCATCTGCAAGTCTATTTGTTTCCGCTAAAGTTTTGATTGTTTCTTTTTGTTCTTCACTAAATTGAATCCCAGAACGTGAAAGAGCTGATAAATTAGCTACTGGATCATTTAACGCTTTACCTAATTGAATTGAAGCACCTTTCAAATCACCGTCAAGTCTTGTTGCTAAATCAAGAGCAGCCATTTGAGTTCTTTCAAACTGTGTTCCTGTAATATTGGTGAAAGTTAAAAGTTGAGCAGTTGCATCTTTTAGAATTACTTCGTCTCCAAACAAGGTCTTTTTTTGGAGACCAGCAGCCATTTGTTGAAGCTGTTTTGAAGTAAATCCAACTGTTGCCCCAGTGCTTCGGAGACCTGCTTCTACTTGAGCAATGGCTTTAGCTTGTTTATCAAAAGCAGCAATTGAAGCAGCACCGAACGCAACAAGTGGAAGTGTTAAATTTGTTGAAAGAGATCGACCAGCAGACTTCATTCCAGAGCCAAACTTTTTCATCGATTTCGATGCCTTTCTTAATCCGCTTTGGAATTGTTTGTCGTTAAGTGTTAACGTAACTGATAGTTTTTTTCCAGCCATTTTAAGCGTTTTTTATCGTTTTTTTGCGTTCGTTTTAAGCGTTGTTTTAAACCCTTTAAGCAATTATCAGCTCTCTGTAGTATATATATCCCTAAAAGTTAAGTTCTTTTATTAGAGTAAATTTACTAGATAAGAGTTTTTATTCATTTTTGTTGTTTTCTGGAACATCAATTTTGTACTTTTTACGAGCATATTCAGCAGCTTTTTTGCGTTTTTCAATGTCAATTTTTTCTTCTTTTTTCTCCCAGTCAAACCTCACCAAATCCGTTGGTTGCAACCTAGAATTTTTCTTTTTATGTGGTTGCAATAATAAACAAGCCAGCCACCTTGTGCGTTCCCATTCAATTTTTGCTTGCATCTCCATTATTTCATTGCGCCCTCTCTGCAACAAAAAAAACTCGTGAAAAGTCAAACTCCAAAATTCTTCTGGCAATAATCCAAAACCATACGCAATGGCTTCCAAATCATCCCAATCTATTTTTTGTTTCGAGGTGTTTTTTTCACCTTTTTTGCGTTTCCCTCATCTTTGAATTTTGCGCTGAATTGTTCGCTGAATACATCAAAACACTTTTGCAAAGAATCAAAGTCCTCATCTAAAATATCTGCAATGTCTGCAACGGTAAGAGTAAAATCTTTTCCAGCAACTCTTGCTCCGTCTTGCAATCCAGCAAGAATGAGCTGGCAGGCATCATCTAAAGATATATCTTGACCTAACTTATCAAGCTCTTGCAAACTTGTGTTTGTTCTTTTACAATAAATTCTAAGAGCGTTCATCCCGAATCTAATCGGATAATCATTTCCATTAAGTATTACTACTTCAAACATTTTTCGTTGGTTTAAAAAGTTAAGTTAGTGGAGAGGACCTAAGTCCAACCCCACCAACGAAATAAAATTAAACAGCCGTCTGGCTTATTTCTCCCGTTCCTTCAATTGAAACTGAATATGTCGGTGCGTCCTCCATACCTCCAGAGATTTCCAAAGAAGTGATAAATCCACTCCCAGTGTACTTGTAACCAGATTGAACATCAAGAGCAAACGTAAAAGTCACCGAAGTTCTGTTCATCATATTAGTGAACAGTTCGTCTGGATCCGTGCTACTATTAGTAGAAGCAAAATCCATTAAACCGTCAGCAGACAGTGAGAAAGATTTTTGCCCACCAATTAAATCTCTGAAACCTTGAGAATCTTTTGTTGACACATCGATTGTGTCAGCGTTCACTGACAATGAAACGCTTGTTGAGTGCATAAGCTTAAACTCATCAGCAGCTCCATTTACAGCTTGAACTTTTAGAACTAAGTCCGTTCCGTTAAAAATTGCCATAATTTTTTTTATAAAATGTTAATAATCAGTTAGTTATCTAAAATAGGAGCTACATCTTGAGTTTCCTTGCTTTTAGATTTTTTTGTCGGTTTTGATATGGCATCCCATATTTTCAAAACTCGGTATGTTTTACCTTCAACTGTGTAAACTTTGCCTTTTTTATATTCGACACCTCTAAATTCACAGTCTTTTGTTATTTTTACTTTCATATATTATCTGTTTATGTTGAATCTAAAATCCATTGCCACGTAATGAATACCGTCATCTCCAAATTTATCATCGTAAACATCGTTATGATCCTCAAAAAAACATTTATCTATTTGTACGCCTTCAAATGTTCCACTTTTATAATCCAAAGCAGCTCTTATTTCAGTTGATAAATCTTGAGCTTGAGCGTATGTAGTTCCAAATGCAGTCACTTGACACCGTACATAGTCGTAAGTTGAAGCCCCATTTTTTGTATTATTTGGATCAATGTCAATTATAAAGTATGTCACTGCTGGCATTGTTTCACCAAATGGAATCTTTTGAGGAAAAATTCTTGTACCAACGTAGTTAGAAACTCCAGCAGTATTCCTTAAAATAAAACTTATTGCTTTCCCAACATCCATTATAAACCTTTTTTCTTAAATCGTCTGTCAATGATACTTCTCAAACTTGGTATTATTGAGCCAGTTACTTGCATTCCAACAGATTGGATTGTTCTGTCCAAATATCTTTCACCGCTTTGACCTTCTTTTCCGTATTCTAAATAATACATATATCCTGTGGGAAGTTTACTTCCTTGTTTTCCTGTCGATGTCTTTCGTGGACCAACACCAACGATTGGCGGTTTACTTTTAGCAGTTTTTATGTTGAATGTCCCTATTGACTTAACCAAATCCCCACTATCTTTGTGACTTTGTAAAAAACCTTTCAATTTCGCAACTGCTGGCTTCATTGCTTTTCTCATTGCTTGACGAACAATAGTTTTTGTACCTCTATCAAACGGAAGTAGTTTATCCAAATCACGTTGAATCTGTTTCAGCTCTTTTTTGTCAACATCAACTTTTATCATTAGTCAGTTGTTTTTTCTTCTACTCTTAATATTAATCCTTCTTTTCTTCCTATTTCTTCAACAGAACGGATAAACCAGTCTTTTGAGTTGTATTCGATGTAGTGCTTTGGTGAAACTTGTATATCTGAACGGTATCGGATTGTAACTTTTGCTGGAGCTGTTCCAATAAATGTGTCTGCTTCAAAACCTACTTTCCCTTTTTCAAATTCAAATCTTGCATACACAGAAGCAAGCGTCGAATTGCTTGCAATGTTTTGTCCGTAAGCATCCTGGGAAAATGTAGCTTGTTTAATCACTACTAATCTATCTAGTTTGCCAATATTCATTATCCTTGTACTCGATAAGGCATCAATAAGTATTCAGCCGATTGCGGTATTTCTTTGTAAGTCCTATCACTCACCGTTTGCCTTGTTTCGTAATAAGTACCAATCATCAAAAGGATAGCTTGTTTAATTGGAGCTGGAACTTGGCTAGCTGCTGTGAATCCTAGTGTAAAAGTTACATTTACAGCGTTTGGAATTTCAAATGTACTTGGAATTGACGCATCGGGTGTAAAATATATCCTTGCTGGTTTTATACTACCGTCAGCAACGTAATTTGAAGCAGCCAAAGTCTGGCTAGCATTGCTTGCATCCTTATAAGTAATTGAATTGACTGTCAAAGTTCTCAGAGTACCTTTTAACAGATTGAAGTAATCTGGAAAAGCATCAATATCAAGAATGAAAGTTTGTTCCATTAAAGCCAGATTTGTGTAATTTTCAGCAGCTAAAGTAGCTACACTAATAAGCGTTTCAATGTAAGTGTCATCAGCAGTGAATGAACTATCGATGCGCAAATGTGTTTTTGCTTCTGCAACAGATACAGGAGTCAATGTCGGAGCAGATGATAATCTTAACTTTCCAAATCCTGTTGTTACTGAAATTCCTAAATCTGAGCTAGTAATCATATCTTTGTTGGTAAAAATGGAAGAGAGCCGAAACCCTCTTCCAATTGTTAAAATCTATTATGATTCAGTTTGAATCTCTACAAATGCAGTTCCATTGTCAACAGCGTTTCCGTCAACTAAAGAAGTTGCAATCATTCTTCCAACACCAGATGCAGCCGATGTGAAAGGATCAAATAATAAATCTAAACCACCAAACTGTGCAATGTGTACTCTTGAGAAATCTCCGAATAATACATTGTCAAAGTTACTAGATGATTTGAAACCTACATTTGAAGAAACGAATGAGAAATAAGAGTTGATAGTCTTTTCTCTATTGTCGTATATTGCTTCAACGCCAGTTGCTTGAACTAAAGTCTTAATAACAGCTAAAGCATCAGAGTTACAAAGGTAAGCAAAACGACCTCCCAATAAAGGCACATTGTTACCCAATACTGTTGATTCCATTGCTAAAATAGCAGCAGCATTCAAAGTTGCTCCACCGTCAGCAGCATCAGCAAAGATAGACTGTGGACCACCGTCTGAATTGTCAGCAGCGCTCAATAAGTTTTTTTCTAATTGAGCAGCAACAGAAGCAGCCATATTTCTACGTAATGCAGCTTCAATTCCAGCATTTTGAGTCATTGCTTCAGCAGATACCTCAACAATAGAAATACATTTTTGTGGTGAAAGTGTCAAGCTAGAAGTTGAGCCAGCAGCAGAAACCGAGCCACCAGTTTCAGCAACAAAAGAAGTAGAAATACCACTAATTATTGGGAATTTCATATTGTTTACACCAGAGTAAAAGTTTGCTCCAGCAGAAGCCAAAACCAAGTTTGCTTGTAATTGATCAGTAAAGCTCATTACTTCAACACTATTTGAAGCAGATGTTGTAACTGCACGTGCTTCTAATACAGCAGAAGGAACTGCAATACCTTTGAACATTTGTCCAGTGTAACGAGCTTCGTTTCTAGCTTCTTGGTCCATTTCAGCAACTAGACCTTCTAACTTACCAGAGTAAGCAGCTTTCATTGCCTCTTGGAAAGAATAGTCACGCATCTCTTTTGGTGTGTCAACTACCTTTTCAGAAGTTTTTGCTTTGTTAGCTTGTAGTGCTTCAAAAGAAGCAGCTCTTTTAGCCATACTCTCTAAAGAGTTAGCTTTTTCATTTAGAGAATCAAATTCTTTAGTTTCTGAATCAGTAAGCTCTCGTCCTTCAACTTTCGCCGAGTCAACGATTGCTTCCATATTTTCAACAACTGAAGCTCTCTCCTCTGTGTAGAATTTAGATGTTTTCATCTTTTTTTCAGTTTTAAAAATTAAATTACTTTTTATTTATGATTGACAAACGCAACTCAGCGAGAGAGCGTTTAGTTAAATCCTTTTCCTCCTTCGACCTCTGTTCATTCTCTTTTTCAAGGTTTTCTTTCATAACCTTTTCATTCTCTGTTTTTTTCCATTCTTCCATTGAACGAAGTGCAACAGATGCCTCTTCATATGCTGGATATGTTACAGCACTAACATCGTACAAACGTGATACTTTGTTGATAGTTCTAATATTAACACCCTCTCTGACCTCCCAAGAATCGTCCTCAACAACAAATGCAAAAGAACTTTGATTGATTGTTCCGTTTCTCATTAATTCTACTAAGTCACGACCAATTGAGGTGTTTGCAACTCTAGCTTCGTATTTTAAACCTCTTTCATCAGTAGACAAGGTAAGTGTTCCGTTTGTTGTTCTAGCAAGTGGCAAACCTTCGTGATTTATAAGAAAACGCACATCGTCATTCAAACGACCTTCAAAAGCACCTTCGGCAATAATTTCTCTAAAACCGCCAAGCTCATTTGAAAGAGTGTTGAATACGCTTCCATAACCAACAACAACATTTTCATCACCTTCTTGTCTTAGCTCTAAGTCTTGAACATTAAAGGTTCTGATTTCTTTGTTTGGATTTGAACGATAGCCCATTGGCTTGTCGTCTTCATCGTGTCCGTCATAATGATCGTTATCCTCCATTGGTGATTCTTCGGTCATTTGAGCTTCCATAGCAGCTTTAATCTCATCGTGAGTGTTAAAAGGCATATATACAACTTCACCGTTTAGAGTGTGTTCGTGATGTCCTTCACCTCCCATTTCTTTTGCTATTTCTTCAGCTTCTTCAATTGTGGTGTAAAGTGGCATCTCGATTCCGTCTGTGATCATTGTGCCTACTAATTCTCTGTTTTCTTTTTCCATTTTTACAATTGTAATTTCTTCGTCTTCATCAAATCCTTCAAACCTTTTAAAATAATTTTCAATATAACCTTTCCACTCGCTAGGTCTTTCTTTTTCTGCTATTCTCAAACATTCCTCTTTTGATCGTTGAATATAAATGATTCTAGCATCTAATTCTTCAACAAGTTGCTTTCTAACTTGTTTCAAAGGGCTTGAATTTATTATCCAAGCATTTGTGGTTTTGTCTTTTTTAAGTCTTTTATAAAGCGCATCTCTGACATCGAAAACATATCTCTTTAAATTGTCAATATGAATGTGACTCGGATTGTTGCTTATTGCTTGATGTATAGTATCAAAATCAAATACTAAATCCTTATTGTTAGCATTATTTCTAACATAAGTGCTTTTCCCACTACAAGAAGAACCCATTACAATAAACACTTGTTTTTTTTCTTCCATTTCCTCCCTAACTGGATGATTTGGAGGAAGTAAATCTGTGTCGTGTTTGCCGCCTTGAAACCTTCCTTTTTTCAAAGCAAAAAGGAACGAATTTGTGCGGGCATAGGCCCACTGCTCGGGGCTTCCTACGTTTGGTCTCACACTTTGTGGATTTGTTTTGTAAGCTCCAATCCCTCTTTCAAACACTTTAACTATTTTGTCGAATGTTATTCTTGGATTCCAAGCAACATCCAAATCTTTAACCTCGTCATTGTGTTCTTCAACTTTATTTTCAAGAGCTTTTGTAACAGTTGCGCTCAACTGTTTTTCTTCTTTTTTACCCTCTAGCTTTTTTGTCATCTCTAAAATAACATCCTTCATTCCTTGCTCTCCTAAAATCCCAATCGTTCCCCACTTCATTTGTGCAACAACGCCCCCAATGTTTGATAAGTTCGGCTCTGTGTCACCCTCAAATTGCTTTCCGTCCTCAAAATGTCTTGCAAGCCAAGCCTCTCTTTCTTTTATCCATTCTAAAACAGAAGGACTTTCATCTCCTTTTCTCGCTCTTTCCCAAAGCTCGAAAGCTTCATTTCCTCTTATATTTCCACCAGCTTTCCAGATTTCTGGAGTTTGTTCTTTTACACTAGAAGCAAAATCAAAATCAAACTGCGGATGATTTGAGTTTCTTAAACTAATCTTTTTGTCCTCTCCTTTAGTTGGAAAATTAGTCATTGCCTTCTTCAGTTGTTCCTATCGGTGCAAAATTTAAAGGGAAATAGTGAACATCTCCTTCTTCACCGATTCGATTAAGTTGTTCTGCTTGTCTAACCTCGTTGATTGACAAAGCTCCTATCTGCATCATCTCACGATAATAAGTCGCTCTAGCGTTACTATCTCCTCTCAATAGTCCTTTTGTATCAAACTTCACTTCATACTCTCCAAACTCATTATCTCTAAATAGTTTGATGTTCATCTCTTGTTCTAGCTGTACTAAGTAAGGAGTCAAAGTAAAGCGAACAAAGTCAGTTGAAAGCTGTTCGATAGAGTTGTGGTTTGCTGATTTTTCTAAATGTCCAATCAATGAGAGGGGTGTACGGAATATCCTAGCTATTTCTTCTACTTGGAATTGTCTTGATTGAAGCAACTGTTTATCATTTGCGCTTATAGAAATCGGTTTGAAGTCCATTCCTTGCTCTAAAATTGCAGTTTTATTAGAGTTGTAAGGACCTTGGTATCTAGAGTTCCAAGAGTTTCTCAAGCGTTGTATTTGTTCGTCAGTAAGTTTATGATCCGTTTTTAATACTCCAGCAACTTGAGCAGACTGTCCAAAGTATGTAGCTGCTGTTATATTTGCACCCAAAGAAAGTCCGATTGTGTCTTGTTGCATCTTTAAAACTGACTTTCCTTTTTTACCGTCAAAGCCAGTTCCCATAAAATGGAGTATGTCTGTTTGAGGAATCGGTTGCTCAAAGTCAGCGTGCTGATAAAATAAGTTTCCCTCAAAAGGAATTACATCCACTTTGTCTGGATTGAGATAAATCAATGCTGTTGGTCGTGCGCTTCCGTCTCTTTCTATTAAGAAATAACAATTTCCTTCAAGCAATAAGTTTGTCATTGCTACCGAAAAAAAGTTGTAAGTTGTTTGATATTGGTTAGGTCGTTGGATTAACTTTGAAACGGGATGCGCTTTGTCAATTTTGAGATCACCGTCTTGCTCAACCCTATAAGCGTGAATTGGTAGTGAACCAATACTTTCAGAGATAACTCGAACACAAGCTAGAACAGCCGAGAAAGAAAGTGCAGAATTTTTGTCAACATTGACTCCAGCATTTGCGCCAAACAAAGGAGAGTTGACTTTAAGAAAAGTGTTTCCGTTATCTCTTTTTTCTGAACGGAGAAAATCGAATAATCCCATAAGATAAAACTATAATACAAAGATACAAAACAGTTCCCTAAATAAACACAAAACCCCTGTCATCGTAGGGATTTTCTTCTGTGGTGTTTCCGTTCATATAAGAACCTAAAGCCATAACAAGAGCAATCATTCCGTCAATCTTTTCACTTGACTTTGCTTTATCCATTTTGATATTTCCAGCAGGATCGGTTTTCATTGCTAAATTTGAACACATCCAACGTAGTATCTTATTGCCCCCGTGATTCAATTCCTTAGCAAGCACAATCTTTTCAAGTTCTTTTGTGGGTGCGCTCATTGAGGCAAAACCTTGACCAAATGGAATCATCGGAAGTCCGTCATTTACTAGGTCAATTACTAATTGACTTGAGTTCCAACGGTCATAAGCTATCTCTTGTACGTTTACAACCTCTGCAATTTCTTTGATTCTTTCTTTGATGTAGTTGTAATCGGTGACATCGCCTTCCGTGAGTTCCATTAGATTCTCTTTCTCCCAACCTATATAATCAACCCCGTCTCTTCTACTTCTGACAAATGCAGTTTCTTTAGGAGTCCAAAAGTAAGGTAAACAAACTAGCTTCTCATCTATCTCTGCTAATAATACAAGACACGAAACATCACGAACACTAGCTAAGTCAAGACCACACCAAACTTTCTGACCTTTGAATTGGTCCAAAGTTACATCTTCAAAGTTGCACTGCATCCATTGTGCATCGCTCAACCATTTGGAAGCTGATGACATCCATTGATTCAGATGCAGCATTCTGAAGGTGTTCTCGTAAGAAGGCATTTTAACAGCTTTTTCTTGTTCTCTTTTTAGATAGTCAAGTTTAACGACACCACTTTCAAGAGCTGGATTTGCTAATCTCAATGCTTCTTCACTTTCCCAATCCACATCCATAGGGCAAGCGAATTTGACATAGTAAAAGGAATCGTCATCAATAACACCCTCTGAAACTTTACAACCGTACTCTTCAGTTTTAAAGCATATAGATTCACGATTGTAACCAGCAGTGGTTATTGCGATTGTCAACGGTTGCCTTCTAGCACCTACTGAAGTTGTAAGAGCGTCCCAAAGCTGTGCATCTTTCTGAACAAAAAACTCATCCATACAAATAAAGCTCGCATTGTATCCGAACTTGGAACTTGCTTCTGCGCTAATAGCTTTGAATGCTGAATTGCTTTTTTCGTGTATTACAGAGCTTTTGAAAACCTTGAGATTGTTATTTAGTTGATTATCTGAGCGGACCATTGAACTAGCAACATCAAAGATGATTCCAGCTTGCTGCCTATCCCCAGCCGCAACATAACATTCGGCACTCGGCTCACCGTCAGCGCAAAGCATATACAAAGCAATTGCAGAAATAAGAGTTGACTTTCCGTTCTTTCTTGGTAAGCAAATGTAAGCAGTTCTAAATCTCCTCAAGTTTGTTTCTCGGTATTTCCAACCAAACAAATCTCGAACAATCTTTTTTTGAAATGGCTCTAGTAGAAATGGCTGTCCGCCCTTCTCACCTTTGATGTGCTTGATATGTCTTTCAACAAAAGCCACTACCCGATCAGCAGCAGCTTCATCAAAATAAAACTTTTCACATTCCTTGAGTTTCATTATCCAAAGAAATTAAAGTCATCAGTTTTCTCTTCTTCTTGGTCTGGCATAGAAAGCGAAGCTCTGGAACTAGGAGTGAATCCAAATTGCGAAGCAATTTTCATCGCATTTGCCAAAGCAGATTGAGCAACTTTGTATTGAGGTGCAATCTTTGAAGCTCTCAATTTACCGTCTTTGTCGTAAGTACGTTCTGTAAACTTTCCGCCCATTTCATTCATAATCCTGTGATATGTTCCAATCTCAAAACAGTAAGCAGCAAGAATAGATAGGTCAACAATATGAAGCATTTTGATCCGTGAAAGCTCTGAAGTAGTCACATCCCATTCCTTTTGAGCAAAATCATCAAAATAACTTGGAGCGGCTGGCATCTCAACAACCTCACTGACTTGCATCTCGTTGGCGATTTGTCGGCAAGGTTGCAGAGTGCCTTGCAGCTCTTTTATTTTTGTTGGTTTCTTTGGTCTTGCCATTTATCTATATCTAGTACCCCACAAAATAGCTTTAGTTATGCACATACAAAATGTAAAG
>ERZ869936.1733-NODE-1733-length-14578-cov-5.289610_pt1 | contig 14578 bp, 11 predicted proteins | sample MGYA00520876_ERZ869936 | MGnify/ENA primary metagenome ERZ869936 (study PRJEB32218, sample SAMN09650985) | biofilter metagenome | isolation source: enrty point of leading RO module | place: Saudi Arabia: Thuwal, RO plant located on Red Sea | collected 2016-02-17 ...
CGCAAGAATACGACACCGCCATAGAACAACACGGCCGTCCCGAACACGACGGGGACGTACTCCGAGAAGGGGAAAGCGGGAGCCCGGTAGGAGAACCATCCCTGCAAGGCATCGCTCCACACGAGCGTGGGAACCGACAGAACGAGCGAGAGCCAGAACCGGTCCCGGAACATCTCGACGGAGTGTCCGGCGTGCTTGTCGTGACCGGCATGCTTCTCCTGCCCAGCGTGCCTGTCGTGACCGGCGTGCTCGTCGTGACCGGAGTGTGTGTTGCCGCCACCACCGTGGTGGTGCGACTCGTGCTTCATGGTCGTGTCCTCAATACCACCAGCGAAGGCCGGCGACGAAGTTGGCGTTACCTACACCAGCGCCAGCACCCCGCGCCATGTCCGCCGTCTCACCGATGAGGCGAACCCAGGACATTCCCACATAGGGTGCCAGTTCCCTGACGATTTCATACCGTACCCGCGCGCCCAGCTCGAAATCGGTGAGTCCCGAGCCCACACCGAACTGCGGTACGGACTGGACTGCGCCGTTGAGCTCGAACTCGGGCTCCACGATGAGCCTCTGCGTGAAAAGCAGATCGTAGCTCGCCTCCACCCGGGCCGACACGTCACCCCGGTGACTCACGAAAAGGAAAGACTCCAACTCGAACCAGTAAGGCGCCAGACCCTGGACGCCCAGCGCGAGGTGCCCGCGAGTCGCCCCTGGTCCGGGGCCATACAGGTGGTCGACCCTGAGCCCCACCTGGGTATTCCAGAACGCAGACGTCGTGCGACTGTAGAGCGCCTGCCCTTCGAAATCCCCTTCATGCTCGAGGGTGGACTGCTCGCCCCGGGCCTTGAACCAGATCCGCTCGAAGTCCCCTCCGATCCACATCTGGCCCTTGTACTCCACCGGCTCTTCGGAGGCGCCCGGAACGTACTCCAGCTCGTCGAACGACACGTAGGTGTAGATCATGTCGTCCATGGTTTGCGCGGCGAGCGGTGAGGACCCGCCCACGACGGTGACCGCAATGGCTGCCCCGAATGCCGCTGCACGTCGGCTCCACACCCGGACGTCGCTCATCGGACCCCACTCCGATCGTCATGGCCCCGATGCATGTGGTGACCCATCCCGCCCTCTGGCTCCACCACTTCGACCACCCTGAACATGCCCGCGTCCATGTGATACAGGATGTGGCAGTGGAAGGCCCAGGGACCCAGCGCGTCGGCGTGGAAGAGGAGCGAGACTTTCTCCGCTGGCTTGACGTTGATGGTGTGGACCCGGGGAATTCGGTTTCCCTTCCCGTTCTCGAGCTCCATCCACATGCCGTGTAGATGCATGGGGTGGTTCATCATCGTGTCGTTGATCATGGTCAAGCGGATGCGCTCGCCGTACTCGACGCGAATGGGCTCCGCATCCGAGAACTTCACACCGTCGATGGACCACATGAATCGCTCCATGTTGCCGGTCAGGTGCAGCTCGATCTCGCGGTCGGGGGCGCGAAAGTCATCCCAGGGCTCGAGGGCCTCCAGGTCGGTATAGCGCAACACGCGCCAACCATCCTCGCCCAAGCCGACGCCCGGCTCGTCGAGGCGACTCGTCGCCATCATGGCGACGCCGGCGTTGCCGGGGCCGTGCTCGTCTTCTCCGTGCATGGAATCCTCGGGCAGCGTCCCCGGCGGCCGTAGAGGCGAGCCCATGCCCGTCATCGCAGCCGCACCGCCGGCCATCGCGGAGTGGTCGTGACCCGCCATCGGATCCGAAGACATCGTCGAATCGGGAGTCATCGCAGTGTCGGGCGGGGTCATGTCGTGCATGGAATGGTCCATCTGCTCCATGCCGCCCATATCGTGACCCATCATGCCCGCCATGCCCATGTCGGCCATGGTCAGCAAGGGGCGCTCGCGAGGATCGGGCACCGGCGCCTCCATCCCCTCGCGCGGAGCGAGCGTGCCGCGAGCGTGACCTCCACGGGCAATGGACTCGGCGAAGATCGTATACGCCCGATTCTCGCCGGGTTCGACGATGACGTCATACGTCTTTGCAGGCGGGATACGGAACTCGTCCGTCTCAACCGGCTTCACGTGCTGGCCGTCCATCTGGATCACGGTCAGGGGGAGACCCGGGACCCGCACATCGAAGTAGGTAGCCGCCGCCGCGTTGATGAACCGGAGGCGCACGCGTTCACCCGGCTCGAAGAGGCCCGTCCAGTTGTCGTCGGGGCCCTGCCCGTTCATGAGGTAGATGAAGGCCGCCGAAGTGATGTCCGAGATGTCCGTGGGGTTCATGCGCATCCCGCCCCACGAGAGTCGGTCGCTCACGGTCCGGCCCAAACCGTCCTCGGAGGCATCCCGCAGGAAGTCGAAGACCGTGCGCTTATCGAAGTTGTAGTAGTCGGGGTGCTTCTTGAGGCGCGCCATGACCCGGTACGGGCTCGAAAAGGTCCAATCCGACAGGACGATGACGTGTTCGCGGTCGTACGTTTCGGGCTCGGATCCCGCCGGATCGATGACCATGGCCCCGTAGTGACCCAACTGCTCCTGCAGCTTGGAATGGCTGTGGTACCAGTACGTTCCGAACTGCCGGACGGGATATCGGTACGTGAACGTCTCTCCCGGGCGGATGCCCGGGAAGTTGACGTTCGGCACGCCGTCCATGGCGTTGGGAAGGATCAGCCCGTGCCAGTGGATGGATGTATCCTCGTCGAGCGTGTTGGTGACGTGGATGACGGCTTCGTCGCCCTCGCGGAAGCGCAGGATGGGGCCGGGGACCGTGCCGTTGATGGTCGTGGCGGTGCCGCCTCGGCCGTCGATCCCGATCCGGGTCTCTCCGATGGTCAGCTCGATGGGCCCGGCGCTTCCGTCCAGGACCGCAGGCTCTCTCCAAGGCGGAGCGCCTGCCCAATGGACCCACCCGGGCAGAACGCTGTCTACTCCGGCAAGAACGCCGAACGTCCCCCCGTACCGGACGAAGTCCCGCCGCGAGATACGTCCGAGTCCATCACGATGGTCATCGTGCCCGTTCATCTATGTCTATCCCGCGTCTCGAGTCTACCCTGAACTGAATGAGTCTACCGGGCGCCCGATAAGCGAATGATGAAGATCTCATGAAAGGGTCTTCATGTTCGAAAAACTCGGTTGTGGACGGCAGCGGCGGCATGTCTATTCTGGTGCCCGTCCACCCAGCCACTTTCGAGGAACGAACCATGAGACGAGCCTCCCTTCTCGCGGCGCTGGTGGCGCTCGCCGCCTGCGCAACGCCTGCTCCGGACACGTCACACCACGAACCCGCAAGGCTGGAGGCCATCCTCGAGGACATCCGCGTCGGATGGGAAGAAGGAGACGGAGCACCGTTCTACGAACATTTCCTCGACTGGGAGGGTGCGCGCTACTTCGAGGGCGGAGGGCAGAACGAGGGCCTGGACGACCTGGTCGTGAATCACGTCGAGCCCGAAGCGGAGCTGGGATTGCAGCTCGGGTTCTCCAACATCCAGACCCACTTCGAGGGCGACTTCGCCTGGGCGCTCGTCGACACCGAGATTCGGCTGACGACCCCCGACGGACGCGATATCCACAACCGGGGCCACGGGACCTACCTGTTCCGCTGGATGGACGGGGCCTGGAAGGTCGTGCATACCCAGTCGGCAAGCTCGCCGGTGCGTTAGAGGCGCCGGGGGAAGCGTGCCGTTCGGAGTGTCAACCTGCAGCTAGGCGTCGAGGGCCGGCGTCCTGGGAAGTCGGACGCTGAACCGAGCTCCACCCTCGGCACGCTCCTCGGCGGAGACGGAGCCCCCATGGGCCTCCACGAGGGCCCGGACAATGGCGAGCCCAAGCCCGGAACTGGAGCCTTCGTCACCCCTCTTGGTGCGGGCCCAGTCCCCGCGTGAAAAGCGCTCCCAGATCGCCTCCGGGTCGATGCCGACAAGTCCCGGACCCGAGTCCTGGATGACCATCGTGACCCACTTGCCGTCGCCGCCGATCGTGGCCTCGACCGCCGTACCCGACGGAGCGTAGCGCAGCGCGTTGTCCAAGAGGTTCCAGACAACTTGCCCCACCATGCCTCGGTCCACGAGCGCTTCCGTGGACCCGCGAGCCGTCACCTGGATCGAGACCGCGTTTCGCTCGGCCTTCGGGCTCAATCTCTCGGCCACCTTCTCCACCACAGCCCGCACGTCGACCGAGGCGGGCTCCGGTCGCAGCGTCGCCGAGTCGGACCGTGCAAGAGTGAGCAGATCGTCACTGAGTCGGGACAAGCGCACGGCCTCTTCAAGGGTGCTTTCCAACACCTGGACATACTCACCGCTCTCGCGGGGCCGACGAAGCGCCACCTCGATCTCACCTCGGATAGCCGTCAGGGGTGACCGTAGCTCGTGGCTGGCATCGGCCGTGAACCGCCGCTGCGACTCGAACGCACCCTGAAGTCGAGCGAGCATGGTATTGAGGACCTCCACCAACCGACGGTACTCCACTGTGTCGGCGTACGCCTGAATCCGTCGGTCCAACGACTGCGCACCGATGGCCTCGGCTTGATCGATGACCTCGTGGATGGGCCGGACCGCCGTCCCTGCGAGCCACCACGCGCCGCTGAACGTTCCCAGGGCCGTGACGAGCACGAGTACCGCGAAAAACCATGCGGCCCGCTGGAGCATCTGGTTCCGCCCGGTCAAGGGAGCCGCGACCTGTAGCACATGGGCCTGGTGGGCCATCCCGAGCCGCTCCAGCGGATAGTAGAGCGCGCGGACCTGGGTCCCCAGATACTCTCCCGCGGTCCAGACGAGCTCACCGTCTGCCGCCGCCTCCAACGCAGACCGATCCACGGGAAGGTCGGACGTCATGTACTGGCTGCGAAGCAAGCTGGCACCATTGGCATCCCACACCTGGGCGTACTGCACCAGGTCCTGGACCGATGCGGCCTCCGCGGGGGTGAGCTCCCATTCGTGGAAATGCATCTCACCGCCGGGCCCGTCGGCCAGCGACGCCGCCTGGATGGACGCGATGTTCAGGATGGACGCATCGACCTCCCGGTCCAGAAGGCCCTTGAGCGTGAACAGGGTGACCACCGCAAGCGCGCCGATGCCCAACACCACGGCTGCCATCGCCCGCATGGCCAGCTTGAAGCGGAACGACCGCGTCATGGCGGGTCCGACTGAAAGACGTACCCGACCCCCCTCACGGTGTGGACGAGCGGGTCACGAGTTTCACCCGGTCCGCGCAGCTTGCGCCGAAGATGGCCTACGTGGACGTCGACGACGTTGCTCATCGGGTCGAAGCTGAGGTCCCACACCTTCTCGAGCAGCTCGGTCCTACGCACCACCCGCTCCGGGTGGAGCATGAGATACTCGAGCAGCTGGAACTCCTTGGGCGTCAGGTCCAGCTTCCGACCCCGCCGGTGCGCTTGGTGCGCAACCCGATCCAGTTCCAGGTCTTCATAGATGAGTCGGTCGGGTCGCGACGAGCCGCCTCTCCTGAGGAGTGCGCGTACCCGCGCCAGCAACTCGTCCAATCCGAACGGCTTGGTGAGGTAGTCGTCGGCTCCCGAGTCGAGACCCATGACGATGTCCTGGCGGTCGTCCCGGGCGGTGAGCATCAGGATCGGCACCATGTCCTCCCTGGCCCGGAGCTCCCGTACGATTTCGAAGCCGGTCTTCCCGGGCAGCATGACGTCGAGAAGAATCAGGTCATAGTCGTGGACGTGGGCCTTCAGGAGCCCGTCGTTCCCGTCGTGGGCGGTGTCCACCGAGTAGCCCTCTTCACGGAGCCCTTTGGAAAGAAAGCTCGCAACCTTCCGGTCGTCCTCTACGACGAGCAGCCGCACATCGGTCTCCCGGTCCGAGTGATCCTCAGGCCTGGTGCGCCATCCGGGCCCAGAGCTCCTGGAGATGCGTGGAGACCTCGTCCATTGCCTCGTCGGCGATCCCGTCGAGACGTTGGGTCACCGACGGCCCCATGAGTCGCCCGAGGAAGCGGGCGGGATAGACCAGGTCCCAGTCGAGGTACTCTTCAGGACCCTTGTCGAGGTTTTCGATGATCTTGATGACCAGGTACGAGTCGTCGAGTAGACCCGGCAGACCCTGGGTCATCTCCGGAATCAGGTCCATGGGCTGGAGGTAGTACCGCTCCGCGTGGTCGAGGAGCGGGGTCACCACGGACGCGAGCCCCCGCTCGTGGCCGGCCTGCCGAGCCCGGGCGAGGAAAATGGGAATGGACTCGATGATCTCGAGAGCCACTTCGGCTGCTTCCCCGACCTCGGCCTCCTCGGCCTCCGGAAGGGCCTTGGCCACGAAACGCTCCAGTGCCTCGATACCGCCTCGGGCCTTCGCGCTTTGTATGATGGCCAGGATGTCGGGAATGGCTCCGCCGACGTTGGCGAGTTCGGCTTCCTCGGGGGTCAGGCTCATCGGCCTTCGCCCCGATACACCACCTCTCCGCCGACGATGGTGTACACCACCTCGGTGTCGGGGATGGCCGCTTCGTCCACGGTGAGCAAGTCCTGCGAGAGCACGGTGATGTCGGCGAGCTTGCCCACCTCCAGCGACCCCTTGATGTCCTCTTCGAAGGCTCCGTACGCCGCCTTGATGGTGTACGACTCGAGGGCTTCCATGCGGCTCAGCGCCTGCTCGGGATAGTACTTCTCTCCCGTGGCCATCATCCGGGACACGGTGGAGTAGTAGCTGGCGATAGGATCCACGTCTTCCACGGGCGCGTCGGTGCCGTTCATGACCACGGCGCCCGTATCCCAGAGCTTCCTCCAGACGTACGCGCCCTGCCGGGAGCGCTCCTCCCCGAGCTTGGGCTCCACCCACGGGCCATCCGACGTCGCGTGGACGCCCTGCATGGACGCGATGACACCGATTTCACCGAAGCGGGAGATGTCGTCGGGATGGAGGTGCTGAGCGTGCTCGATCCTCCAGCGGAAGTCGCCTCCGCCCGCCTCTTCGTACGCTTCCTCGAAGAGGTCGAGAACCTCACGGTTTCCACGGTCGCCGATGGCGTGGACGTTGTACTGGTAGTCGTGCTCCATGGCGAGCTCGGCAGTCCGACGGGTGACCTCGAGGGACGTCGTGTTGAGTCCGGCGCTGGACGGGAGGTCGTTGTACGGCTCGAGGAGCCACGCCCCGTGGGACCCGAGTGCCCCGTCGATGGATACCTTGATGGACCGGACGGTAAGGCGATCGCCACCGTACCCCACCACCCTGGCGTCGGCGAGATTCTCCCGGAGCGAAGCGGTGTCGGCCCTGATCATGGTGTAGAGGCGGATCTTCAGGTCGCCCGAGTCCACCAGGTCGCGGTACAGCTCGGCGGTGCCGAAGCTCGTGCCGGCATCGTGGAAGCTGGTGATTCCCTTGGAGAAGGCCTCCTCCTGAGCAAGCATGGCGACCCGGTACGGGTCGGGGTCCGGGGCATCGGCGCGCGCCGCCCGTAGCAGGCCCGAAGCCGTCTCCCGGAACGCGCCTATGGGCTCCCCCTGGGCGTCGCGGACGATCTCCCCACCCGTGGGGTCCTCGGTCTGGGCGGTGATGCCCGACAGGTTCATGGCGTACGCGTTGGCGAAGGTCGCGTGGCCGCTCGCATGGGTGAGGATGACGGGATTGTCCGGGGAGACGGCGCTGAGCGAGCCGTGGTGAGGGAGGCCGTCGACATGCCGTTCCGGGCGCTGGTTCCACTTCTCCTGATGCCATCCCCGACCGGTGATCAGTTCGCCCGGCTCGGAATCACCCACCGCCGTGGCGACCATGTCCACGATCTCCTCCCAGCTCTCCACATTCATGAGGTCGAGCTGCAGCTTGGACTGCCCGACGCCCATGTAGTGGGCATGCCCCTCGATGAAGCCCGGCATGGCGAAGCGTCCCTCGAGGTCGATGACCTCGGTGTCCTCGCCGATGAAGCCCTCCACGTCGGCGTCGGATCCGATGGCGACGATGCGGCCGTCCTTCGCCGCGAGGGCCTGCGCACTCGGCTGCGTTTCGTCCACGGTGGCGATGGTGCCATTGAGAAGAACCAGGTCGGCTGCCTCCGACGGATCGGCCGAGCCACTATCCGACCCACACGCCGCCACGACGGCTACGAGGGGTAGTATCGCAAAGAGTGCGAGTCGACGCGTACTGAACATGCTGCTGCTCCGTGGGGTGCGATGAGGCCACCGGATCCACCCGGTGGCTCGCGGGACCAGCGAAGGTAGCACGGACCTGGGGCCCCGACGAGCACCCGTGTCCACCGCGAGGTGACACCCGAAGCGCGGCGAGCGGCGCGCCTTGCAACGCTCCCGTCACCCATCGACCTTCTTGCGGCTCCCCGAAACTCGCCCACCCACCGGAACTCCTCATCCCCCCCACAGCCCCCGTTCGGTGATCGACGCTCGCAAGATCCAGCGCGCTCTCAACCTGCGTCAGGGTGAGGGGCGGATGTTCGCCGTCATGGCGGGCTTCCTCTTCCTGAACACGGCGAACACCACCGTCCTGTCGGCGGCGAAGAACGGGCTCTTCCTGTCGGCCTACCCGCCGGAGCTCATTCCCCACGCCGTCATCTCGGCGGCCATCCTCACGGCATTCGTCGCCGTCATCTTCACGGGCATCGTCGCCGGGACGCAGCGACGTCAGCTCGCCATCGGTCTCACCATCGTCCTGGGCCTTTCCATCCTCGGCTCCCGGACCCTCTTCGAGATCGACCCCCGTACCTCCTTCGCCGTCTACCTGTGGCTCTCGGCGGTGCAGGTGCTCATGCTGACCCACGCCTGGGAATACGCGGGAAGCATGCTCACCGGCCGTCAGGCGAAGCGCATCCTCCCCATGATCGGCGTCGGCGCCTCCCTGGGTGCCATCGCAGGAGGAGCCGGTGTCGCGCCGGCAGCCATCCGCATGGGCACGTCGAACCTCCTCTGGATCTCCATCGGCCTCCTGGTGGCCGCCCTGCCCTTGCTATGGAGAGTGGACGAGCCGGCTCGGGAAGTGGACGAGTCCTCCGACGAGCCCAACGCCCTCGTGGGTTTCCTCACCCGGTCGGTGCGGGGCTTCAAGGAAGTCGGGTCGAGCAAGCTCCTCCGGCTCATGGCGCTGGGCCTCATCGCCCTGACCGTCACCGGCACGCTCCTCGACCTCCAGCTGAAGTTCCTCCTCCAGGAGACCTTCGGCCGTGACGGGATCACGGCCATCTACGGGCTCATGTCGGCTGGCGTCGGTGCGGGCACGCTCCTGCTCCAGCTCTGGGCCTCCCGCGTTCTCTTCCCCCGTTTCGGCGTCTCCTTCGCCGCCATGCTCCACGGAGGGCTCCTCCTCCTGGCCGCCGGGGGGACCGCGGTCCTCGGCGGGCTGAGCGCACTCGTCGTCGCCCAGGCCCTGGACGACATCCTCCAATTCAGCCTGCAAAAGCCCGTGGAGCAGGTTTCGCTCCTTCCCTTCCCCGGTGCGGTGAAGAGCGTCGCCCTCGCCACTCTGGGAGGAGTCCTCCGGCCGCTCTCCAAAGCCGCGGGAGGAGGCATCGCGCTGGCCCTGGCCAACCAGCAACGATTCCTGCCCGTGGCCACGATGGCGGCGGCGGCGGTCGCCGTCGGCGCCTATTCGCGCCATCGAGACCGCTACATGAGGGCTCTCGAAGGAGCGCTGACACGCCACACGGTGGACTTCTCCGAGCCGAAGCACACGCCGTTGGTGGTGGACAAGAGCACGTTGTCGGTCATCGACCAGGGGTTGTCCGACGACGACCCGGGGATCGTCATCTTCGCCACGTCCATGCTGGAGCAACTCCCCACCGAGGACGCCCTTCCCCGCCTCGTCCAGCTCCTCCAGCACGACGTCCCGGAAGTGAGGGCCGAGGCCGCCCGGGTCTTCGGCCGACTCGACGCGCCGTTGGACTTCGGTGCCGGAGTCGCCGTGGCGCACCGTCTCGGGGAGGAACCTGTCCCCTACGTCCTCGGCGCCCTCCTCGACAGCGTCGGTCGGGTGGGCGGCATCGAGCCCACCACCATCGCCCGCTTCCTCGAACACGATGAGCCGTCCGTCCGACGCGCCGCACTCGTGGCCCTGGGCAGGCTGGAGTGGGAGCCCACCACCGATACCGTCCGGACCTTCCTCGCCAGCGACGATCCCGAGCAACGCGCGCTGGCGTGCAACGTCGTCGGAGACCTGGGGCTGCACGCCTTCATGGCACCCTTGGCCGACACCATGGACGACCCCAAGGTCCGGCCGGCAGCCCTCGACGCCCTGGCCTCCCTCGGAGCCGAGGCCGTGCCGATCCTCTCCGACGTCCTCAAGCGCAGGGAACTGCCCCTTCCCCTCCGGCGGACCGTCGTCACCGCCCTGGCCTCCATCGAAAGCGGGCCGGCCGTCGATACCCTGGTCGGCCTGGTGGACGAGCCCGCTCTGGGACCGGCGGCCCTCCATTCCCTCCGCCGGATGCGGACCTCGGGGAACCTGGGGCCCATCCACGAGGGGGTCCTCCGTCCGGTGATCCGCGCCGAGATGAAGCGCGGCCTACGGCTGTCGGCGGCCTCCACGGTCATCCGGAACCGGGCCGAAGGTGCCGCCGACTCGTTCATCGCGGCGGAGCTCAAGGGGCTGTATGAGCGGTCCGTGCAGCGAGTCCTCAAGACGCTGGCCCTCTCCCACGATCCGGAGCGTATCGACACCATCGCGGACGCGCTCCTCAGCACCAGCACCGCCCGGCGAAGCAACGCCCTCGAGCTCCTGGAGGGATCGGTGTCGGGGAGCAGCGCACAGCTGGTCATGCCCTTCATGGACGTCGTGGCCGACGGCATGCCCCTTCATCGCGTACTCGAGGTGCTGCCCGAGGCACGGTCGGTCCAGTCCGATCCGGCGACTGTGCTCATCGATGATCCCGACTGGTGGCCCCGCGCCCTCGGTCTACACTATCTGGGCCGGTACGACGAGATCGCCGTACCCGGTCGCTTCCAGGACGAAGAGAAGGAGGATGCCGAAATGATCCCGCTCATCGAGAAGGTCATGATCCTCAAGGGGTCCGAGTTCTTCCGCTACTTCCCGGGCTCGGATCTGGCGGGCATCGCGGCCCTCTCCCAGGTCATCCACGTCAAGAAGGGCGAGGTCATCTTCGAGCAGGGCGACGAGGGCGACGCCTTCTACATCGTGGTGCAGGGCGCGGTCATCATCAGCCGTGGCGCCACCAAGTTGGCCACCCTCGGCCCACGCGAGGGGTTCGGTGAGATGTCGATTCTGGATCGCGAGTCCCGCTCGGCCACGGCGACGGCGTCGGAGGAGACGACGTTGCTGACCCTGGATCGCGAGTCTTTCGATCGGGTCATCGAGCAGAACCCGGTGGTCGCCCGGGGAGTGTACCGAGTGCTCACCGAGCGGCTGCGCAACACACTCGCGCAGGTCGCCGCAGGCTGACTGCGACCCGCCATGTCGCCACGCCGCCAGGTCGTGCCTCCTGACGGCGTGGCGGTCGGCTACAGCGAGACCCGCCGAAGGCGCAGGCTGTTGGCCACCACGCTCACCGAGCTGAACGCCATGGCCAGCGCCGCCAACACCGGGTGGAGGGAGCGCAGCATCATGGGAAGGAACGCGAAGGAGTAGAGGGCCCCGGCCGCCACCGGGATGAGGGCCGTGTTGTAGAAGAAGGCCCAAAAGAGGTTCTGCTCGATGGTCTTCATGGTCCGGCGGCTCAGAGCGAGGGCCTCCGGGACCACCCTCAGGTCGCCGCGCATGAGGACGACGTCGGCGGTCTCCATGGCCACGTCCGTACCGGTCCCGATGGCGATCCCCACATCGGCCTGAGCCAGGGCGGGAGCGTCGTTGATCCCGTCGCCCACCATCGCCACCGCCCCATCCAATTCTTTCTGCAGCTCCCGGATTACTCGCGCCTTGTCCCCCGGCAACACTTCGGCTCGGACTTCGTCGATCCCCACCTGAGAGGCGATGCTCTCCGCTACCCTGCGGTTGTCGCCGGTGAGCATCACGACGCGGAGCCCTTGGCTCCGGAGGGTACGCACGGCCTCCGCGGACCCCTCCTTCAGCGCGTCGGCGACGCCGAGGAGCCCCTGGACCTCACCATCGACGACGACCCAGAGGGGTGTGCGCGCGGCTTCCTCGATCCGGCGCGCCACGTCGGACCATGAGTCCCCTCCTTCCGAGGGGAGGTCGGCGCCGTGGTCGCCTCCCGGAGCCTCGGCGTCGACCAGGGCGCGCGTCCCCACCACCACGTGATGGCCCTCCACTGTGGCTACGATGCCACGGCCGGGAACGGCCTCGAAGCGGGAGGGGTCCGGCAACTGCAAGCCACGCTCGCGGGCGGCCGTCACCACGGCCTCGGCGATGGGGTGTTCGCTGCGGAGCTCGGCCGCGGCCGCGAGTCGTAGCACCTCGTCGTCCCTGCCTCGCGTCTCCACGTCGAGGACCGCCGGCTCACCTCGGGTGATGGTGCCGGTCTTGTCCAGAACCACCACGGCGATGTCGCGGGCTCGTTCCAGAGCCTCGGAGCTACGGAAGAGGACGCCGCGTCGGGCGGCTCTACCCGTGCCGGCCATCACGGCCGTCGGGGTGGCGAGGCCGAGGGCGCACGGGCACGCGATGACGAGCACGGCCACCAGTCGAAGGAGGGCCGGCGTGAACCCGGCTCCCAGCACCAGCCACCAGACGCCGAAGGTGAGGAGCGCCACGACGATGACCACCGGGACGAAGACGGCGGCCACCCGATCGGCGAGCCGTTGAATGGGGGCCTTGCTCCCCTGTGCTTCGCGGACCATGCGGACCACCTGAGCCAGGGCGGTGTCTGCTCCCACCCGGGTGGCTCGCATCCGGAACGACCCGGTGCGGTTCACGGTGCCTCCCACCACTTCGTCGCCTGCCTCCTTCTCTACGGGCAGGCTCTCGCCCGTGAGCATGCTCTCGTCGAGGGTCGAATGCCCGTCCACGAGGACGCCGTCCACGGGAACCCGTTCCCCCGGTCGGACCACGAGCACGTCGCCCGTGACGACCTCGTCCACGGGCACCTCTTCTTCCGTCCCCTCCCGGACTCTCCGCGCCAGAGGCGGCCGAAGCTCCATGAGCTCGCGTATGGCCGACCCCGTCTCGCCCTTGGCCCGCAGCTCGAGGAGCTTTCCGAGCTTGATGAGGGTGATGATGAGGGCGGCCGTCTCGAAGTAGACATGCTCGCCCGCCGCGGCGCTCCCCAGGGTCAGGGCCACGGCGACCACCACCGAGTACGCGTAGGCGACGGTGGAGCCGAGGGCCACGAGGACGTCCATGTTCGCCGCGCCGTTGCGCAGGGACTTCCAGGCACCGTCGTAGAAGTCCCATCCCACGTAGAACTGCACGGGCGTAGCCAGAGCGAACATGAGCCAGTTCACCCACGATTCATGCGCCCAGTGGCCCAGCAACCCGAAGTCCCGGGCCATGCTCAGCACGAAGAGGGGAGCGGCGAAGGCGACCCCCGTCCAGAAGCTCCGTTCCTGTCGGGCGAGTTCCTTCGACCGAGCCTCGGCTTCGGCGTCCTCCAGTCCACCGTCGTCGACGAGGACGACGCCATACCCCGCCCGCTCCACCGCCGCGGCCAGTTCCTCCAGCTTCACGACCTCGGGATCGTAGTCGACGGTGGCACGCTCGGAGGCGTAGTTCACCGACGCCTCCTGCACGCCGGGCGTCTTGCGTAGTGTGCGTTCGACGGTGGCCACACAGTTGGCGCACGTCATCCCCGTGACCGGCAGCACGACGCTCGTGGGGCTCACTTGGTCGGTGCTCGTGCTCGGCGGGGCGCCCAGGGTCTCGGTCTTCATGGTTCGTCGATGCTCAGCCTTCGGGGGGGTAGTTGATGTCCTTGAGGTGACTCTCGATGGCCACCCAGTCGGTGGCGTCGGGATCCCACGAAATCGTCACCTGCCGACTGCCCTGCTCGGCTTTCACCGACCCGACACCGGCGAGTTCACCGACTTCCCGCTCGATGGTGGCCACGCAGTGGCCGCAGCTGATGCCCGGGACCTTCACTGTCTTGGTGGTCATGTCGTCCTTCCTTTTGAAGTTGTCGTCTGAGTGGTGGCCTTGGTCTTCGACCGAGGCGCAGTGTCCGGAGCCGCGGGCTCCGATCGCGAGGTTTCCGTGCTCGACATCAACCTCGCCCCGAGGCCTGGAAGACCTCGATGAGCTCGCCCAGGACCCGCTCCCTCGTCGCCGGATCGGGACCCCGCATGGCGTCGGTGACGCACGAATGGAGATGATCGTCGAGGACCAGGGCACTCACCTTCTTGAGCGCCCTCTGGATGGCCACGATCTGGTTCACGACATCGATACAGTACGAGCCGTCCTCCACCATTCGCTGCACGCCGCGGACGTGACCCTCGATGCTTTTGAGCCGGCGCAGTACGTCGTCGTTGCTTTGGTGAGCCACGGTTCGCCTCCTCGAGGGGCGGGTTCAGTCGAGCGAGCGTCATGACCCACCCCCCTTGGGGGGGGGCCGACGTCGTGGGAAGAATATCTTTCCTTCGGGGTTTACCGTCAATGCCCCGTCCCACCCGGAACCCTCCCTGCTCCACACTGCCCGGCCGGTTGTATTCGCTTTATTCTCTTCACCCAGGGCGTGGAATCCCTCACTTACCGTGGCATGCGTACCGAATGCGCCGTCTAGCTCGG
>ERZ869936.1734-NODE-1734-length-14574-cov-34.255665_pt1 | contig 14574 bp, 15 predicted proteins | sample MGYA00520876_ERZ869936 | MGnify/ENA primary metagenome ERZ869936 (study PRJEB32218, sample SAMN09650985) | biofilter metagenome | isolation source: enrty point of leading RO module | place: Saudi Arabia: Thuwal, RO plant located on Red Sea | collected 2016-02-17...
CGCGCATGGCCACGCGAGCGTGGAATTGGCATCCGGCACCCGGCTACGCGCCATCGAGCGTGGTCGCAAGGAGTCGATGAGGAGCCACGATGCGAGCCAAAATTCACTGGAAGACCGCTGACGAGGGAGGTCGATCGAAACCTCCTGCGCCCGCAGAGTGGTGGGAGACTCCGTACAATCCTGCGATTCGTTTGCACGATCCCACCGAGCCCTGGCCTTCGCAGGAGGTTACGTGGACGGTTTTCGTGCGACAACTCGCCGCGGGGAGTAGCGAGCGCGAGTGGATCGCGGATGTCCGCTACGCGATGCCGGAAGCACCTCGTCACGAGCTTCGCGCCGGTCGGAGATTCGAGCTCTACGAAGGCCCACATTGTGTGGCAACGGGCGTGCTGTTGGAGGAATGAGCGAGAGTCTCTGCGAGGAACGTAATGCGACGGGTGTCACGGATTCTGCCCTTTGTGTGCCACTGGCCGCTTGTCAGCCAGTGCCGCGACGGGGTATGTCCTTGATCGCGCATGGCCACGCGAGCGTGGCCATGGCACCCGGCCGAGACTTGTTGACAGGAGAGTTGACAGGATTACAAGATCACAGGATGGGAATTCAATCCCGTCGATCCTGTTCATCCTGTCTCGAGTCCGTGCGGTCAGAGTGCGCGACGACGGGGGCAGGTCCAAGTTTTCGGTCGGTGCGATCTCCAAGAGGAGAGCCGAGCGGCCGAAAATTGGACCCGACCCCGGGATGGCCACCCCACGACACAGAGGGAGTTTTTTGCCGTCCACTCGCGGGAGTGGGGGAAAGAACGTAAGCCCAGCGAGGTCCAAACGTTGCGTGCCCAAACTGCCCGAGACCGCAAATCGCCAAGTCGTGCCGCACGGCGGACTTCGAGTTTTTTACCACTCGGTCCGAAATATGCCGCTGAGGAAAAAAAACCACCGCTCCTCGGCCGCGGCGAAACTCGCGCCCACGGTGCCACGGGCCACGAGTCCGGCGAGACGATGCAGGAGTAGTCGATGTGTAGGAGTGGGCGATACAGGGCTCGAACCTGTGACCCCTAGCTTGTCGAGCTAGTGCTCTAAACCAACTGAGCTAATCGCCCTGAATTCTTCGATGTATCCGCCGACGAGCCGAACCGACCAATGAGCCGAACTCGATGAACCGAACTGACGGACGACCGACGAACCTTTCCGGCGCCACGCGCCTCCAGAAATATGACAACTGGAGCGCCGCCGTGCAACATTCTACCGCTCGGGCACCCGATCGCGACAGAGGGGCGGCCCGGCTTGCCGCAACGCCGCGAATAACTCTTCTTGCCCGTCGCCGCTGGCTGCCTATACTGGCCGGTCTCAGCGGTCCGTGGCTGCAGTTGGGTGCGACGCCCGTGGGCGAGCGTCGGCCGCTTGGGCCGGAGGACGTCATTTGTAGCGACGTCGACCACGCCTCCGCCTCCTCTCACGAAGGTGCGATCTCCCCATGCTCAAGGTAACCCTCCCCGATGGAAGTGTCCGCGAATATGGTGAGCCGGTCACCCCGTTCGACGTGGCCCGCGATGTCGGACCCGGTCTGGCCAAGGCGGCCGTGGCCGCGGCCATCGACGACAAGATCGTCGGCCTCGACACTTCGCTGCCACAGGTCGGCGTCGTCTCGTTGCGGCTGCTGACGAAGAAGGACCCCGAATCGCTGGGCGTGATGCGGCACAGTTGTGCCCACGTGATGGCCCGGGCGGTGATGCGGCTTTTTGACGGCGTGCAGCTGGCGTTCGGTCCCACGATCGAAAACGGATTTTACTACGACTTCGAATTGCCGCACGCGCTCTCCGAGGAGGATTTTCCGGCCATCGAGAAGGAGATGGGCGAGATCATTAAGCTCGACGAACCGTTCGAGCGGTTGGAGGAGCCCCGCGACGAGGCGCTGACAATTTGCAGTGATCTGGCCCAACCGCTCAAGGTGGAGCATATCGAAACGGGGCTCGCCGAGGACGACGTGTTGTCGTTCTATCGCCAAGGTGAGTTTCTCGATCTTTGCCGCGGACCGCACGTGCGCAGCGCCAAGGTGATCGGGTCCGCCTTCAAGTTGCTCTCGGTGGCCGGGGCCTACTGGAAAGGCGACAGTTCGCGGCAACAGCTTCAACGCGTCTACGCGACCGCTTTCTGGGACAAGAAGGAGCTGGAGGCGTACCTGGCTCGCGTCGAAGAAGCCAAGAAGCGCGATCACCGCCTGCTCGGCAAACAGCTCGACCTGTTCACGATCGATCCGATGGTCGGCTCGGGTTTGATTCTGTGGATGCCCAAGGGCGCGACAGTGCGGGCCACGCTCGAGGGCTTTGTCCGCGACGAGCTGACCAAGCGCGGCTATCAGCCGGTCAACACGCCACACATCGGGCGCATCGAACTCTATGAGACGTCGGGCCACTACCCGTACTACTCGGACAGCCAATTCGCCCCGATCGAGATGGAGAAGGACGAGCGGTATCTGCTGAAGCCGATGAATTGTCCGCATCACATCAAGATCTATCAGGCGCGACCGCGCAGCTATCGTGATCTGCCGCTGCGGCTGGCGGAATTCGGCACCGTCTATCGCAACGAGAAGTCGGGCGAGCTGTCGGGCATGACCCGGGTACGCGGTTTTACTCAGGACGACGCCCACATCTTCTGTACCGAGGAACAGGTAGCCGAGGAGTTTCGCGGCTGCATCGAGATGACTCAGGAAGTGCTGCGAGCCGTGGGCATGAGCAACTATCGGGTGCGGCTCGGATTTCGCGACCCGATGAGCGACAAGTACGTCGGCAGCCCGGAGAGCTGGGATCGTGCCGAAGCGGCCCTGGTCCAGGTGTGCCGCGATGCCGGTCTGGAGGCGGAAGCCGAAGCGGGCGAGGCGGCCTTCTACGGGCCGAAGGCCGACTTCGTGGTCTCCGACTGTATCGGCCGCGAGTGGCAATTGGGCACCGTCCAGCTCGATTACAACCTGCCGAGCGAAGAGCGATTCGCGCTCGAGTACATCGGGGCCGACAATCATCCGCATCGACCGGTCATGATCCATCGCGCGCCGCTGGGCAGCCTGGAACGCTTTATCGGCGTGTTGATCGAGCACTTCGAGGGGGCCTTTCCGCTGTGGCTGGCGCCCGAGCAAGTGCGAGTTTGTACCGTCAGCGAGAAGTCGGAGGAATATGGTCGGCAGGTCGAGGCCCAATTGCGATCGGCCGGCCTGCGGGTGGGGGCCGATTTTCGACCCGAAAAGCTGGGGGCAAAGATTCGCGATTCGCAGTTGGAGAAGATCCCCTACACGGTGGTGGTGGGCCCCAAGGACGCCGAGGCGGGAACGGTGTCGGTTCGCGACCGCGTCGACGGCTCGCAGAAGACGATCCGCATCGCCGAGGCAATTGCCAGCTTCGAGGAAGAGATACGAGCTCGCGTCGTGCGCCAGGTGGCCGAAGCGTCGGCCGGCCTGGGCGACGGCCAGACGAGCAACGAGTATTAGCCTCGCCGGGCGGGTAGCCGGAGGGCTCGGGCGTTGACGAAAGTTCCCAAAATACCGATACTTGTGAGATTGTCGGGGGGGATTGGCCGACGAGCGGAGACGCCGCTCGTCACTCGACCCCCACCGCTGGAATTAGTTGAAGACAGGATAGAAGGACTCGCACGATCGAACGGCAACAGCAACGGATTAACGAGCAGATACGAATTACCCCGGTGCGGGTCGTTTCTGCTGAAGGAGAGCAACTAGGCATCTTGAGCACCGAGGACGCGTTGGCGACGGCGCGGGAGTCGGGGCTGGATCTCGTCGAGGTGGCGCCCAACGAGCGGCCGCCTGTTTGCCGAATCATGGATTTCGGCAAGTACAAGTACGAGCAAAAGAAACGACAGCACCGCAACAAGGCCGCCGCGCATCACGGTCGCACGAAAGAAATTCGCGTGCGTCCGAAGACGGGGCAGCATGACATCGACTTCAAGGTCAATCATGCCCGTGAGTTTCTCGGCCACAAGGATAAGGTCACCGTGTCGGTGATCTTCCGCGGGCGAGAGCTGGCCCACGTCGAGGAGGGCGAAAAGGTGCTGCAGGGCATCATCGAGGCACTCGACGACATTGCCAAAGTCGAATCGGGACCTTCCCGTCAGGGTCGCCGAATCATCTGTATTCTGGCACCGAAGTAGCTCGAAACGCGGGCGACGCTGGTGGCGAAGCGTGGCATTTCCGGCTGCCGCGGGCTGTCGGTGGCAACCGTGAATGGTGCAAAAGCCCCCTTCCTGCGGGCGAGCAAGCACTTTATACTAGCGAACTTATCGATTTGCGAATTGCAGCTCGCGGACCGGTCTGGTTCGACTTCGGTCCGGCGGGGAGTGGAAGAGCGATGCCCAAGCAGAAGACTCACAAAGGCACCAAAAAGCGATTTCGTCTGACCGGCACCGGCAAGGCGAAGCATCGCCAAAGTGGCACGAGCCACCTGGCCGCGCGCATGGATCAGAAGCGCAAGCGGAATCTTCGTGGCACGACCGTGGTCGCGGAAGTCGATGCCAAGCGCATCCGCCAGGCCTTGGGCGACAATAGTTACTAGAGCAGCAGTTACGAACACAGCGGGGCGTCGCCGCCAGATGGCCGCAGGCGGACGCAACGAGACGACTTGAGAATCGGCACGAGACGATGAGAACAATCAAGGGCGCAGCCCGCAACAAGGCGAAACGTCGACTCTTCAAGAAGGTGAAGGGTTACCGTGGCGGTCGTCGAAAATTGCTGCGTACGGCGAAAGAGACGCTCGTCCGCGCCGGCGCTTTTGCTTATCGCGATCGACGCGTCCGTAAGCGGGAGTTCCGCAAGCTGTGGATTATTCGAATCAACGCGGCCTGTCGTGAGCGCGGTTTGCGATACAGCGAATTCATTCACGGCTTGAACAAGGCCGAGATCGAATTGGACCGCAAGATGCTGGCCGAGCTGGCCGTAAGCGACCCGGGAGCGTTTGACGCGGTCGTCGAACAGGTCCGCGAGGCGCTGGGCACCGCCGCGTAAGTCTGGCCTGGCGCGGGGCCAAATCGCGACACGGGTTCCGCATTTGGCGTTCGAACCGGCGGAACGGTTTGAGCAGTTCTTTCTTCGGTACGCTGGTCGTGGCACTGAACGACTATCTGACGCAGCTCGACGATCTCGTCCAGCAGGCTCGCTGCGCCTTTGCCGAAGCCCACACGGCCGAACAACTCGAGGCGGCCCGCATCGAGTATCTGGGCGCCAAGAACGGTCGCTTGAAGGTGGCTCAGAAGGGTCTGGGCAGCGTCGACAAGGCCGACAAACCGGCCGCCGGCAAGCAATTCAACGAGACCAAGGTCGCGGTCGAGGCGGCCTTCGAAGAGGCGAAGTCGGGGCTGGCCGGCGAGGCCGCGTCCGCCGACGATGGCGCCTTCGATCCCACGGAACCTGGCAGTCGCCTCGTACGCGGGCGACTCCATCCGATCACGCAGACGATTGCCGACCTCAAGGACATCATGGGCCGCCTGGGGTTCAGCGTGGCCGAAGGTCCGGAGATCGAGGACGAGTGGCACAACTTCGAGGCCCTGAACATCTCCGAGTCGCACCCCGCTCGCGATCCGCTCGAGAACTTCTATCTGGCCACGGCCGAGGCAAATGGCGCTGCCGTCGAGCACGAATCGCCGTTGCTGTTGCGCAGCCAGACCAGCACGGTACAGATACGTGTCATGGAGCAGACGCAGCCGCCGGTGAGGATCATCTCGCTCGGTCGTGTCTATCGGCCCGATACCGCCGATCCGACGCATTACCCGATGTTCCACCAGGTCGAAGGCCTGATGGTCGATCGCGACGTGTCGATGGCCGACCTGAAGAGCGTCCTGCGATTGTTCGCCCGCAGTTACCTGGGTGAGGACGTCCACGTGCGGTTTCGTCCCAGCTTCTTTCCCTTCACCGAGCCGAGCGTCGAAGTCGACATGAGTCGCCACGACGCCGACGGAGAGTGGATCGAGTTTGGCGGCGCCGGCATGGTCGATCTGCACGTGTTGCGCTCGGTCGGCTACGATCCTGAAGAATTCACCGGCTTCGCGTTTGGCCTGGGGGTCGAGCGACTCTGTGCCCGGCGTCATCGCATCAACGACATTCGCGAGTTCTACAAGAACGACATTCGATTTCTCCATCAGTTTTGAGCGACCGAGGGCGTGTCGCGACGTCGCTGCTCCTGCCCGATATCCAAGGATTTTGGGGCCCTTCGAACATGATCGTAAGCTGGGATTGGCTGAAAGAGTACGTCGCCCTGGAGATGCCGCGCACCGAGCTGGAGCGGCGGCTGATGATGGCCGGCCTGAATCACGAGGGCACGGAAGTCGTCGAAGGGGACGCGGCGATCGACCTGGAAGTCACCAGCAATCGTCCCGACTGCCTGGGGCACCTCGGCGTGGCTCGTGAGGTGGCGGTTCTCTTCGACACGCCGTTGAAGGTTCCCGCGGCTGAAGTTCAGCAGAGCTCGACGCCGGTTGCCGAACTGGCGCAGGTGAAGATTGAGTGCGCGGACCTTTGCCCTCGCTACACGGCACGCGTGATTCGTCGCGTCAAGGTCGGGCCGAGTCCCGATTGGCTCGTGGCTCGTCTACGAACCTTAGGCATTGCGTCGATCAACAACGTTGTCGACGTGACCAACTATGTGCTCATGGAGTGTGGCCAGCCGCTCCACGCCTTTGACCTCGCGAAGCTGGCCGAGAGCCGCATCGTGGTGCGGCGTGCCGCCCGTGGCGAGCGCTTCGAGGCGATCAATCACAAAGAGTACGAACTCGACCCGGACGTCTGCGTCATCGCCGACGCGACGCGAGCCGTGGCGATTGGCGGGGTCATGGGCGGAGCGGAGACGGAGGTTACGGAGTCGACGCGCGACGTGCTGATCGAGAGTGCCGCCTTCGCCGCCGTATCGATTCGCGCCACTGCCAGAAAGCTCAATCTGCATAGCGACTCGAGTTTTCGATTCGAGCGCGGCCCCGATCCCGAGAGCGTCGAATGGGCGAGTCGTCGTTGTTGCGAGCTGATTCTCGAAGTCGCCGGCGGCGAATTGGCGAGCGGAATGATCGACGCCGGAAAAGCTCCCGTACCGCGCGAACCGGTGACGCTGCGCTTGGGTCAGGTGGAACGCATCATGGGTATTCCCGTTCCGCCAGACGAGGTGCGGCGCATCCTGACGGCGCTGGGCACCGAATTGAAGTCCAGCGACGACGATTCGCTCACGGTCGTGCCGCCGAGCTGGCGGAGTGACCTGACCCGCGAGATCGATCTGGTCGAAGAGGTTGCTCGCATCTACGGATACGGGGAGATTCCGGAGGATTCGCGAGTGCCGATGGTGCCCTCGCACAAGACGGAACAGGACCGCCTGGTCGAGAAGGTCCACTCGGTGTTGTTGGGCGCCGGCTTCGACGAGGCGATGACGACCAGCGTGGTCGACGAGGCGACGTCCGAAGCCTTCAGTCCCTGGACCGACGCGGCTCCTCTGCGGACCTCGACGCCGCTGTTGCGCGGGGCGACCCGACTGCGGCGGTCGCTGGTGCCGAGTTTGCTAACGGCACGGCGCCTGAACGAGACTCTCGGCAACGACCCCATCGAGCTGTTCGAGCTGGCCAACATCTATCTGCCGCAGCGGAGCCAGCTGCCGGTCGAGGAGCGGATGTTGGCGCTGACCAGCGGCGGCGACTACTTCCAGCTCAAGGGCGTTCTGGAAGCGATTCTCGCGGAAATCGCCCCCGAGGCGAAGTTTCTCATCTCTAAGGACGTCCCAGGCGGAAGGTTGCCGCTGCTCTCGTCGCGCAGCGCCGAGCTGGTGATCGGCACCGAAGTCTGCGGTTACCTCGGAGAAGTTGACGCCTCGTTCGCAAAGCGGCACTTCGATCTGCGTCGCCCCGCGAGTGTCGCCGAACTGATGCTGCGGCCCCTCTTCGCGCAGGCACGCGACGTGGCTCGCTATCGGCCGCTGTCGGCCTATCCGGCCGTCACTCGCGATATCAATTTCGAGGTCGCCCAGGACGTTCGCTGGGCGGATCTGCTGGGGACCGTGAACGAGACGGCCGGCGACTTGCTCGAGACGGTTGAGTACATCGAGACCTATCGCGACCGCGAGCGACTGGGTGCCGACAAGAAGAGCCTGGTCTTCAAGCTGAGCCTGCGCCGCGACGACGGCACGCTGACCAGCGAAGAGGCCGATCGACTTCGCGATGCGGTGGAGCGAGCCTGTCACGAGCGTCACGGTGCCGTGCTACGATCGTAAGGCGGAAGGCCGCCAATGTCGGGGATGGTGGCACAGCGCCTTCCCGCAGGTGATCAGGCACCGCAATTCGGCGGCGGATCAACGCGTGAATACTTGGCAACACAACCTGCGCGCCCGCGGTGGCGACGCACCAAGACGACCGACCTGGCAGGCACACAGCGCGGTGATGGCACCGTGAACGCTCGCGTGGTTCGTGAATGTCGAGTTTGGATTTGTTGAAAAGTGACGAATGTCGTTTGCCTGTGGCTCGCAAAAAAAGATGAGAAGTGTGAAAGGACCCCGCCACGGGCAAAAAGTCGGGTGTTGCCGCCTGCAACAAGTTTCTCCGGATGGATGGGTTAATCGATGTCGCTTGCGAACATGTCCTCGGAGAGTTGCCGACGGGCGGCCTGGCCAAACTCGGCCGTGCTGCGTCGGCTGCCGTTGCCGTGCCAGGGACCGACCTCGGCCAGTTCCGGCATCAGCTCGACAAGTTGTTCAATGAGCATGCGGACCATACGCTGCGTCGAACGCTCGCGGGTGTTCTCTTTGATGGTGACGGCGGTCTTCATGAGCTTGACGAGTTGAGCCCGCTTCATGACGGGTGTCGACAGCGGAACATCGCAATCGACCAACAACTCGGCAACGGGCACATTCAACAACTCTTGCCATCGAAAGAGCTCACTGAGCGTCAGGTCGTAGTTCTCGTCCTGTTGCTCACGCACTTTTGCCACTTCAACGTTCCAGTGTCGGGCAACGGTACGCAAGGAAACGCCTTGCCGACGTCTTACCGTCGAGATCCGGTGAAGCGGGCGGGCAGAGCTTCCCAGCCCGCTGGTGGTTTTGACGGTTTGACCGCGCGGCGTCCCTGGATACGCGTTGTAAGGAGCAGAACTCATCATGGTCCTCTCCGTCCGAAATTCGGACTTCCTAGGGAGAAAAACGGAAATGTCAGACGACGCAATTCACGCGGGGCGTGTTACCCCGCGCCTATCGAATCCCTTCGGCTTGCCGAATTTGCGCCTCGTGTGCCAGCAGCACACCACGTGCGGAACTCTCGGGTTCAAACGACTTGAACCTTCCTCGAAAGTAACGCCACGCGTTTCCGTTCCGGGTCCAGAACGCCGTTACGACGGCCTCCGGGGCGCTGCGCTGGCCTCGCTTGCGTCCGCATAGACGCCTTAGTGCGCAGACACACACCGGTCTTGTCGTTCCCTGATTTCTTCAGCACTACCCGAGATTCCCTGCCACCGACCTAGACCGTTGTGGTGGCTGTTTCGCGCTGTTTCGTTGTGCCGAAGATGTGATTCGCTGAAGACTCTCGAAGAAGATGTGCTACGACGTAGTCTTCATGCGCAAATGGTATCCCAACCGCATGCTTCAGGCAAGGGTAGCCGAAATGTTTCGAGAGAGGGACGTCTTCCCGAGATGCGAGAAAGACTGCGCACACGCTGTCTGCCACGACGACGCGAAGGTCAAAGCGAAGATCGTTTTGAGGGCTAATGAATCGGCCGACACCGAAGCGTCGTCGCCGGATAACCACTCTAAAGAGTTATGCGTTGCCGGAGGGATGACGACTTGTAAACACCGAAAATTACCGCGAGCGCGCTTCGCGCCGCCGCCACGGAAGCGTTTTGTAATTCACGGTTTGTGGCCAGCGTTTCGAGATAGTCAAGCAAACATGCATGCGTCGCGTCGGCACCGCTCCGCGGACCCGGCACGTCCTCGATCCGCTCGGTTCCGTCCGCGGCGCGCAATATGAGCGGTTCAGTCACATTGGTGGGTAGTTCGAGCGTGGCATCGCTTCCCGCGATGAAGCCCCGCCGCGCCGGGTGGGCGTCGGCCGCCAACGTCCAGGCATGTGAGGAAACGACTCGCAGCGGCTCATCGAAGCCGATCGTGTAAGCAATGTAGTCCTCGCCAATCGCTTCGATGGGTTTGCCGCGCGGGTCGACATTCAGCTGCGAAGCGTCTGCCATGATCCAACGCGGCCGGGCAACTCCGCCCAGCAAGAAGAGCTGCTTGTAAACCATGTGGTAGCCGCCGTCGATCAGCACGCCGCCGCCGGCCAGCGCGACGCGCGTTCGCCAGTCGTCCGGATTGCGATAGGAATCGGCGTGTTGGCTGAAGCCGGTCTCCACGTAGAGGAAGACCCGCCCCAACGCTCCTTCGTCGACAAGTTCGCGAGCCCGCAGAACGAGCGGATTGTAGAGTTGACACATGACGACGAGATAACGTCGCCCGACCTCTTCCGCCTTGGCCACGACACGATCGAAGGACGCCATGTCGATCGCGGCCGGTTTCTCACAAATGACGTGCTTGCCCGCCTGCAGAGCGTCGTAGGCCACCTCGGTATGCAGATGATGCGGAAGACAGATCTGCACCAGTTCGATCGACGGATCGTCGTAGACGCTGCAAAAGTCGTCGACGCAGTGCTGGACGATGGGAAATTCCGCGGCGCGTGCCGCCGCCGCTGCGCGATTGCGACCCGCCAGGGTGACCCGGTCACAGTACGGACTGGCGGTTAGCGCTCGCAGGTGCACTTCGCTCCAGCGTCCGGTTCCGAGCACGGCAACGTGCCAACCCACAAGCAATCTCCCGATGGTTCCGCGATCTGGCTGGCTGACAGCCCAATCTGCCTGGCAACGACATCAATGTCCGCGTTGCCGAATCTTAGTCGCCGCGACACATGTGGGCAAACGTCTGCACGACTGCGGAGTGAGCCGGCGCGGGCGGCCAGCTGCGAAAGGAAAGAGACGTGGCGAGCGGACGATTCGGCGAAGTGAAGACGAGAGCTTGCGGCAAAGCGACCTTCTGGCCCGCCGCAGGGCAACCGAACGCTGCGCCCGTCTCTTGGGCTTGCTTAGTCGTCGATCGCGAACGTCTGCGTCGCGCCGCTCGGGCCAACCCAACTCGGAGTACCCGTGGGGCTCGTCGCGTCCACGCGGCCGACGTCGGCACCGTGGTGGGTCCGGGACCGTCGCGGCCCCGCCTGTCGCTTGCGCATCCGGTCGAAGTGAGGACGTTCCGGTTTGGAATCGAGGGCATTCAGGGCTGTCGTGTCATTGCGGTGCATCAGTCGGATGCTGCCGGAGCTGTCCTGGGCGGTGTCAGTTTCCTTGAGGGCGCGGCCCCAGCGCATCAGGTGCCGTAGCCAGCGGGGAACGTCTGTGGCGTCGGTGGTCACCTCACCGGCAGCCATGCGTCCGGCCCACAGTCTGGCCAGCGCGTCGCAGCTCAGTCGCTTGTCCGTGTCGCAAATCGCGACGTACGCGCCGCGGGTGATCGGCACGCCGGCCCGCAACGCACTGACGAGGCCCCGTCGCTGCGGAAACCGCACGTAGGCAACCTGGAGGTAGTTCGTCGACAGCTCGCGGGCAACGTCTTCGGTGCCGTCGGTCGAGCCGTCGTCGAGAATCAGCACGTCGAAGCGTGAAGTGAGTTCGGCGGCCACTTCGAGCAGGCGATGCACGTAATCGGCCAACGTCGATTCGGCATTGTGAATCGGGATCAGGATGCTAAGTGAATCGTTCAAGACACAGTGCCTTTGGCGACAGAAGGACTAGGGACAGGGCGGCCGCCCCAGGGGGGCCCCTTCGACAGCACGCCGAAAGGAGGATCGGATTCTCGCTCCGGGCAACTGAAACAGCCTTGCCGGAATACGAGTTGTCGCCTTCCTAACGCCAAGTCGGGTCGCGACGGCTCTCCGGAGAAATAGGCGAGACGGGCGCGCGCCGGCGGTTGGGGCGGGCCGGTCGCGACGGGTGCGTTTGCCATCGGGTGCGATCTCGACCCGATTGGCCGTCGCTCGCAGGCGACCGCGAGGTAGTTGGGCGGTGGCGAGAAGTTTGCGGAAAACTCGCCATTCAGAGGGTTTTGCCGATTATTCACCCGCGCTGCGTCCCGGTCGTTGTGGGTCGCCTACCCTGGTTTTCGCGATTCTTGCCAACTATCCTGAAGGGCTTATTGATGGCTGCGTTGTTACTGAGCCCTTCGCCGCGGCGGTGATAGCTGGAATGCCGGCCTCCCGCTGGTCGGCCTGGTTCATTGGCTGCGCAGAGCTCAATAATTCGACGCGGCGGCGGCAGCCGTAGGCTCCCGTTGCCCACTCGACGGACTTTCGAGAGTGATCCGGACCGTGGAAGATTCCCCCGCCGAGCCCGATTTCAGCAAGGGCGACGGACTCCTGCCCGCCATCGCCCAGGACGCCGCCACCGGCGACGTGCTGATGATGGCCTATATGAACGCCGAGAGCTACGCGGAGACGCTGGACACCGGCCGGGCGGTCTACTTCAGCCGCAGCCGCGGGAAGCTCTGGCGCAAGGGCGAGGAAAGCGGGAACGTCCAGCAGGTCGAGAGTGTCTATCTCGATTGCGATCGCGACACGATCTTGCTGCGAGTCACCCAGGTTGGCGACGCCGCGTGCCACGAAGGCTATCGCAGCTGTTTCTTTCGTCGGGTGACCCCGCAGGGACTCGAAGTCGTCGGCGAACGAGTCTTCGACCCGGCGGAAGTCTACAAGAAATAGCCCGGCGGCCACGCAGGCTCTTCCCGAGAGACACACTTGGCATGGCAAATACCCTCAAGCTTGGAATTCCCGCGGGAAGTCTGCAGGAATCGACCGGCGAGCTTTTTCGCCGCGCGGGATACAACATCGTCTTTCGCTCGCGCAGCTACTTTCCCACGATCGACGACGACGAAATCGAGTGCACGTTGATCCGCGCCCAGGAGATGGCTCGCTACGTCGAGAACGGAGCGCTCGACGCCGGACTGACGGGGCACGACTGGATCGTCGAAACGGGCGCCGATGTCCGCGAAGTGGAAGAATTGGTTTTCTCCAAGGCCACCAAGCGACCCGTGCGGTGGGTGCTCTGCGTGCCGCAAGACTCGCCGGTGCAGAGCGTGAAGGACCTGGCCGGGAAGAAGATCGCGACCGAGGCCGTCGGACTGACCTCAAGGTTCTTCGCGGATCACGGGGTCGAGGCCAACATCGAATTCAGTTGGGGAGCCACCGAGGTCAAGCCGCCTCATCTGGCCGACGCGATCGTCGAGGTAACCGAAACGGGAAGTTCGCTCCGCGCGAATAACTTGAGGATCGTGGCCGAGGTGATTCAGAGCACGACGCGGTTGATTGCCAATCACGAGTCGTACCAGGATCCCTGGAAACGTCAGAAGATTGACGACATGGCCCTCATGCTGCGAGGTGCCATGGCGGCCGAAGGCAAGGTGGGTCTGATGATCAACGTGCCGCGAGACCACCTCGACGAAGTGATCGAACTGTTGCCCGCCTTGCAACGCCCGACGGTCTCGAGCCTGGCGGACGAGAGTTGGGTCGACGTGATCACCGTGCTCGACGAATCGGTCGTCCGGCACATCATCCCGCGGCTCAAGGCGGCCGGGGCCCGTGGCATCGTCGAGTATCCGCTCAACAAAGTCATTGATTAAACTCATTGATTGAGAACCGATTCACCATCCAACTTACTTGGGAGCATGAGCATGCGACTTTGTTCGGAGTCTTTTCAACGGCGCGTCGTGGCGGCTTTGTCGCTCGGTTTCTTTCTCGGCACGGCCCTGGTCGTTCTTGCCGATGAACCTGGTTGTGTCGTCTTCGAAGAGGATTTCGAGAACGGAGCGGACAAGTGGACGCCGACCGATCCTTCTGCCTGGAAGATCAAGAAGACCGAAGACGGGAACGTGTACAGCCTCTTCAAGGACAGTGAGTACAGCCCGCCGCATACCAGTCCGTTGAATATCGCCTGGCTGGAAGACGTCGAGTTGGGCGACTTCGAAGCCACGCTCCGCGTGCGCAGCAACACCCACGACTACGGTCATCGTGACCTGTGCTTCTTTCTGGGCTATCAAGACCCGGCCCGTTTCTACTACTGCCACCTGGCCAACCGCGGCGACGACCGGGCAAACCAGATCTTCATCGTCAACAATGCGGCCCGCGTGAAGATCTCGGAGAAGACGACCGAGGGCACGCCGTGGAATGACAAGTGGCACACCGTGAAGATCGTCCGCAAGCTGGGCGACGGTCTGATCGAAGTCTACTTCGACAACATGGAAGAGCCGATCATGGTGGCCCACGACACGACGCACGGTCGTGGCAAGTTCGGCATCGGCTCGTTCGACGACGCCGGCGACTTCGACGACATTCGGATCGTCCGTCTTGAAGAATCGACCGCAGCGGTCGAGCCGGTGCGACGCTGGCGTCGGCTGCGGTTGTTCGGTCGACGCCGAAACCGCTAGCGAGCCGGCGCGATCCACGCCCCGCGCGAGTGCGCTGCCGGTCGCTATTCGGCGGCGGCCTGGCTGGCGAGTTGCGCTTTGAAGACTGCGATCGCGTCTTCGTGTTCGCCCTT
>ERZ869936.1735-NODE-1735-length-14572-cov-14.920645_pt1 | contig 14572 bp, 23 predicted proteins | sample MGYA00520876_ERZ869936 | MGnify/ENA primary metagenome ERZ869936 (study PRJEB32218, sample SAMN09650985) | biofilter metagenome | isolation source: enrty point of leading RO module | place: Saudi Arabia: Thuwal, RO plant located on Red Sea | collected 2016-02-17...
CTTTTTTCATTGGACAAGCGATAGCAGTTTGGGGTAGAATAAAAGCTAAAGTAGGCTTAAAATAACCCTCTTTAACATAGTAAGGGAGTGGACAAGTGGACAAGTGGACACTTGGACATTCTTTAATATAGTGCCTCTTTAACATAGTATGCATTTCAAGTATTTCAAGTACGAAGAGTTTGACTCCCCTGACATACAAGGGAGTGGTCAAATGATGTCTGACTCTTTTATAAAGATGCTCGATAGCGTAAGAGAAGAGTACGGAAAACCTATTAGGATAAATAGTGGGTACAGAACGGAAGAGGCGAATACTAGGGCAGGGGGAGTTTCCAACTCCTCCCACCTTAAAGGTTTGGCTGCTGACTTAAGAGTCAAAAACAGCAAAGAAAGATACGAACTACTAACTGTTCTTATGAAGTATTTCGACAGAATAGGTGTGGCTAAGTCTTTTATCCACGTAGATATAGATGAAGACAAGCCACAAGGAGTAATTTGGGTGTACTAATATATATCATATGTGGCCTGTTCTATGAAAAAGAAGAAGTTTAAAGACACGAAAGTTGGTAGTTTCCTTATTGGAAAAGGAGGGATTGCTTCTGCCTTAGCAGAAAGCATTCCTGACAGAGGCCTTTTAGGTATCGTAAAAAACCTTGTTGGTCAAGACAACAATCTCACACCTCAAGACAAAGAAACTGCTATGAAGCTCCTTGATTTGGATATAGCAGAAATGGAAGGGGTGACGAAAAGGTGGGAGAGCGATATGGCAAGCGACTCAAAGCTTGCAAAAATCGTTCGACCTCTTATCATATTATACCTCACTCTTGCGATGACTATATATATAGTATTAGAATCAGCAGGAGTAATATCAATAAAATCAAGTTGGATTTCTCTATATGAAACTATAATGGTAGCTACTTATGTTAGCTATTTTGGTGGTAGGTCTATCGAGAAGTATGCTAAGATTAGGAAATAGTATGCCCTAATTCAGAGTAAGTTTGTCAAGCTTCCCCCTCTTTGAGGAGGGGTCGCTCGACATAACGAATAAAACTTGAGGCAAAGTTACAGGATATTTTTTACAAAGTCAAGTAAACTTTATTTGCACATCAATAAAGATTGGCTTATATTTACATCGCTTAAGAATTCACTCATAATTCTATAAGTTTTGGTTAAAAATGGAGAGAAGACAGTTTTTTGCTGTCTTTTCTTTTTTCTATATATTTGAGTAGTGTAAATGTGTTTTTTCATTATTTAGATTTAGTTTAGTAAATTAGGGGGGAAAGTAATTTCCCCTTTTTTATGTCTGATACTGAAGGTTTACGAGTTCTTAAATGGTCTATGTTTGATAGCCCTGACTCTGAAGGTAGTGGCTATTCTTTTATGGAAAGAGAACCTGTCGTTGCGTTAGATAGGGTTTGCCACAAATACAGAATATCACCTAAGATATTATTAGGCTATACCTCTAAGAGGGTGGCTGACAGAATGAGCCTTACTACTAACAGCTCTCATAGGGTTGGAATGGCTGTAAAATTACAATGCAAGCACTACAGGAAAAGAATTAAAATGATACGTGGCTTAATGGAAGAAGGTGTAACTCGATTCGCTATAAGTAGAGATGAATTGTACTTTGATACAGACCCTTTGAAGCCTCCTGCGTTCTATTATTGGTAGTTTGTTGTTTATAACATTTGGTGTTTTCAACATTTATTTGTACCTTTGTTCAAGAATCAAACTTAACAGTTATGAGTAAAGACCAAAAACAACAGCAAAATCTCAACAAGGTTGACGATTTGCGCAGCACAAAAGTAGAGTACGAAATCCTAACTCCTGAGGATTTTGCAAAGCAATTATTACAGGAATATTTTAACATCGACTAAAACTATTATTATGTCAGAATTAACATTTCAACAAAAGTTGAGTCAGGTGCAGTTTGAACTAAAAGCACCTAAGAGTCAGACCAACAAGTTTGGTGGGTTCAAGTATAGACATTGTGAGGACATCCTAGAGGCTCTTAAGCCTCTGTTACACAAGCAGGGTCTTGCTTTGAAAATGACAGATGAGATTAAAGAAGTTGCAGGGCTTCCAATTCTTAATAGCAGAATTACTGTTTGGGATTCAGAAGGTACTGCTGCTGAAGTAGAAGCGCAAGCTATATTAGACCTCAACAAGAAAGGTATGTCTAGCGAGCAGGCTACAGGAACTGCATCATCGTATGCACGTAAATATGCCCTCAATGGGTTGTTCCTTATTGACGACACGCAAGATGTCGACAGTTTGGACAATACTGTCAGGCAATCTAATGGCACTACAGCGAATACATCGACAAAGCCCAACGCTAAGGTTAGGCTTCCCAATAAGGGTGTCGAATTTGATAAAGTAAAAGCTTATATCAAAGGAGGGGGTGACCTCAAAGCTGTAAGACAGAAGTATGTAGTGACAAAAGAAGTAGAACAATTATTAAATCAATAACTATGGCGATTATCAATTTAAATTTAGAGTTAGACAAGATTAACAAGGAGAAAGTAATACACGGAAAAAAAGGCAAGTACCTTAATATTACTATAGCCACTTATGACAAGACTGACCCTTTCGGAAACAATGTTTCGATTTTTCACTCTCAAAGCAAAGAAGAGCGACAAAATATGGTTGACAGGCAATATTTAGGAAATGGAAGAGTTGTTGCAGCAGGAGAGGTTGTTAAGGCAGAGCCTCAAGAAGGCTCTAGCCAACAATCCACTAAAGTCAAGGTGGCAGATGACGTAGAATGGGATTTTATTTAATTTATGGAGAGGGCGAAAGCCCTCTCTTTTAATCTTTAATTTTTAACCAAATGACAGAGAAAGAAATGCAGATTGCTCACGAGAATCAGATTCTTGGAGAGTACATATTAGAGAAGTCTTATGTAGACCCTAATGAAAAAATAGAACATCCACCTGTGGCAATAAGTTGTGGTACATATGATATAGAAACTAAGGACAGCATAAACACCTATCCTTTGCCTTTGGCAACGTATGGGAACTTTAGTTTTATTCAAGCTCCACCAAAACATAAAAAGACTTTTTTAGTTACATTATTGTCAACTGCTTACTTAGGTGAAAGCACATCTTACTCTAAACACCTTAAAGGTCACAGAGAAGGAAGGTGTGTTTTGCACTTTGATACGGAGCAGGGTAGATTTCACGCACAGCGTGTATTTAAAAGACCTTTAGAAATGACAGGACTGAATAATGAATGTTATCATACTTTTGGATTAAGAAGCTTTTCTCACGAAGAAAGGCTTTGCGCTATAGAGTATGCTATCTATTCATATCCTAATGTAGGTCTTGTTGTGATAGATGGTATTGCTGATTTGGTTTCTGATGTCAACAACATTGATGAGTCAAATAGGGTAGTGCAGAAGATTATGAAATGGTCAGAGGAAACAAACTGCCATATCATTACAGTTATTCACACTAACCACAATACCAATAAACCAACAGGGCATTTAGGAAGTGCCTTAGAGAAGAAAACAGAAACGCAGATACAAATATCAGGCGTTGAGAACAGCAACCTAATGGAAGTGAGTTGTCGAGCGAGTAGAGGTCGAGGATTTGCTCCATTCAATTTTTATATAAACAGATATGGTCTACCTATCGTAACAGATTTTGACATCGATGTAGACGTTTAAACTATGAAGTTAGAGCTTCTGATTAAAATTAAGCCAATGCCACATCAGTCTGTAAGAGTGACTAGAAGTGGTATTCATTATCAACCTAAGAAGGTTAAGGATTATAAGCGAGATGTTATACTGCAAGTAAAAGAGCAGTTGCCTGATGACTTTCAAATCATACCAAAAGGTAGCGACATCAACATTGAAGAGCTTATTTATTGTTTTGCTTTCCCTAAGTCTATGCCTAAAAAGCATAGGCTTATAGGAATGTCAAAAACAACTAAGCCTGATTTACACGATAATCTAAACAAGGCTTTGTTTGATGCATTAGAGGGAGTGGTTTGGGAGCAAGACCAAAACATCTCCTGCATTCAGTTTATGAGGAAGTGTTATGGAGAGGAAAACTATATCAGAATAATTGTAAACTCCGATGAAAACTATAAATAGTCTTAGTGGTGGAAAAACAAGTTCTTATATAGCAGTTCATTATCCTGCTGACTTTGACGTGTTTTCTTTGATTAGGACAGATGACAAGAAGTGTATGTTTCCTGACAAAAAAATAAGACAGGAAGTTAGCGACAGAATAGGTCACGAGTTTATAGGAACTCTTGAGGAGGATATGATTATATACACAATGTTAGACCTTGAGCAGTATATAGGCAGGAAAATACATTGGCTTTCTCCTAGAACTTTTGACGAGTTGGTTTATGGAAAGAAGAGAATAGGAACTGTAAACTTGCCTAGTGGTATGCAAAGAAACTGTACATTTAAGTTAAAGGTAAGACCTATAGAGCAGTTTTGGTTTGAAAATGTAGGCGAGCCTGTTGAGATGAGAATTGGATTTAGAGCTAACGAGAAGAGAAGAGCGAACACAATGTTAGAGAAGACAAACGAGAATGGATTTACGGAGTCTAACATAATAGTAGGAAAGTCAGAAAAGACAGGAAGAAACAAGTGGCAGGTCAGACAATGGAGAAAACCTGTCTTTCCTTTGATAGAGGATAATATATTTAAAGACCAAATAGAGTCTTATTGGGAAGGCAAGCCTGTAAGGTTTGCGTACAAAAATAATTGCGTTGGTTGTTTTCAAAGGTCACCAATGCTTTTGAATCATATGGCAAAGAGATGTGAGAACAAGTTTGATTGGTTTGTAGAGGCAGAGAAAAAATCTCTTGAATACAAGAGTATGACTTGGATAAAGGGAATGACGTATGAGCAAATAAAAAAGCATCAATCTCAAATGGGCTTGTTCGATGATGATTTTAATGATTGCGACTCAGGATATTGTGGTGTGTAAATTAGGTGTATGCTTGAATTATTAGCGAAGAATCATAAGACTTGGGTGAATATGGTTTTAGGTATGGGCGCAAGTCCTGACATAGCTAAAGACATAGTTCAGTCTATGTACTTAAGGATAGATAAATATGTAAAGGATGAGAAGAAGATTATGTACAAAAACGATGAGGTGAATGGCTTTTTCATTTACGTTACGCTGAAGAATATGTACATATCTTACAAGAAAAGCAAGCATTTGAATTTCGAGGTGCAGGATGAAGAGCCTTCTAAAGATGTTGAGGGTTCGTTGGATTCCAATGTAGAAATGGAAAGAGCGTTCATTAGATTGGTAAAGAAGATAGACGATGAGATTAAGACTTGGCATAGATACGACAGAATTCTATCTGACAAGTATCTTAAGTCTGATTATAGCCTAAGAGATATATCTGAAGGCACAGGAATAAGCCTCACGAGTATATTCCACAGAATGCGACAAAACAAGAGCATTCTGAGGGAGAAGTTTGGTGAGGATTGGGATGATTTTAAAAACGGAGATTATAATTTAATTTAACTGAAAATGGAAAAAGATTTAGAGTATTATGAAAAATTGGACAAGCGTACTAAAGAGTACAAAGAATGGAAAGCAAACAGGGAGGCTGAAGCCTCATCAAAAGGCTTGGGCGATAGCATTGAAAAGATTACTAAAGCTACAGGAATTGCAGATGTGGTTAAGTTCGTTGCAGGTGAAGATTGTGGATGTGATGAACGGAAAGAAAAACTAAACGAGCTGTTTCCTTACAAGACTCCTCAATGCCTTAAAGAGAACGAGTATAATTGGCTTAGTAGCCTTTATGAATCTGAATCAGGAGTGTTGAGCGCAAGCAATCAAAAAAGACTCTATAAGATATACAACAGGGTCTTTGGAACCAATAAGCAAGGTAGTGGTTGTACTAGCTGCGTGATAAAGGTTTATAACGAGATGAAGGACTATTTCTTCAAGTACAATGAGGAAGGACTATAAAAAAAAGATTATGGCAGAGGGCAGAGAAACAGAAGCCCTCTTCTATAATTCTTTGAAGCACTTAGGCTACAACATTGTAAAAACAGACGATGAAACAGATTGGAATAGTCGTGTTGATTTTGTTGTTGATGGAAAAACTATTCAGTTCAAAGGCAATAAAACAGATGCCAACTTGTGGTTAGAGTTAGCCAACCCTAATGGAGATAGAGGTTGGCTTTTTGGTGATGCAGAGCTTGTCGTGTTTCATTTTGTGAATCTTAACGAATTTAAGATTTGGAAGAGAGAAGACCTTTTAGTTTTTGTAAAGGGAAACGTAAAGGAAACTACAAAGAATAACAAGGACTTCCTTAAGGTGTATCAAAGGAAAATGAATGTATACAATACAGATAAACCAACACAAGAGAAGATAGTAAGGGTTTCGTTCAAACACATCAAGCACCTTCCTCATCAAACAATAAAAATACCAAAAGATTATTGTTGATAAATTTGGTAGTTATAAACATTGTTTGTACCTTTGTACAGAATTTATTGTTTAACCAAAAACTATTATTATTATGAACAGACAATTATCACGAATCTTAGAGATTCAATCAGAAAGTTACAACTCTAAAAAGATGAGTAACTACATTATCGGAAGACTAAGTTCTGAAGGCATCAAGGTAGAGAAAGATGTTTCAGGCAACATATACGCAACCAAAGGTGAAGCAGACATTTACCCTTGCGTTGTTTCTCACATCGACACAGTACACAAGATTGTTCCTGAAGAGAACTACAAGGTTGTTGAGGTTGACAACAAGATTTTTGCTATCAATCCTGTTACTATGCAGTTTACAGGTGTGGGTGGTGACGACAAGTGTGGTATCTACATTTGTATCGAGCTTATGAAGAGAGTCAAAAACATCAAAGCTGTATTCTTTGTTGACGAAGAAGTGGGCTGCGTAGGTTCTAGCCAAGCAGACCTTTCTTTCTTTGACAACGTAGGCTATCTTATTCAAGCAGACAGAAAAGGTTATGCAGATGTTGTTTCAGAGCTTTGTGGAGTCAAGGTTGCTAGTGATGCGTTTATGCAGACTATCGAGCCTGTTATGGAATCGTATCTCAAAGAAGAGTGCAGAAACGGAGGATTGACAGATATACACCAACTCAAGACTAGTGGTGTTGATGTTTCTGCTATCAACTTGTCTTGCGCTTATTACAATCCACACCAAGACAATGAGTATATCGACTTCAATCAACTGACGTTTACTCTTGAGTTTGCTCACGAGATTATCGAGTTGTTGGGAGAGGTTAAGTATCCACAGGTTGCAGAGAGAAGGCCTAACTCTTATGGTTATGGCTATGGTTATGGCAGTTGGGATTATGACTATCCTACATATAAGTATGATGGCTTTGGCGTAGGAAAGAAGACTCCTTATGTAAGCAAGCCTATCAAAGAGATAGATGAAACTCCTGACTCTTGTTCTGAGTGCAATAGCAAGGATATTTATGTAAATGAGGGTGAGGATGGATTTGTGTATTGCCACAACTGTTACAATATTGAGTATAACAAAAAATCAGAGAAATATGCCACAGTTAAAAACAACCTGTAAAAAGGTAGATGGAACAAAAGGCGATAAGTACGACCTAAAGCTTTCTACTTACAAATCGACCATAGAAGGGAGATTTGACAAGGAAGACCTTAGGCATCTTATTGAAGTAATTGATAACGAAATCATATGATACTCAAGTGCGAGGGTATAGGCTGTCCTTTAAAGGAGAGGTGTTTCTGTTACTACGTGAAGTATGCGAGCGGAACACTACAGTCTGTACCCTACAAGGGTGGAATGTGTGAGTATTTTATAACCAAAAGAAAGTATTATGGAGAATAAAGAGCAAGACTTAATCACAGGTGTTGTGGTTAGCGAATTAGAGAATTATTATGAATCAAGAAAAGCAATAGTCTATATTACTGCTGCCATTTCAGGTGGTTGTATCTTAGGGTTTACTATTGCTTATTATATAATAGCAGCACTATGTCGGATACTATAGAATTATTAAATGGAGATGTGCGCTCTATCGAGTCTACTATAGATGAGATGCAGAGCGACAGCTTTTACTATGGTTACTTAGGAGAGAACGCTTTAAGTAGTTCTGCCTGCAAGCAATTATTAGTTAGCCCTAAAGCTTATGAGCAATCCTTGAAGAGCAGCAGCGATACTGCTGCTCTTAGAGAAGGAAGGCTTGCGCACTTGGCAATACTAGAGCCTGACAAATTTGAACAGCTTACTGTTGTTAAAGGAACAAGAGCTTCTAAAGCTTACAAGCTAGCAGCAGAAGAGAAGGGCAGCTACAAGGTTTGCACAGAATCAGAATACGAGAATGCGTATTGGCTATCTCGTGCTGTATGGAATAACTTTGAAGCTTCTATGCTTATTAGTGATTGTATGTATGAGCTTCCTACTATTGGAGTGGTGGAAGACCTGCCTTTCAGGGCGAAAGCTGACTGCATAAATTTTGATACCAATACGATTATAGATGTGAAAACAACTAGCGACCCTGTAGATAAGTTTCCTTATTCAGCTAAGAAATATCATTATGGTTTACAGGCTGCTTTATACTGCAAGCTTTTTGCTGTACCCAACTTTACGTTTCTTGTAGTTAACAAGAGGCATAAGGACATAGCGATTTATGAATGTAGCGAAGAGTTCTTGTTTTACGGAGAGCTTCAGATAAAGGAAGCTACAGACGTCTACAAAAAGTATTTTAACAAAACCAACACTAGACAATTAATAGACAATGATGTTTACAGAGGAACTCTATAATGGAATGCCTGAGGATGATGTTGTAAAGACAGCATACCTCTTGACTCTTTCTTATTGGATAATCGTAAGAGAGGAAGTTATTTTTGACAACTTACTCAAGGATTATGAGAAGAAAGAGATGTTTGCGATATGTCAAGGCATTATGCAGGCCAATACTTTTATAGACGAGAAAACTAATCAGCGACTAGAAGAAGTTATGGGCAACGATGCTAGTATGTATTCAGACCCTAAAGTCCACAAGAGAGTTCAGAGATTAATTATTAAAGATGTAATAGAAGAAATTTATGAAAGAAACATTAGAGGCTTTGAAAGCTACGATTGAGAAAGTCTTAGGCGTTAATATTAATACGTTGTCTAGGAAACAAGAATTTACATATGCAAGAGCAATCTTTTGCAGGATAGCGAGAGAAACAAAAATAAATGGCCAAGTACCAACGTATACTCAAATAGGAAAGATGATAAACAAGAATCACGCAACGGTGCTTCACTTAAACAACAAGACTTTTTATTATGCTATGCAAGACCCACATTATGCTTCTATTTACAACATTATAAAAGATGTGTTTATGAAGTTAGACGAGAATGACTCAACTGACCTTATTGATAAGGTTGAGAGTTCTTTGTCAGAAGTTGAGGTTCTTAAGATGGAGAATGAAGAGTTGAAGAAAAAGATTGTGATGCAGAATGTTGTTGATTCAAGAATATCTGCTATGTTATCCACTCTTGATAAAAGAGATTTAGAACCTGTAATTGAAAAGATAGGAACGATAGTTAAAGCTATGAATAATGTGCGTCAGCAGTTTGAGGAGTGTACTGTCTTCCATTATGAGTAAAAAGAAGACTAAGTATATTTATGAGGGAGAACCTCCACACAAGGAAATGTCGTGGTGTATAAAACACGACATCCTTGTTTTGGTGGACAGGTATGCAGAAAAGGTTGGCAGGTATTACAGGGAGAAGGACTTGTACAGAATTGTGGTCAAGTTTGGCAACGAAGAGAAGAAAGGTAAATACAAGTTCACGCACAAAACAATAGTGAATGCTGTTTGGAATGCGTGGAGGCAACTATACAATAGAAACAATGTCAAAGCACGAGAAGTCGAAAGAGATTAAAAAAACAGATGGCAGGAGGTATAATAAACGACTGCCTTCAAAGGTTAAGCTGAATGGTAACGTAACAAGCGTACCTGCAAAGATGAACGAGGCAAAGAAGAAGATGCTTCCTAAGATTGCAGAGAAAGTGGTTATTACCCACTTAGGAGGCGTTGAGGGGCTTTTTAAGAAGCTTTTAGATATAATGGATGAAGGAGATTCAGATGCAGTAAAACTCAACGCTATACGCACTTATTTGGAGCATTTAGAAAGAGGAGAGAAGAATGTGAATCCTGATGCAGGTAGAAGAGTCGCTCCTGTTATAAACTTTATCACTACAGAAAATCCTCAGGTAGAGGAAGGATTTATAGATGTAGAATCAGAAGATGTAGAAGATGAATAGTAAAGCAGCCCAAATCAATATCGCTCCGAAGTACGTGCCTTTATTCAAAGACCCTTCACGTTATTTTATTGTAGTAGGTGGTAGAGGTTCAGGCAAGTCTTTTGCAGTAGCTGTCTTTTTATTGAACCTAACCTTTGAAGAGAACACTAAAGCATTATTTACAAGATATACAATGAGTGCTGCAAACACATCTATTATCCCTGAGTTTATTGAGAAGATTGAGCTTATGGGATACAATGAGTTGTTTCGTATCACTAAGGATGAGATTATAAATCTGCACACAGGCAGCAGCATACTATTCAAGGGAATCAGAACATCCTCAGGGAACCAAACAGCAGCACTCAAATCATTAAACAACATATCAGTCTTTTGTGTAGACGAGGCAGAGGAACTTACTGACGAGGCTACATTTGATAAGATTGATTTTTCTGTTAGAACGCAGAACAAACAGAACAGATGCATTCTTATTTTGAATCCAACAAGCAAAGAGCATTGGATATACAAACGCTTTTATGAAACAAGAGGAGTTCCTGAGAACTTTAATGGAGTAGTAGAAGATACTACTTATGTTCACACTACTTACAAGGACAATGTAGATAATTTATCAGAGTCCTTTCTGAAGCAGATTAACCTGATGAAGAAAGAACGACCTGACAAGTATATGCATCAGATGTTGGGTTCTTGGCTTTCTAAAGCTGAAGGGGTTATCATTAAGAATTGGAAAGTAGGAGATTATCATCAGACAGAGCTTACTGTCTTTGCGCAGGATTTTGGATTCAGTAAGGATTTAACAACTCTTGTGCAGCTATCTGTAGATAGCGAAACAAAGACGTTGTGGGTTAGAGAATGTTTTGGTGAAGCGCAGCTCACCACATCAGATATTGCATTTAAGGATAGGCAGTTTTGTGGCACAGATTTAATCATAGCAGATTCTAGTGAGAGTCGTTTGATTGCAGAGCTAAAGAAGATGGATATAAACGTGAAGCCTGCGCTCAAGAAGAAAGGTTCAATCATTTCAGGAATCGCTTTGATGCAGGATTACCAAATCATAGTAGACAAACAATCACACGGAATTATGAAGGAGTTCAATAACTATGTGTGGAGAGATAGAGGTGGTGTTACTCCTGTAGATAACTATAATCACTACGTTGATGCCATAAGATATGGCTTAGAGTATTTAGTCAGAGGGAAGTCTTTAGGTAGGTACATTGTAAGATAATGTTTAAAACATTTGGTTTTATCAACAATAGTTCTTATCTTTGTATTGAAATTATTGTTTAACTAAAAACTTAAGATTATGCAAACAATTTTACAGACGAAAGTCGCAACTAGAGTTTCTAAGATGGGTTCAACTACAGACTATTCAATTTTCAAGAAATTGGATGGCAACAGGAAGCTTGTCTTAAAAGGCAAAAGCTATGAGGAACTTAAGAAAGATATGATTGAGGTAGGTGGGAACACAAGCCCAATTCATATTACGAATGATGGTTATGTGTATGATGGTCAGCATCGACTTCACATAGCTAAAGAGAATAACCTACCTGTTCTTTATATCAGATATGATATTACAAAAGAAGAGGGCATTCAAAGGATGCTCAAAGAGAACAATACTCAAACTCCTTTTAAGCAGGATACTTGGGTTGATGTTTGGGCAGCTCAAGGAAATGAACCTTATCAGCTATTACAGGCTATGATAAAGTTTTGGCATTCAGAGGCAGATGTTAAGCCTTCTGTCGTTAGAGAGGCTTATGCTAAGAAAAGGAGAGGGTTCAGTAAGCAGATTGCTTTAGGAACTTTTGAGATTGATACAAACGCAGGAGATGAGTTAATGTACGCTGCGCTTCGAATTTATAAGAATGAGAAGCAGAACCCTTTTGGAGGTTCTTCTATCGTGTTCAAGAATTATTTCCTGAGAGGTTTGCGTTCTGTTATGAGCGATGAGAACTTTGATATGGAATCCTTATTAGCAAACATCCCTAAGTTTAGGCTGAGGTTGTTTTCTGTTCAGGATGAGATGCACGACTTCTTAGCTACGATACATAATCATCGTAAGAGAAATGGAAAGGTGTCTTACAAGATAGGAAAGTTTCACAGATAAATTGATTATATTTGTCTAACTGCTTTTTAGTTAGTTGGAAATTTATTTGTATTCTCATACTAAAGAGGTAGCCATAAGCTACCTCTTTTTTTATTCTTCTTTAACATAGTATGGGGGTGATTTTGATTTTTAGCCCTCTTTAATATAGTGGGGCTGCCTGAAGTTTTGTTTGGTTGAACCACTACTCTTTAACATAGTATCCTCTTTAACATAGTAGGGTTCCTCTTTAACATAGTGTCCCCCCAATTTTGGGTTACTTTGCCATTTTTGCGACACTCTCCGGACTTTTGTGTATAGTTTTGCCTATCCATTTTGTATAGGTAAAATAGACCTTTTGAGCATTCGCAATTAAGCATAAAAACACTACTAAAATATAGGGCTATAATTTTGATGCCCTACATTAAAAAGCGTGCAAAGGTACAATGCATTTATACTTTTTGCACTATTGCATATTTGCAAAGATTTTTGTATATTATAAAGACTTTACTATATTAGAGTATTGAAAGCGCTCAAAGTGGGCGCCATTTTAACCAAAATTATAAGAATGATGAGTAAACTAAACAACATCAAAAAGCATCTTGAATATGCTAGAGAAAACAGGAAAGAAATTTATTTGTACTATGGCAATTTCCAAGATTATGACCATTATCACAATAGCAGTGTTATAGACTCTATTGAGATTGATGAACACTCAATCAAAGTGCCAATTTTCGACAGCTATGACAATGTATTATTTGAAAAAAATTACCCTTTAAGCCATTCAAATTTATTTGTATCTGCTAGAACAAAAGCAACACTTGTAAAGAATGAACAAAGGCAATGGTTAGCACAATTAATGCACGATACTTTAATTGAGTGTGAGATACCTCTAAATGGCCTCAGGGTCAATGGCGTGATGAATGCTTTATGTTTTACTATTCCTTCAATGAATTGTATGTATACTTTCGATAATGATTGCAACGTAAAGTTTAAGCCCTCAAATAAGCCTTTATTATTTCACGAAAACGATGACCTTTTTACAGGTAACTTTCAAGAATCTAAAATAGGGAAAGCCTTAAGATATATTTTTATTGAGTGTTTAGGTATTGCGCTTAATGATAAGGCCATTGAGATAATGACCAATAAAATAAAGGCACGATATGCACCTATTGAGATACTAACCTCAAAAAGTCTTGGAGAGGTCTATAATATGAGAATTGCAGACTCTTCACAAAGTGGTACATTAACTGAAAGCTGTATGCGTGGCAAAGGCTATCTATATGAGTGGATTGAGCAAAGCGGAAATACTGAAATTGCATACGCTGTAAATTGTGATGGCGAATTAATTGCACGTGCTTTAATTCATACTAATATCAATGGTGATAAGTTTATGGATAGGATATACGGCAGTGATGCAAGCGTTCAAAAGTTTAAAGAGTATGCACTAGCAAATAATATGTATCATAGAAAACGTCAATCATATACAGACTCAAGAAAGTTTATTGCGCCCAATGGTAACGAGTGTGATGCTGTTTTTAATGTAGCAATCACTGAGATTGATGAAGATTGTTCTCCATATATGGATACTCTTAAATATGTTTACTATTGTGATTCTCATCAATGTTGGATGATGACCAATAACGATGAAGCGCCAAGCATCTCTTGGTGTTTAAATGAGACAGAGGGAAACGCTGTTGAATGGTAGCATAAAATCTCAATCAATAATTAAAGCGCTCAATTTGAGCGCTTTTTTTATGGCCTTATTTGAACTATTTAAGGCCTACAAAAATAGTCCGGCAGTCCGGACTAATTTGAGGTACTTTTAAGCCACTTTTATTGATGCAGGTATATTAGTATACCACTTTAATTTTTTCTATCGTTAGAAGCGCTTGAAATAGGCTTATTTTGTGTATTGTGCTGTTAGTCAGTAGTACCTTATTTTGTGGATGCAAGAAACTCAAATAATTTACACAACATTAAACAGCATCAATAAAGCAATCAATATAACACTACAATAGCACTACATTTTAACATCATTGTAGAACGTCATTTTGAGTACTACATTTGATTGAAATAAATTTAAATATTTGTAGTAGTCAGTTTTAGAAATTGTATAGGTATTTTGACGTGTTTTTAATATGGTGTGCCTAAGTAGACCTCTCTAATGAATTCAACCCATTTGAAAGACCAACCCCCTTTAAGGGGGGGTGGGTCGTTTCTGTAGAAATATCTTCAGGGGGGGTAGCCCAAAAATAAA